>Ga0213882_10000605_pt1 | contig 11596 bp, 7 predicted proteins | sample BarmaccoBMER_R09_FD_160106 | JGI IMG/M metagenome (GOLD analysis project Ga0213882, IMG submission 160106) | Barbacenia macrantha exposed rock microbial communities from rupestrian grasslands, the National Park of Serra do Cipo, Brazil - ER_R09 ...
TTCGAGAAGCTTCCCGAACAGATCAAGAGAGTTGGTGCGGTAGGCAGCGTCGCCCTCGCCGCGCAGCCGCCCTTTTCGATCGAAGATGAGGAGGCAGCCATTCAACTGACCGCGGAAGACTCGCGGAGAGTCTCGCGTGTACAGATATCAGCTTTCGAGGAGCCTGTAGGTGCCGGTTACTTTGCCGCATTGAGCCAACCGATGCTGGTTGGCCGCGAATTCGAGGAGCGCGATCAACGAAGCGGGGCCAACGGATCGAATGCCGTTGCTTGGCCAGTCATCCTGAATGAGAGCGCGGCGCGCGCATTGTTCGGGAATGCCAACGCAATCGGAAAACGCATTCGGGATGACAAGCAATCCTATGCAGTGGTCGGTGTGGTTCGAGATCTTAGAGATGGGAGCGGAATCGCCCAATCCATTGCGTACCTGCCGTTTACGCCGCGCGACTTTACGCGGCCCCCGGTTGGCGGCATCACTGTTATGGTGCGCTCGGATGCGAAGGCCAACGTTATGAGCAGCATTCGGCGCGAGATCGCTTCCATCGATCCGAATCTGACCATCTTCAATGTGCAACCACTCAACAATTACCTGGAGCGCAGCCGGTCTGCGATGCGTTTCGCCATCAACACTTATGGCGGAATGGGAGTGTTCGGCCTGGTCTTGGTCGCAATCGGACTCGCCGGTGTCACGGCCTACGCGGTTGCACAAAGGCGTAGGGAGATCGGAATCCGCATGGCGTTGGGTGCGCGTAGACTGCAGGTCCTGCGACTGGTGCTGCGCGAAGGCGCGGCTCTGGTGACCATTGGAATAGTTATCGGATTCCTGGGCGCGATCGTGATAGCAAAAATACTTTCGGCGCTTACCAATATGTTTGCCGAGTCGCTGAAAGTTGGTGCCGACGATCCGCGGCTGCTCATTGGGGCGCCATTGCTCTTGGCTGTGCTGGCCATGCTTGCCTGCTACGTGCCAGCGCGGCGGGCGGCTAAAGTCGACCCGTTAACTGCTCTGCGGCAGGAGTAAAGCGCTTGCCGGTTCCTCTCCGGGTCCACAACGAAGCGAATGCGTTACGATCCAAGAACGGTTGTGACGCACCGGTCGATTTCGCATTACGAACTGCTCCAGGAATTAGGAAGAGGCGGGATGGGAGTCGTCTACAAAGCTCTCGATCTCTCCTTGGACCGGTTTGTCGCGATTAAGCTTCTTCCCTCCGAGTTCATTTCGAACCCAGACCGGCGCACCCGCTTCGTTCGGGAGGCGAAATCAGCCTCAGCGCTGAACCATCCGGGAATTATCACGGTTCACGAAATTGATACCGATCACGAAGAACCATTCATCGTGATGGAGTACGTCGAAGGGCAACCACTGAATCAGCTCATGGCTAAGCGACGCCTCAGCACTGTCGAAGCGCTGAACTTCGCGATTCAGATATCGGATGCGCTTGATGCCGCTCACAGGGCGGGCATCATTCATCGCGATTTGAAACCGGCAAACATCATGGTGGGCCCTGACGGACGTGTTAAAATCCTGGATTTCGGGCTCGCCAAGCTCATCGCTAAGGGAACTATCGCGACTGACGACAGCACCGAGGCCGTCAATCCCCCAACGAAGGAAGGCGTAATCTTCGGAACCGCCTCCTACATGTCCCCTGAACAAGCGCAAGGCGGAATGGTCGACAGCCGGTCCGATATCTTTTCGTTCGGTGCAGTTTTATATGAGATGACCACGGGTCGACGTGCGTTTTCGGGAACCACGACAGTGTCGACGCTCGCGGCAGTCTTAAACCAGGACCCACGGCCTGCAACAGAGGTCGCCGCTGAGGTCCCGCGCGAGCTGGAGCGCATCATTTCGCGATGCTTGCGCAAAGATCCAGCGCGCCGCTTCCAGCACATGGACGATGTGAAAGTGGCCTTACAGGAACTGCGGGAGGAGTCGGAATCAGGAACCCTGCACGCTCTGCCGACAACTCGTCGATTCTCGCGACGCCTTCTGTTGGCGGTTGTCGCGGTAGCCCTCGCGGTCGCTATCGCGATTGCATGGTACGCACTCCAACCTCGAACTCTGCCGCCCATAGTGACTACGCCGCTGACCAGCTATCCCGGTTCTGAAAGGCACCCGAGCTTTTCTCCCGATGGAAGACAAGTGGCTTTTAGTTGGAACGGCGAAAAACAGGACAACTACGATATCTACGTTGTGCTGACCTCCGGGGGACCACCCTTGCGGCTGACCACGAACTCCGCTCCGGACACTGCACCTGCCTGGTCGCCCGACGGACGGTATATCGCGTTCATTCGTGATCCTGGACCGAGCGGTGCCGTTTACCTCATATCGCCTCTGGGTGGCCCGGATCGAAAGGTCGCAAACACAACCGGTCGCTCAGTTTGCTGGACTCTAGACAGTGCGTCTGTTGGCACCTGGGACGGGATCTCCGGCATATCGCTAATATCAATTGCGAGCGGTGAGAAGAGCAACCTAACCTCTGCACCACACGAGCTAATTGACGATGATTGCGCGTTCTCCAACGACGGGAAATATTTAGCATTTGTACGGCGGTCCGCGAACTATGTGGGTAACGTCTACATCTCCTCCGCTACAGGCGCGAACCCCCGCCGAATCACGCCGGAGGAGAGTTGGATTGAAGGCCTCGCATGGATACCGGGCAGTGCAGATCTCATAGTCGGAACAACTGCGGCCGGAACGTGGCGCTTCGCCTTGGCGCGCTTTTTTGTCCACTCCCGGTCCGCGGGCGCGTTGCGATATCTCTGGGCAGAGGACGGGTCATACCCTTCCATTGGCAAACCTTCTCCGACCGCGCCCATGCGCCTCGTCTACGAACGCGCCGTGTCGGATTACAACCTATATAGTGCTAATCTGGATGCCGCGCGTGATTCTCACGCCGCGTTGCCAATTGCCCTTCGCCCCGTCGAGGCGGTTCGAAATGGACCCGCAATTTTCGCCAGATGGGCGAAGAGTGGCGTTCGCGTCCGATCGGTCCGGCGAGTTGGCGATCTGGCTGTGTGATCGGGACGGATCAAATCTTACGCAATTGACAAATCTCCGGGAGTGCGCTGCCGGCTCTCCTCGCTGGTCGCCGGATTCCAGTCAGATTGCGTTCGACTGTGCCAGCCATGGGAATTTCGATATTTACGTGGTGTCGACCACGACTGGACTTGCTAGGCGGCTGACAGCCGAAGCGTCGCAAGAGAACCTGCCCAGTTGGTCTCATGACGGGCATTGGATCTACTTCAGCTCGGATCGCGGGGGCGCACGCCAGATCTGGAAAACGCCGGCCGAAGGAGGGCGGGCAGTGCAGGTGACTCGTGGCGGAGGATTTGACGCCTTCGAGTCGCCAGATGGCAAGCTCCTGTATTACGCCAAGGAATTCACGCCGGGATTGTGGAGCGTGCCAGTCGACGGTGGACCGGAGGCGCTCGTCCTGAATTCCGTTCGTCATTTCTGGTGGACGATTGCAGACACCGGCATTTACTTCGTGACATCTCGTGGTAGTCCGCGGCCTGATGCTCCCAGCCAGTTGAATTTTTACTCGTTCGGAACGCAAACCGTCATTCAGGTCGGCATGATCGAACATGAGCTCGCTCTGAGTGCTCCCTCTCTCGCTGTCAGCCGCGATGGCCGGCAACTCCTAACGCTTCACTTGGATCAACCCGGCTCGGATCTCGTGCTCGTTGATAACTTCCGTTAGAAGCGCAGCTACTTAGCCCGAGCGCTCCTAATTACGCATTACGGCGACTCAGGTCGATGCCAGTTTATTGCCGCCGAGTAGCTTGGTTCAGCAGGTCTGCGACTTGTTGGTTCTCACTCTCTTGCGCAAGATCGAAGAGCGTCCGGTTGTCGGGCGCACGGACCGTGACGTCCGCTCCGTGATCGAGTAGCACGCGAACGCTTTCAGGCTTTCCGGTAAGGACAGCCCAGGCCAGGGGAGTGTATCGAGCCTGGGCTCCGGCCGGATCGTAGTCGCTCAGCGGCCGTTCGAGTTCCTGAGGTTCGCGAGCGAGGATGCCGGGAATGCGATGAGGCAGGTCTCGGTCAATGGCTTCGAAAAGATCGATTGGGCCTTCCAGAATCAGGTCCCGAACCTCGCCGTGGCCTGCATAATTTGCCCAGCCGGCGGGCGTGCCGCGATACTTTTCGTCGCGCACGCGAACGTTGGCGCCATGCTTCACAAGCACAGCGGCGGCGCTCGCATTTCCAAAAAATCCAGCCGCGTGTAACGGAGTATACCCGCTGGTCGAATCGACGGCAGTCTTGGGATCGTCGCGAACGTTAACGGAAGCGCCAGCGCGAATGAGGCTCTCGATGACGTGGCCTGGCGCGCGCTCACTCGCGCGAACAATGAGATTGCCCCAGCGCTTGCCCGGCTTTAAACAATCGGGATCCCTACGGAGCAGCTCTTCGATATCGCGCGTCCGCTGTAAAGCGATTGCTGCGGGTAAACGAACTTCGGCGCCAGCGTCGAGCAGAAGTTGCGATATACCGGTTTCACCAATGAGCGCCGCTTGATCGAGCGCAGTGAAGCCGGCCTCATCGAGCGCTTCCGTATTGGCGCCGAGGTCCAGCAACGTTGCAAGCGATTCACGTTGCTTCTTCATTACGGCCAGGTGCAGCGGCCGGCGGCGACGATTAGCTAAGTCCATTCGCTTTTCCAGGTTGGCGCGCGATTCAGCCATTAGCTTCCGAATGATCTGGACCTCGCCCATCGAGACAGCGGAAAAGATGTTGTGCTCGGCGCCATGCGTTACGAGGTAGTCAACGATCTCCTTGTTGGCGGTGATGTAGTCCCAACTGGTCGCCCAGCCGATGATGTCGAGCTCATGATAATCGTCATCGCCAATCGGATCAGCGCCGTGTTCGATTAAGAGACGAATTGTCGTGAAATGCTGCTTTTCGGCGGCGAAATGGAGCGGCATCGCGTTATCGCCCTCGCAACGGATGTTCGGATCGGCGCCGCGTTCCAGCAGGAGCTGTACGACGGGATCACGGCCGTTGGCCGCGGCATCATGAAGAGCTGTTCTTGTGCCGGGGCCACCCCGTTCGTTGATGAGATCGGGATGCGCATTGAGCAGTTCAGTTACTTGCGCCAGATCCCCTTTCGCGGCGGCATCACGCAGCGCCCTCACTGCTGCGTCGCTCGGGGCATCGGACTGATGCAAGAGGACGTGGCTTTTCAGCTTGGACCAGTTCGCAAAACCATACTCGCAGGCGATCACACGTTGCGCATCGCCCAGGGTGAACTTGGTACTCTTGATGTCATTTTCCGAGGCATAACGCCAGCGAGGATGGTGCTCCTGGATTTGCCGGAGTGCTTGGGGGCTGGAGACGTGGTGTCCTTTGAAGAGAGCTTTGGCTTGTTTCTTGAGTTGCTCCAGATTGGGGCGAGACGGTAACCGCTTTTTCATTACGAACTCCTTTCATCGCGTCGCCTGCGTCCGCATCTTCAGGCTTGAAAGAAGACTCGTAAAGATTAGTGCCGAGCGTTACTGAAGGTGGGCTTGGCCCTTTCCGCGGACTGGATGCGCCCTTCGCGCTGATTCTCTTTTATCACGGACATGAGGGCGTGGCAACCGGCGACCGGGTTCGATAGGATCGTTACCACTATGCGAAACTTAGCAGTTTTTGTTATCTTGCTTCTCGGTTCGGGGATTGCGTGCGCGCAATCAAACGGGTCGTCGAAGGCCGCCGAAAACCTCAAACAGAATTTCGATTACATCAATGAAAAGGTCTTGACGATGGCGGAGGATTTCCCAGAATCGAAATATGACTATCGGATGAAACCGGAGATGCGATCGTTCGGAGAAGTCATCGTGCACATCGCCTCCGGCAACGTGTATGCCGCTAAGGCCGGGCGCGGTGAAAAGGTGAAATGGGACGAGTTGAATCCCAAAGACTACAAGACCAAGGCGGAGTGCGTGGCGCTGATGGAGAAGTGGATCACGGAGGCGAACTCGTCGTTAAAGGCGAACCCCTTAGGCTGGAACGGATCGCTTGATCCATTTTTGTCGGTACTCCAGCATTCGTCGGAACATTACGGTCTGCTGGTCGCCTATTATCGCGCAAACGGGCTCGTACCACCGGAATCGAGGCCGAAGAAGTGAGTGGGGTTAGGTGACGCGGCCTGCGAGGCCGCCGTAGCGCGAGGCGCTGCCCACACGCAATTCTGAACGGAGTAGAATTGACCCAAGCCTAAATGCAAATATTGCGCACGTTTTTCGCCGTGCTGCTGCTTCCTTTTGCACCGTTTAGCGCTGCAGGCGGGCAGAGCGCCCAGCCAGACGCACAGACCACAACGACGGTGGGCGAAACGACCTTCCAATCGAAGGTCAACCTGGTGATGGTGCCGGTGGTGGTGCGCGATGCACAGGGGCAGGCGATCGGAAATCTAGAGAAGGCCGATTTTCAACTGTTCGATAAGGGGAAGCCGCAGGTCATCTCAAAGTTTGCGGTCCAGAAGACCGCGAGCAAAGGACCTAAACCGAGCACGCCGGCCGCACCGCCCATGAGGCTCGCGGATACCGGCGTTGCGTCTCGTTTTGTAGGGTACCTGTTTGATGACCTTCACCTGGCGTTCGACGAGCTGGCGCGCGTACAAAAAGCTTCGATTAAGCACATCACGACCGATTTGCAGACCACGGACCGCGTGGCTATCTACACAACTTCGGGGCGCGTCACGCTCGAGTTTACCGACGATCGAGACAAGCTCCGGGACACGATTCTCCGCATTCAGCCGGTGAACCTCTACCATCACGCGCCAGGCAATTGTCCCGACCTGTCCTATTACATCGCAGACAAGATCATTAATAAGAACGACCAACAAGCGTTCCAGGCCGCTGTTGCAGAAACCATGGCGTGCGCGACTTTGACTCCGGACCAACGGCAAATTGCGGTCCAGATGGTGCAATCGACGGCCTCGCAGGAAATCGGCAGGGGGGAACAGGACACACGCGTCACATTGCTCACGATTAAGGACATTGCGAGGCGCATGGCCTCCATGCCGGGACAGAGGCAGATCATGCTCATTTCGCCCGGATTCGTGACGCCGTCGGTAGAGGCTCTTCAAGAGACAACCGACATCCTGGACCGAGCCACACGCGGGAATGTGATGATCAGCGCACTGGATGCGCGGGGCCTATTCACGACAACACCGGACATTACGCAGAGATCCTATGACGGAAACGCCACGATGGTGAAGAATCAAAATGATCGAGAGGCAATGATAGCGCAGGAAGACGTTCTGGCGGAACTTGCGTCGGGGACGGGCGGCACATTCGCTCATCACAGCAACGATTTGTATGGGGAACTGCGGCGCGTAGCGACCGCGCCCGAATATATGTACCTACTCGGCTTTTCGCCAGAGAATTTGAAGAACGATGGGACTTTCCACAAATTGAAGATCGTCCTGGTGGAACGGAAAGGCCTGACTGTGCAGGCGAGGCTGGGCTACTACGCGCCCAAGCACGCCACCAGCCAAGAAGATACCGCAAAGACCGAGATCGCAGATGCAGTGTTTTCGCGCGAGGAGATCCACGATCTTTCGATCGATTTGCATACGAAGTTTTTTAAGCCGGATCCAACGGATGCCAAATTGACTGTTCTGGCGCGAATCGACGTGCGACAGCTTCATTTCAGGAAAGCGAATAACCGCAATAACGACGATTTGAAGATCATTGCCGTGTTGTTTGATACGAACGGAAATTACATCACCGGAGTGGAAAAGACTCTCGAGATGCGCTTGTTGGATGCGACGCTGCAGAAGCTGAATGGACCCGTGACAGTGAAGTCGGATTTCGATGTAAAGCCGGGAACGTACGTGGTCCGGTTGGTGGTGAGGGATGCGCAGGGACAGATGATGGCAGCGCAGAATGGCGTGGCGGATATTCCTTAAAGGAGGCAAGACGGTGCAGTATCGGAAGGGATTGTTATTGATGGTGGTCGGTTGCGGGGCCGCGCTGCTGGCGTATGGGCAAGATGCTGCGCAACAGCCTGCCGCGCCAGCTGCGCCTGATTCAAAGACAGTGATCCGCGCCGAGAAAAAGCTGGTTTTGGTGGACGCGGTGGTCACCGACAAGAAGGGCAACTACGTTCACGACCTCACAGCGAAGGATTTCCGGGTATGGGAGGACAAGAAGGAGGAGACAATTGAGAGCTTCTCCTTCGAAGCGAATCCCGCGTCCCCCGCGAGCAAGCAGAAACATTATCTAATCCTCTTTTTCGACACTACAAGCATGCAACTCACCGACCAGTTGCAGGCACGGCGAGCGGCGGCGCAATTCATTGACAAGAATGCCGGGCCGGATCGGTATATCGCAGTGGTGAACTTTACGGGCAGCTTGCAGGTCGCGCAGAATTTCACGACGGACGCGGATCAATTGCGAGCCGTGGTGAGCGGAACGAAATTCCCGGTTGTGTCCTCGAATGGAGATCTCGCTTCACTTACGCCGCAGTTGGGGCGCGCGGCGGCGGATTTTGGCGCGCGCGACGTGCTGCTTGGTTTGCGAAGTCTGGCGAAGAATCTGGCACAGGTACCGGGACGCAAGACCCTTATTTTCCTGAGCGCGGGATTTCCGCTGGACGTCGAGCTGCGGTCGGAACTGACCGCTGTGATTGACGTGTGCAATAAGAGCAACGTCGCGATCTATCCGATTGATGTGCGGGGCCTGGTCGCGGCGGCGAACCGGTTCCCGGTGTTTACGCCTGCAAACAACGCGCCCTATCTCGTTAAGGCCGCATATCTCCAACACGGCGGGCAGGCGGGTGGCGGAGGTGCGGCCGGTGGGGCTGGCGGACACGCCGGCGGAGTGCCGACTGGCGGTGGACATGTCGGGACGACCGGTGGAGGAAATGCTGGGCACGGCGGTACGGCAACTACATCCGGAGGCCGCGGCGGCGGTGGCCCTGCTAACGTAAGCCCGTTCGGAATGTACAACCCATATACTCAGCCGCGCACGATCATTCCGCACATTCCGGATGTCACTGGACCACAGGAAGTGCTCTACACGCTTGCCGAAGGAACAGGGGGATTCGTAATTCTTAATACTAACGATTTAGTAAGTGGATTCCAACGAATCGTCAATGAGATGAATGAGTATTATCTACTCGGTTACTCGCCTTCAGAAGAATCGAAGGAAGGGGCCTGCCATGAGCTGAAGGTAAAGGTGGATCGCGGCGGCGTCAATGTGCGGGCAAGAAGCGGCTACTGCACCGCGAAGCCGCTCGATTTTCTAGCAGGCACGGCGGAAGAACGCGATTTGGAAACCCATGCTACTGCGGCATCGGGTGGGAATGTGAACGCTTCGATGGAACTACCGTTTTTCTATACGTCGGCCAACACGGCACGCGTGAACGTAGCGATGGAGATTCCATCCAGCGGGATCAAGTTCACGAAAGAGAAGGGGAAGATGCGGGCGGTGGTGAACGTGCTCGGGATCGCGACCGAGCCGGATGGCGCCGTAGCCGCGCGTTTCAGTGATGCGCTGAAGCTGGATTTGGATAACAAGAAGGCAGTTGAAGCGTTCCAGCAGCATCCAATGCATTATGAAACGCAGTTCGACATTGCGTCCGGGAAATACAACCTCAAGGTGGTGTTCAGCTCGGAGGGAGAAGGGTTCGGCAAGATAGAGACGCCACTAGAGATCGATCCATATGATGACAAAAAGTTCAGCCTCAGCGGAGTGGCGCTGAGTAACCAGATTCGCCCCGTATCGGATCTGGACGTTGGCCTGGACGCAGCGCTACTGGAAGACAAGGTCCCATTAGTGAGCCAGGGAATGCAGTTGATGCCATCGGGCTCGAATCTGTTCCAGAAGACCGCGCCTGCGGCGGTCTACGTTGAAATCTACGAACCGGCGCTCAATGGGCAAAACACGCCGAAGGTGGGATTGAAGATGAGGATTGTCGACAAGAAGAGCGGCGCCCAGAAGCTGGACACCGGGTTCATTAACGTGGGGAACTATGCGAAGAATGGCAACCCGGTAATACCAGTGGGACTGCGGCTGCCGCTGGATACGTTGACACCGGGCACATATCGGGTGGAGCTACAGGCGATCGACACGGCGAACCACCAATCGCCTGTGCGAGCGGCGGATTTTGCGGTGCAGTAGGGGAGGAAGGCGGCCTGCGAGCTGCCGCAGGGCGAGGCCCCATATGCCCTACGGGGCTATTCGCAAGGATATCTGTCCAGTTTCCGGGTGGCCCGTTATCCGGACGCGAGGCCGCAGATTGAGGATGTCTGTTCCAAAGTCACGTCATTTGAATGCCAACTACTCTTTGAGGCGAGTATGGTGAAGAACTGCGTTCATCACATCATGAATCGCCTTAACTACAGCATCTGGATCTTCTAAGTGAATCGAATGCCCGGCGTCCTGAATTTCGACTATTTTGCTATTTGTCGAAAGGGTCTGAAACGCTCTTTTCTCTTCGATCTTTTCCGAGTGCAAAGTGTGCCACTGCTCAACCGACATGGAGGCAGGTCGATCCTCGCCTTCCTTCATCCCAATCATCGTAATGAGGGGCTTGTCTCCCATGGGATGGCCGAAATGCTGGATTTCGTAAAGGAATTGCAACTCCTCAGGCGTGTAATCACCTTTCTCACTCTGCGCAACACGAGGCGGCAGCATTTGCGCCCATAATTGCAGTTTTTGAATCTCTGGAGGGAGACGGTCGAAAGGTGGACGAATCTTGTGGCTATTAAATTTGAGCGCCTGCTCGCGCTCCTCCTCGGTTGTTGGAATCGGCGGACTTGATTTCATGGTCTGAATCGGCGGGATCGTTCGTTTTGCAAGATCACGAACACGAACCAGTCTTCCGTAGTAGCCCAATGTTGCATCTGGGCTGAGCGCATCCACGAGAACCATCCCAGAAGTCTCATCCGGATATCCTTCCGCGAAGGTTCTCACGACCAAACCACCGATCGAATGTCCTACCAGGATGTACGGCCCGTTCTCACCCGATAGCTTTAGTGCCAATTCCAATTCATACGCTTCCTGTCTCAGCGTCAGCAGCTGAGGACCGGGATCACTCCAGGCGCTTCCGGCGCGGTCATAGGAGCAGACACGCGCAGAGGTTTGTAGCTCTTGCTGGAGCAAATGCCACAGAAATGAAAAATCGCCACCTCCCGGCGAAAGCACTACTGTTTGCTTGCCCTTTCCTGTGCAGAAAAGGTGAATGCGATAACCACCAAGGTCGACCAGTTTGCCCAAAGGTGCGGGATCGGGCTCAGGTGAGTGTGCAGGCACGGTTAAGGCTGTGAGTAATGTCGCACCCAATAAAGCCGATCGGATCATTTGCCAACTCACTGCGGTCCTCCATGGAAACACGTGCGATCTGAACGTGTGTTACTCTTTGGCGACAAAGACATCCGCAAACAAAGGTGGCCCTTTTGTCTGGGTCGTTCCCCAGGCGCAATGAAGTGCGGCCGCCAATCCCTATGCCCATGATCCAGCGCTCTTCGGAAGCTACTCTTCCGGCTTTAGAAATCCCGCCGGTCAACAATTTCAACCGACGCCCAGAATAGAAAAACCGCACAAGCGAAACACTTTACAAGGGCCGCCCAAGGCCACGCTTCAAGAAATCCGGTTGTACGGTT
>Ga0213882_10000606_pt1 | contig 11594 bp, 8 predicted proteins | sample BarmaccoBMER_R09_FD_160106 | JGI IMG/M metagenome (GOLD analysis project Ga0213882, IMG submission 160106) | Barbacenia macrantha exposed rock microbial communities from rupestrian grasslands, the National Park of Serra do Cipo, Brazil - ER_R09 ...
ACATATGCTGTCCCGCCGATGGCGACCGACGCGATCTCCGCGCCGGCGCGGCCCCGCCGGTGGGGCGCGGCCTGGCTCGACTGGACCCGCGGGTACGGCGTCGAGAGCTGGGTCGTCGCGGCGCTCGTGAGCGCCTACTGCTGGCTGCTCGCGCCGCCAACCTCGGACCTGGCCGCCGCCGTCTTCCGCAGCGACCTCTTCGCCCACGACGGGCTCCTCATCTACAACGCCCAGTGGTACGAGGGCCACCACATGCTGGCGTACAGCCTGCTCTCCCCCGTCTTTGGGGCGCTGATCGGGACCCGCCTGGTGGGTGCTCTGTGCACGGTGGCGGCGGTGGTCGTGCTCGAGCGCGCCCTCGTGCCCCGCTACGGGGGCGCGGGGCGCGTGGCCTGCGTGCTGTTTGCGCTCACCGCTGCCTCCAGCCTGCTCATCGGCCGCATCGCCTTCCAGGTCGGCCTCCTCTTCGGCGTGCTGGCGGTCTACCTCGCCATGCGCTCGCGCTACCTCCTGGCGTGCTTTGCGGCGGCCGCGTGCGCGCTCGGCAGCCCCCTTGCCGGGCTGTTCCTCGCGCTGCTGGCGGGTAGCTGGCTGCTGGTCTCGCGCAGTCCGTGGGCGTTCCTGATGGCCGCCGCCGCGGTTGGCCCAGCGCTGGTCCTGCAGTACGCGTTCCGCGAGGGCGGCACCTTCGCCTACCCGTTCAGGAGCTTCCTCCAGCTGGTGGTCTTCGTGCTGCTCGGGTGGATCACGGTCCGCCGTTCGGAGCGGCTGATACACGTCGGGTTGCTCGCCTACCTCGTCCTCGGCCTCTACGCGCTGCTCATCCCGTCCCAGCTGGGCGGAAACGTGAACCGGCTCGGGACGATCGTGGGGGCGCCGCTCTTCGCCGCCGCTCTGTGGAACGGGAGGCGGCTGTTCCTCGCGCTCACGCTCCCGTTCCTCTTGTGGTGGCCGCTCCACGACGTCCTCCGGGACATCCCGGACGCCGGCGGTCGCGGCACCGACGCCGCCTACTACCGGCCTCTCAACGATTACCTCGACCGGCACCTCACGAGCCCGATCCGCCTCGAGATCCCCCCGACGCGCAACCACTGGGAGGGCGTGTACGTGGGCGAGCGGCACGAGCTAGCGCGCGGGTGGGAGCGCCAGCTCGACCAGAAGTACGACGCCCTGTACTACGGCACGGTCGTCACGCCCGAGCGCTACCGCAGATGGCTCGACCGCAGTGCCGTCCAGTACGTGGCCCTCTCCGATGCTCCGTCGGACTTCGCCTCGGTGGTCGAGACCGACCTCATGGTGGAGAATCGCCTCCCGTTCCTACGGCTGGTGTGGCAGGACCGTCACTGGAAGCTCTACCGCGTGCTTCGCGCCACGCCGCTTCTGTCCGGGCCCGGAAAGCTGACCGGGGCGACTCCCGACTCGTTCACGATCGATGCCGCCCGGCCCGGCCGGTTCACGATGCGCCTGCACTATTCGCAGTACTGGGCGGTGACGCAGGGGAGCGGCTGCGTGGAGGTTGGGCCGGGCAACTACACCACGGTCACGCTGCGGCGGGCCGGCCGGGCCCGGGTCGCGACGCGGTTCGCCTTCGACAGGCTCGTGCGCAAGGGACGGAGGTGCTCCGGATAGATCGGCGGCTGCGCGGTCCGGTCGCTATGCGACTGGCTCGCCCGCCGACACCGCGGCCGGCGCGGGTACGGGCGCGCGCGCGCCATGACGCTCGGCCGACCGTGCCGCCGCCTGCCTGGTCGCCTTGCGTCGCCAGTAGAGGGTCACGAGCGCGAAGGTGACGCCAGCGTAGAGGTACCCGAAGAGGACGTCGGCCACGTAGTGCTCGCCCGTGTAGACGAGGGTGAGCCCCATCGCGAGCGAGTACGCCGCGAATCCGATCCGCCACTTCCACCCGCGGTTCCAGAACAGCAGCATCATCATGAACGGGAATGCGGCATGGAGGGACGGCACGGCCGCCACCTTGTCGACCCAGTTGTTCTCGACCGCCGAGGTGATCGCCTTCGTGCCCGTGTGGGTGAACATCTGGTCCTTGATCTTCTCTATGTGCCCGATCAGGAACCGCTGCGAGGCCAGCCAGGGCGGGGACGCCGGGAAGAGCACGTAGGTCGTGAACCCTGCCGCCGAGAGCCACATCACGAGCGTCCGCCACTTCTTGAACATCGGATAGGCGAAGCGCCACAGGATCGCGGCGAGGGTGAGGGTGCCGAAGAAGTGAGTGAGGTAGACGACCCAGGCGGCGTAGTCGTAGACCGCGGCGTGCGGCGGGTGGTAGAAGTGGTGCTGGAGCCAGATCGTCGGGATCGGCGTTCCGAACAGGAAGCGGTCGATGTCGATCTGCGGGTGGTAGTGCGCGCCGATCCCCGTGGTGTCGGCGATGCTGCGGGCGTAGTCGTACGCGAACAGGAAGACGATGAAGGGCAGCCAGTCGACGACCATGCCGCGCACCCAGCGGCGCGGGTTGTTGAGGGACAGGATCAGGAGGCCGCCCATCAGCCACACGAAGACGACGTCCCGCGAGAGCAGCAGGTGGCCGAACAGCGCCACGGCCAGCGCGGTCGCGCCCACGTAGAGCAGGGTCGCGCCGAGCAGCAGGCGCCGCATCACGGGTGACTCCCGTCGTCCGGGCGTGGGCTGACGGCCCGGCGCCGGCGGCCCGGCGAATGCTGCGCGCTGCGCGTTGACCTCGGTCTCCATTGCCGTTCTGGCTCGCCCCTTCCGGCTGGGGCAGTGGCCGACCGCCCTCGCCGGGACCGACGAGAGCAAGCGGAAGAGTGTATTAGCGGGGTCGGGCTCCGCTCGCCACTTCCGGCGCCGCGGGCGCGGTCTCCACAGGCGCGGTCTCGGAGGCCGGCAGTGCCTCTCCTGCGAGCACGATCGCCGCCGCCAGCAGGGTCCACGCGATCGGGTCCTCCAGGAAGGCCGCGTAGCCGAGCGTGTGGAAGACGAGAGCGGAGAACGCAGCCACGACGAACGCGCGCCACACCAGTACGCGCGGCGGAGAGCGGCCTCGCAGAGGCTCGAGCCTCCCGAGCAGCAGCCGGAATGCGGCAAGCAGGACCGCCCCGTACGCCACGAGCCCGATCAGCCCCTGCTCCGCACCGACCGTGACCGGCGTGGTGTGCGAGGCCGTGGCGGCCTCCGGGGACCCCACCCGCTCGCGCTGGCGGAACACCGTGGCGAACGACCCCGAGCCGAAGCCCCACAAAGGTCTGTGTACGAACATCGACAGTCCGCCGCGGATCAGCGTCGCGCGGCCGCTCGACGACGTGTTGAGCGACTGGTGGCTCGCGTTGACGTGCACCGAGCCGCGCCCCACGAGGAAGACCGCCGCGGCGACGAGGGCGCACCCGCCGATCGCGAGGCCGATCACACGGGGGTTCCAGCGCAGGCAGGCGAGAACCGCCAGGCCCACCAGCAGCGCCGCGAAGCTGGTCTCGGAGAAGGTGAGGATGAGGCCCGCCCACAGGAGGGCGAGCGCGGCGAGCGTCACCGCGACGTCGCGGGTCCTTCGCGCCCAGAGCAGGGCCGCCGCCAGCCCGACCATCACGACCGCAAGGAAGCGGCCGTAGATGTTCGGGTCGAAGAAGAGGGAGTTCACCCGGAAGTACGACTGGAACTCGTTCGACGCGATCACCTTGCGGTTCCAGAGAAGGTGCCGCGTGGCGTACTCGACGAAGCCGATCCCAACGAAGACGAGGGCGAGCAGCGCGGCGAGCCCGAAGCACTGAACCGCGAGCCGGCGCGACCAGCGAACGGTCGTGAGCAGCTTGAGGAGCAGCGCGAAAGGAACGTAGAAGAAGGCGACGTTCTTCACCGCCTGCTCGAAGTCGCGCGAGTAGATCGACTGGACCGAGTAGAGGACGATGAACGCCAGCAGCGCGAGCTCCAGGCGCCCCGGCGAGCGCTCCCGCCACGGGGCGCTCCCGCCGTTGGCGAGGGTGGCCACCGCCGTGCGCGAGGGCCGCCACAGCTCCTCGAGCGCGTACGCCACGACGCCGCCCGCCACGACCAGATAGAGCGGGACCAGCAGGAAGTTCGAGGTCTCCCCGGTGGCGACCGGTATCCGCACGGGGAGGGCGGCGACCACCAGGAGAGGCAACAGCGACGGCCTGCGCCTGAAGACGAACGCGAGCGCCGCGACCACGGCGAGCCCGGCGGCAGTCGCGGCGACGGCCGTGGCGGGATGGTCGCGCAGGTGGCGGACCTGCTCGGAGCCCCAGAGCTCCCCCACGACCAGGATCGGCGTCAGCGCGAGCCCGACGGCCGCGGACACCGCGCGGTCGCGTGCGGTGGGCAGCGCAAACGCTCCCGCGGCGGCTGAGGCGGCGACGACCACTCCGAGCCCCTTCACCGCGGCCGGGACGGCGGCGGGCGTCAGCGCTAGCGCGAGATGAGCGCCCATGCCCTATCGGTGATCTTGGCGACGGCCGGCGACGACTCCAGGAGGTGAGGCCATTCCGCTGTCCCGAACCGGATGACCATCCCGCGGCCGAGACGGTAGGCGAGGAGCGACGAGGCCTGGCCGCTCCGGGCGGCGGCCGCCAGGAGCCGAGCCCCGCGCGGCAGCCCACGTGACGGTTGCGTCAGCCTAACCGGTCCGACCACGCCGGTCGTGCCCTCGAAGAGGCCGACCCGATCGGAGCTCGCGACGAGCGACGCGGCTGACCCGGCCACCGGCGGCGCCAAAGGCTCCCCGAACGAGTCCGTGGGCGTCGCGCCGCTCGGGTTGCTCAACACCGAGCGTGTGAGCAGAACGGCGCGCTGGAGGGAATCGACTCCGAAGCTCGCCACGCGCCCTCCGCCGCGGACGAACCCCTCGAGCCGGGCGGCAAGGGCCGCCGTCGTCCACGTCTCCGGCCCGATCAGCAGGACTCCGCTGTGGCCGCCGAGCAGCGGCGGGTGGTTGCGGGCGAGCGCGAGGTCCGTGGTCAAGTCGTAAAGGAGCTTCCGGCGCGCGAGGAACGCCAGCATCGGTGCGGTTGCGGTCTGCAGCTGGGCCGGCAGCCGGCCCGAGGCGAACGGTCGCGCGAGCGGTATCGACGAGGCGGTGAACAGCGTGTCGGCGAACCCGTCGGCGTCGTCGTCGACCGGGTTCGCGCCCTGCCACGTGATCGCCGGAAGGACCACGAGGACGCGCCGCGGACGCGGCGCACGGACGGCCAGTGGGACCCGCGCGGTGCGCCCCCCGGCCGTGATCAGCACGACGTAGGCGCCGGTCGTCGCGTTCGGGGGGACGCGAACCCCGACCTTGGGGCCCCGCGCGTCGCCCTGCGCCACCACGCGAGACGAGCCAAGCGGGCGCAGGCGCCAGCTCACCCTGTCCCCGCCCCCCTCGACCGCGACGCGCACCGTCGAGCCGGCGGCCACCGGCTCGAGCGGGCCCGCGGCGACCGTGCCGAGGACCGTGAAGCCGGTGCCCGGCAGCGCCTCGGCGCGGGTCGGAGGAAGGTGCGGCGGAAACGAGCCGGTCACGAGCGCGGGATTGCGCACGGTGACCGAGACCGAGTAGTCACCGGCCGGGAGCGGATGGCCGTGGACCCGCCCGCCGAAACGAAGGGCGTGCTGGCGGGCTCGCCCCACGACGGCCGCGACGGGCACGGCCGGTGTGCGATCCGTCCGCCAGATCCGGAGCACGGGCGGGAACCCGGCGGGACCCACGAACCTCACGGTGACTGGCGCGGGGCGACGCGCCAGCGCGAGCCGGGGCGAGACCGAGACGATCCGCGGGCGCGGGGGGTGCGTGAGGAGCACGACCGCGGTCGGGCTCGTGACGGCGCGGCCTTGGTCGCGCAGCACGACCCGCAGGAAGTAGTGGCCGTCGCGGGGGACGGTCCCGTCATCGGCGCGTCCGTTCCAGCGAAAGGCGTGGCGGCCGCGGCCCAAAGGCGCGCCGTCGAGCAGCCGTCGGATCCTGTCGCCCTGCGCGTCGTCGACGTCGAGCGTCACGCGATCACCGCGCGGCAGCGTGAACGCGAAGGTGGCGGTGTCCTTCAGCCTGTCGCCGTTCGCCGGCTCGCCGGTCTTCAACCGCTGTGTGACGAAGAAGGCGGCGATCGTGGCGACCACCAGGAGCGCGAAGCCCGCCCGCGCGGATGTTCCCACGGTCTCGGTCATGGGAGCCGGATTGGCTCCGCGTTCGGCACGTCGATCTCGTGGTAGGCGTCGAGGCCCCGGGCGGTCGCTCCGGCGAGCGCGCACCTGATCGTCCCTCCGTGGCACACGACCAGCGCCGGAACCGGTCCTCTTCTGACGTCGTCGAGCGCCGCGGCCGTCCGGAGCAGGTGCTCCTCGAGCGATTCTCCTCCCGGGAAGCGAAAGCCCGCGCCGGCGCGCATCCAGGCGGCCCACCTCTCCGCGTCTTCCCGCTGGATGTCGGCGACCGCGCGGCCCTCCCAGGAGCCGCGCCGTGATTCGGCGAGACGCTCGTCGACCCGCGGCGTGAGCCCGAGCGCCGCCCCGACGATCTCGGCGGTCTCCCGCGCGCGTGCGAGGTGACTCGTCCACAGCGCGCGCAGACCCCCATCGCCCGCCGCGCGCTCGGCGGCGTCGGCGAGCGCCCGCGCCTGCTCGCGCCCGCGCGCGTTCAGCGGCACGTCACGCCATCCCTGGATGCGCTGGGGCGGAACGTTGTCCGCGGTCTCCCCGTGCCGCGCGAGGAGGATGGTGGGCATCAGACGGGCATGGGGCCGTCACCCGTCGCGCCCATGGAAGAGCAGCAGGGTGTCCGCGCGCAGCCCCAGCCGCAGGGTCTCGAGGGAGATGACGTCGTCCGGCAGGACGTTGCCGAGGTTCACCTGCGGCCCGAACTGCTCGATGAACCAGATCTGCTGGTGCTTCTTCGGCGCTTCGAAGATCAGCCGGGCAGGGTCGACCTCGTGGGCAATCTCGTCGATGAGGCCCGTTCGCGGCTCGCCGTCCGGGCGGTAGAGGCCGGCATCACCGGTCGCACGCCCCTCGCAGATCACGTAGCTCGCGCCGGAGTCGAGCGCCGACTTGATCATCGACACCCATCGGTATGGCGCGAGCAGGGCCGCCGGATCCTTCTCCCCCACCTCCGCGAAGACGGTGAAGCCGTCGGCGAACCCGCGGATCAGGTCGAGCTTGTCGTCGTCCGGCATCGAGACGGTCCCGCTGGCGACCTCGACGTGCCGGATGCCAAGCTCCTCGAGCCAGCCGCGTAGCTCTGGCACGCGGCCGGTGAGCCACGCGAGCTCGGTGAGCGTGCCGCCGAGCATCACGGGGATGCCCGCCGCGCGGTAGCGGTCGAGCTTCTCGTGCAGGTCCGCCGTGACGTATGCCGATCCCCAACCCAGCCTGATCAGGTCGACGTAATCCCCCGCCGTGCGGGTGAGGCCGTCGGCGGCGGGGGCGCTGAGGCCTGCGTCGATTACGTGCGTGAGACCGACGGAGCGGGGCTTTGGGGGCCGCTCCGGGAGGTCCAGGAAGCCGGGCACGCAGCCACCCTACCGCCGCGCACCCAACGGATTCTCAGGGGGCTTCTACCGAGTCGCCTGGTCCGCGCCGACCACGACGACGACGGATGCGGCGCCCGAGAGCGACGAGCTGGGCGTGTCGATCGGCTCGATCTGGGAGATGCCGATCTTGCGCGCCACCGCGCGTGCCTGGCGATTGGCGCCCGACTTGAACATGACGACCGACTCGGTGCGCTGACCGGCCCTCGCGGCGTTGGTCACGTTCCCGAGCTTGAAGCCGGACGCCTGGATGCGCGACCCGATCTTCGCGGCGAGCCCGGGGACGCTCGTCCCGTTGAGCACGGCGACGGTCACTGTCGAAGGATCGATCGCCGGTGGGAAGCTCCGGTGCTTGCGCTTGTGGTGAGCCGCCGCCGCCGGCTTGCTCGTCGAGGCGCTCTGACTCGCGGTCGTGCTGCCGCCGGTGTCGGTGAGCACGATGACCGCGAACGCCGCGCCCACGCCGATGACGACGAGCGCGGCGACGATCAGCATCAGGGTTCGAGGCGGGGGCAGCCGGCGGTTCTCACCGGCCATCGCCGGGCTCATGACGGCGGTGCTGCCCGGGTTCCGTGCGTTGGACGCGGCGGCGGGGCGCGCGGGGGCGAACCGCGGCGGCGGGCTCGGGCGTGGCGGCAGGACCTTCGCGCCGGTGGGCGGGCCGGAGCTGCCTCCGTTCTCCGAGTCGGTGCCCTCATCGCCGCCCTCCGTGGCGGAGCCGGCCTGCGGCGGCGCCGTGGCCACCGCTCCCGCCGAGGCGCTGGCCACAGCCGTCCCGCGCGCCACGGGGCTTGCGGCGGGCACCGGCGACGGGGCGGGGCCGTGGGCCGGTGAGGCCTCGCCGTCGCCGGCATGCGCAGGTTGCTTTGCCGCGGCTGCCGCCGCCTGCTGCGGGGGCGAGGCGATTGGCGACGCCGGCGCCGGCGTCGCCCGCGGCTGGGCCGTCACGCGCGAGGCGGAGATGGTCGCCGGACGGCCGCCGGACTCCGCCTCGGCCGCGCGCTCCGGGGCGCGGCCGGCCCACTCGCGGAGGCGCTTGACGTCGCGCGCCTGCGAGAAGTACAGGGCCGACAGCAACGCGAGCCCGACAACGGCCGCGAAGCCCGCGTATGACCCGATCTCCTGGATCAGATGCACGAACCGGGCACCTTAGCTGCGAAGGCGGAAATCAGAGCGGTCAACTCGACCAGTCCGTGGTCGGAGCCGGCTCCGCGGCGGGGGGCTCGGTTGCGGCCAGCTCGGCCGGGGCCGAGCGCGACCTCGCCTCGGCCAGGCCCGTGACCGTGGACGCCAGGCCGCGCGCGTCGCCCGCGTAGACGAGCTCCTCGACGCGGGCGAAGGCGTCCTCGACCCAGTCGGGGTCGATCGTCGGCCGGACGGCGGCGACGATCTTCTCGGCCGGCGTGGGGTTCGCCCGCTCGTCGGGGTTGAAGAGGTCCTCGTGGATCTTCTCGCCGGGACGGCGGCCGACGATCTCGATCGCCACATCGAGGTCGGGCTCGAGGCCCGCCAGGCGAATCATGTTGCGGGCGAGCTCCACGATCTTCACGGGCTCCCCCATCTCGAGCACGTAGACATCGCCGCCGTCGCCCAGCGCGCCCGAGCGGATGATGAGCTGCACGGCCTCCGGGATCGTCATGAAGTAGCGCGACATCGCGGGATCGGTGACCGTGACGGGGCCTCCGGCGGCGATCTGGGGGCGGAAGATCGGCACCACAGAGCCGGATGACCCGAGGACGTTGCCGAACCGCACCGTCGTGAACGCCGTGGCCGGATGGCGGCGATGGGCCGCCTCGAGGGCCCATTCGGCTAGCGCCTTCGACGCGCCCATGACCGTCGTCGGGCTCACGGCCTTGTCGGTCGAGACCAGCACGAAACGGCGGGCGCCGGCGTTGCCCGCCGCCGCCGCGACAATGCGCGTCGCCACGGCGTTGTTGCGGACCGCCTCGACCGGGTTCTCCTCCATCAGCGGGACGTGCTTGTAGGCGGCGGCGTGGAAGACGACGTCGGGGCGGTGCTCGGCGAAGACCTCCCCGATCCGCACGGCGTCCTTGCAGTCGGCGAGGACCGCCGTCGCGCGGCTGAAGTGGCGGTCGTGCTCGAGCTCGCGTCGGATCTCGAAGAGGCTGTTCTCGGCGTTCTCGACCAGCACCAGCCGCTTCGCGCCGACCCGCGAGATCTGCCTGCAGAGCTCCGAACCAATCGAGCCGCCGGCCCCTGTGACGAGCACCACCTGGCCGCTGAGGTAGGCGCCCACGCGATCGATCTCCACTCGCACCGGCTCGCGGCCGAGCACGTCCTCGACCTGGACCTCGCGAACCTGGCGCATCAGGTCGACGCTGCCGGACAAGAGCTCGAAGACCGTCGGCAGCGTCCGGACGGGGATGCCGCGCTCCCGGCAAGCCGTGACGACCTTCTGGCGAAGGACGCCGGGGGCGGAGGGGATGGCGATGATCACCTCGTCGGGCTCGGCGCCGTCGAGTATCCGAGCCAGCTGGGAGGTGGGCCCCTCGACCTTCACGCCGCCCAAGCGCATGCCCTGCTTGCGGGGGTCGTCGTCGACGAAGCCGATCGGCACGCCGAGGTCGGGGTTGCGGCGAAGCTCCGCCGCCACCAGCTGACCCCCGTTTCCCGCCCCGACGATCAGCACCTCGCGGGCGCCTCGCCGGGCGAGCGCGCCGCGATAGGGCCGCTCGAGAACCGCGCGGACGAGGAAGCGGATCCCGCCCACGAGCCCGAGCGTCAGGAGGAAATCGAGCGCGATCACGCCGCGCGGCAGGTGCAGCGCGACCTTCGCCGGGATCGCGTAAGAGATCGCGACCATCGCCACGGTCGCGCAGATCACGGCCTTCAGGATCGACTCGAAGTCCTGCTGGTCGACGAAGCGCCAGAGCCGATGGTAGAGGCGGAATCCCGCGAACACCGCGACCTTGCCGACCACCACGAAGCCGATCGTCTCGGCCAGGAGCACCTGGTAGCGATGCGGGATCGAAGGGTCGAAGCGCAGCTCGTACGCCATCGCGTACGCGATTGCCACCATGCAGGCATCGACCACGGCCTGCGCAGCACGGCGCAGGACTACGGAGGACTCGATGCGGGCTCTCATCAGGTTGAGCTCCCCCCCAGAGGCGTCTCAGTCTAGATGGAGCAGCCTCGGCGCGGATCCCCCGCGGCGGGGCGCGCGCGTCGCTACGCTTGCCGCGCCTGAATGCTGCTGCTCGCCTCGATCACCGATCGCCTGGTCGAGGTGGCCTCCAACGTGATCGGCGACCTCGGGCTTGCGGGCGTCTTCCTGCTGATGCTCCCGGAGAGCGCGTGCATCCCGATCCCGAGCGAGGCCACCATGATGTTCGCCGGGTACAACATCAGCGCGGCGCACCACCCGCACTCCTACACGCTCGTCGAGGTGGTCGCGGTGGGCGCGGTGGCAAACCTGCTCGGATCGTGGATCGCGTACGCGATCGGCTACTACGGGCGCATCGACCTGCTCGAGAAGCACGGCGGGAAGCTGCACATCCGCACCCGGCACCTCGAGACGGCGGACCGGTGGTTCAAGCGCCATGGCGACGCCACGGTCTTCTTCACGCGGATGCTGCCGATCGTGCGCACGTTCATATCGCTGCCGGCGGGCGTCGCCCGCATGCCCTTCTGGCGGTTCAGCCTCTTCACGATCGCCGGCTGCGTCCCGTGGATCCTCATGCTCACGGTCCTCGGCCAGCAGGCCGGCAACCGCTGGAAGACGTGGCGCCACAGCTTCGACTACGTCGACTACGTCGTCCTCGCCGTGATCGTGGTCGGGATCGTGTACCTGGTCGTCCGCCGGCGGCGTGAGCGCGCGCGCGACGCGACGCCGGAGAGCGCGTAGCCGCCGGCTGCGCGCCCCCGGTCGGCTCTCGCCGGCCCAGGCGGCCGCGCTCGGGGCGCTGCAGGGGCCGACGGAGCTGTTGCCGGTCTCGAGCTCCGGCCACCTGGTGCTGCTGCCCGCCCTGCTGCGCTGGGACTACGTGCAGCTCGATCCCGAGCTGCGCAAGTCGTTCGAGGTCGCCCTGCACGCCGGCACGGCGCTTGCGCTGCTCCTGGGGCTGAGGCGGGAGGTGGCGGAGGTCGTGC
>Ga0213882_10000607_pt1 | contig 11591 bp, 6 predicted proteins | sample BarmaccoBMER_R09_FD_160106 | JGI IMG/M metagenome (GOLD analysis project Ga0213882, IMG submission 160106) | Barbacenia macrantha exposed rock microbial communities from rupestrian grasslands, the National Park of Serra do Cipo, Brazil - ER_R09 ...
CGACGGCTTCACCACGCGCATCAAAGAGTACCAAGTGATGTTTACCGGACCGCTGCACGAGAGCCTGACGCTGCTCTCGCCGCGTCGCGTCAACTTCGATATGCTCGAAGGCACGCCCGGACATCATACCAAGTGGGAGCTCATGGCGGGGCCGCCGTTCTTGGAAGAATCCGGCGACGGCGATGCGACGGGTCCGGTCGTCTACGTCAACGCAGCATCGAAAGACGACCTTGCGGAGATTGACGCGCGAGGCGTGAGCCTTCGGGGCGCCATCGCCTTGGTGCGCCTCGGCGCGCCGGGGGCCGGCGGTTTTCGCAACCTCGATCCGAGTTACATCGCGTACAACGAGCTGCGCAAACGCGGAGTCATCGGGATTCTCGAGTTCATGGAGCCGGCCACTACCGGGTACGGCGGCGGCGCGACCTGGCCCGCCGGAAATTACAAGAATCTCAACATGGCCGAACGCATGGGCGGAATGTCGCCGCGCGGATTTGGAATGTTTCCGCCCGGCGATCCGACGAGCGCGGGCAAAGCGCCCGTTCCGGGCGCGCCGCACAAGAGTTGGGATGATATTCCGCACGCGACGATTCCGGAGCTGAGCATCACGCAGGCGACGGCGCGCACGCTACTGTCAGGAATGACCGGAAAGGTCGTTCCGTCCACTTGGCATCCAATGTTCGAGTTCGTCCAGCACTTCGGCGGCAACGAGACCGTGCACGTTCAGACGAAATTCGAACGCCGCCTTAAGACGATTTGGCTGGTCTTCGGCGACCTCAAAGGTAGCGAGCAGCCCGACTCGATCGTGATGATCGGCAGTCACCGCGACGCGATGACGTTCGGCGCGATCGATCCCGGCAGCGGCACGACGGTGATGTTGCAAGACGCTGATGCGTTTCACGCGCTCGCGTTGCAGGGCTGGAGACCCAAGCGCACGATCGAAATTGCGTCGTGGGACGGCCACGAACTGGGCCTCTTCGGCTCGGCGGCGTATATTTATGAGGACGGCCCGCAACTCCGACAGAGCGTCTTTCAGTACATCAATACGGATCAACTCACGACGGGGGATCCGTTCGTCGTAAGCGCTTCGCCCGGGCTCTACGCGTTCATGCAGCAGATTTGCGACGTCGTGCCGGCCGCCGACGGCCATAGCATGCTCGGCCTGCGCGATCAGCGCGTCGATCCGCTGCTCAATCCGATCGTCGGCGGCTCCGATCATCAGAATTTTTCCTACATGCTCGGCGTTCTCAGCACGTCGAACGGCTACTACGGCGCCTTCGGCGCGCATCACACCGCCGAAGATAATCTCGACGGATTACGCACCTACGATCCCGGCATGAGGCAGGCCGTCATTACCGCGCAGGTGACCGCGATCCAGGCGATGCGCGCCGCCGGCGCGACGGTCGAGCCGCTGCGCATCGAAGAGATCCCAACGCAGATGCTCAAGGACTTGACGGCGCTCCAGGCGACCACGATTGAGCGCACCAACGGCAGCATCACGCTGACCGAACTTCGCACGGCGTTAATTGCCTATCAGTCGGCAGCCCACGCGACGGACGTTGCCATGCAACAGGCCGAAACCAAAGGCGACGCCGCCGCGATGGCAGCACTCGCCGCGAAGGAGCAGGCTTCGCGCGAAGCCTTCTATCGCAGTGACGGATTGCTGGAAAACCCCTACTACCACACGCTGGACCGCGTGTTTACGAGTTTTCCGGAGATCGTCTTTGCTGGCGGCAAACCGGAGACAATGAAGAAGGGCGAAGATCGCATTCTTACTGCGATCGCCGAGGCCACCGCCGCGTTGAAGACGTGACGACCGCTCGCGGCGCGTTCATCGGCCGCCGCCGCGAGATTGAAGAGCTGCTCCAACGTCGCCGCGACGCGGCCGAGGGACGCGGCCGGATCGTCCTCGTCGGCGGCGAGGCCGGCATCGGCAAGTCGCGTTTATTACGTCAGTTCGAATCAATTGGTGCCGGTGGACGAGCGCCAAATCCGGCGGCGCGGTGCGTCGAGTTCGTTCAAATACCGCTCCGCCCGCTTCGGGAACTGCTTGCGCAGCTCGAGCGACGCGCCAGCGGGCCGCGCGAGCCGGCGACTCGTTCACTCGTGGAACGGCTCGCATTCGAGCGCAACCCGGAGAGCGCAGCAGGCTCTTTGCCGGGAGCGGTGCTCTTCGACTCACTCGATTCCGCTTTCGCGCGTTACGCGCTTCACGGAACGCTGGTGCTTTTTATTGAAGACGTCCACTGGGCCGACCGCTCGACGCTGGCCTTTCTAACGTACCTCGCCGACCGTCTCGAACGGCGGCGGATACTGATCGTCGCGACGTATCGGCACGACGAAGTGGGGTCGCGGCATCCGAACCTTTCGGAATTTTCCGCGCTCCTCTCGAAGCGCGCGGTGTCGACGATTTCGCTCGCTCCGCTCGACGAATCGGCAATCCGCGACCTTATCGACGCACAGGCATCGCGCTCGTCGGCGCTCTCGCCGGGGACCGTCGCTACGATCGCGAAGCGCAGCCAGGGAAACCCGTTCTTCGCCGAAGAGCTGATTAGGAGCGCGGTCGATGCCGGCCAAGGCGACCCGATCGCGGAACTCCCGCTCTCGATTCGCGCAGCGGTTCTCGCGCGCGCGTCCCAACTGACGGAAGAGCATCGTAGCGTCGTCTCGCTCGCCGCGGTACTCGGCGAACGCTTTTCGGTGGAGCAACTCGTGACGCTGCTCAAGGGCGACCGCGAAATCGTTTTGGAAGCGCTCGAACGAGCCCGCGAGCTGCGCCTCCTATACGACGAGCCGGGCGCGCCCGGCGAGGTGGCGTTCCGTCACGCGCTGACGCAGGAGGTTCTCTACGGCGAGCTTTTGGCCGAACGCGTGCGTCCGCTGCACGAAGCGATCGCAACGCAACTCGAAAAGGAAGCGAATCGAAACGCGGCCAGCGTGCAGCTCGCCCACCACTGGTGGCGAGCGGGCGATCTGCGTCGAGCAGCCGAGTATTACGAGATAGCCGGCGACAACGCGTTCGTTATGGGAGCCCTCGCCGATGCGGTCCTCTACTACGAACACGCACTTGCCGCCCGTCCGAATACTGCCCAGGCCGAGCATAAACTAGGCGTCGCGTTAGGGCAGATGGGCGAGCTGCGCGGAGGTACCGACCGCCTGAGGCGCGCTGCGGCACTCTATTGGGAGGCCGGCGACTTTGAAGGTTACTCGGAGAACGCGTCGGTGGTCGTCCGCCAGTTGCACAACACGGGCGATGTCGGCGCGGCTATGGCCGAGTGTCAGGCGGCGATCGCGGCATTGCGCCCGAAGCTGCGTCCCGAGAGGCTCGATTTATTTCGCGCGCAGCTCGCGTTCCAATGCATTGCGGCGCTCGATGACGACGCGGCGTCCGCATTCTTGGACGAGATTCGCGAACCGGTTGAAGATTCTAAGGTCGCGATGCATCTGGCATGGGATCGCTTCCGAATCGCTGCCTTGCGCGGAGAGATCGAACAGTGGCGCCTGTTTGCCTCACGCGCGCTCGACGCGGCTCGCCGGCAGGACGACGGAGGCTTTCAGCTGCGGCTCATATCCTGCCAGATCGCGATCGAGGCGGTTGGTCTCGGCGATGTAGCGGCCGCGCGAGAACACTTTCGCGTGGCGATGACGCTGAAACCACGGCAGCCAGCCACGGTCATGGCGCTGGAATACGCGGCGTCCGCATTGGAACATGCGCTTCGCGGCGACTTCGCGGGGGCCGCGGAATTGTTGCGTAGCCTCGACAGCCTCGCGTTGCAGAGTTATCCAAGTCTCGTGCACGTCAAGAGCGCCAGCTTTGTGCTAGGCATCTGCGCGGGCGACGATTCGCGCCTTCACCGCGAGGATACGGAATCGTTTCTGCGCTACGGGGTCGAGCGCGACCTGAAGCTCGCCGTCGGGCTGCTGGGCGGTCCATATGCGTGGGCGCTGGGGCTGCGCGGTGAAACCGACGAAGCAGCGGGCTGGATCGCGCGGATCGCGCTCCTTCTGCGACGACCGCATCGCTTTCTTTTTGCCTACTTAGCCGCAGCGCAGTTCGGACGGAGCGAGGATGTCCTGACGATGCGCGGCCGGCTCGTCGAGGCGGCTTCGCGGCCGCAAGATCGCGTGAATAAGGCTGCATTGGGACTCTTCGACGCGTTCGCTATCCGGCGCGGCATTGTAGAGGCCGACCTGCGCGCCTCGGCACTCGCGGCCGCGGCGGGATTCGAAGAGATCGGCTGGCCGTGGCTCGCCGCTCGCGGCTACGAGTTGGGAGGCGAACTACGGCGCGCCCTGGAGACGTACCGATCCTTGGGCGCCGTGCGCGATTTGCGGCGGCTGGAGGTTGAGAGATCGGACGCCGGCGCTTCGGCGCTGTCTTCTCGCGAGCTCGAGGTCGCCGAGCTGGTATCGAAGGGCCATTCGAACGAGGAGATCTCACAAATCTTACACATCAGTTCCCGTACCGCAGAAAAACATGTGTCATCGGCACTGAAGAAGTTGAATCTGCGATCGCGTTTGCAGCTTGGGCGGCTGCTCGCGCGATCGCAGACACGCGACTCGTAGCCGCTACTGCGGCACGGCGTAAACGGTTCCGGCGCCGACTTTCGCGGAGTCCTCGGTCGTTCCGTAGAGCATACCGTTGAGGCTCAGGAGGGCACCGAAGGGGAACAATGGATATCCGTCCGGGTCCGAGGCAGTATCAAGGAAGTCGAACACGATAGAGTCGCCACCCTTGCCGGACGTGTTCAGGGCGAAGACCACGCCTGCACCGCAGCCGGTCCCGCTACAAAACGCCGTCACGCCGTAGAGCGTGTTGCCGATTGCGATCAGCGGGGACTGCGGGTTTGCTCCATCGATTACTTTCACGTCATCTTTGAACCGGTACAACACTTTTTCTTTCCCGGCGGCCGTCACTTTGAAGACGATGCCGCAGCCCGCAGAGCCGGCGCACGCGCCCTGGCCACCCTCAGAGGTAGTGCCATACAGCGCATTCCCGACGACGGTGAGGCCCGCTTGCGGATGCGCTCCATCGGGCTCGCTGCCGAACGAGTAGACGAGGCTCTCCTGACCCGTGAACGTCACCTTTACGACGGCGCCCAAACCATTCGCACCGCCTCCCGGCGTCGTGAGGTAAAGGGCGCCGTTGTAGTAAACGGGGGCGCTCGCTTCCGTCGAGCTGCTGGCCGAGCCGGTGAAACTATAGACGACGCTTTCCTTCGGCGTCTTGTGGGCGAGGTTCAGTTTGAAGATGCAGCCTTCGCCGTTCGCACCGCCTCGATACGCGTAGCCGTAGAGTGCCTTCTTGCCGGGAAGGTAGATCATCGTTGAGTTGGGCTCAATGCAGTCGCCCGTCGTGGTTCCGAAGTTATACACGACCTTGTACGAGCCCGATGGCGTAATCGAGAAGATCGTGCCGTGCGCGGCGCCGGCCTGATAGGTCGTGCCGTAGAGCGTACCGTTGACGTTGGTGAGCGCTCCGTAGGGCGTCTCGCCGTCGGCGCCGCCCGCGAAGCTGTGCATCACCGTTTCCACGCCGCCTGTCGTGACGGAGTAGACCGAGCCGAGGTTATTGGCCCCGGCTGCGCTGGTGGTTCCGTAGAGCGTGTTTCCGATGTTGACGAGACCCACTTGCGGGGTTCCGGCGTCGGGTTGACCTTGGAAAACGTAAATCTGGGGACCGTTCGACCCGGAAAGCCGCTTCATCCGCGACGCCGGCGCACCGGCATGCGGCGCGCTCGGCAGTGCCGAGAGCCCGCCCGGGCCGAGCGCCCCGGGGCCGCCCAGGTTGCCCTGCGCGCAACCGGCGACGGCCAGGCAACACCCCAATACCAATGGTTTGCGAAGTAACTCCATAGCAAAACTCCTTGCAGAGAGTGAACTCCCTCAAGGATGCCGCTGCACGGCCGTGGCGGCCATGCGTAGAATTACTACTCTTGCGGAGTGCCGGGGTCTAGATCGGAACGAACGCTCGCGGCGCTTGTTTCAAGTTGAGCGTCGAAGCCCCGAGGTCGCGGGCGCGGGCGTCGCTGACCGCGAGCCGAGGAAGACCGAAAGTATCCTCGACGAATTTCAGAACGCTTCCCGTCTCGAACTGGGTGTGGGCCACCGAACCGCTGAGCGCATAGGGCGACACGACCAACACCGGAACCCGAAAGCCGAGTCCTTCGTAGTCGAGCATCGGGGGCGCCACGTGGTCGTACCATCCGCCGAAGCCGCTCCACATGACGACGATCGCGCTCGTGTTCCAGAACTGGCTCTCGCCGACCGCGTTCACCACCGACGCGACCCAGTTTGGACCGCCGGCTGAGAGCGATCCGGACAGATCAGAGTTGGCAAACGCGGGCGTAATCCACGTCACCGATGCCAGTTTACCGCGACCGACGTCCTCAATGAACTGCGACGACGGCGCCGTGCTGCTTCCTCCCTTAATCCACCCGAACGCGTCCCACGTGTCGACGATGGGGTGCTTGCGGTTGGCAGTGTGGTAATAGCTCCAGGTCAAACCCGCCACGTTTAATTCGTCGGCCAGCGTTTTGTAGGCAAAGCACGCAGCGATCTTGCCGCCCTTGAACTGATCCACCCACTGACGATAGGCGCAGCCCTCCGGCGGCGTCTTGCCGAACGGCTGATTTTCGGCGTTCCCTGACTGCGCGGCAATCAGGTATTGGTGCGACTCGAACGTCGGGTTGCCCGTCGAGGAAAACATCGCGTCGCCGAGCACGTATTGCTGCGCGATCTTGTAGTATTGGGTCAGTTCGGACGTTGGGACGTGGGCGTACTCCGGGCGCTTATAGCCGGGGCAACTGGCATGATCCCTACCGAAGTGGCCTGTTTTACGGTCCCGCTCGAAGTCTTGGAACGTATCCGAGAGCGTGCAGTTCGCCTCCAGCGGAATCGTCTGGCCCGCGCATTTTCCGTTCGCCCCCGCATACCCGCAGAACAGATCGTCGAAGCTCCGTGCTTCCTGCATCACGATAACGATATGTTGAATCTTACTCGCTCGCGACTGCGAAGCGGCGCCCACTCCGGATGTCGATCCGCCCGATGCGGAGTTGGCTACGGCCGGAGAGGCCGGAGAAACGGGGCCGCTGCTGCAAGCCACCGTCAACAGAACCGTACCTGTCAAGAGAAACGCTGTTACCTTGCAACGCAACATCATACTGTACTCCCAATTTTATGCGCAGAGTTTTTTGGGGGCAGGACGTATTCTCAGTTGCGTTTTCGCTCCCTTCGGCAATAAAGAACCCTTGTTATTTTCGCGCGTTAACGGTGATGGAGCGCCAGCGCGAACACGACGACGGCATAGGCGGCAATAGCCGCGATCAAAGTCCCCTTCATCGTCCAGAGTTGTCTGTCCGAAGACTGCAATAGCATCGTGTTCGGATTCGGCGCTTGGGCAGGTTCCAGGCTTGAGAAATGAAGCCCCGGCGGGATGTGTACTCGTCGTCCTCAGGATTTCAGAAAGGAGCCAGCTTGGGTTGACATTTGAAGGAAAAGGGCGCACCCTTAGTTATGAGGGGTTGGCCTAGTCCTAGGGTTAGTCCAGCGCTCATTTCGGAGAGCTGGATGCACACTGCTCCGCCGATTTGGATGTGGGCTGCACTACTATCAGCCCTACCGACTACACGTTAGGAGTTTTCAGCCATGCGTGTTTCTCAAACCGTAAGCCGCGCGCTCACAACGTTCGCACTCGCAATGCTAGCCGGTTGTTCGAGCGCCGCGCAAGTCGGTCCGACACAACCCGGCGCCGGAAACCAGTTGGAAGATGTCTTGGCGTTTGGTCGGCCAAAGCCGGTAGCGCCTCCCGCAACTCACAGCTTCTTCGATCCGAATGCTGAAGGCAAACCCTTAATCTTCGTTTCCGACACTAACAAAAGCGTTATCAATATCTACTTGCAAGGCAACGGAAACCCTCAAGTTGGCCAGATCGTAGGTGATCTTTACGCGCCGATCGGCCTGACGACCGACAGTGCTCGTAACGTCTACGTCACAAATGCGAATGGCGGCACCGTAGTCGTTTTCGAGCCTCCGTACACAAGAATTCCAAAGCTCACGCTTGACGATGTGGGCAACAGTCCGCGGGCCGTCGCCGTTTCAAAGAGCGGCCTCGTCGCGGTCGGGAATTTCAGCGCCAACGCCACCGTGAGTTTTTACAAAAGAAATGATTCGAAGCCTTGCGCGACGGTGAGTGACTATAGCTTCGGCGGTGTCGCACACGATGTCTTTGACGACAGGGGAAATCTCTACATTGATGGAGAGAACGGAAGCGGTTTTGTCGTCGGTCGAATTCGCGGTGGCTGCCACCCAACCGCAGTTGAAATGCTCTCAACTGGCAACGTAATCGGTAATTATCCCGCCGATATCAAGATCAACAAACGCGATCAGATCGCCATCGAGGATTCCAAGGCCCTTGCTATTTACACGTACAATCCGCCAAGGAAGGGTTCTCTGGGCAATCCGGTCGCAACCACGCCATTAACGGGCATTAACTATCCGTATGCTTTCGCTTTCGTGGCGTCGGGTCGTAGCCTTTACGCTAGTGACTATGTCTATGGACCCACGAACGAGTACGCGTACCCAGCAGGCGGAAGCGCGGAAGACACCATTCCCGTAGCCACACAAGGCGTTGCTGTCACGCCGCCGCTCGTGCCCTGACCCAAGCTTTTGAATGAGCTCTCTTTACTTGTTGACTCGGAGGAAGAAGACTATGCGCATTGCCAACGCTTGCGGTGGGCCAGGGCTCGTTGCGATTTTTGCACTCGCCATGCTCGCTGGTTGCTCCAGTTCCAGTTTGCAGCAACCCATGTCTTCGGCGCAAACGTGGCGCGCTGGAGCCCAAGCCGGACAAAACGAAGGCTTGCAAAAGCCTCGGTTCATCGGCGATCGCGGAACTCAAAGAGCTGCCGGACCTGTCGGTGCGATAAGCAGGCGGACTTTCATGAGCCCCGGCGCCGTAGGTAAGCCGCTCATATTCGTCTCGGATGGCTACGCCACGGTAAACATCTATCTCCAAGCCGGAAAACACAAGCGAGTGGGATGGATCACGGGCCTAAGCAGTCCTACCGGGCTCGCAACCGATACGGCGGGCAACCTGTATATTGCGACCACCCCTTTCTCCGGTAACCCGAGCCTCGTCGTCTATGCCCCGCCCTACACGGGAGCACCGGCATTGACGCTCGATGTCGGTGGCAACGCCCCTTTCGGCATTGCCGTCTCGACTCGTGGGGTCGTCGGCGTAGCGAGCTTCTTCAACAACACGTTGAGACTCTACGCCAAGGGCGCAACGGAGCCGTGCGTGACCCTGAACCCAACGGATTTTGTCCAGATCGCCTATGACGCATTCGATGACAAGGGGAATCTCTACATCGACGGATACGGTTCGAGCAAGGTGCTCGTCGCCGAAGTCAAGCATGGTTGCAAAGCAACCACGGTTATGCCGCTTACCACGGGCAACACGATCGGGTACCCAGAGAGCGTCCAGATCGATAAGGCTGATCGGATCGCCATTCTGGATGGAGCCAACGCCGTGATCGACACCTACAAGCGGCCTAATAACGGCGCCCTGGGCAATCCCGTTTCCAACACTCCGCTGATGGGGCTAACGGGATCGATTCCTGCTTATTCATTTACGTTTCTGGCTTCGGGACGGGACATCTGGGTAGGCGATGGCAATGGGCAAGCCAGCAACTTTGATTATCCGAGCGGTGGCGCATCGGAACAAACCATCGTTGGTGGTGGCTTTCCTTACGGCATTGCAGTCACTCCGCCGCTGCGTCCATAAACTGTTCAAAGAACGGCCTTGATAGTTGGCGCACCGACGTGCAACACGTGGGGCGGTCGCCCGGTAATATTCCGGGTTCGCTCTGTGCAGTAGTGGTACATCGACTGCAGCGCGCTAGAGTCGTGGCTTAGCGAATTCCACCGCTAAAAAATGCCGATAGAATAAGGCTAAAATGGTATGGGCGATGACGGGCTCGAACCGCCGACATCTTCCTTGTAAGGGAAGCGCTCTCCCAGCTGAGCTAATCGCCCACAGAAGCGCGCGTCAGGATGACGGTGACCGCGCGATCTTCTTTTGCAGCAGCTCGATCGCGGCGCGCAGCTGCGCGTCCGACGCGGTGTCGCCGAAGCGCGCATCCTTGTTCTCGACGACCGCCACGTCGGGATCAATTCCTCGCAGGTTGATGTCGCGGTGGTTGGGCGTGAGGTAGTGCGCCGTCGTGATCTTGATTGCGGCGCCGTCGGGCAGCGGCGTCAGCGTCTGCATCACGCCCTTGCCGAAGGTGCGCGCGCCGACCAGCGTCGCGATGCCGTCGTCCTGCAATGCGCCGGCCGTGATCTCCGACGCCGACGCGGTGTACTGATTCACGAGCACGCTCACCGGAATCGTCACCGACGGATTGCCGTCGGAATCGATCGTCGTCGCGCGGCGGCCGCGCTCTTCAACCGTCAGCAGCGCCTTGTTGGCGATGAACCGCGAGCTGATGTCGAGCGCCGAGTTCACGTAGCCGCCGCCGTCGTTGCGGAGGTCGAGCACCAGCGCCTTCGCGCCTTCATTGAAAAGCCGCGCGATCGCGGTGTCGAATTCGCTCGGCGTCGAGCGCCCGAAGGCGACGACCCAAACGTACGCGATGCCGTCGGGCAGCATCTTGTAAACGACGGTCGGCGGCTGAACGTTTTCGCGCGTGATCGACACGCTCGACGACGCCGTGGCGCGCCGGAACATCACCGAGACGACCGTGCCGGGCTTGCCTCGCAGCAATCCGCTGACGCCGTCAATGTTCAAGCCCTTCGTCGTCGTGCCGTTGACCGCAGTGATCAGGTCGCCCATCGAAAGTCCCGCGCGCTCGGCCGGCGTGCTCGGAACGACGTACGAGACGCGAACGAAGCCGGACTCGGCATCCGGCGTGATCATGACGCCGATGCCCCCGATCTTCTCCGGATCGAGTGCCTGGTTGAACGCGCGATATTCCGCGGGGGTGAAGAACTGCGTGTAGCGATCGTTGGTCGCCTTCGCCATCGCGTCGATCGCGACGTAGGCGAACTCGCTCGGCGACGCATTGGATGCCTGCGCCGCCGACGCAATCGCGTCGTCGAGCTGCGCGAGCGCTGCGTCGCGCGCGCCTTGCAGCGCCGGCGTCGCAATCGTAACGCCGTGCTTGCGCGCCGCCGCGGCGAGCGCCCCACTCGCGGCGACGAGCAACGACTGCGGGCTGACGGACTCGTAGTACGTGGTCGTCAACAAGCGATAGCTCTGCGCGACGTCGCCGGCGAGATCGCCGGGAAGCGGCGGCGCGGGCGTCGCGCCGAGGCACGTCAGGCCCGCGAGCGCGGTAATCGCAAGTGCACGGTGGAGCGGCTGAAAGCTGCGCATCATGAAACCTCTCTTCGTTCTCTATGCGTGCAACGCTTGGCGGGGCTCCGGCGTTTCATCGGGCCGCGGCGCGTTTTAATCGATCCATCATCGCCAGGCCGAGCCCTCGCTCCGGTAACGGCTGCGCGTCGATTCGCTCGAGACCGAGTCCGTCGAGGTCGTGGAGCGCGTCGAAGAACGCCGCGGCCGCTTCGCGCAGATCCCCGCGCTCGGAGAG
>Ga0213882_10000608_pt1 | contig 11589 bp, 8 predicted proteins | sample BarmaccoBMER_R09_FD_160106 | JGI IMG/M metagenome (GOLD analysis project Ga0213882, IMG submission 160106) | Barbacenia macrantha exposed rock microbial communities from rupestrian grasslands, the National Park of Serra do Cipo, Brazil - ER_R09 ...
CCGTGGCGGTGCCGACGGTGGAGCGTGCATCGGCGCCCATCCGCTGCTGGTCGACGATAATCGCGGTCGTCAGCCCTTCGAGGACGTCGACCTCAGGCCGCGCCAGCGTCGGCATGAAGCCCTGGACGAAGGCGCTGTACGTTTCGTTGATCAGTCGCTGCGACTCCGCGGCGATTGTGTTGAACACCAGGGAGCTCTTGCCCGAGCCCGAAACGCCGGTGAACACCGTCAGCCGGCGCTTGGGAATCTCCAGGCTCACGTTCTTCAAGTTGTTCTCGCGGGCACCGTGCACCCGGATGAAATCGTGCGAGTTGGCGGCCTGCACGCCGCTGATCAACCCCAGCGGTCCAGTGTGACGATCTGGATGCGGTTGCCGCAGGTGTCGTTGATCATGGCGATGGTCGAGCCGGTGGTTTTGGTCGGCGGCATGATGAACTCCGCGCCCAGCGGCTGCATGCGCTCGTACTCGCGCTGCACGTCGTCGACGTAGAACATCGCCGCGGGCTGGTTCTGCTCGAACAACGCTTGCTGGTACGCCTTGGCGGCCGGATTGTTGTTGAGGGCCAGCTGCAGCTCGGTGCCGTCCGGCTCCTCGGGCGAGGCGACGGTCAGCCAGCGGTACGGTCCGTTCGAGTAGTCGGCTTTCTTCACGAAACCGAGCACGTCGGTGTAGAAGCGCAGCGCTTTGTCCTGGTCGTCGACGTAGACGCTGGTCAGTTTGATCTTCATACTGGTTCCTCCTGTCACTTCAGTCTGGTCTGGTGCGTCAGAGTCATCAGGTTCCTGAAAAAGTCTGCTTCTCTCCAGAGAAGTACTCCGGCACTTCGAAACGTGGCGGCCACAAACGTGAGCTAGCGCCCTCTGAGGAACGCAGGTTCAGTGATTCCCACCACGGTAGAGCCCTTCGAGAGGTTTTTCATCACCTGTTATGACGTAATACACCGAAACAATGTGACCGATGCCCACTGAGCATGATTGGCTCGCCGAACAATTCGAGGCAAACCGCGGCCACCTGAGCGCGGTTGCCTTTCGCATGCTGGGCTCCGCCGCCGAGGCCGACGATGCGGTGCAGGAGGCCTGGCTGCGCTTTAGCGGCGCCGATACGCGCCAGGTCGAGAACCTGGGTGGCTGGCTAACGACGGTCGTCGCGCGCGTGTGCCTGGACATGCTGCGCCGGCGCAATTCCCGGCGCGAGCAGTCGCTCGAAGACGCGCCGCGGCTGACGGCGGACACCGGCGTCGACCCGGAGCACGAAGCGATGCTGGGCGAGTCAGTAGGACTGGCGCTGCTGATAGTCCTGCAGCAGCTCGCCCCCTCCGAACGCGTGGCCTTCGTGCTGCACGACATGTTCGGGTTGCCCTTCGAGGAGATTGCGCCGATTGTCGGCCGCACGCCGACGACCACCCGTCAGCTCGCCAGCCGTGCGCGGCGGCGGGTGCAGGCGGCGGGCAAGGACGAGGACGCGGACGTGAGCGCCCAGCGCCTGATCGTCGACGCCTTCCGGTCGGCCGCCTGGGACGGCGACTTCCAGGCGCTGCTCGATCCCCAGGCGGTGCTGCGCGCCGACGCGGCCGGCGTGGCCATGGGCGGACCCGCGCTGGTCAGCGGCCCCGAAGCGGTGGCCGAATTCGTCGCCGCGCGGCGCGCCCGAGCCGCGCGGCCGGCATTGCTGAACGGCGCCCCCGGCCTGGTGTGGGCCACCGCCGGCGAGCCGCGCGTAGCTTTCTGCTTCACCTTGACCGGCAACAAGATCGCTGCTATCGACCTGATCGCCGACGCCGAAAGCATTCGCATGCTCCATCCGGTCCTGCTGAGAGCCGATTGGACCACGCCCTGACTGGAGACGTGCCGCGGTAGGTGCGGCCTCAACCGATCTGGATCGCGCTCTGCGCCCTCCAGCCGGAGGTTGCACAGCAGCAGCGCGGCAAGAACGCTGGCGCAGATCCACCCGAAGAGTCGCATCCGACCCGCCCAGGTGACCATACCACCGCCGCGAACACGCCGCGGCCGTGTCATCGGCCCGCGCGCAGCCGCGGGCCGCTACGCTCTGTACTGCCATGGCGGAAGTGACCTGGGCGCTCGACTCGACGACGATGTACGCCACGCTCCTGGCGCCCTCGCGGCCGGGGCGCGCACCCGGGGTGGTTCTGGTCGCCGGCAGCGGGCCAACCGACCGCGACTGGAATTCGCCGCTCCTCCCAGGCTCCAACGGCAGCGCCCGCTTGATCGCACAGTCACTCCAGACGCTCGGCTTCGCCTCGCTGCGCTACGACAAGCGCGCCTCCGGGCCCCACGTGCGGGAGAACATGCGCGTGCTGATGGGCAAGCTCGACATGCAAAGCCATGTTGACGAACTTGCCGGTGCCGTCCGCACACTGGCGTCACAGGAATTCGTTCGGACCGACCGCATCTTCGCGCTCGCCAACAGTGAAGGCACGCTGCATGCCCTGAACTACCAGCTACACGCGCCGGCGATTCCGCTGGCAGGCCTGGTGTTGATCGGTCCGCCTGGACGCTCCGTGGGGGTGGTAGCTCGCGCGCAACTGGCCGAACAGGCGCGCGCGTTACCCGATCGGGAGGCGCTGCTGGCGCTGTACGACCGGGCGATTGACCGTTTTCTGGCAGGCCAGCCGATGGCTCCCGATCCCGCCCTGCCGGAGGGGGTGCAGACGCTGCTTCAGGCTCTGGAAACTCCAGCCAATCAACCGTTCGCTCGCGAGCTCTGGACCGTGAACGCGTCCAGCCTTCTGGCGCAAGTGGACGTACCGGTGCTGGTGGTCATCGGCAAGAAGGACGTCCAGGTGGACTGGCAGGCAGATGGCGAACCACTGCAGCGCGCCGCCGCGGGCCGGACCGACGTCACCTTTCTGTTTCCGGACGACGCCAATCACGTCCTCAAACACGAGTCGAGACCGCGCGCCGAGCTCGCGGCGGCCGAAGTCGTCGCGAGCTACAACGCGTCAGACGCCTATCTGGACGGGGCGTCCATGGCCAGCATTCAGAACTGGCTGCTGGAGCACCTGCGCGATCAATCCTGATCTTTGCCGGGGCTCACGAACACCCTGACCCCATTGCCCGCGAGCGGGACGAGGATCTGATTGGTGCGGCTCTGGTAGGCCGCGACGGAGTGCGACCCCGCCTGGGTGGGCAGCGTGGTCACGAACCTGTCTCTTTCAGCGTCCACGACGCCCAGCTGTCCGGTTCCAGACATCGCAAAGTACGCATTTCCGTCGCCAGGGTTGAACCAGACCTCGTCAGCGCCCCCGACCTGGCGGATGATCGTGATGACGTGGCCATTGTGCACGTCCATTACCAGCCCGCCGTTGCCGCACGCACCGATCAACTGATCAATGTCGGTCAGCACCAACCCGGTTGGGCCACCGTCGCAACCATCGGCTTTGAAGCTTCTGACGAAGGTGCCGCCTGGAGTGAACACGTCGACGCGGCCCGTCGTCGCAGGCCCCGGCGTCTTTGGCGTGCCAGGGATCGCCTGGTAGAAGCGTCCCGTCTTGTTATCCCAGACGGGCTGCTCGATGCCGTTGCCGGCCGTCGACTCGGCGGCCGTGCCAGGTGCGGACGCACCCTTACCGACGTCGTTGTCCTTGTAGTAGAAGGTGGAGGCGAGCCCCTCGCCGCCGGGCACGGTGCTGACGAAGCTGAGGAAACCGTCCGCGTCGCTGGCAATCTCGATGACCTGATCGTTCGGATCGTACGCCAGCTCATCCGCACGTAACGTGCCGCCGAGTGGAATGGACTTGGTGACGCTCTGGCTTACGGGCAGGTCGATCATTTTGATGCTATTGGTGCCGTTCACCGGGCCGTCGCCGGCCCAGACGCGGTGCTGCTTGTCGGTTACGACCCCGTTGGGGCCACCGCACGCGTGCGACGCGATGCACGAAGCGGTCTGGGGCCCGGGCCCCACAAACTGGCCCTTCCCGAGAGAGGCCGCGAAGGCGTCCCCGTTCACGTCGCCGGCCAGACTGAACCACTGGACTGCCGCGTTGGTCCGATCCGCCAGGAAATAGCGGCCCGTGGACTGCTCGACCCAGCTTATGTCGAATGCTCCGCTATCGGTCGGCAACACGTGCAGCGTTCTGCCGCTCTCGGAGACCCTGTCCGAGTCGGCCGTGGCCAGGCCGACGCCCGAAATCACCCAGACGGCGCCCGCCGCCACGGTTACCAGAAGGCCAGCCCGTACCAGGCGGGACCTGACCATGCCCACACCACCGGCATGTCGTGCTACACCTGCAAGCACACATACCTCCCCGATGTCGTCTCGGGTGTCCGGATCCGCGGTACCACCGAACTCCCGGTACTTCTTACGATATCAGGGAATTCAGGTCGAGGCGACGTCACCGGCAAGCCCTTCGATTTTCCTGATATGACGCGCCGGATGGTCCACAACCTCGGCTTGGGACATATCCGGAGAAATAGCACCGCGGTCCGGTGCCTGGCAGCCGCGACCCTGCAACCGAGCGCGACTGGCGTTCACATATGTACTGATCCAGCCGACCTTCGTGTGCTAACGTGGCGCGGTGAGCCCCAGCGGTCGGCGCGGCAATCGGCCGCGACTGGGTGGCCGCATCCAGCTGCGGGGGACACGGGGACACTCGCGGGGCGCGGCCAGCGCAGACGCGCCCGTCTCGACCCCACGCTTGCCAGGTGGCACGATCACTTTCCTGCTCACGGACGTCGAGGGCAGCACGGGTGGCTGGGAGCGGGCGCCAGACGCCATGCGTGCCGCTCTGGCTCGCCACGATGAACTGATCGAAAGGCTCGTCGTCGATCACGGGGGTGTGGTCGTCCGGTCGCGTGGCGAGGGCGACAGCCGCTTCGCGGTGTTCGTGCGCGCATCGGATGCGGCCGCGGCCGCGTACGCGGTGCAGCGCGCCCTGGTTCGTGAGCCGTGGCCGACTCCGACCCCACTCCGCGTCCGGATAGCCCTGCACACCGGCGAAGCCCAACTGCGCGCGGGTGACTATTACGGGTCAGCAGTCAACCGATGCGCCCGATTGCGTGCCCTCGCGCATGGCGGACAGGTATTGCTCTCGGGCGTGACTGCCGAGCTTGTGCGCGACAGCTTGCCCCAGGGATGCAGCCTGCGTGATCTCGGCCAGCACTATTTGAAGGACCTGAGCGCACCGGAAAGAATCTGGCAGCTGACACATTGCGATTTGCCGGCTGAATTTCTGCCACTCGCGTCCGCGGAAGCACAGGGGCGCCACCTCCCCGCCCAGTTGACCAGTTTTGTTGGACGCGAGGTTGACATCGAAGGTGTCTTACGTTTGTTGCGGTCCGCGCGTTTGGTCACGCTGACGGGGGCTGGCGGGATCGGCAAAACTCGCCTGGCGCTCGAAGCCGCCGCCGATGTGGAAGCGGACTTCGGCGACGGTGTGTGGCTCGTCGAGCTCGCGTCCCTCGCCGATTCATCACTGGTAACCCAGACGGTGGCGGCCAGTCTTGGAGTGCACGAACAGCCGCAGCAAGCCCTGATCACGAGTCTGATCAATGCGATCGGCGGGCGCCGAGTGCTGCTCATTCTCGACAACTGCGAGCACCTCATCGAACGTTGCGCCGAGCTCGCCGACACACTGCTGCGCGGCTGCCCGTCCCTCACAATTCTCGCTACCAGTCGAGAGCCGATGGGCATTGACGGAGAAGTCGCCTGGCGCGTGCCGCCGCTTGCAGTGCCCGCGGCGCAAGCGCCTGATGCCACGCGACTGATTGCCGACTCAGCAGCCGTGCGTTTGTTCGTCGAACGGGCTCGGGCAGTCCGACCAGGATTCAGCGTATCGGAGCACAATGCGGAGTCCATCGCCAATCTCTGCCGGCGGTTGGACGGCATTCCGTTGGCACTGGAGTTAGCTGCAGCATGGGTGGCAGTCCTCTCCGTCGACCAGATCGTTGCCCGGCTCGACCACACCCTCACACTACTGGTCACCGGTAACCGCCGCGCACCCGCGCGGCATCAAACGTTGCGCGCGACGCTCGACTGGAGTTACGCGCTACTCCCCGCGACAGAGCAAGCGCTGTTTCAATGCCTGTCTGTCTTTGCCGGCGGTTGGACGCTTGCAAGCGCTGAAAGCGTGTGCGGTGAAGCCGTCGTGCCTCGCGAGTCTGTTCTGGACCTGCTTGCGCAGCTAGTGAAGAAGTCTCTGGCGCTGGCCGAGCCGGACTCCGATGGCATGCTGCGGTATCGGCTGCTGGAGCCCGTGCGCCAGTACGCGCAGGAACAATTGCTCAACGCAACGTTTGCGGAGGAGGTCCGACGTCGGCACGCGCTGCACTATCTCGAGCTTGCCCAACTTGCGGAGCCGGCGCTTCACGGAGCTGACCGGGCCATCTGGTTGGACCGACTGGAAAGCGAACACGACAACCTCCGCGCCGCCCTGGCCTGGAGTGAGTCGATTCGCGACGTGAACCTGTCGCTTCGACTGGCTGGATCCTTGTCGGGATTCTGGGCGATTGCGGGGCATTTGCGCGAAGGCCTCCGCTGGCTCGACGCCGCCCTGGCAGCCGGCGGCGGTTCGGCCGCGGAGCGTGCCAGAGCTCGCGGCGGCGCAGGCCGGCTGGCGCTGCTGCTCGGGGATCTGACACGCGCGCGAGAGGACCTCGAAACCAGCCTCGTGCTGGTTCGTCAGGTTCGCGATACCTCAGGCATAGTCGACACGCTGAATAATCTGGGGCGCGTGGCGCTCGACGAGGGCGACATCGACTCGGCGCGCGCCTGCTTCGACGAAAGCCTCGCGCTTGCGCGCGCGATTGGCGACCGCTGGGGAACGGCCTTCATACTGACCGGACTCGCGCAGATCGGTGTCGTGGAAGCTGATTATGAACGCGCGCGTGGCCTGTTTTCGCAGGCTCTGACGCTGTACCGCAATCTCGATTCGCGCCGGCACATGGCCGTGACGATGTCGAATCTGGCGTGTGTTCTTCTTCAGCTGGATCAGGTCCAGGCCGCGTGCAACACCGCCGCCGAGGCCCTCGATCTCGTGAGCCACCAGGACGATCTCACGGGTCTGACACTCATCCTCGAGAGTATCGCCGTCCTCGCCGATGCGCGCTCACGGCCGGGGCGAGCCCAGGGGCTCCGAAGTACTGCCGCGCGGCTGCGCTCGAGCGGACACTATCAAGTCCCGGCGTCGGAGCACGCCTGGCCGGCGGTTGCGCTCGCACTCCAGAGCGACGGCGCGACGAGCGCGCGGGACGAGCCCAGATTGGAATGGTCCTACGACGAGGCGCTGACCGAAGCGCTGGCGGAGGTGCGCGCGACCAGTTGATCGTGTCGCGCTCAGACCGTCTGACGGGCGCAGATTCAGGCGGTGGCACTCCGTCGCGCGCCCATGCCGCTGACTGGCTGGCGGCCCCACGTCTTCAGCACGGGCATCACCTCTTTCGCATACAGGTCCAGCGAGGTGCGCGAGACTTCGGTCGACATGCCCGCCAGGCGGTGCAGCAACCCGAAATGCGTGACCCGGCTGTCTTTCAGCTGAGGCTCCAATCGACGCAGGACGTCCTCGGGCGTTCCGACCAGTTCGGGTGGATTGGTCTCTTTGCGGAGGTCATCCGGCGAGGGCGGGACGTAGCGTTTGGTGCCGGTGATGGACCGCCCGGTAGTGTAGAAGTCGCGGTACCAGTAGACGCCTTCCTGGGCTGCGTCCCAGGCCTGGTCGCGCGTTGCGCCGAGGTGACCGGGATAGAACACCTGGTAGTTGAAGTCGTGTTCGTCGTAACCGCTGGACTCCAGTCCGTCCATGTAGGTTTGAATACCCTCGCGGCCGCCCTGCAAATGATAGCCCTCGCGGCCAGCCCGCTCCAGCAGCTTCGGTCCAAAGCCGCCGACCCACAGCGGAAAGGGGTTCTGAACAGGTTTGGTGGTCATGCGCACGTTCGGAAACTGGAAGTATTTGCCGTGATGGTCGTACTGCTCGCGCGCAAACGCTTCGCGAATGAAGCGCAAGCCCTCGAAGAGTCGGCCCCAGCGCTCCTTCGGGTCCAGTCCATAGGACTCGAATTCGCCCGCGTCGGACCCCGAGCCACACGCAAACCCCGTGAAGCGTCCATTCGACAGGAGGTCGATGGTGGCAACGTCCTCGGCGACGCGCAGCGGGTTGTGAAACGGCAGCAGGAACAGACACGTGCCCAACTGCAGGCGCGAGGTACGCGCCGCAATGAAGGACAGGACCGGTAGCTGCGCTGGCATCCAGCCGTCGGCCGCGAAGTGGTGCTCGGTCGTCCAGACGAAGTCCAGGCCGAGGTCTTCGGCCAGAACCGCTTCGTCCACAAAATTGCGATACGTATCCGCAAGTCGTTCGGGTCGACCTGGCAGGAAGCGGATCGCCTGCACCAACCCTACGTCCATGCCGCGACCTCTCGGTTCGTGCCCGTGTTCGTCGCGTTTGCCGCCGGCCACTCGCCGATGCCCCGAATACGCGGCAGCACTTCACGCCCGAGTAGCTCCAGCCCGCGCTGGATTGCGTCGTGCGGCGTGTTGCCGGCCGTCAAGATGAAATCCAGTATGCCCACGCCAGTGGCTTCGTGGAACGCGCGGATACGTTCGACGATGGTGTCGGGGGTCCCCGCGAACAGCAGTCGGCCGAGGCCGAAGCCTACCGGCCCCTGGTCTGGTTGAGCCGCTCCACCGCGTGCCCAGTCCTCCGGTAGCGCTTGCGCGGCGGCGCCGTTCGTACCCGTCAACTGATACCGCTTGTTCGCGGCAATGCTTTCGGCGAACCGCGGCGGAACGAAACTCTGTTCCAAGCGGGCGGCCTCCGCTTCGGTGTCGGCCACGACGATGAATCCGCGGTACAGCAAGTGCTCGGGCGTCGGCTCCCAACCTGCTCGCGCCGCCGCTTCACGATACTGCGCGACTTTCGCCGCGACCGTTTCAGTCGGGTGGAACGAGAAACATATCCCCAGATGGTTCGCGGCGGCAAACATCGCCGAGTCGGAGCTATTGCCGGAGAAGTACATCGGTGGAAACGGGCGCTGCACGGGCTGCGGCCACACGGAGACGCACGGATACTGGAAGAATTCGCCCTCCCAGGCGAAAGGCTCCGGCTCGCTCAACGCCTTCTGGATCAGACGCGTGGCTTCCTGCGTCATGCCCTTCGTTTTGGCCGGATCGATCGGCGCGTAACAGCTGAACTCGTTGATGGTGCCTCGCAGCGGCAGCACGATCAGTCGTCCGTGAGTGAGGTGGTCGAGCATGGCGATCTCCTCGGCCGTGCGCACGGGGTTGTTGACCGGCGCGAGCGGTCCGAGCAGGGCGATCCTGGCCCGCCGCACCACCTGGCTGAGGGCGCCCGCCATGACTCCAGTCGATGGCGCGATGATCAATGGCGCGTAATGATGCTCGGAAACACTGACCCAGTCGAAGCCGAGATCGTCCGCCATTGCCGACCACTCGAGAAAGTCGTCGTACGTGCGTTGGCCCGTCGCCGTGTCGAACAACCGCGGCGGCACGGGCCACCCGCCGGCGTAATGATGAGCTGCCGGATCCTGATACGTCATGCTGCACATGAACGAAGCTTTCATGAGCCAACCTCCAGTTGCCCTGGCGTCATTGAGCGAGTCCCATTTGCTGCGCGGCCTTTTCGATATACGAATTATCCACGTGGCTTGCGAGGTCCGCCGCGTGTTCTTCGAGGCCGATCTTGACGAAATAGTTTTGCAGCACCTCCCAGGACTGCGTGTCCATCCTCGGCACGACGTCCACGCTGGCGAGACCAATCGTGTCGTACAGCGCGGGGTCTTTGATGGGAGTGTGGTTGATCAGGATCTGGACGATTGGGCCCTTGTCCACATCCTTGGCAATGAACGCGTGGTAGTAGTCGAGATGGCCGCGCATCGTGGCATACACGAATCGATACGCAACCTCGGGTTGTTGCGTGCCGAAGTTGGGGCTCATCGCCAGTGTTGCGCCGACGGCGCCCGGAAAGAGATCGCCGGTGCGATAGACGACCTTGGCGAGGCCCTGTTGCTCGATCTGGGTGACGGTTGGATCGGCGGTCCAACCGGCGTCGATCGATTTGCTGGCAAACGCCGCGATGATGTCGGCCGGCTGTTGAAACTGTTTGATGTCGACGTCGCTGGCGCTCAGCCCGTCTTTCTGCATGACCAGGTCCACGTAGAACTGCGACTGCAGCGCCGGGATGCCGACTGGTTTGCCGACCAGGTCCTTGGGCGAGTGGTACTGGCCACCGTCCATGAGTTCGGAACGCACCAGGAACGAGGCAGGGTGATCTCCGGGCTTGTTGCGCGTGATGGCGGCGAGCATCTTCATGTCGAGGTTGCGGTCGAAGGCGTTGAACAGGCTCGGATCCGGGTTGGCGATGGCGAAATTAATCTGTCCGGTCGCCAGCGCCTGGATCGTGACCTGCGGTGGACCCAGCTGCGGCAGGTCCACCTGGAGTCCTTCTTGCTGGTAGTAGCCGCGGTCCAGCGCGATGTAGACGTCCGCGACGCCAAGCGTCTGGTTGTCGCCGACGATGAGGTGCGCGGGCGGGTTCAGCGGCGGTCCTGAGGGGTTGGTGGTCATCGGCGCGCTCGCCGCCGGTGATTCCACCGCCGAAGCCGAAGGCGAGGGCGAGGCCGCCGCGGCCGCGGGCGAGGGCGAGGGCGAAACAGAAGCAGAGGGGCTTGCCGCCGCCGCCGCTGGACTGCTGGCGGGCGAGGCGGCCGCGGGACTGGGTGCGCTTGCGGGACTCGGCGCGCTTGCCACGGCTGAGGTCGCCGCCACGGGCGCGTTTGTCGGCGCGGCCGGTGCCGCTGAAGTGCAACCGACCAGCAGCAGGAGCAGGAGCACCACCAGTCGGACCGCGTGCAAGCGTGGCTTCATTTCTTGCAACTCCCCACGGGCGGTGGATCAGGCAACCGTCCCATACCAGGCATGGTACCGCCCGATCAGACCCCAGCAGGTTCATGAAAAACCTCTCGAGGGAAAATTTCACCATGGCCGGCGTTTGGAACCAGGAGGAGTGCTTGTCATGTCGTCCGATCAGATCGCCGCCCAGCCCCGGACCGGCGTCGCCGCGCCACGCGTGTGGCGCTTGCCGCTGGCTGCTCGGTACCCGAGTGCGGTCTTCAGCATGCTCCAGCGCGTCACCGCTGGCCTCAGGCGGCCGCCGCAGACGTACCCACCCGATCCGTTTGCGACCGAGATGCCGTTCCTGGATGACTCGTGGCCGCGCGAGCAGGCGCGCTGACTACGCGGGATCGCGAAATACTCTGCGCTCCCCGGCAGCATCGGAGGGCGATACCCTGGACCCACGATGCGTATCGAGGACGTCCGCCTGCGCTACGTCAGCGGCCGTATGCCGTTCGACGGCACGTTCTGGGAAGAGCGGCTCATCCGACCCGTGGATGTCTATCCCGAGTATGGCCGTCGCGGTCCCGACTCTCTGGCAAAGCTCGATGACGGCAGCTACCGCGTCGAGGCGTTCTTCATAGAACTGGAGTCCCATGAGGGCGTCGTCGGCATCGGCGGGCCGGTCCCGCGCGAGCTGGCGTTCGTCGTCGATAACGAGCTTCGCCCGTACCTGCTGGGCTCCGATCCGATCGCTCACGAACGCCTGTGGGACACCCTCT
>Ga0213882_10000609_pt1 | contig 11578 bp, 11 predicted proteins | sample BarmaccoBMER_R09_FD_160106 | JGI IMG/M metagenome (GOLD analysis project Ga0213882, IMG submission 160106) | Barbacenia macrantha exposed rock microbial communities from rupestrian grasslands, the National Park of Serra do Cipo, Brazil - ER_R09 ...
TATGCCGGCGGTTGGACTGTACGTCGTTGCGCGCGCACCGCAGGCGGGGCAGGAGATGTTCCGCGTGTATAAGCTGCCGACGACGCCGCCGGCGCAGCCGTTCGCGCTTCGCGCCGGGCAGTCGTGCACTGGCGACGCGAGGAGTTTAGCGACGCAGGCGCTCAACGATCTGCGCAACCACTTCACGGGGGGCTCAGTCTCCGCCAGTTGGACGATTACCGCGCACACCGCTAAATCCGGAACGTGGTACGAGCTCGACCCGGGCGACCCCAGCGTGATTCCCGCGCTGTTGGTTTGCAGCCGCATCGCCGCGACGACCGGCGACGAACTCGCGCAGCACGGCTTTGCCGGCAAACCGGTGCCGGAGCTGAACTACGCGCCGAGTCTTGGGTTGTATCTCATCCGGCCGAATAATCGAGGCTTCGGTGGCGGCGCTTCACCCGCGCCCTCGCCGCCACCACGCCTTTAGATTTTCTGAATGTAGAGCGTACCGCAGCCCGTGCTGCTGCTAAGCGTACATGCACCAGAGCCGCCGAAGAATGCCGCTCCGTAGAGATAGTTGCCGATGAGCAAAAGGCTCGCATGCGGCGTCGCACCATCATTAGGCGGACCCGCAAACTTGTGGAGAACGACTTCCTTCCCAGTGCTCGGATTGACCGAAAAGACGGTGCCGTAACCGCTCGCTACCTGGTCGGTCGTTCCGTAGAGGCTACCGCTTCCATCGGCAACCAAACCGCCGTCGTCGCGAGGATACGCCCCGCTTGCGCCCGTGAACGAATAGATCGGCGCTTCCTTGCACGCCTTCTTGGAGCACGTCAGCTTATACACGGTTCCGTAATTCGACGTTCCTCCTTGGAGTGTCACGCCATAAAATACGCCTTTGCCGGCGGCCAAAAGCCTCGAGCGCGGATAGGCGCCGTCTTTGGGCGGTCCTTTAAAGCTGTGAACGACGCTTTCTGTGTACCCGGATCCGGATGGTGTGAGTTTGATAATCGCACCGCAGGTGTTCGAACCGCACGTACCGGTGCCCCCGTAGTACGTCGCGCCGTACAGCGCTCCGCTACTGTCCTGAACGAACGTACCCCGCGGATTGGCGCCATCCGGCGCGCCTTTGAACGTGTAGATAATGCTTTCATGAAAGTGTTTGCCGGAGCCGGTGACGCGATAGACGGTTCCGCAGCCGTTCGTGCAGGCCGTCGATCCGCCGTAAACCGTCATGCCGTAGAGTGCGCCGGTTTTGTCGATGTAGATCCCGCCAACGGGAGAGACGCCGTCGCTTCCGCCTTTGAAGCGATAAATGACCTGTTCCGTGAAGGTCGACCCGCTCGGAACCAATTCGTAAATGGTGCCACAAGTGGTCGAGCCGACACATGCTTTTCCGCCGTAGACGGTGGCACCGTAAAGAATGCCTTTGGCGCCTTCGGTCAATCCGGCTTCAGGGTTCGCGCCATCCGGTGCTCCCTGAAACTCGTAAATTGGCTGAATTTTTCCGGAAGCGAATTGATAGACGCCGCCGTTGAGCTGGCAGCTCTGACAGGCGCTGCCGCCAAACACCGTCCCATAGAGTCCCCCCGATGAGGCTTGCATCAAGCCCGCCCACGGATACGGCAGACTGGGTTCGAAGTTGACGAATTTGTAATCCTTCGCGAGCGGTCGCAGGGCATATGCGACCGACGGTCCGTTGTTAGTCGAGGGATTTGCGGCGGATCCGCCGCAGGCTGCCAGAGAAAGAATTACGGCGCCATAGCTCGCCGATTTCCAAACGCTCATGACTGTGTTTCCTCCAAAGTGTAGCATTGGGGTGGGAGGGGTGGCAGCGGTTTTCTGTGCCGTCTCCCGAAGCCCTATGTTTTGTGGATGAAGACCGTGCCGCAGCCGCTTTAATTAGTCTTGGTAGAAGTACGGATCTAGAACCGAAACTTGCGTGACCGTGTCGATCGGCAGTCCGTTTTGGGTCGCCGCCTCGCGAATTGCGGCCTCGTTCGGGCCGTCGTAGATGCAGTAAGTTTTCGTCTTGTCGGCCGACACGTAGGAGTGGACCCACGTCACGCCGTTGGTTGCATTCCGCCCGACGACCGTGAGGCACGCCTCCGCGCCGTTCGCGTTCGTCGGGATGTGAAGACCGTCGGAAAACGTCCGTTCGACCATGAATCTAGGCATTGAATTCCTCCGTGGAGATGACACCGGGTTGATGTCATCCTTTGACAGGCTCAGCCCTTCGACTCCGCTCAGGGTGACATCTTCAGGGCAGCTCCGGGGAGTGGTTTTGGCCCCGGGCGCGTTCGACCATCTCTTTCATGCGGGGATGCTCGCCCGGGATCGTCGTCACCCACTCCTCGAAGCGCGGGACCGGCTCGCCGACGCGGAACAAAAAATACCAGACGTTCATATCGCCCATGAAGGCGAAGCGCCGCTTGAAATCCTTGGCAAGGTCGGCGTACGCATCGAACGAGCGGAGGTACCGCCCGAAGCCGTTGAAATCGCGTTCGGTCTCGAGGATCGCTTGGGCGTTGCGAATCGTGGCATGCACTTTGCGCGGCGTGCGCAGAACGCCGGGCGTCGCGAGGACTTCCTCGACGTCGCTCTCTTGGTATGCCGCTACGCGCTCAGGGTTAAAATTTGCGAAGACTTTCCGGTAGGCATCCCAATGCTCTGCGATCTGCTTCCAGCGGACGCCGGCCTGGAACACCGCCCGCGTCATCACCTCGAGGTAATCGGCCAACGACTGCGGGGAGATTACGTCGGGAATGGTTTCCGCCATTATTGGACGTCTTTTGCCTTTGTCGCCATTCCGCCCCTCGACGCAGCCTGTCGTGAGCGAGCGCAGCGAGTCGAACGGCTCAGGGGGCAGGGACCCGGGATGCTAAGGTCGCAGAACCGGGGCAAGTCAAAATGCTGCTCTCGTCCAACCCGGTAGGAGTTCCGTTTTCGAAGTCCCCACGGTCGGCAGAGTCTTAAGGAGTTCTTGGTTTCGTGTACGTCGATGAAATGCTCAACTGTGTGGACTGCGGACGTCAGTTTGTTTTCAGTTCGGGCGAACAACGCTTTTACGAGCAAAAAGGTTTTCAGAACAAGCCGAATCGTTGCCCCGATTGCCGTCAGGCGCGCAAACAGATGCGCTCGAGCGGTGGCGGCGGCGGCGAACGCGGCAGCCGGCCCCGTGAGATGTTCACGGCAACGTGCAGCAACTGCGGCGGCGTCGCCGAAGTGCCGTTTAACCCGCGTGGTGACAAGCCGGTGTATTGCCGCGACTGCTTCGCGTCGCGGCCCTCATACCGCTAAACTTCACCCACTCGCCCGTTAAGCGATCGTACGCGTAACTCGTCGTACGACGCGGTAATCATTGGCGCAGGCCATAACGGTTTGGCCTGCGCCGCAATTTTAGCTAAGGCCGGCCGTTCCGTTGCCGTGTTCGAGCGCGCACCGGCGATCGGCGGCGCGGCCGTAAGCGACCGTGACCTTTGGCCCGGATATACCCTCTCGACCGCCTCCTACGTGTGCAGCCTGCTCGATCCGTGGCTCGTCGAGGAGCTCGATCTGCACGCGCATGGGTTGGAATATTATCGGAAGGATCCGTACGCGTTTACGCCGCTGCTCGACGGCCGATCGCTGCTGCTGGGAAGCGACGCCGCGGCCAACGCGCGCGAAATTGCCGCGTTCGATTCACGCGACGTGGCGGGACTCGAGGCATACGTGGGTCGGACCGATCGCCTTGGCCGGGCGCTCTTCGACTCGTTTTCCGACGACGATCCGCGCTTCGACCGCTTTGATGCCGAGAGCCAAGCCTTGCTGCGGGGATCGGCGGCCGATTTGGTGGAGCGGTACGTCTCTACGCCCGCGCTGCAAGCGGAGCTCGTCAACGATGGGTTGATCGGAACGTATCTCGGTCCGCGAGATCCGGGCACCGGCTACGTGCTGGCTCACCATCTCGCGGGGCGGCTGCTCGGCACGCAAGGCTCGTGGGCGTACGTCCGGGGCGGCATGGGATCCGTTTCGCAAGCGCTGGCGGCATCGGCGCGGTCGTACGGGGCCGAGCTCTTCTGCGACGCCGCCGTTACGCGCGTCATTCGCGACGATGCCGGCAGAGCGTGCGGCGTGTCCTTCGACTCCGCTCAGCCCTTCGACTCCGCTCAGGATGACAAGGGGGAGGTGCGAGCGCGCGCCGTCGTGTCGAACGCCCATCCCAAGACGACGTTCTTGGAGCTGGGGGAGCCAGCGGCGCTCGATGCCGCGTTTTGCGCGAAGCTCGAAGGGTGGAAGAGCGTCGGGCCGTCGCTGAAGATCAATCTCGCGCTCGGAGAGCTCCCCGATTTCACGTGCCGCCCGGGGAAAAACCCGCAGCCGCACCACCGCGCGACGATCCATGTGGCGCCGACCGTCGACTATCTGCAGAAGGCGTACGAGTCGGCGCGACGCTCCGGCGAGAGCGACGAGCCGTTGATCGAGTGTTTCTTGCAGACGCCGACGGATCCGTCCCTCGCGCCGCCTGGCAAGCACATTCTCTCCATTTTCGCGCAGTATTTCCCGTACGACCGCGCCGACGGCTGGACGCCGGCGAAGCGAGAATCGGCCGCGGACAAGGTCGTTGCAAGCTTGGCGCGTTATGCGCCGAACTTGCCTGGCGCGATCGAGCGCCGCCAAGTGTTGGCGCCGCCGGATCTCGAGTCAAAATTCGGACTGCTCGGAGGACACATCTTTCACGGCGAGCTGTTGCCCGGACAAATCTACGAGGATCGCTTTGCGACGCGGACGCCCGTGCCGGGACTCTATCTCTGCGGTTCGGGGGCGCATCCGGGCGGATGCGTGAGCGGATTCCCCGGCAAGCGGGCTGCCACAGCGGTGCTGCGCGATTTGGCGCGTTAATCTTTCGGACACAGCGCGTTCACGAGCGCCTGGTATCGGGGTGGAATGGAGATTACTTGGAAGCCGACCACTCGGAACGACGACGTTTCGCGCTCGAAACTTCCCGACAGTGCCTTCGCCTTTCCTAACGAGCGAAAGGAGCCGTTGACCGACGCCGGTCACGTTCGCAGCGCGATCGCGCGATTCGGCGAAGTGAGCGGCGTTACCGAGTCGGAACGTGCGCAGGCCTTTGAAAACATCAAAGCAGCCGCAGTATATTATGGCGTAAGCGTTCGAGCGGCGAGTTGGCACGATTTGGTGGCATAACGCATCGACACGCGTAGTCCTTCGCCCTTCGACTCCGCTCAGGGTGACAAGGCGCGGTTGGCGAATCGGTCGACATCATGCCGATCGCACTGGCTTTGATTTTGGCGCAGGGGATGGCAATGCCGACGCCCACGCCTACCGTGCCGCCGCCTACCGCGCCCCCATACCCATCCATCTACGTTGCGCGAGGAACGATCATTCCGGTGACCGTGACGAAAGACGTGCGCGTCGGCGCCTCCGGCACGAACGTGGAAGAGCGAAAAGTGCGCTTTGCTGTGACGCAAGACGTGATCGTTGACGGATACGTGATCGCGAAGGCCGGCGATTTGGTCGAGGGTCATTTCACGAACCAGCAGAACGTGACGCACCGCACCTTCGAGACGACGACGTCGCAGGAGGTGACGCTCGATCTCGACGATGCGGTGAACTTCTGCGGCGACACCATCCACTTGGGCTTCGAGCGCACGTTCGTCGGCGGGGTACGCAGCGGATTCTTGTCGTTTGGCGTGCACGCGCACGACGCCGTCTTCGGCAAGGGCCTGGTCTTGAAGGCGGCCACGGACCGGGCCGAACGCAGTGTCTGCGCGCAACCGACCAGCGCGACCCCGCCTCCGCTTCCTCGCAATGTGGTTCTTCCCGATAACGCGCCGCCGGTCAAGCGGGCGGTTTCTCAGTGATGGTTCAGCCATTTAGGCGTAGGATTGAGGTTATGAAACAGTGTCTTACTACGCTGGCGCTACTGGCGCTCAGCATCGTTCCCATGACGGCGCTAGCCGACGACGATCACATGATGTCGCAGCTTACCCCTGCGCAGCGGCAGGCAGTGCAGCAAACGTTCCAACGCTTTATGTCCCAAGAGGAGCAGCTGCATCAGCAGATGCGCATGCAGATTCTGCAGTCATTGACACCGGTCCACCGCCGCGCGATCGCGGCGACGATCGGCGACCTCGCCGTCTCCCCGAATCCGGATCCCGTCACGGCAGCGCGGCGCATCGACGCGATGCTCTCTCCCGGCGAGCGCCAGCGGATTCTGAGCGCGCACAACTCATTCCGTTCGCAGAGCATGCAGCTGCACGACCAGATGCGCAACGAGTTGCGCAGCGAAGTGCCGGCCGACATGCAATCGCATTTTGCCCAGCACGACAACGACATGAAGGAGAAGCAAGAAGCGATGTCGCGCATGGAGTCCGACGCGGGGATCGTGCTCTTACACGTGCTGTCGGCGCATCACATGATGGACGAGCACGGCGGCATGATGGGCCATCCGCCGCGCTAAGCGGCGGGCACTATCGGCGAAACTTGCGGTTGGCGAGATTGTACGTGACGCTCGCCACGGCTTTGGTCGTTAGCTCGAGGATGGACCGGTTGTTGTTGTCGAGGTTGTCGCACCAGCGCCGGCGCCGGTCGACGCAGCCACCGTTGAAACTCGGTATTTTCCCTTCGTAGTTTCCGAGGAAGCCGCCCCAAAGCCGGGTCTCCCAGTCGTGTTTGCAGCAATCCTGTTGCGTCAGGATGCCGGTGTTGGGAACTCCCGCGAGGCTGAACGAGATCGAATCGGTGCCGTTGTTGTTACCGTGGCGCGAAATGACGCCGGCGCGCCGAAAGAAGTCGGTAAAGTAGTCGTTGCCGACCTTCGACTCCGGAATGACGTTGGGAGGAAACTCTTTCGCCCGGCGCGCGTTTGCCGGGTCGGCGATGAGGATGTCGTAGTTCGGGGTGGCCGTCACGTCCACGTCCACGTCGAAGACGATCTGGCGCAGCTGCCCCTTCGTCAAGTGCTTGACGTAATAACGGGAACCGAGCAGCCCGAGCTCTTCGCCGCCGAACCAGACGTAGCGAAGGTGATTGCGCGTCGGCGTCTTCGCCATCGCGAGCGCGACGTCGAGCATCGAGGTTGACCCCGACGCGTTGTCGAGCATGCCGGCACCGTAGATGGAGTCGAGGTGGCCCTCGACGACAACCACGTGGTTTGGGTCGCCGAACGGCGAATCGGCGATGACGTTGTAGTCAATGTTGCTGCGCCGGTCGGTGGAGAGCTCGACGGGCTCGCCGGTCTTCGGGACGACGGCGCCGCCGTGTAAGAACTTTCGGTAGTCGTATGGCTGGATTCGCACGTCGTAACCCGCGCTTCGCATGAGGCCCGCGACGTAGGCCACGGACGCCGCGTAGCCTGGAGTGCCCGTGTCGCGGCTTCCGTGACCGTGTCGATCGGGATGCTCGTCGGCAATTTCCTGAAAGTGCGTGAGGATTTGCCAGAGCGACACCCTTTGGATGCACTCCTCGACCTTCGCGAGTGTATCGTTGACGCGTTGACGGCACGATTGGCGCAAAACCTGCGAGGGCGACGTTCCGCTATCGGGCACGAGTGCGGATCGCGGCGCGGCCGGCTGGCATGCCGCGAGAGCGGCGGCGAAGGCGCACGCGAGCGAACGCGAGCGAAGCGAGTGGTGCATCTCTAATACGGATCTTTCGAATAGACGGGCGACTTCGAGCCGTCGACCGTGACTAAATACCACGGCTCGTTCGTACGCTTGTGCAAGAGATCGAGACGCTCGCCGCTGCGCGCAACGTGCGAGATGGCGACGGTATACCGCAGCGGTTGGCCCGGCCGAAGGTTCGGCTGCGCATCCGCACGCACGAGATACGCGCCGCGCCCGCCGGGCCCGTTGAGCAGCGTAGCGGTGCCGTCGGGATCGACGACCACCGAACTCGCTTCGTCAATGCCCAACCCGTACACCGTGCGCGCACCGGGCAACAGCGCATCCTGCACGATGCGCGCGAGGAAGGCGATGAGGCGGCCCAGCCGGTCGCGCGTGACGAAGTGCGTGTCGGTGATCGTGTCTGCGAGCGGCGGCCAGGCGAAGAGTCCGGTGGTGAAGCTGATGCGCGGCTCCAGCGGATCTGCGGCGGCGTCGCGCGTGGCCGTGACGAGGTTGAGGCGATCGCCCGTCACCGAATCGTAGACGACCGCGCCTTGAATCGCTAAGCCGGCACTGCCGCCGCCGACGACGCCTCCGCGCGCGTAGACGCGCTTCACCGCGTCCATCAACGCGCTTCCCTTCCAGCCAACATAATGTGCCTGGTCGCCGCCGGCGAAGTAGACGGCGTCGGCGCCGTCCACGAGTCGTGCTACGGCATCGATCTGCTCGCGCGGCGCGCACGGCGGGATGAGCACCGTCTGCACCGACGCGAAGTTGCCGTCGCGGTAGAACTGCCGATAGTACGTGTCGCCGGGGGACGTTCGCAGGATCACGACGTTGGCGCCACGCGCAGGAGTTTCGCCGACGAGCCGATCGTGCAGCCACGCGAGCGACGCGGGCGGAGCTAGCAGCGCCCCACCGCCGTCGAGCACCAATCCGGGGCCATGAAGCACCGCCGTTCGCGCGTACGCGCCGTATCGCGGGAAGATCGTGACGCCGCATGGTTGCGGCGACGCGGCCGCGATGAGCGCTGCGAGCAGAAGGGGCATGGTAGTGTCGTCCTTCATCGTTCGACGGAGTTTATCCTGAGCTCAGAATGACACGAGGGAGCCGAGTAGAAAACAGGCGGAGCGTACGGAGGTGAGGCATGCGTTGGATTGCGATCGTGCTGTGCTGTTGCTTGGGGCTCCTTGGATGTGGAGGCTCGGGCATGCCGGGCGTAGGGTCGCCGGCAGCGACCGGAGGAACCGGCGTGAAGAGCGCGAGCGTTCCCATCATCGCGGGCTGCCAGATCTTCCCCACGAACAACTGGTGGAATACCGACATCTCGAAGTATCCACTCGATAAACTGTCCGACGCCTACATCAAGGCGCTTCCCGGAAATCTCCACCCCGACTTCGGGCAGAATCCGGACTACGGAATCCCATTCAATATTGTGCCGAGCACGCAGAAGAAGGTGCCGGTGACTTTCTACTACGGCTCGCAGAGCGATCCGGGGCCGTATCCGATCCCGCCGAACGCCCAAATCGAGGGCGGCCCGCATTCAAACGGTGACCGGCACGTGCTCGTGCTGCAGCGCGGGGCTTGCAAACTCTACGAAATGTGGCGGGCATTTCCGGTCAATCACGGCGCGAGTTGGCGCGCCGGCTCCGGAGCGCTGTTCCATCTGAACAGCAATAAATTGCGTCCCGACGGTTGGACGTCGGCCGACGCCGCGGGCCTGCCCATTCTACCAGCGTTGGTGAAATGCGCCGAAGTGCAGTCCGGAGCGATCGATCACGCGCTGCGCGTCACGTTCGCGCAAACGCAGCAAGGCTTCATCCATCCTGCAACGCACTATGCCAGCAACAGCCGCCTGAAAACACTGCCGCCGATGGGTTTGCGCATTCGCATGAAGGCGTCGTACGACATAGCGCACATCACGGGGCAGTCGCACGTCATCGCGGTCGCGATGAAAACGTACGGGATGTTCGTTGCAGACAACGGCTCGAACTGGTACTTCCAGGGAGAAGGCGGCAGCGCGTCGTCGTGCTGGAACGATAACGACCTGAACCAGCTGAAGAGCGTGCCCAATACGGCATTTGAGGTCGTCTACACGGGGAAGATCCTGCGCCTGCCGGGACTTTAGCCCCGGTATCGGGATACTAGGCACACCGCGCTTTATCGGGATTTTTTAGGCGAAGGAAAAATTCACAAGGAGGGGCGCTATTCCCGCCAAACGATGTCCGCGCTCGCGGTTACTCCGTACGCTTGGGGAATCCCGGAGCAAGGACCGCTCTCACGGGCGGTCCTTTCGTTATCCGTGCGGAAGACCTCCAAATGAAGACATTTCGCATCGCATCTCTGCCCATAACTTTCGCGCTCCTCGCCCTCGCAGGCTGTGGTTCTTCGCATCTGCCAGGACTCGCGCCGGCGGCCGGCTCTTCTCAGGCGCAGCGTCTCGGCGAGGCCGCTCGCGGCAGCGAACGCGTTCTCTACAGTTTTACGGGTTACAGCGACGGCGGTAACGCGGCGACCGGACTCGTGCTGGACTCGGCGGGCAATCTGTATGGAACGACGGTCGTCGGCGGAAGCGCCAACTGCGGCACCGTGTTCAAGCTCGCGCCGAGATCCAGCCCGCCGTGGACCGAGAGCGTGCTCTTCAGCTTCGACTGCTACGGGACGGGAAAGAACCCGCACGGCGGCGTGACGTTCGATCGCGCGGGCAACCTCGACGGCACGACGGTGAACGGCGGAGGCGGCGGGTCGTGCGGAAGCTCGGGCTGCGGCGTCGTCTTTCAAGTCAGCGGCAGCAACGAGCAACCATTGTATAGCTTCAGGGGCGGCAACGACGGCTTCGGCCCCGGGTCGCCGGTGACGATCGGCGCGAAGGACGTGGTGTACGGCACCGCGCCCGACGGCGGTGCGGATTCCCAGGGCGTCGTGTACGCCGTGTCGCGCAAGCACGGAAACTGGCACCAAAGCGTGCTACATCCGTTTACCGGCGGAAGCGACGGCGGCACCGGTTCGCTCGGCGCGCTGCTGTTGCTCTCCGGTGATCTGTACGGAGTTGCGGAGACGGGCGGCGCGCACGGCGCCGGCACCGCATACCGGCTTTCGCCCGCCGGAGGAGGCGCGTGGAAGTTCACGCCGCTCTACCAGTTCAAGGGCGCGCCGGATGCAGGGTCACCGTATGGCGGCTTGATCGCCGACGCCTCCGGCAATCTGTATGGAACGACCTATTACGGCGGAGCAAACAACCTCGGTTCGGTGTTTGAGTTGAGCCCCGCGAAAAGAGGCCGCTACCACGAGCGCGTCCTGTACAGTTTTAAAGGCGGCCGCGACGGGAGCTCGCCAACGAGCACCCTGATCTTCGGGGCGAACGGCGTGCTCTACGGCACCGCGTCCGCCGGCGGCGGCTCATGCGGCTGCGGCACGATTTTCAAGCTGAATGTAACCACCGGAAAAGAGAAGACGTTGCACCGCTTCGGCAACGGCGCGGACGGCGCGAATCCGTATTACGGATTAGCGCGCGATCCGAGCGGCAACTTCTACGGCGCGACCGTTGCGGGCGGCAGCGCGAATCAAGGCGTAGTTTTCGAATATACGCCGTAGCGCGGCGCGACAGCCGTCGCCACATTAAGAAACATTATCCTTCGCGCGCGCCGGACTGAAGGAAAATCGAGCTTGTCGTTGCACCGCTAGAAGACCCAAGCCACCCCAAAACCTCAAGCGGAGCATTCAGTGAGCAAGCTCATCGTGTTCGTCGGAGTGTTACTCTTTCTTGGAGCGTTTGGAGCAGCGTTTCAACTATTTGGGCGATACAACTACGTCGTTGACGGCCAAGCGGTCTGGCGGGTCGACCGATTGACGAATCACAGTTGCCTCATGGTGCAACAGCAGTGCGTCATCCCGACGCACAGCCCCAGCAGCAGCACGAGCCTGAGTACGAGTACGAGTACGTTGTACCGAGGCTCGGGCGGCCACGCGAAAAAGACCTAAGGCTCGTC
>Ga0213882_10000610_pt1 | contig 11572 bp, 9 predicted proteins | sample BarmaccoBMER_R09_FD_160106 | JGI IMG/M metagenome (GOLD analysis project Ga0213882, IMG submission 160106) | Barbacenia macrantha exposed rock microbial communities from rupestrian grasslands, the National Park of Serra do Cipo, Brazil - ER_R09 ...
TCCAGCGTGATGATGTCCAGGTTGCCCGTGCAGGTGACGTAGATATCGCCGCGGCCGAGCGTGTCTTCGACGGTCGCAACTTCAAAGCCTTCCATGGCGGCCTGCAACGCGTTAATCGGGTCGATCTCGGTCACGACTACGCGCGCGCCCATTCCGCGCAGAGAATGCGCCGAGCCCTTGCCCACGTCGCCGTAACCGCAAATCACGCATACCTTGCCGGCGACCATGACGTCCGTCGCGCGCTTAATGCCGTCGGCCAGCGACTCGCGGCAGCCGTACAAGTTATCGAATTTGGATTTGGTCACCGAATCGTTCACGTTGATCGCCGGCACCAGCAGCTTGCCCTGCTCCTGCATTTTGTAAAGCCGGTGCACGCCAGTGGTGGTTTCTTCCGACACCCCGCGCCAATCCTTCACGATCCGATGCCAGTGCTGCGGATTTTCGGCATGGACGTTCTTCAGCAGGTCCTTAATGACCTTCTCTTCGTGGCTGCCTGAAGGCGTGTTGACCCAATCATCGCCGTCTTCAAGCTGATAACCCTTGTGGATCAGCAGCGTCACGTCGCCGCCATCGTCCACTACCAACTGTGGACCCTTTCCGCCCGGATGGCTGATCGCGCTCAGGGTGCACTGCCAGTATTCCTCGAGCGTCTCGCCCTTCCAGGCAAACACCGGAACTCCGGCGGCCGCAATCGCGGCGGCCGCATGGTCCTGCGTCGAGAAGATATTGCAGCTTGCCCAGCGCACGGTCGCGCCGAGGTCGACCAACGTTTCGATAAGCACCGCCGTCTGGATCGTCATGTGCAGCGACCCGGTCACGCGCACGCCCTTCAGCGGTTTGCCCGGCGCATACTTCTTGCGGATGGACATCAGGCCCGGCATTTCGTGCTCGGCGATGGAGATTTCCTTGCGGCCCCAATCGGCCAAGCTTAAATCGGCAACACGATGCTCGGTGGCCAGCGTGTTGAGGGTGGCAGTGCTCATTCCATTCTCCTTATTGTCAAGTGTCGTATCTACGAATCCAGATATGTTGATATATTATTATATCCGTTCCAATGGCGTCAATCCTTAAGAATCTTAGGCTGGCGGCGGATCCCAGGCGTCTCAGGATACTGCTTCTGGTGGAGCGCGAAGAGCTCAGCGTAGCCGAGCTGCAGGAGATCCTGGGCATGGGCCAGAGCCGCATTTCTACGCATCTGGCGCAGCTCAAGCAAGCCGGCCTCGTCGAGGACCGGCGGCACGGCAAAAGCATTCTGTACCGGCTAAAACCACCGCGGGGGGAAGGTTCAAAGGTTTTCTCGCAATTCATGAAGCTCCTGCGCGATGCGGCGGCGGAGATTCCCGAAGCCGCGGACGACTCCGAGGCGCTGCGCCTTGCATTGCGGCGGCGCCAGGACAAAATGCGCGCCTACTTCGATGAGCTTGCCGGGAAGTTCGGCCGGCGCTACGTACCCGGCAGGTCGTGGAAAGGTCTGGCCGAAACGCTGCTCGCGCTGATGCCGCCCATGATCGTCGCCGATCTTGGCGCGGGCGAAGGCACATTTTCGCAATTGCTCGCCCGGCGCGCCAAGAAAGTCATCGCGATCGATAATTCCGAGAAGATGATCGAATACGGAACCGATCTCGCGCGTAAACACGGGATAAAGAACCTCGAATACCGCAAGGGAGACATCGAAGCTGCTCCTATTAAAGACGCGGTGGTCGATCTTGCCTTCTTCAGCCAGGCTTTGCACCACGCGCAGCATCCGGGTCGCGCTGTCCAAGAAGCCTCGCGAATTTTAAAACCCGGCGGGCGCATCGTGATCCTGGATCTGGTCCGCCACAACTACGAGGAAGCCCGCGAGCTTTACGCCGACCTCTGGCTCGGGTTCACGGAGGTCGAAGTCAGCCGCTTCCTTCACGACGCAGGTTTCAAGAAGATCGAAACATCTGTCGTCCACGTCGAGGAAGAAGCGCCGCACTTTGAGACGCTGCTGGCCGTTGCGGAAAAGTAGCCTGTCGTGCATTATTCGCTTCAATTCCTGATCGAGAGGACAGAAGAAGTCTTTCACGGCTTCTGGATCGAAGTCGCGGCCGCGGCGCTGCTCAGCGCCGTGCTGTATGCGATATATCGAAAATTGCCGAAAGTCGGATTGCATTTTCTGGAATCGGCAAAGCGATCGTGGCGTTCCATAGCCGCGGCCATGTGCCTGCCTGTGGCGATCCGCCTGGCGTGCCTGCCCTGGATGCCGCCGCCGGTCCCGAAGGTGCACGATGAATTCGTCCACCTATTGGCCGCCGATACTTTGGTTGCGGGAAGGCTGGCGAATCCTCCGCACCCGCTGGCGCGGCACTTCGAAACCGTCTACGTTTTGCAGCGGCCGGCCTATGCGTCGATATACCCGCTGGGGCAGGGCATGGTTTTGGCGGCAGGCAAGCTGATCGGCCACCCTTGGGCCGGTGTCCTGCTAGCCGTGGCGTTGATGTCCGGGGCGATCATGTGGATGTTGTTCGGCTGTCTGCCCCCGCCGTGGGCCGTGCTCGGCGCGATTCTCGCCGCGCTCGCATACGGGCTTGCGGATGAGTGGATCGACAGCTACTACGGCGGCGCGCTTTGCGCCTTCGGCGGAGCGCTGGTTTTCGGCGCGCTTCTACGATTACGCGCATTGCTTTCGAAGCGCCTGGCTCTGATCGCCGGCGTTGGATGGTCCATCGTTTCGCTCGTCCGTCCTTTTGAGTCGGTATTCACGTTCGTTGTCGTGTGGACGATCGTGACGGCGTTCGCCTGGCGATCGGTGAAGCAGTGGCTCGCCCCGGCGGCCGTATTGGCGCTTGCGCAGATGGCCGGCGTGGCAATAACCGCCGTCCACAATCGCGCCGTCACCGGTTCATTTACCACGTTGCCGTACCAGCTTAGCCAGCGCGATTATGGGGTTCCGCAAACTTTCTTGGGACAGAAACCGGTCCCGGAGCCGCCGTTGCGATTCCCTGAATTGCGGCAAGTGTACGATTGGCAGCGCGGCCAGAAGGATTCTCTGGAGCAGCGTCCTTTCGCCAGGTTCGGAGCTGTCGTGTACAACACATGGCTCTTTTTCGTCACCCCGTGGTTTTCCGTGCCGCTTGTCCTCGCTCTCCTCACACTGCGCAATGACCCAAAACTTGCGATCGCAGCCGGGATTCTCGCCTGCGCCACCGCGCTGGGCACGCTCTATCCCTTCTTCAACGCCCGTTATCTCGCGGCGTACGCCTGCGTTTTCATGTTTCTGATCGTCAGGGGTTTAATGCTGCTCTCGCATCGTTCCGTCGCCGGGAAGGTCGCAGCCTGTTTCCTTGTTATCGGCGGAATGACGATGGGCCTAATCGGCCTCAAGCCTCCTTATGAGATCCCCGTGCCGCGACAGCCGGTGGTGAAACAGCTAGCCGCGATTCCAGGCAGGCACGTAGTCTTCGTACGCTACGGTCCCACCCATAGTTTTTTATCCGAGTGGGTGTACAACACCGCGGACATCGATGCGTCTCGAATCGTGTGGGCGCGGTCGATGGGACCGGCCGATGACGCCGAAGTCGCCCGTTACTACAAGGATCGACAAACGTGGATTGCCGATGTGGAGGCGAATTCCGTCCGGTTAGCACCTTACAGGCTCCATTGAAAGTAGGACAAGCTTCAGCTTGTCCTCGGTTCGCAGACAAGCTGAAGCTTGTCCTACTGCACTCACCTCAAAAGTGCTTCCGCAAATCCACAAACCTCTCCACCTCGATAAACCTCGCGCCGTCCGGCGTCCGCAGATCCTGGTGCTCCAGAACCCACGTGTGAGGATGCGGGACCAGCACCGCGCCCAGCCCTGCCTCTAACGCCGGATTTATATCGGATTTCGGCGAATTCCCGATCATCCATGTCTGCTCCGGGGCGAAGCCGCGCTGCTCGACGATACTCCGGTAAGCCGGAGTATCTTTCTCCCTCACAATCGCCGTGTGCGCGAAATAACACGCCAGGCCGGAACGGTCCACTTTCAGCCGCTGCTCCTCCGGATGACCCTTGGTAAACAGCGTCAAATGATGCCTCTCAGCCAGGCAGGCTAGCGTTTGTTCCACGCCCTCGATTAACTCCACCGGTTGTTCCATGATGCGCTCCGCGAGAGACATGACGTGATTGAGATCGTCGGGGCGGATCTCGCGTTCGGCCAGGTGATGGTACGCCTGCTGAAGATTGCGTCCGAAGTTCCGCGCGCCGTAGCCGTGGATCTTTGCGTTCACCAGCTCGATTTCGTTGAGGACATCGCGAACCTGCGCAGCAGTCAGAGAAGAATGCGCCAGGAAATCGACGAAGTCGTCGAAGGCCCGCTCGAAATAGATGTTATTTTCCCAGAGCGTGTCGTCGGCATCGATCAACAAAAAGCTCATTCCGCTTCAAACACGCGCGCGTGTCCGTTGCGGGGAGCAACCTCTTTCACGTGCAGAATGTGCCTCTGCCGCAAAACATAGTTCGGAAAGAATTCCGCAAGCTGGCGCATTCGGTCCGCCTCGCTGCGTGTCGCAAGCAGCGATTGCCGGAAGCCCAGATCGGGCACGGGCTGCGCCAGCCGGAAACTGAGTTGTGGATCGCGCGCTTGATCCGTATCGAGCGGCTGACTCGACGATAATGCCTGCAACTCGTTGAAGCCCTCGATCGCGCGGTTGCGAACATCGGGCGGAGGCTGCGTGGCTTGCTCATCGTCAAAAAAATCGACTGAGCCACGCAGGAAGGAGCGCTCGTCGTTCAGTAACAGTATCTCGAACCTCCTCCGGCCGCGCACCATTATGTCCATGCGTCCGTCCGGATACCGTCGCAAGACTTTGTCCACCGTGGCCGTGCATCCGGTGTTGACGATCCCCTTTTCGCTTGCCAAAACCACGCCGAACTCCTGCCGTTCCCGCAGAACCTCCCCGATCATTTCTTTGTAGCGATCTTCGAAAATGTGCAGAGGAAGCTCCCCGCCGGGCAGAAGCACGACCTGAAGCGGAAACAGCGGCAACAAGCCTTGCTGCATGCTACTATTATCACTTTCATTGCTTGTGGGGGCAGGCTGGCAACCTGCAAGCTGGTTGGCAACCCGCTTGCCGGCCGTTCAACCAACCCCGCGTAGCGCGGTTGGCAACCGCGCGCCGGATGGCATCCGGCCCCACAAACAGGACGCATAAATGCTCCTTAAACTTAAGCGAACTCCTGGTATCTTTCTGGTCGGGTTTATGGGGTCCGGCAAATCCACCGTAGGCCATGCCTTGGCCGATGAACTCGGCTGGCACTTCACCGATTTGGACGCCGAAATCGAGCGTGCCGAAGGAACTGTCATCGCCGATATCTTCGACTCGCGCGGCGAGGAGGAGTTTCGCCGCATCGAAACGGACGCGTTAGCGCGCTGCGTGAAATCCATTCAGAGCGGCCGTCCGCAAGTAGTGTCGCTTGGCGGAGGAGCGCTGCTGAGCGAGCACAATTTCAATCTCGTCTCGCACAATGGCGTGACGATCTGGCTCGATTGCCCTTTTGAAACGCTCGCGAAACGGGTGGCGGCGGCTTCTCACAGGCCTCTCGCTAGGGATCCCGAGCGGCTGCGAAAACTTTTCAATGACCGGCGCGAAGGCTACGCCCGCGCCGAATATCGCATCGATTCGGCGAGCGATGACGCACACGCCGCGGTCGCGCAGATTTTGGCGCTATCCCTGCTTTGAATACCAATCGTCGCGACGCGCTGTGGATATTCCGGGCCGCGCTCAAGGCGGCGGACCCTTATCGCGCTGTACTGGCGCACTTCCGATGCGACGGCCGCGTTATTACGTTCGGCCGTTCGCGCTATCCGCTTCCCGGGTTCGACCGCATTCAGGTGATCGGCGCCGGAAAAGCCGGAGCGGCAATGGCGCGGGCCGTCGAAAGAGTTTTGGGCGCGCGTATAACCGGCGGGCTGGTCAATGTTCCCGAAACCGGAGGCTCGAAACCGCGCCGCGTGGAACTGAATCCGTCCGGCCATCCGATTCCCGATGCGCGGGGCGCCGGCGGCGCGGCACGAATGCTCGAGATCGCGCAAGCCGCGGGGCCCCGCGATCTTTTGATCTGTGTGATTTCCGGCGGAGCCTCCGCGATGCTGCCCGCGCCGGTCCCGCGGCTGACTCTTGAAGCCAAACAGGAGATAACCCGCCGGCTTCTGCGCAGCGGCGCGACGATTCACGAAATGAACATCGTCCGCAAGCATATGAGTTCGATCAAGGGCGGACGCCTTGCATCCTCGGCATGGCCCGCGACCACCCTGACGCTCATTCTTTCCGACGTTGTCGGCGACGATCCGCGCGTCATTGGATCGGGGCCTACCGTAGCGGATCCATCCACGTGCGAGGATGCTCGCCGAATATTGGAGCACTACGGCATCGAACCACCGCCTACGCTCGAGGAAACGCCCAAGCCGGGCGATCCGGCGCTGGGCCGAGCGCATTACGAGATCGTCGGGAGCAACCGTCAGGCCATCCAGGCCGCCGCGGCCGAGGCTCGCGCCCTGGGATACCGAACCTTCGTGCTGTCGACATCGATTGAGGGAGAAACTCGCGACATTGCCGCCATGCACGCGGCGATCGCCCGGGAGGTCCTGGCCAGCGGCCAACCCGCAAGGCCGCCCGTCTGCCTGCTGTCGGGTGGCGAAACCACCGTGACAGTGCGTGGCAACGGCCTGGGCGGGCGCAATCAAGAATTCGTTCTCGCCGCCATGCTTGCGCTGAGTGGAGCCGGACCGGTGACGGTGCTAAGCGCGGGAACCGATGGCATCGACGGTCCCACGGATGCTGCCGGCGCGATCGCCCATTCGACGATCTTGAAAAAAGCCGTCGCCTTGGGCCTGGACGCGCGCGAGTACTTGAAGAACAACGATTCCTACCGATTCTTTGAGCAATTAGGAGCTTTGATCAAAACCGGCCCGACGGGAACCAACGTCATGGATGTCAGAGTGTTGTTGGTCGGTGAACGCAGCGCGGCAGCGCCTTCGTTATCGAGACGGCGTCGACGGAATGTTCGCGTCTTTCCAGTGCTGGACTAGTTGGAACGCGTCCGGTGAGCCCAAGCCTGTGGCCTGATCGTATCCTGGCCCCGCCTGGAAGCCTCCTACGCCTGGAACCGAGTTGTTTCCCGCGACGACGTCATGAAATACGGCGGCGCCGCCAGAAGCTTGCAAGCGGGCCAGGCCATAGAGCGCCGGGTTGGCATTGCCCTGACCGCCTCCGTTATGCTGGTTGACCAGCGCCATAATCCCTGCCCATGCGGGTGTGGCGGTGGAGGTCCCCGCTACCGAATAAAAGCTGCCGTTCATGTATATCAGGTAGCCGTCATGCGGGGAGCTGCTTGCGGCGACGTCCGGAACGTGGCGCCGGGAATCCGCAGGCACTCCGTTACCGAATTGCCAGGACGGTTTCGCGAATACTGAGCTGACGCCGCCGCCGCTGGCCCACAAAGCCGAGCCTCCCGTAACGGTTCCGCTGGTGTTCCAGACGGCTTCGGGAATGTAGCTGAGCGCCGACGCAAGTCCCGCTCCGTTTGATGCGGACCAGTACAGCGCGGGCGTCGCGCTGTCGTTGAATTGTGTCCCGCCGACACACACGCTGTACGGTGTCGAACAAATCACGTTTACGCCCGGACCATTGGTTGCGTTCGAAGCCGACGGCGGATCGCACCCCGCGGCGCCGCTATCGCCGGAAGCTACCAGCGAAGTGATCCCTTGGGCAGCCGCCTGCTGCCACAGATTATTCCAAAACGTTGCGTATGCCGCGCCTGAAAGCGCTTCGCACATCGAAAAGCTGGTGGTGATCACTGGCGCCACTTTATGATTCACGGCATAGACGGCCGAGAGCATGACCCCATCCGAGGACACCGTGGATGCCGACAAGACGAACTTCACGGCGGCCCTGCGCGCGATCGCCCCGGCCCATTCCACGTCGAGAGTTGCTTCCGCCTGTTCGCCGCTCGATAGAATCCCCGGATTCGGGCCGTTAAGAATTACGGTGGGCGAGTTTGCCGTCAGGCCCATTTGTGCGCGGAACGCCTGAGCGTCGGTGAGCCTGAAATTACTCCGCCCCACAACGGCAATGCTGGTTCCAGCCCCGTCGATGCCGCCGAGATACAGAGGAGCCGCATCATAGATAGTGGCAAAGTCCGCGGGCGCGAGGTAATGACTGCTTCCGCTGGTGAAGTCGGGCGAGGCCGCCGCGGCGAAGGATGCCAGAGCGGGCTGGCTGTGAAAATCGTTCAGCGAGGCGATCCCCGCGACTACTCCCGCAAGAGCTTCCGGAATCTCGGGATCGTCCGTGTTCGCCATGTGCATCTCGCCGTTCACCGAGAAGCGGTGAATGCCCGTTCGAAACGCCGACACCACCTGACCCGCCGTGCCGCTGAACACGATGCTTCCGCGGCCAGGAGTCACTTCGTCGATTTGAAACCCTTGTGCGCTTAACCAATCGGTGATCCGGCGTATATCCGCGTCCGAAGCGCCGAAGCGGCGGCCGAATTCTTCCGGAGTAAGCCACCGCTGATATTGCGGAGATCCAGGATCGTGCTGCGCGGCGACAAACGCATCAAGCTCGGCTTGCTGTTGGGCGCTTCGCGCGAGAACAAGAATGATCCGGTCCACCGGCTGCTCCGGAGAGACAGGTCCCCGGTCAAACTCGGGGCGGGCAAGCGGATGGCGATTGCCCCCGAGCTTCACCGTAGCGCTGGTTTGAGCATAGGCGGCAAAAGTGGCGACGAGGACAATAAGCGAAATACGGGCGAGTGTCATCAACCGGGCTTATCGGTTGCACACCGCGCCCGCGGTAAGGGAATTTGTACTTAGAAATGATGGTGGGACAAGCTTAAGCTTGTCCTACTTGCCCCGGCCCTTCGGGCCTTGCGCGATCGTCTGAATCGCAATGATCCAATCTTTGTTCTGGGCGTTATCGCGCGACACGGCATACAGCGTCTTGCGATCGGGCCCGCTGAAAGCCACGCTGATGACGCCGCGCGGCGTCGGGATCAGGCCGAGGTATTTGCCTTCCGGGCTGAGCACCTGAATACCCGGGTTCGTAGTTACGTAGAGGCGTCCCGCGGTGTCGAAGGTACTGCCATCTCCCCCGCCGCCGCCCTCGAGCTTGCCAAATTCGCGCTGGTTTGTTAGCGAGCCGTCTTTCTGCACATCGAATACCGCAACCGTTGTACCGTTGGTGACAAACAGGCGCTTTTCATCGGCGCTGAGGACGATGCCGTTGGTGTTGAGATTCTCGCCGTACTTATGTACTTCGCCCTTCGGGTCGGCATAGTAGAGACCACCCATCGTGAAGTACACTCCGCCTTTGCTGTCGGCCGTGAGGTCGTTGAGCACGCCGCCGATGCAATCGAGTGGATCGCCACTGATTTTGTTGACAAACATCTTGCGCATGGGCACGAGCTGGTCGATGGATTGATTCAGTCCGCGGTTGTTCACGAACAACGCGCCCTTGGAACTCATTGCGACCGAGCCGCCCGTGTTCGTGCCGCTATAGGCCACTGAAGTTTTGCCGTTCTTATCGAGCTTAATCACCGCGCTATTGTCGTTTTGCGCAATCAGGATTCCGCCGTCCTTCGTCGCGATGATGCCGTCGGCGTTGTTGCCGTCAACCTGCCATACTTCTTTCCACATCTGCCCGGCCGAGATCACGCCGGGGATTTCCGTGATCTTGTAATCCCGAGGACCCGGCGCGGCAGCGGCGGCAGGACCTTTGCCTTTAGCTCCCCCTCCGCCTCCTCTGCCCGCGGGCGGCGGAACTTTGCAGGTCTTGATCAAGTCCGCATACTTGGCGTCCTGCGGCGACTGCACTCCCGGGCCGGTCCGCTGGCCGGCGGGGGCCTGGCAGAACGCAGCCGTCGTTGCGCCGAGGCCGATGATAATTGCGAGAATTCGTGTTTTCCTCATAAAAAGCTCCTGTCCACCGCGTTCCAGAATACCAAGGCCTAAGCGCCGCGCCGAGGTGCGCCAAGGTTATGGAATCAGTGCCGGCCGAATTCGCCCATACAGCCGGTACACTTCAAAATCCTTGCGGTCCACGGTGAAAAAACGGATCAGCCGTTATCTTTCCGCGACACGGATCAAAGCGGCGTCGGCCAAATCCATTCCGCGATCGGAGTACTTGCCCATGAGTTCGCGAATCCGCGGTACGTCGACGAAGTCTAGCGGAAGGAGTGCGACCGCGCCTCGCGCGATCATCTCCCACAGAGCGTTCTGGCCGTCCGGAAGATCGGTCAGAAGGTACATCGCTTCGGCGAGCACCGGCCATACTGTGCCTAACGGTTCCCGCAAGCTTGCCAGGGCAGTTTTACAACTGGAGTGATGCTGATCGTCCGCGTCCGCTATCGCGACAAGCGGCCCGCCATCCACGAGGATCATGCGCGGTTTCTGCGGGCTTTTAGCATTTCCGCAACCCTGCGCCCCCGCCCTCCGAACGCTTCGGATCGCCGCCTCGAACCACGCCAACTAGATCCTCGATCAGTTCGTATGGAGAAGCGGAACTTTCTTCGGAACGCACCCAGTTGGCAATGGCTCCCGCAGAACATGCGATGTAGTGGTGTGCTTCCGGCGCGCGATTCGGGCCACCCGGCGGCGAGTCTCGTCGTCAAGGCGTAGTGTGATCGGTGATGCCACACTCAATTGTACGGTATTACGACCTCGTATTACATGCACTACTGAGGCGGCGGCAACACCGAAGCCCGGTCCACCACCCCTGACTTCGCCTCCCCGATCGTCACGTGGTTCACTTCCAGCGTCCGCCCGAGTGTTTCATCCAGGGCGATTTTTGCCGCTTGATAAGTGGCCAGCGCGGAGACCTCCGCGGCCTGCGCGGCGATCATATCGCGCTGCTGTTGGACCACGTTGTACGGCGTCGATGCGCCGAGCACGAATTTCCGCTGCTCGGCTTCATAGAGCTGCTGGTCGAGAATGCGGTTTTGCACGGCCGACTCGTAGCGGGCGCGCGCCTGACGCAGCGCCACAACATAATTGGAAACGTCCACCTGGACTTGGTTGAGCGTCTTTTGCGTCGTCAGTTCGGTTTGACGAAGTTGAAGCTGGTCAATTCCCTGATCCGCCAAGGCCTGGCGATTGAAAATGCGAACTTGCGCAAATGCGCCGATTCGCTCCGTGGGATAGTTGCGCCGAAAGATTTGCCCCAACGCAGTGCCGATTCCTCCGACGACGAAGGGATCGGGCTCTCCAAATGGCGTTTTCTGAGCCGTGCCGGCCAACCCCGCATTGCTTAGGCCTCCGATTGCCTGCATGCTCGGCCGCACGCCGTTAATCGTGCCGATCGCCGATACTTGCGACGACTCTATATTGGCTCTGTCCGAGGCAATATCGGGACGGTTCATCAGCGCCTCGCGGACCATATCTTCGAGTGGGGGAAGGTCGTCCGTGCCGGGGATGACGATGCGATCGAGAAGCACTAGTCTTGCGGACGCGAGCGACGGTTCCAGCACGCCGCGGCGGCTCAGCAGGTTCTTAAGTTGAACCTCATCCTGCCCTAAATCGGATTGCGAGAGCACCAGGTCGCGCTGGGTGGCCGCCAGTTGCGATTCCGCG
>Ga0213882_10000611_pt1 | contig 11549 bp, 8 predicted proteins | sample BarmaccoBMER_R09_FD_160106 | JGI IMG/M metagenome (GOLD analysis project Ga0213882, IMG submission 160106) | Barbacenia macrantha exposed rock microbial communities from rupestrian grasslands, the National Park of Serra do Cipo, Brazil - ER_R09 ...
TGCATCTGGAACGCAGTGGCCCGAAGATCCAACGGCAGGATCAGTCTCTTATTTTTTCCCTCCAAATACTTCAGTATCGAATCTACGGCTCCTTTCAGCCCCTCTGCCTCCTCTGCGATCTCTGCGTTCCGGAACTCATTACGCAGCGCCTGTTCAAGCTCAGATATGGAATCGCCGAATGTTACGCTGCAGATCCCCCTTTTCGTTCTCGCAACGAGCAGCTTTCCCAGTTCTGAATCAGTGATCGTGTAATTGATCTTCATCCCTGCGCCGCCTTTTTTGTATGCAGAGGGAGTCATCCCGAGACCCTCCGCGGCCTTTTCATACAATCCGCGGCTCGATCCAAAACCCGCCCCATACATCGCACCCGTGACGTCGCCACTCGCCCGAACTTCTTCCTTGAATCTCTCCATTTTTATTGCCTCCGAATATTTTTTAGGACTCACCCCGATGATCTCTTTGAACTTCCGCTGAAAGTGATAGGTGCTCATTTCGGCGGTCTCGGCGAGGTCAGCAAGCCCCGCCTCTGGGAATTCCTCGATCTCGCGACACGCCGCAACTACTTTCTGCACGACCGGATGCGCATGCACCGCAATTTTCGGCTTGCATCGCAGACACGCCCTGAATCCGCATGCCTCTGCCTCTCTTACCTGGGCAAAGAACTGCACATTCTCACGCTTCGGCCGCCTTGCACTGCAGGAAGGACGACAAAAGATACCGGTGGTCCGCACACCAAAAACGAACGCACCGTCGAACCTCGCGTCCTTTCCCGTCACCGCCTGCCAAAAGACTTCGCTTTCCATGTTTACGATGATATCCGCACGCACGCTCTGATATCTATCCGATTATTGCGGTAGAATTTTTTTGATGGGACCGATCGTGCTCTTTGACGGAGTCTGCAATTTTTGCAATGGAGCGGTGAACTGGATCATTCGCCACGACCCCACAAAGAAGTTCCACTTCGCGCCATTGCAGTCTGAAAAAGGTGAGGACCTGCAGGCCAAATTCGCGATCCCCGACGACGTCGATTCGATCATTTTGATAGAGGGGGACAAGGCTTACATGCACTCGACCGCAGGACTTCGCGTCGCAAAGCACCTCGGCGGGCCGTGGTCACTCGGGTACGCGGCGATAATAGTGCCTGCCTTCATTCGCGACTGGGCGTACAAGTTGTTCGCAAGGAACCGCTATCGCCTCTTCGGCCGTCAGGACGCGTGCATGCTGCCGACACCGGACGTCCGCGAAAGATTCCTGTAGGGCCCGCCTGCATGAGCGGGCCGCAAGGCAATGTCTCGGATCTGTGTCCATCTGTGTTCATCTAGTGGTTTTGCCTTTTAAATGACCTATTCGCTCGACACTCTCGAATTCCCCCGCCTGCTCGACCTCGTCGCGCGTTACGCTCAAACTCCTATGGGAGCGGAGCGAATAGAAAACTTGCGCCCCCTCACCAGCCGCCTTGAGCTCGACAACGCCCTCGAAGCCATCCGCGAGACCATCGCACTCAGCGAAGAGAAACAGGTTTCCTGGTCCTTTTCCGGCCTCGACGACCCGTCCGACGCCGTTGCGCTCCTAAACATACAAAACGCGGCTCTTGAACCCAACACCCTGCTCGAGATGGCCCGCGTATGCAGCCAGGCACTCTTCGCCCGCTCGTCGCTCCAACCGGAAAAGGACAACGCACCGATCCTCTGGAAAATTGTCGAACACATTCCACCGACGCTCCTCGCAGTCGTCGAGCAGATCAATAAGCGCATCCTGCCCGGCGGCGAGATCGACGATAATGCCTCGCCAGAACTGGCGAAGCTCCGCCGCGAGATCAACGCCCAGCGTCAGCGGCTGACCAAGTCTCTCGAATCCGCGATGCGTGCCGCCGGTACAGCGATCCAGGACGAGATAGTCACCATTCGCAACGACCGCTTCGTGATCCCTGTAAAAAGTGATTTCAAAGGCAAAGTGAATGGCGTCGCTCATGGCTTCTCGTCCAGCGGCCAGACTGTGTACGTCGAGCCGCTCGAGGCGATCGAAGCAAACAACGAGCTTCAAAACCTCCGCGGCCAGGAGGCACGTGAGGTCACAAAGATACTCTTCTCGCTTACAGAATCCTTGCGCGAGCAGCTCCCCGACGTTGAATCCGCGGCTGAAGCCGTCACCGCGCTCGACACTATTCGGGCTAAGAAGGAATTCGCCAGTAAATTCGGCGCCGCGGTCCCCGAGATCACAGACAACGAGCTCTCTCTCATCGACGCAAGACACCCATTACTTGAGCATAGTCTTAAACAGGGCTCCCCTCCTTACGAAGAAGGGGTGGGTGAGGACGCAACCGGCGGCGGCAGACGTGCTGGTTCTCTGCCGGGCGATGAGATCGTCGCAAATACGTTCGCAATAAACTCTGATCACCCCGTTATGATCATCTCCGGCGCCAATGCCGGCGGAAAGACCGTCGTGCTCAAGACCGCCGGCCTGCTCAGCCTGATGGCGATCTCCGGCCTGCCGGTCCCGGCTACCGACGCAAAGATCCCGTTCTATCGCTCGGTCCTCGCCGACATCGGCGACAACCAATCCATATCGGCGAATCTCTCGACTTTCTCTTCGCATATGTCCAACATCGCGGGCATGATCCGCGGCTGCACCTCGCCCTCGCTCGTGCTGCTCGACGAGGCCGGCACCGGAACCGACCCCGAGGAGGGCTCCGCGCTCGGCGTCGCCATAGTGGATCACTTTCGCAGGAATTGCGGTGCGCACGTGATCGCGTCAACTCACTATCGCGGACTAAAGATGTACGCCGCGAATGACGATTCGGTCATCAACGCGTCAGTCGAATTCGACGAAAAAACCCTCCGGCCGACCTACAAACTACTCATCGGCCTCGCCGGCGCATCGTCAGGGATTGAGATCGCACACCGCTTCGGCATCGCCGACGAAGTGATCGCCGCCGCTCGCGAGAATCTTGACGTTTCCGCTCAGGATGCCGAGGCCTACCTTCGCAAACTTCAAAATGAGACAAAGATCGCGACCGACCTTCGCATCGCGCTCGAAGAGGAACGCGAGGCAGTGGCAATGAAGTACGCCGGTCTTGAGGTCGAGGCCGTCAAAAAAGAGAAGGCGCGTCAAAAGGAATTCGAATCGCAGCTCGCCGCGGCCGTCGACGATTTCGACCGCCAATCCAAAGCATTTCTCAAAACCATTGAGGACAAAGTCCTAAAAAATCGCCTCGAAAAAGAACGCCAAGCCCGTAAGGCGGAATTAAACAGGGCCGTGCTCTCAAAGGTCTCTACGACTGGAACGCGGGCGTCCTCGCCTGCAATGAGCGCGAAGCGCGAAATGTCCGGGCTCCCCTCCTTGAATAGGAGGGGTGGCGGCGAAGCCGCCGGGGTGATAGAGCAAATTTCAATCGGCTCTAAAGTAATAACGTCCTTCGGCACCACCGGCACCGTCCAACGCATCGACGGCGATGTCGCGCAGGTCCTCGTTGGTAGTATCCACCTCCGCGAGAAACTGTCCGATCTTGTACTGTCCGAACCGCCTGCGTCAGCGGGCGGCCAGTCTCGAAGTGATAAAGCGCGTCAACCACCTATTCACCGCCCCATCGACGCCCCCGAGATCTCCGCCGAACTCAACCTCATCGGCCAAACCACCGCCGACGCTGAGTACGAGCTAGATCGCTTCCTCGACGAAGCCTACATGGCATCGATCCCCCGGGTCCGTATCATTCACGGCTTCGGCACCGGAGCTTTAAAGAATTACGTTCATCATTTCCTAAAAAACAGCGACCTCGTCGAGCGCTTCGACTTCGCCCCCGAGTCGCAAGGCGGCCACGGCGCTACAATTGCCGAACTGAAACTGTAGATGCTCTATCCACAGTACTTCATCGACGATCTCAAAGCCCGGGCCGATCTGGTGCGGCTTATACAGCCCTATGCGCCTGACCTCAAGAAAAAGGGTGCTAACTGGATGGCCCGCTGCCCGTTTCATCAGGAAAAGACCCCGTCGTTCTCGGTGAATCCGTCGAAGGGGTTTTACAAATGCTTCGGCTGCGGCAAAGGCGGCACGGCCTACAACTTCGTGATGGAGATGGAGGGGCTCAGCTTCCCGGAGGCGGTCCGGCGCATTGCCGAAATGTCGGGCGTGACGCTGCCCGAGCCGGTCGATGATGTCAGTTACGCACGCACCAAAAAGGAGCGTGACGAGAAAAAGCAGCTGGCGGATCAGGTCATCGAATTGAATCAGATCGCTCTCGAATTCTGGGAAAAAGAGCTGCAGGGCAAAAGCAAGGACGCGAAAGCGGCAAGGGCGTATCTCGAGTCTCGTGGCATCTCCGACGAGGTCCAGAAACAGTTCCACATTGGTTTCTCGCCCGACAAATGGGATGGTCTCCTCGGCGTATTGCGCGATTTCAGCGCAGACGAAAAGGTCATCGAGCAGTCGGGCTTGGTCTCGCAAAATGAAGATAAGTCGCGCACCTACGATCGCTTTCGCAAACGCATCATGTTCCCGGTGCTCGATGTGAACGGTAAACCTGTCGCCTTCGGTGCCCGCGCAATGGATCCCGACGACCAGCCGAAATACCTCAACTCGCCGGAAACACCGGCGTACGTCAAGGGCGATAACTTGTACGGACTCTTTCAGGCAAAGGACAGTATTCGCAAGCTTGGCTTTGCGATCCTCGTCGAGGGCTATCTCGATCTGATCGCTCTCGTGCAGTTCGGGGTAACCAATGTCGCCGCGAGCCTTGGCACGGCATTTACCGATCAACAGGCAAAGCTGCTCGGCCGCTTCGCCAAAAGCGTCTGTATCAACTACGACGGCGATTCCGCGGGCATCAAGGCCGCTCGACGCGCGATCGAGCACCTGCTGCCGCAGGATTTCGATGTGAAGATCCTCGTTCTTCCCGACGGCAAGGACCCGGATGATTTCATACGGGAGAAAGGCAAGCGGCTTTACGACCGGGCCCGCGGAGCGGCCGAACCCTTTCTCTCATTCGCGATGCGAAACGCTACTACCGGGCGAAATATCGCAAACGCAAAACAAAAGGCCGAGGCGATCGCGGACGTCCTGCCAGTCATCGCGCCGATCCGTAACAACATCCAGCGTCGCGAAACATTCGATCAGGCGATGGATTTTTTTAACGTCGAGCCGGGATTACGGCGGGAATTATGGAATTCGCTTGGCAGCATTCAAGGTGACAGCCGAGCGATCACGCAGCGCCTATCTCGCGCGGCCCGCGCCAAAGTCACCGTAGCTGAGCGACAGCTGCTTGAACTGCTCATATTTGACCGCGAGCTGCAGGACACGATCTTCCCTATCCTCGAGCCGGGCGATTATGAGCATTTGGCGACCGCCGAGCTGTTCGAGGCGTTCCAAAAGATCCACAATGCGGGCAAGGTCATAGAGCCTGAATCACTTATGGAGCACCTCGGCGATGACGAAACGATGCTCGATCTCGCGCAAAAGCTGCTTGCCGGAGACCCCAGGCGAGATCCGGGCGAGGTAATGGACTCCGTACTCGCCCAGGCCGAGAATTGCGTATTTTCTCTCCGCAATATGGCCATTGTGAACCGCATTGCCGAGATCAGCCGCGACGCCGCGTTGGCCGAACAGAACGGCGATCCAAAGCTCGCCGGGCAGTTGGCGCTCGAGCAATTGGAGCTCGAAAAGACCCGCATCGAGCTTCAGCGGCGGATAGTCGAGATGTGATATACTTTGGGGTTTAAATCCGTAGCGTGGGTTTGGAACAGTAACCCATGTTTGAGCGTATATAAGTACATAGTAAACAACGATTTAACGCCGCACACAATCAAAAGCCTTTATCACATATGCCAGATTACGACGAGAAAGAAGACCTAATGGACCGACTGGTGGCTCTCGGCCGCCGGCGCAAGGGATTGTCCCTTGACCAGCTCCACCGCGAGCTGCCCGAGAACATGATGTCGCCTGATGAACTCGAGGACGTGCTCGAGCGGCTCGAGGGCGCGAATATTAGTGTCGCTGAGACCGATGCGCAGCTTTTGGAACGAGCTTCTGAACTGAAGCTCGACGATCAGGAGGATGCCGAGGAGGCCGAAGACGAGGATCTAGACCTCGACCTTTCCGCGGGCGTTCTGGATAAATCGAACGACCCCGTCCGCCTGTATCTACGAGAAATGGGTGTCGTGCCCCTACTCAATCGCGAGGGTGAGGTTGCCATAGCAAAACGCATCGAGCGGGGCCAGATCAAGACCCATAAAGCCATCTCGCGCTCGCCGATCGCTGTTGAACGGCTGATCCAGCTTAGCGAAGAGCTTCAGGACGGCCAGACCAGCATTCGCGAAACGGTTGTTTTCAGCCAGCAGGAGGAGGTTTCCCTCGAGGAGGACAAGGCGGAGGAGTATATGCGCTGGACCCTCGAGGGCATCGAGAGCATACGCCTGCATTATAAGGATGCGCTAAAGGTTTGGAATTCGCTCCTCAAGGAGCAGGCGAAGACTCCGGCCGGTAAGAAATCCAAACGTCTGACGACCTTAAAAAGAAAGACCGCCCGGCTGCGCCTGGAGATCGCGCAAGAGATCAAGGGCCTGAGTCTCACTGAGTTCTCGCGTCAAAAACTGATCGCCGCGATCCGCAAGGTCGTCAAAGATATTCAAGATCAGGAAAAGCTGATCAAGAAGACTCAGGATCAGATTGAAAGAAAGAAACTAACCCCGACCGAGAAACGTCCGTACAACGCTAAGATCCGCGAAGCGAAGGCGGTTATCGCCGAGATCGAGGAGAAGTATCACCTACCGGCGGTCGAGATCAAACGGTCTTACCAGACGATCAGCGTTGGCGAGTTTGATACGAACAAAGCTAAACGCGAGCTTGTCGAGGCGAACCTCCGCCTTGTGGTTTCGATCGCCAAAAAGTATACCAATCGCGGTCTGCAGTTCCTCGATCTTATTCAAGAGGGCAACATCGGCTTGATGAAGGCCGTCGATAAATTCGAGTGGCGTCGCGGTTACAAGTTCTCAACGTACGCGACATGGTGGATCCGTCAGGCTATTACTCGTGCCATCGCCGACCAAGCTCGTACCATCCGCATTCCGGTCCACATGATCGAGACCATCAACAAGCTGATCCGCACTTCGCGTCTCTTGGTGCAGGAACTCGGCCGCGAACCGACGTCCGAAGAGATCGCCAAGCGAATGGACATCCCGGTCTCGAAGGTCCGCAAGGTCCTCAAGATCGCTCAGGAACCGATCTCGCTCGAGACGCCCATCGGCGAAGAGGAAGATTCGCATCTCGGTGATTTCATCGAGGACAAGTCGATTCTCAACCCGGCCGAGTCGGTCACCTTCAGTAACTTGCGAGAGATCACCGACGAGGTGCTCGCCACTCTGACGCCGCGTGAGGAAAAGGTCATTAAGATGCGATTCGGCCTCGGAAATACGGGCTCCGAGCATACGCTCGAGGAAGTCGGACAGCACTTTGCCGTCACTCGCGAGCGTATCCGCCAGATCGAGGCGAAGGCCCTTCGCAAGCTGCGTCATCCGTCACGATCACGCCGGCTCAAGGCGTTCCTTGAGGGAAAGCCGTAAGCGACAAAGCAATAGAGACGAAAAGGCCGTTCTTGGGAGCGGCCTTTTTAATTAGTACTATTACGAAACGCCTTTGATTAAACCCGTCAAAATATCGAAGATGCAGGTCGGGGCCTTCGCCGGCCTCATCACTCTCGCGTCGCTCGACGTCCCTTTCAAATATCTTGGTTGGGCCGGTGTCGCAGCGTACGCAATTGTTGTTTTCGCCGTCATTTTCGCTCTTTATGCCGCATTGCCGCGACTCGAATCGGTCAAAAATACCCGAGTAGTAAAGTGGCTTTTCTTCGCCTTTGTTCTGGCGATGGTTGTTGGTGTCATGATCGTTTATCCGCTGGCAAATTCGGGCCGCTTCGGCGGCGGCAGCGATGCGGATGACGCCCTTTGGCTTGCAGCGAACGAGCTTATCCACGGCCGGTACCCATTTTATCCGCGCACCTATCTTGGCAATCCGATCGCCCCGATGCCCGGCGCGGTCCTGCTTTCGGTTCCCTTTGTTTTGCTCAAAAGTCTGCCGATGCAGAATGTCGCGTGGCTCGTCGCGTTCTATGCGGTACTCAGGCGAAACATCTCAAAATGCCTCATCGCGCTCACGCTATTTGTGGCCGTGGTGATCCTCTCACCTGCCGTCTGGCAGAATCTCGCGACCGCCACGGACCGCACCTCAAATGCGATCTACGTCCTGATCGGGCTGTGGCTTATGATGAGATTCGTACCCGATGAAAACGCCCCGCTTTGGAAAAAGTTCGCGTCGGCTGCTTTTCTTGGGATCGGACTGTCGTCTCGCTCGAACTTCCTGTTCCTGATGCCGCTCCTCACCTTTGCACTCGCCGACTCCGCGGGATGGAGGGCCGCCCTCAAATACCTCGCGGCCACCGCCGCGGCAGCCTTACTTGTAACAATTCCCTTTTGGCTCTACGACCCGGCGGGATTCACTCCGCTGACGACGCAGGGCGGCAAAGTTACAGAACTCGAGACGGTACTTCCTTACGCGCGATATGTCATCCCTGCGATAGGAATGCTGCTGGGCGTAGCATTCGCGCTTCGGCGCCCGCGAGCAAATAGCGCCCGCTTCTACTGGTACTGCGCGACCATCCAGATGTCGATGATCCTGGTGATGTCCGGGCTAAGCTCGGTCAAGGTCGGTTATCCAGATCTTTACTTTGGACATGTGAGCTACGGCGTCTTTGCTTTGTTCTTTGCCGTTATGGCTGCGGCAATAACGTTGGGCGAGAGGATAGGGGCAGAGCCTAACCCATTGTAACCATTGCTTTTGCTGCGCCGATGGCTCCGTCCAGCGTCGTGATCTCGCCGTCAAGCTGCCGTTCATAGACGGCGTCAAGAATGTGCTTGAATTCCGGTCCCGGCGCCATCCCTAACTCGATCAAATGACGGCCCATCAATATCCGGTCAGGAGCTTTCTTCTCAACCTGCAGGACGCGTACTTTCTCAATGAACCACTCCTGTGCCTCAGATCCGAAACGTTTTTCGGGCGGCAGCCAATCCGGATTGCGTCCCAAGCTGTCGGCCTTTGCCACGCGATAGAGCAGATCGGTCTCGACCTTGCGAGCGAGTCTGCGAAACGCACCGTCACCGACAGGAGACTTCGCCTTATACCATTCACCGGGCAGCAGGTGATACCGCACGAGCTGAATGATCTGGTTGCGCACGTCAAATCCGTCTAGCGTGTAGGTCCCGAGTCTATCGAGGAATGATATCGTCGGCTCGACACCCGCCTCGTCATGGCCGCGCGAGCGCCAGCGGCCGTCTACAAATTCCGTGGTCGGCGGCTTGCCAAGGTCATGGCAGACGGCTCCGAGCATCACCGCCACCGCCCTCGGATGATCGAGGTCATCTATGAGCTTTCGCGCCTCGTCGGCGACCATGATCGTATGAACATCGACGTTCCCCTCCGGATGCCACTCCGGTTCCTGCGGCACTCCGACAAGCGAATCAAGCTCCGGGAAGATCTGCTTGACGACGCCAAGATCATAAAGCCATTTGAGGCCGATCGACGGTCGTTCGGCTTTGAGCAGGAGTTTCTCGAACTCACCCCAGATCCTCTCTCGCGGCAGGTCGGTGACATCTATCGTTTTGCATAACTCGATGGTTTCAGGTTCGATGTCAAATTCCAGCCTCGCCGCAAATTGCGCCGCCCTGAGTACCCGCAAACTGTCATCTGCAAAGGTCTCGCGAGAAACCATTCGAAGGATTTTGCGTTGAATATCGCCTTGCCCATCGAACGGGTCAACTATCTCGCCGGTCAGAGGATCCCTGAGGATAGCATTTACCGTGAAATCTCGACGGCGGCAGGCCTCTTCAAAGGACATCCCCGGGTCACCCTCGACTACAAATCCGCGATGGCCCACACCTTCCTTTCGCTCGCGACGCGGTAGCGAAACGTCGATCTCGCCTGCCAGCTTGTAGACCGCAAAGGCTTCACCGGCAATATTTACATCCCCGAATTGTGAGATGATCTCTCGCACCTGCCCGGGCTGAATGCCATAGACCTCGACGTCCCAATCCTTGTGCTCGCGGCCCATGATCTCGTCGCGAACGCAACCGCCGTTGAGCATCGCTCGCCCGCCTGCGCCGCGAATGACGGTCGCAAGATCGATTATTTTGTCGGGATATGAGCTCACTTAAGTTCGTCGATCCAGGTCTCATCCCATTCAAAGATGGGCTTGGTCGACTTTAATGAGTACATTGTTTTTGGCAGCTTGGTCAACAGACCGGGCATGTCACGGACCGTCACAAATTTGAGCACTGCGGTCTCATCATCCTGCGGCTTTAGTTCACCCCCGCAGATATCGCAGTGGAATACTATCGTCGTCGATTCCACGCTGTCGCCGTTATCGTACGTCATTCTATACTCAGGTGCGCCGCCTACCACACCGACGATAGCCGTGGGCTTGACCTTCAGACCGGTTTCTTCAAAGACCTCCCTAGCGATGGACTGCGCTGGTTTTTCGCCCGGCTCGATGGCTCCGGCGGGAAGGTTCCACTTGCCCTGCTTGTTTTTTTGTATCAGGACCTTTCCATCGTCGTCGCGAATGATAGCGGCCACCCCTGGAACGAGAAGAAGGTCGTGTCCGACCTTCTCCCTGAGCTTTTTGATATATTTCGACTTTGACATTATGACTTCAATCTTGAAGTCAGATAACTTTCTAATTGGTCGGTTGAAATACGTTCCTGCTCCCAAGTATCGCGATTCCGCACGGTCACGGCATTGTCCTGTAGCGACTCGTGATCGACTGTAACGCAAAAGGGCGTCCCGATCTCATCCTGACGCGCATAAAGCTTGCCGATGCCGCCGGTGTCGTCATAAACGGTCCGGAGTGAGGGCTGCAGGCCATGCTTGAGCTTCTTCGCTAACCCGACTATGTCGGCGTTATTCTTTGCCAGGGGAAGGACCGCTGCCTTGATCGGCGCCAGCTCGGGCTCGAGCTTGAGAATGACGCGCGTCTCGCCCTTGTGATTCGTCTTCTCGGTGTAAGCGTCCATCATGACGGCCAAGAGCGTGCGGTTCACACCGATAGCGGGCTCGATCACGTAAGGATAGAACCGCTCGTTGGTCTGTGGATCAAAGTACGACAGGTCCTCGGTGGAATCGGGATTTATCCGCTTGCCGTCGGCGTCCTCGGGCTTTTTAGAGTGAACTCGCAAGTCATAGTCGGTGCGGTTTGCAATGCCCATCAGCTCGTCCCACTGTTTATCCTCGTCCTCTCGCTCGGGAAAGAAGCGGTACATAATGTCGACTGTTCGGACGGCGTAATGGGCCAGCTCATCGGCGGCTTGTTCGTAAAGCGACATATTCCCCGCCGATATTCCCAAGCCCCGCAGCCATGTCTGGAAACCGTCGATCCACTCCTGATGGATCCGCTCGGCGTCACCCGGGCTGCAGAAATATTCCATCTCCATCTGCTCGAATTCACGCGTGCGGAAGATGAAATTTCCCGGCGTGACTTCGTTTCTAAACGCCTTACCGATCTGCGCGATTCA
>Ga0213882_10000612_pt1 | contig 11544 bp, 12 predicted proteins | sample BarmaccoBMER_R09_FD_160106 | JGI IMG/M metagenome (GOLD analysis project Ga0213882, IMG submission 160106) | Barbacenia macrantha exposed rock microbial communities from rupestrian grasslands, the National Park of Serra do Cipo, Brazil - ER_R09 ...
CATGGCGCCGGAAGACAGCCTCGACCGCTGCCGGATCGAGCCCCTTGAGGATGTAGCGGATCGCGGTGTGCGCGGGCGCGCGGCGCCACTTCAGACCAAAGGCGGCGTTCAGCTTGCGGCGATTGACGTCGATAAACGTGACGATGCCGCGGTACGAGTTCGCGCCGGTCACGATGGCGAGGATGGAGAACAGCAGCACGTGAGGCAGTTTGTAGATTTGTCCCTGCGCCCGGCGTGGATCAGGAACGTCCGCCAGCAAGCCCAGCAATGGCGCGAATTTGGTCACGGCAATCTCCGACACGATTGCCGTCCCAGGAAGCAGACATCCGCCGACTTGTGAATCCCCTTTCTATCCAGCGCTTCACTTCGCCCATCCTGTGTTGCAGCGCGGACTCACTTCAGCCCATCCAGCAGCGTTGAACAGCCTTGATCATACGATATAGGCGCCTCAACGCAGCGCGGCAATCGATAGCCACCGATTATCATAAAGACATATTGAATGGTAGAAAACATATCATTCGATAGGGGAGGGCCACCGCTTTGATGTGGAAGACAGTCAGGCTGTCCTATATCTGTTCCAAAAAGACCAGGAACAAAGAAAATGACAGCCAGCATAATGAATAATAAAACAGTTAAAATACCCTTTATCCAGGTTATTTTTAGAAATCTCCTATATCCGATAAAAATCTGCGGTTGTAAATCACCAAATTGCTTATTCCCCTTTTTTTCGGAAAAATGAATACTCGACGGTTCTTCTTGAAATATCATATAAGTATAGTATGGGCGTTTATAATCCTACTTGTCAATTTCTAATGTGTTTAATTTAATGGAGAAGTCTTAGATAGGCAAAGCGTTCAAAACACCACCTTCTCGACCTCATCCAGACTGACAACATCCGACCGCCTATCGTACAGCTTGGTCGTCCTCGGGCTCTCATGGGCCGCCATCTGCTGCGCATTCTCGAGATCCCCGCTTTCCAATCAGCGAGGTGCTCAAGCAGCTCAATAGCCGATCGGTTGCACACCTACCGGCGCAGGCGAGCCCGTAAGAGGGCTAGGAAATGTACCTTAAGCCTTACATACCAATGGCCTTTTTAATTGCTTCAACTGCTAAACCTGCGCCGATTGCAGTGGCGGTACCAATCACCCATTTCCCCACCGGACGTAGCTCAGAAAGAGCCTTAGACAATTTTGCACTGTCATTCGTTTTTGTCGCAATCTCCGCAGACGCAATTGCTCCTATGGCAGCATAATCCTCGGGTCCATGTGCATTTTCCAATAACTTTATACGAAGTTTTGTGAATTCACTTGCAAGAGCCTCAAAGTCCCGAGAGCCGTATGTAACCGTATTTGAAGAATTATCTATAGAGTGGATGTTGACCCTGGCGTTCTCTCCTGTAACGTGCACGGAATAACCGGGTTGGCCAGCGGATGCTTCTCCCTCGCGGCGATATTTCGCTTGATAATGAGCAGGAATTCCGTAAGCGTTAGTGTCCGTCCCGAAACGATTCGATGGATTTCAATAACTTATCCGTTATTTCTGCACAAACGGGAATCCAAGGATCCGGCGTTGCAGCGATTGTCCTAGCCTCTCACTTTCGCGGATATACGGCAACTAATTGGAATTGCACGTCTCGTTTTGGGACGGACACTTAGCGTAAAACCCCGGATCGATCACCACAAATCTTTCTACAATCCCACTTGGTAGCTGTCGAAGAATGACATCTCCTGCTTCGAGCGGTATATCAGGTTTAAGAATTATTATTAATTTTTCGCTTACTGATGCATCTACATCTTCGTATCGATCGCCGTTTTTCCGTTCAATCGTTATACGATCTGTATGTTTTATAAACATATGGATATCACCTTCCCTCTTTGTAGTACATTTCTCAGACACCTTGAAACTATCTTCTCAACCTCATCCAAGCTCACGATGTCTGATCGCCTGCCATATGGCCTGTTCATCCTCGAGATATTATACACCGCCATTCGATATTATCCCCCATTGGCTATAACTATCCATTATAGCCAATGCCTCCGGCGCGGCGCGGCTGTTGCGGCCGGTCCCCCTTTGGCTTATAATTGAAATATTGCTGGTTATAGCCAATGATTTTGGATGCCGCTGCGTGGCTTTCCCAAAAGTCCCCGGGGTGTAGCATACAGCGTATGAGAGAGGAAATTTCAACAACACACGCAAAAGATTTATTTGTCAAAGCGCTTGAGGGACAGAATTTCTCGCCAAAGACCATCCGCGCCTGTAGCAATGATCTGTAAGAAGCAGTTGCTGGAGCAGGGGCACGAGTTTTTAAAGGCGCTACCCTAGGCAAGCTCTATCGCATATCCTCCTGCGGGGAGCGCATCGCATCGCATCGCATCGCATCGCACCGCACCGCTTGCGAAGCGGAGAATCGTATCAGTAATGGCTACTATCGGCCGTCCTTATCTCGCCGTTGAAGTGGTCAGGTACTCAAGCCTGATCGAAGCGGACGAGGAAGGCACCTTTGAAGAGCTGGAGGCACATCGCCATGATTTCGTATATACTAAGATTGCGGAATATCACGGTCGCATTGTAAGAGCGACCAGCGACAGTTTGCTCGTCGAGTTCGCCAGCCCGACCGAGGCGGTGCGGTGCGCCGTCGAGGTGCAACGGAGCACGAGCGACCGCAATATCGACACAGCACCAGACCAACGCACTGCCTTCCGCATCGGCATCCATAGTGGTGAGGTGACGGCAAATAGCGACGATCTGGTGGGTCGTGCTGTTGCTGCGTTGCCTCGTGACACGATCGCGACCCTGATCAAATCTGGCACCGATTTTCATAGTAATACCGGCAACATAGCCATGCGCGTTGCGGCGTTGTCCGACCCGGGAGGCATTTGCATTTCCGGCACGGTCCGGGACGCTATTCATGACCAACTCCTCTACACGTTCGAGGACATTGGAAAACAGAACTTCGACATCCGCGCAGGGCCGGTGGATTGCTATGCAATGCGTGCGGGCTCTGCAGCATCGAGACCGCGCATCGAGGCGCAAGACCAAGGCGGTTCCACGAACCAGGGTAACATCTCCACTCTCACCGGCGTCACGTCCTCTCCAACTCTTCGGGCTACTTTAGCAAAAGCTGTCTTTACAACTGCTGTTGTCGTCACAATTGCGATTTGGATTGCCGGAGACTGGGCTTTTCTTGATTCTTTTCACCATTTATCATCAAACCCGGTACGTTCTGTGATTGACAAACTCGCAGTAATGGGCAAACCGGCAGAAGCGGTGTGGCCTCAGCTAGCGGTTAGTGCTAATAAGACTCCGCCAGCAACCGGTCTCGAGGAACTAGTCGATCCTGCCGCTCATAAGTTGATAATGCAGGGATGGGCCTTATATTATCTACCATATACATTTGCGAGGTGGCAGGAAGCTCGCCGTTATTTCCAGCAAGCCTTGGAATTAGATCCTCGATCTAGCGAGGCTCGAATTGGCCTTGCCTCGATCTTGTCTGCTAAATTAGCGGATGAATGGTCCCCGGTGCTGCAGGAGGACATTCCGCGGGCGGAGCAATTATTACTGGAAGCCCTTGATAAGGGAGATGGTTCACACCAAGCGGTGGTCCGCTTTACGCTCGGGGTGCTTCGCCAGATGCAGACCCGGTTGCCTGAGGCCCAGAAAGAGTTCGAGACGGCGATTTCCTTGGACTCCACTAACGCCCGGGCCTATTTCCATCTCGGTGAGACGTTATTGTATCTCGGCCAACCCGAGAGAGCCATTCCGGCACTGGAGAAGTCGATCCGCCTCGATCCAAATACTTCCAATGTAGCTCTTACGTATTGGGCGTTGGGTACCTGCCAGCTTTTGTTGGGTCGAGTTGATCAAGCTATTGGTCTGCTGCAAACCGCACGCGATGCCAAACCTCAAATGTGGGTGCCGTACTTTTATCTCGCCGGGAGCTACGGCTTGCAAGGGGATCTCAAAGAGGCGCGATCCGCACTTGCAGAGTCGATACGACTAAAGCCCGCCATCAAATCCCTGGCTCGGATGCGCGTTGAGAATCCCTGGCTCGGTAATCCGCAATATTGGGCATTGCAGGAAAAAACGTTAAACGTCGGATTACGCCGGGCCGGTCTGCCTGATTAATGTCCGGCGGCGGTGCCGTGGTAAGCACTGATCGTCTGATGGTGATTCTTAAATTCGACGGAGCCCCGAAACAATCGTTTGTGCCGCTTCGGATTAAAGTAACCCGTTTCTCTCTCCGCCTTCTCGGTTATATGACGAGCCGCAAACTTCAGGAGCAGGGCGTCAGGCTTTTTTGGAGAGAGAGGAAATTGCTCCTGCGCAAATTCTTTGCCCACCTCGGGGGTTAGTTCGGCCTTCTTTAACCATTGCGTGGCTGCCGGAAACCTGACCCAACCGGACACAGAGGCCGTTACGTCAAAGTCCCGCCATTTCGGACGGCGAGCTTTTATATCTTTCAAATGCGCAAAAAAAGCTTGAACGAAGCGAGTGACACGCTGGTAATGTTCGGTTTTAAGCGGCCAATTATATACTACCAACGCAGTTCCTACGGCGATAGTCCTGACCGGGGCATCTTCCGAAACTAGCTCCGGGTAGTCGGCGGAGGTTATGGTTGTTGCAACGTATGTCGAAGGCAGATTGCCGATGATTGGCAGAAATCGCAGGTTTTCTTCCGGCCGAATGTCTTGGAAGAGTCGTGACGGCTTGGTTGCCAGATAAACTAGGGCCGAGATTTCTCCACGTCGCAGCTTATCGAGGGCAAGCGGCTGTGATAAGTTTGTCACATCGGGCTCAATGCTCAAAGACTTAAAGATAGTCGCCGCGGTCGTTGCGGTTCCGCTGTTCCGCGGCCCGAAATTAACCCTTTTCCCTCTTAGGTCCTCGATCGACTGAATGTCTGGCCCGGCCAGAATATGAAGCTCTTCATTATAGAGTTTCGTGACGTATTGCAGGTACTTCTCCACGCCTGGAAATGGTGGATTGCGCTTGATTTCATCCAGCACGTCTGTCTGCACGATGCCGAAATCTATACCACGAGCGAACAGGACATCCTTGGCATTTTGCAGTGCTCCGGCGCCGGCGATCGGGAGAAGCCGCAAGGTTTGGTCTTCGGCAAAACTGAGTGCCAGATCGGCTGTATAGTCAGTTCCCTCTGAGACAATGCCGACGAGTCCAGCGTTTATTTCGGCACGCAAAATATGGCGTAAGATCGCTTCGCGATTCTCGCGCGACGCCGCTTTCGGTTTGTGATGTGTATCAGCATAGACTGGGGATGCGGCAAGCAGAACATAGAATGCCATCAATAAGATTTGGTTCACACTTACATATCTCGGCATTGTATGCTCCTTAGATAAATCTTACCTGGGTTAAGTTGAAAACAACGCCGCGACAAGGTGTTCCACACAATGTTGACGAGATTGTATTGGATTCAGCAATCGGGTTATCAAGTGGATAAACCGATATCAAACTAGTCTTTAGCTATAACATAAATTATAATGCCATTTCGGCCATCTCTTCTGTAGGTTAATGCGTGCTAGATGAATATGACGGTGGTCTCTTTTTCTTGTGTGCTATGAGTGCCTGGAGGGTAGTTAGTCACTTCAGCTGATACATTCTCAAATTAAATCAAAATACTCCCTTCTCCACCTCATCCAAACTCATGATGTCATTCCTCCGGTCATACAGCTTCGTCGTCCGCGGGCTCTCATGCGCCGCCATCTGCTGCGCCCTTTCCAAATTCCCGCATCAGGAGATCCCGCCAACGTTACAGTGGTAGCGTAGCTTGGGAGGCGTTTGATCCCGTTTTTTGCGCCGCGGACGGCGGAATTGCTCACCATATTGCCGTACAATCGTCGCAGCCGGTTCCAGGCGAATGCCAATTCCGCTCCGCTCGTCCACATAGGTATAGTGACCGCAAAACAGAATGTCGCTTTTAGGCTAAAAATTTTAGGCATAAATCGTGTCTAAAATTATTTGCGAAAACATGCCATTCTGTTTTGCGCTTGCTATACATTTTGCATATGACCAAATGCTCTGAGGTCCGACTATACCCCTGCCGAGGTCCGACCTGATCTGAGCGCGTTCAGCTGTTCCCGCATCAGTGCATGGGTTGCCCGGGTGATGCTTTTAGGGATCGGCGTCTTATTCGCAGCGGCGATCCGCTCCGCAACTGCAATCATCCGCTCGACAACGGCCAGGTCTGCCTGATGGTCTGCCTTTGGTGAGACGGCCTCCACGATGACAACGGGTGACCGGTCTGCCTGATGGTCTGCCTGGACTTGAGTGCGGATTGCCCGGGTCAGCCACTCCCCGATAGTCATACCTTCCCGCTCGGCCGCGGCAATCGCCGCATTCCGCTCCTCCGGCCCGATACCTTTTATCGTCCAGGGTTTCACCCGGTCGGGCGCCTCTGCCCCGTCCACCATATCCGCCATTGGTCTGACCCCCCTTACTCCCAAGTCAGACATTTTAACGTAAAAGTCCGACTTTCTCACGCAAAAGTCCGACCAGCGACGCCTTCCAGTCAGACCGGAATAGCCAACCCTCTCGTCACCGAGTGGGCTCCATGGTTGACCTCATACCACGCAGACGCGGCGAAAGGCTTAAGGCGCTGCCCTTGGCGCGCTTCAATGCTACCGATTGACAAGCAGCTTGACGGCTGCGGCAGGCCTTAAGAGCCGGTTTTCAGAATTGGCGAACGAGCCGTTTTGCAACCAGGAATATGTAGGCAGCCTGGAGCAGCAACTGCATGACGAAGCCGAGCCGATTATAGGGATAGTCTCGGCCAGCAGGTAGCCAGGGCCGCGGCTTGGCGGCCGATCACAAGCGTCGATCACTGTGGCGATGAGGTGCAGAAGTCTGAAAGCCAATGTGGCTGTCCCTGTTTGCTGTCCAAACTTGGGCAGCTACAGCACAGGACCGAAGATTAGGATAAATCAACCAAAGGTAGTTGTGAAAACCGCTTCTAATGTTAATTCCAGTAAACCCGTCAAATTTGACTCAATCTCGTGAACCCATCATTACGTTATAGTGTTTCATTTCTAGATTTCTATATGTGGGTGAAAATGATCCGATATACCATTACCATAGCATTTGCAATCACCTCTATGCTCTTGTTCGTAACACCAATCTGGGCCGATCGACTCGACAATGTAGCCCAGATGCAGGGAGATCAGGCTCGACCTGAAGTTCCATCGCCGGCTAAGCACAAGCCAAAATCGGTAACACACCGGGCGGAGTCGGATGAGCAATTGCGCCATAAATTACGGGTTCAAGCCAATAATGGTCTCGTCGGTATCGTTTCTGAAGGAACCGATGAGACCATTGATATCGCATTTGCTCTTGCCTCGGAACATGACGGTATAAGGTTACTTCCAATTTCTGGTGCAGGAGCATCACAAAACGTCACGGATGTCCTATTCACCCGCGGTATTGATTTTGGAATCATTCAAACCGACGTGCTTGACGAGATCAAGCGCAATCCGCCCTTTCCCGGTGTAGGTAAGTATCTGGAATACGTTACTAAGCTTTATGATGAGCAACTTCACGTATTGGTCGGACCAGATATCCAGTCCCTTAATGATTTACAGGGAAAAAAGGTAAATTTCGGACGGCGCAATAGCGGCACTTATACGACAGCAACCAATATCTTCAAAGCCGTTGGGGTCCAACCTGACGTGACAACTTTGCCGCATCCATTAGCGCTCGATCAATTACGTCGTGGAGAGATTTCAGCAATGGTCTACGTAGCCACCAAGCCATCGCGAATGTTCCAAGATATCCGTCCCGAGGAGAAACTTCATTTTCTGCCGGTCACTGGCAATCTGCCGAAAGAATATACCGGGACCCTAATAACCAACGACGATTATCCCGAACTCGTTTCTCAAATCGCACCCGTCAAAACCGTCGAGGTCGGAACAGTTCTGGTGGCATACAACTGGCCTGATAAATCAGAGCGCTATGCGCAGGTGAACCGCTTTGTACAAGCTTTCTTTACCCACCTAAATCAGATCAAGGCCATCCACCCAAAATGGCGCCCTTTCGATGTGACCTCTGAGATCTCTGGATGGACCCGGTTTCCGGGTGCCGAGCTATGGCTGAAAAAGGCCGGGATGATTACCAAGTCCGATGCAGTGACAGCGCAACTTGACCCAAATCAGCGCAAAGAATTATTCCGAGCTTTTGCTGATTATGAGAAACAACATCAGATGATTGTGGCTTTCCACGATATCGCCGGTCAGTGATCGGGTAAACCCACCCGCCGCAATCCGACGTTTAACGTTTTTTCCTGCAAAACCCAGTAATGCTGATTGCTGAGCCAAGGATTATCTGACAGCATTCGAGCCAGAGTTTTGATCGCCGGTTTCCGTTTCAGTGATTGTGAAAGTGTTGATCTCCCCTTGTCGAGATCACCTTTCAGACCGTAAGCTCCGGCGAGATAAAAATATGGTACCCACAAGCGGTCATTTGCCGCTAATGCCTTATCCAATCCAACAATCCCTTGATCTGCATCACCCGACAGCAGACGACAGGTGCCTAATGCCCAGTAATTCATCGCAGTGATGTCATCCCCCTGTTTCGTCAGCCGTATAGCGTTTTCAAACGGGTGGCATTCGGGGTTCCCCAGGTACATCAATGTTTCCCCGAGATGCAGATGAGCGCGGGCGTTATCGGGTTCGAGGGCAATGCTGCGCGTGAACTCTGCCTTGGCCTCGGCCAATCGATTCTGGATCTGGTAAACCAAGCCTAACTCATAATGCGCCACCGCCATTCGTGTCGTCGTGTCCCCTTTCTTCAACACCTCCTTTAGCAACTCTTCGGCCCGTTTGGGGTTTTCCTGGAGAACGGGCGACCATTGATCCGGCATTTTTGCACCGAGGATATAAGCCAAGCCGATTCTGGCTTCATTGGAGTCTGGAGCAACCCTTAAAGCCTGTTCAAAGTCCCGCCCCGCCTGCTGCCACCGGATCAAAGAATACGGTGGTGCCATCAAGGCCCAGCCGCGATTGAGCAAATCCCGAACAGCGGGATTTATAGGGGTTTTTCCGGCCTCAGTTGCAAGCGGGTGATCAACTGATCTGAGCGGCGGCATGATTCTCGTTTCTTTTGCGACATAAGGCTTTGGTTTTTTGGCCGGTGAAAGTGGTTTTTCAATCGCCACAGGGGCTGTTGTTTTAGCAGGCGGTGATGAATGCAAAAATGCCCGTCCGCCGAGTACCACAGCGGCGGCAATAATTGCCAGCCCGACTGTAAGAAACGCGTAGCTAATTCGCTTCTCTATGGGCGAGGGGGCGTGAAGGTCAGTGGTGGGTTCGGTTTTTGTCGAACTATTTTGGTCTGTCTGTTTCAAAGTCAGTTCCTAGTATAATGTGTCGAATTGTAATCGCCTGCATCGCTCTGGTCAATGTTTAAGCAAAAGTATTCTGGTATTTATCGCTCAGATGAAGGAAGACGACCCACGACGCAAAGGTGATTGATGTACCTTTCCGGTCAAAATGCACTTTTGCCTTGGGCGAATTTAATTTTCGATATGACGATCACTTAATGTTGAAAATGGTCCTATCGAGGATCGCTATGGCATAGCCAATCATATGCTGAATTGAGGTTGAAACTGAAACAGGCCGCCTACGTTCGGGTCCCATCGACAAGAATCTCCCCGAAGATTTTTGGGCATCGGCAGAATTCATGATGAACGGAAATGACATTGGACTTCTCCCCAGGAGGCGATTGTTGGACGAGGATTAAAACACCACCTTCTCCACCTCATCCAAACTCACAACATCGCTTCGCCGGTCATAGAGCTTGGTTGTCCGCGGGCTCTCATGGGCGGCCATCTGCTGCGCCTTTTCCAGATCCCCGCCATTGGTCAGGTAAATGGTGATGCCGGTTGCTCGGAAGGTGTGGCAACCGATTTTGGTGCGGATCCCGGCTTTCCTTGCCCGTCGCTGCACCATCCGGAAGGCATTGTCCCGTGAGAGAGCCTTCGTCGTCAGCCAGCTGGTTTTGAGATACGCCGAGCGGAAAAGCGGCCCCTTTTTGTCCTCGCCAATTCCAGCGGCCGCAATGTAGCGGTCGAGGTACTCTTCGAGCGTGTGGTGTACCGGCATCTCGTGGTGCTTGCCGCCTTTCTCATGAAGCCTGAGCCACCACCGTTTGCCCTGCGGGAAATAATCCTCAACCCGCATCCCAAGCGCCGCGCTGACCCTCGCGAAGCTGTAGATCAGAACACCGATCAGCGCCCGGTCGCGAAGCCCGACGAGGGTGTCGGCGGGAATGCTGTCAAACAGTTGCCGCGCCTCCTCCGGTGAGAGGATCGGGGTTTTGCCCCGTTTGACGACGTGTTTTGGCCCCCGCACGACAGAGGCCGGGTTGCTGCGCACCACCTGCCCGACAACCAGCCAGTCAAACAGCATCCGCACCGCCGCCAGGTGTTGTTTGACGCTGGTCGCCGAATGCGTCGTTCCCAGCTGTTCGACATAGGCCGCCACGTGCACCGGCTCCAACATCTCCAGCTGATGCAGTCCGACCGTCTCCGTCCAGCCGAAAAAGTCCGACACCGCCCGCAGATACGCGGTCCGTGTGTTGGGGTTGCGGATGTTGGCGGTGAAGAATTCGATAAAGCGGCGGGCCGCCTGGTCGCCGGCCGCGGCGATCGATACCGGCAAAACAGTGTCTGTTCCGCCGACGACAACAAGCGCGGTTTCCATGCAAATATCATAACACATTTCGGTCAAAAATAATACACCATAACGGACGTTATGTGGTGCTATCCGGGGGCGGAAAAGTGACCGGTTTTACCGACTCACAACAAGCCAATGTCGGCAACTGTCAGTCAGGGTCAATACTGCTTATTCGCACCAAGCGCCTGCCGTGAGACTGCCTGGAGAGGAAGGTTTATCTCTGCAGGAGCTCCTACATACCGGAGTTTCAACTGCACCCTCGTACTCCCTCCGTATTCTAGGCCTGCGCATACGTGGTCGCACGTATTGTCTAAAGGCGCTCCTATCCGGCATATGCCGCTTAAAACCAGCCCGGAACCGAGGATATCGGTTGGAATATCGAACCGAGCACAGGGGGCTCTGATGAAGCTTCCGCAAACCGGCGGTTGCCAGTGTGGTGCGGTCCGCTACGAGATCACCCAAGAACCGTATATGGTCTACACCTGCCACTGCACGGACTGTCAGCGCATGACTAGCAGTGCGTTCTCGATGGCGATTATGCTTCCCGCTGACGCTTTTCGCCTCGTTGCGGGGGAGCCGCACGGGATCGAGCGCACCTCTGATAGCGGACGCGTGATTAGCCACTGGATTTGTGCGAATTGCAGCTCTTGGTTTAGCGCCAATACTGTGCACTTAAGCCCCTCACGGTGCTACGCTGTCGCTGGTTTGGAGGAGAGTGGCGATGGCGCGCACGGTTGCGACCCTTCCGGCGGGGGCGCGGATCACCGATTACATTAGCCTGGGGGTGATCACCAAGACCTTCCCGCTGAGCACGGTGCGCGCGGTTCTGACGGCGAGCGGCAAGACCAGCTTGCGCGAGCGC
>Ga0213882_10000613_pt1 | contig 11529 bp, 10 predicted proteins | sample BarmaccoBMER_R09_FD_160106 | JGI IMG/M metagenome (GOLD analysis project Ga0213882, IMG submission 160106) | Barbacenia macrantha exposed rock microbial communities from rupestrian grasslands, the National Park of Serra do Cipo, Brazil - ER_R09 ...
CATCTATCACGCCTTTGGAGTTCAGTCCTTCATGGACGAGCTGGCGCATACTGCCGAGAAAGATCCGATTGAATACTGGTTGGCGGCGCTCGGTGCGCCCCGCAAACTCGACTTCGAAGGCCAGAACGCGAAGTACTCCAATTACGGGAAACCGTTGTCGGTTTATCCGATCGATACGGGCCGCCTCCGGCGAGTAGTAGAGACCGTCGCTGATCGATCCGGATGGGCCAACCGGAAATCTGCTCCCGGACACGGCTGGGGTTTCGCCGCTCATCGCTGTTTCCTCACCTATGTTGCGACAGTCGTTGAAGTGGAAATGGATTCACAAGGCAAGCTTCGAATCCCGCAGGTCCACATGGCTCTTGATTGCGGCGGCGCAATCAATCCGGATCGTGTCAAGGCTCAATTCGAAGGGGCAGCCGTGTTTGGAACCAGCGTCGCCCTTATGGGTGAAATCACCGCCGCGGATGGGCGCGTCAAGCAGGGCAATTTCAATGATTATCCGGTTGCCCGTATCAATGAAGCGCCTTACCAGACTCACGTCCACATCGTTGAAGCGGAAGGTCTGCCGACCGGTGCCGGGGAGCCCGGCGTACCGCCTATGGCTCCCGCCATCTGCAACGCCTTGTTCGCCGCGACTGGCAAACGCGTCCGGGAACTGCCGCTGAAGAAGCAGAAGCTTGCTTAGAGCTGCATGAAACAGGTCAAGATCCGGCACGCTCCTACTTCTGAGCATGTCCGCCGAGCAAGACGGCTCCGACGTAATCGCGCCTGAGCTAACCGAAAGACAACAGCAGGAAGCCCAGGACCGAACCTCCGTCAGCGCGGTCGTCGTCCATGAGGCCATTCGCTATGACGGCGAGGAAGAACTCATGCGCCCCGTCTCGGCGCTCGCGTGGTCCGGGCTTGCCGCGGGAATGTCGATGGGTTTCTCGCTAGTGGCAATGGCGCTCTTCAAGGCCTACCTGCCCGATCAGCCCTTGGTGAAGCTCATCGTGAGCCTCGGGTACCCAGCCGGCTTTCTCATCGTCATCATCGGCCGGCAGCAACTGTTTACCGAAAACACCCTCACCGCCATCATTCCGCTCCTGGCGCGGCGAAATGCTTCTACCCTCCTCCTGGTGGCAAGGCTCTGGACCGTCGTGCTGATTGCGAATATGGCCGGCGCGCATCTGTTCGCCTGGGTTGTCGCGAACACGCCCATGTTTAAACCACAGATCCAGCACGCCATGCTCACGCTCAGCCTCCAAGCGCTGGACGTGACCTTCGGAGAGGCTGTACTCCGGGGTATCTTCGCCGGTTGGTTGATCGCGATGGTCGTCTGGATGCTCGCTGCAGTCGACACCGGACGTGTGGCGATCATCGTGATCCTCACCTATCTCGTCGGCCTCGCCAACTTCACCCACATAATTGCCGGAGCGGTTGAGGTTCTCTTCTCGGTGATGGTCGGAGCGAAGAGCTGGGGGGCGGTTGCTTGGGGTTATTTGCTCCCCACGCTGATCGGGAACAGCATTGGAGGTGTTTCGCTGACCGCCGCGATCAATCACGCGCAGGTCGTGGCGGGTATGGCCTCGCGGAAGCAGAACGAAGAAGAAAAGCAGCGGAAGCTACCGGGCCGCTGATCGCGCGGAGCTTACGAGCAGCGTTCGGTCACCAGCTCGACGATGGCCTGCAGCGCTCTCTGTGCCGGGCTCTCCTCGAAACTGCCGATAATCCTCCTCGCCTTCTCTGTAAAGCCATGTGCGCGATCGTAGGCGCGTGCTACCGAGCCGTAACGCTCTAAAATTTGCAGAATATGGGGGAACGGTACGTCTTCGTAGCTGCCATCCGAAATTACCGTTTCTACAGCCGCCCGCTCCTCGCCGTTTGCCTGCGCCAGCGCATAAATCATCGGCAGCGTAACTTTACCTTCCCGCAGGTCGTTTCCAGCGGGTTTTCCTAGGATTTTTTCGGTGGATGTGAAGTCGAGAATGTCATCCACAAGCTGGAAGGCCATCCCCAGGTTCCAGGCGAATTCACGGAGGCGGGATTCCGCCGTTTCATCAGCGCCTCCGGCCGTAGCGCCAAGCGACGCGCACGCCGAAAACAAGCTCGCTGTCTTCCGGTCAACCAGCTCCATATAGTCTGCTTCGCTGATGTCTATCCGATGCAGCCGCTCCAACTGCAGTAACTCACCTTCGACCATCATTTGCGTCAATGAAATCAACACATCGAGAACATGGAAGTTCCGTTCGCGCAGCGCGACCTGAAACGCTTGCATGTACAACCAGTCGCCGGCCAAGACCGAAACATGATTCCCCCAAATAACGTTCGTAGACGGGCGCCCGCGCCTGCTCTTGGCAACGTCAATTACATCGTCATGAACCAGCGTCGCCGTATGGATCATCTCCACGACGGCTGCCAGCCGACGCGCGCACTCTGTCGATGGCCCGAACAGCCGTGTGCACAGAAGCAGGAGAGCCGGCCGCAGTCGTTTCCCACCCCCCGCTTGCAGATATTGGTTGATCGCCGTGATTGCATCTACGGACGCAACCGACTCCACGCTGATCTCTTGTTCCACCTGTTGCAGATCCGCGCTCACCAACTCGAAAGCGTCCCGCGCAGTGACCGACTGGCGAATCTTGCTGAACATAACTGGTCCGTCGAACGGCTTCCTCAGTGTAGCTGGTGAGAGTGAATCTTCCCGATAGCAAAGACGTGTTCAAAATTTGCGGTCGTTTGAGCGGCGAGTTCGTTGAAAGCAGCGCCTCGTATTTCCGCGATCACGCGTGCCGTATGGGCCACAAAGGCGGGTTCGTTCCGTTTTCCACGGTGCGGCACAGGTGCCAAGTAGGGCGCATCGGTCTCAATCAGGAGCCGGTCCTGCGGAGTGATCCGCGATGCTTCGCGAATCTCCGCCGCTTTCGGAAAGGTCGTGACGCCGCCGAATGCCAGATGAAATCCGAGGTCTATGCATTCGAGCGCCTGTTCTCTATTTCCGGTAAAGCAGTGCATCACGCAAGGCAAACCCGTCGGGGCCCAATGCGCGCGCAAGGCCTCCATTGTGTCGGTCCAGGCATCGCGCGTATGAATTACAACCGGCAGGCGGTTTTCGGCCGCAATTTTGAGCTGCCGAATAAACACTGGAAGCTGTGTCTCTTTAGGTACGCCCCAGTGATAATCCAAACCGATTTCACCGACTGCCCTGACCTTGGGATGACAGAGAAGCCGTTCCAGATCTTTGAAAGTCTCATTGTGCGCCTTCGCCGAATCGTTCGGATGCACACCGGCCGTTGCGTACATGAACGGATATTGATCAGCCAGCCGGGCAGCGCATTCCAGATAGGGCGGCCCTTTGCCGGTACCGATCGTCAGCATGTACCTAAGCCCGGCCTCACGCGCCCGGTCGATCACAGCATCCCGATCGCCCTCAAACTGCGCGTCATCGAGATGGCAATGCGAATCGGCAAGCTCCACGGCGCATCATTTCAGGCGCGAGCCAACCGGGATGTCCTCGTGGAATCCCGCGAGAACCGGCAGCCCATTGTCCGTGCTCGCCGCGACAATCATCCCCTCGGAGGTCAGGCCTTTCAATTTGCGGGGCTGCAGGTTGGCAACGATGACGACTTTGCGTCCAATAAGATGCTCGGGCTTGTACGCCAGCGCTATTCCCGCAACAATGGTGCGCGGCTGCGGCTCTCCGATATCGACCTTGAGACGAAGCAGCTTCTCCGCGCCCTTTACCTGCTCGGCGGATTTCACTTCGCCCACGCGCAGATCGATTTTCGAGAAGTCTTCAATCGAGACGAGATTTTGGGAGGTCTCCGTTCCTTCGACCTTCTTGCCAAGCAGCGCCGCCTGCCGGCTCTTTTCCACTTCTTCGAGATCTTGCATTTTCTGAATAGCGGATTTATCGATGCGCGGAAAAACTGCTGCTATTTTCCTGATCTGTTGCCCAGCTTTGAGCCCACCCCAGGCCAGTGCATCGGTTCGTACTGCGGCGGCCGGTTCCGTAAAACCGAGCTGTTTCCAGATTGCCTCGGCCGACTGCGGCAGAACCGGTGCGGCCAATGCGCATACGATCCGCAAGGCTTCGGCCGTCGAGTAGAGCGTCTCGTCCAGCCGATCTGCCGCGTTCTCATCCTTGATCAGCTTCCACGGTGCCCGCTCCACAATGAACTTGTCGACTGAGGAAATCAGGTTCCAGATCTGTTCGAGAGCCCGGGAAAACTCAAAATTCTCGTAGGCCTGAATCGCCGCCGCAGTTGCATTGCGTGCGGCACTGGCGATTGCGTCGTCGCCTCTCGATTGCGGAATCACGCCGCCGCGATACTGCTGAATCATGTTCAACGTGCGGCTCGCCAGATTGCCGAGACCGTTTGCCAGGTCCGAGTTGTATCGGCCCACCAACGCGTCGTAGCTAAAACTGCCATCTTGCCCGAATACGATTTCGCGGAGCAGAAAATAGCGCAGCGCGTCCACGCCCATCGCTTGCGAAATGGGTCCGGGCCGCACGATATTGCCGCGCGACTTGCTCATCTTGTCGTTCTCAAACAGCAGCCAGCCGTGAGCAAAAACCTTCTTGGGCAATGGCCAGCCCGCCGCCATCAGAAAGGCCGGCCAATAGACCGCGTGAAAGCGCAGAATCTCTTTTCCGATCAGGTGCAGATCCGCCGGCCAGCAGTCCATGCCTTCCACCGCGCTGATATAGGTCGTGAGTGCGTCGAACCAGACGTAGAAGACGTGGGTGGGGTCGGCCTCGACCGGGATGCCCCACTTAATGCTCGTCCGGGTGATCGAGAGATCCTCGAGACCTTGTCGCACAAATGCCAGGACTTCGTTGCGCCGGATCTCCGGCTGGATGAAATCCGGATTCGCTTCGTAGAACTCGAGCAGCCGGTCCGTGAACGCGGACAGCTTAAAGAAGTAGTTCTCTTCTGTGACTTCTTCGTACGGCTTGCCCGTCTCCGGATCGACATCTCCCGGTTTGGCGTCGTTTACGAACGACTCGCTGACCACTGCATACAGGCCCGTGTAGCTGCCCTTGTAAATGTAGCCGTTCTCTTTGCACGCGTTGAAGAGCGCGTTCACGAGCCGGGCGTGATTCAGCGCAGTGGTGCGCTGGAATCGATCGATCTGCAGATGAAGCCGGCCCCACTCATTACGGAACTCGTCCGAGATAACATCAACGAACTCGGCCGGTGTCTTACCCTGTGCGCTCGCCGCACGTTCAACTTTTGTTCCGTGCTCGTCCGTTCCGGTTGTGAGCACTACGTCATAGCCTTGCATCCGCTTAAACCGCGCGATCGTTTCAGCGGCGATCGTCGTATACGCATGTCCAATGTGCGGAGCAGCGTTGACGTAATAGATAGGTGTCGTCAGGTAATACTTGCCTGTTCTCATCTTTCGATTTATGACCGGCTCTTCCGAAACGCCGACTCGGCTTCAGCGATTACAGTTCGCAGCGGTATGCCTTTCGCCCAGGCGATTCTGCGGCAGTCCTCATACTCCGGAGCGAACGCGCCGGTAGGTGAATGTTTGATTCGAACCCTGCCGTACGAGGTCTCCACTTCGGCAATGCTGCGTTCCTGTACGCGCCGCTCTGCCTGGTACATTCGCAAGCCGAGTGTTGTGGTCTCGGCGAATAGAACCGCAACGAGAGGTTCCACCGTCTCGGGGCGTGCGAGTACGGTTAGCAAGGTGCCTGGCCGGTTCTTCTTCATTTGGATCGGCGTCAGCGTGACATCAAGCGCGCCCGACTCAAACAGTCGCTCCATGGCGTACCCAAGAATTTGCGGCGTCGAATCGTCGATGTTCGCCTCAATTACGGAGACGCTGGTGGCTTCGGAAACGCTTGTCTTCTCCCCGATCAGCACTCGCAGCACGTTGGCGTGGGAGGCAAAGTCCTTTTCACCCGCGCCGAATCCCTGGGCCGCAACTCGGAGCGGCGGAAGCGGGCCAAAGTCGACCGCGAGCGCCGAAAGGAATGCTGCACCCGTCGGGGTAGTCAGTTCTGCCTCTGGCCCGGCGGAATACACGGGCCGGTCCTTCAATAGTTCCGCTGTGGCAGGCGCTGGAACGGGAAGAACGCCGTGCTCAGTATTCACGGTTCCGCTACCCAGATTCACTCGCGACGCCCGCACTTCATCTATGCCGAGCAGATCAAGCGCAGCGCACGCCCCGACAATATCGCAGATAGAATCCACCGCGCCCACTTCGTGGAAGTGCACTTTCTCGAGCGCTACGTCATGCGACTTGGCTTCGGCTTCACCCAGCTTCCGAAACACCGCCAGCGCGTTTTGTTGTACGCGATCCGGAAACTCACCGGCAAGAATGATCCTTTCAATGTGTGGAAGATGCCGATGCCTCTTCTGTTCGCTGTACTTGACTGAAAACTTCGAGGCCCCTATACCTTTCCGTTTCGTCTTCTCGATCTGGAACGATGCGCCCAGATTGAGACTCCGCAATGATTCTTCCAGCGCGCTCCAATCAGCGCCCGCATCAACCAGCGCGCCCACAATCATATCGCCGCTGATTCCGGAGAATGCGTCGAAGTAGCAGATTTTCATGCACGAAGGACGTAAGTCCCAGTTTACAGGGAGGAAGCACTCACGCCGTTACGAGACAGCAGATCGCGCGCGTGTTTCACGTCCTCGAGCGCCTGATCCGTGGAAGAGGCGAGCGCTGTCAAGTGTCCCATCTTTCGTCCCGGACGCGCGACTGATTTTCCATACAGATGCAATTTGATGTCCGGTATGCCTGCGGCCGCATTCCAGTCTGGATCGCCTCTGTTCCAGATGTCACCCAGGAGATTCGCCATCGCTGCGGGTGTTAATTGCTGCGTCGATCCCAGCGGCAGGGCGCAAACGGCGCGCAGTTGCTGTTCGAACTGGCTGGTCACGTTGGCATCAAAGCTGAAGTGTCCCGAATTATGGGGGCGCGGAGCCAGTTCATTGATCAGCAGGCCACCGTGTTTGCGGACGAAGAACTCCACGCAGAGCACGCCGACAACGCCGAGTTTCTCCAGCACCTCGCGCGCGATCTCGACGGCGTCGGCCGCAATTGCCCGCGGAACCCTGGCAGGCGCAATGGAGATATCGAGAATGCTGTTTTGATGTTGATTCTCAATTGCGCCATAGTGAACGAAGTCAGCCCTCACACTGCGCGCCGCCACGACGGAGATTTCACAATCGAAATCGACGAAGCCCTCGAGCACCGCCTCGCGTTCTCCGACCGCTTGCCACGCCGCTTCAAAGTCGGCCTCTGTGCGGATCCGGTATTGACCCTTTCCGTCGTAGCCGAAATCGGCGGTCTTCAGGATCGCTGGCAACCCGATTTCTTGCGCGGCGCTTCTCAAACTTTCGAGCGAAACCACTCGCCGGAACTCAGTCACCGGTAGGCCGGATTGCGATAGAAACGTCTTCTCGCGTAGACGGTGCTGCGTGATATGCAAGATTTGACCGCTTGGCCGGACGGGCGCGCATCTCTCGGCCGCAGCTGCTGTTTCGGCGGGAACATTCTCGAACTCAAACGTCACTACCGAGACGCCGCTGGCGAATTTGCAGATCGCGGCAAGATCCTCGTAAGGCGCGTTCATCTCGAGGTCCGCGACTTGGCCTGTCGGCGTATCTTCGTCTGGCGAAAGAGTGTGGACGCGATATCCCATGCGGCGCGCGGCAATGGCAAACATGCGCCCAAGCTGTCCGCTTCCCAAAACGCCAATCGTGCTGCCGGGAAGAATCGGTTCCGTCGATCGGGCGTGGCTCATGGGGTCCGATTTTCGAGCACCGCCTGGCTTTGCTGCTCGCGCCACCTCTGCAGGGCTTGGCGAATCTGGGCGTACTTGCAACCCAGAATGCTGGCGGCTAGCAATGCCGCATTGGTCGCGCCGGCGCTGCCGATCGCCAGAGTTCCCACGGGCACACCACCAGGCATCTGCACGATCGAGAGCAGGGAATCGATTCCGTTCAGAGTGCTGCTTTTGATGGGTACCCCGAGGACAGGTAATACTGTATGCGCTGCCACCATGCCCGGCAGGTGCGCCGCGCCGCCCGCCGCCGCGATAATTACTTCCAATCCACGATCCGCAGCCGTTTTCGCGTACTCCGACATCCAGTCCGGTGTACGATGCGCGGAAACGATGCGGCACTCATGGGGAACGCTCATTGCGTTCAACACTTCGCTCGTGCGCTGCATCGTTTCCCAATCAGACTTGCTGCCCATGATCACACCGACGAGCGGCGTATCGGGGATAGGCGGTGGCTCAGCCATGTATCTTTGTTATTCGCCCTGTGAGGCTACGAAGCCCTTCTGCCCGTCGAACGTATACAGGTTTTCAATTTTGATAAAATCAAGACCCGCTTTCTGCATCCGGTCGAGAAGGTTGACGACTTGCTGATGTGTTAACGTCCCACTTTCCTGCTCAGCAAAGAAACCGGCGCGCCAGTGATCCGTGCAGAATGTCTCTTCGAAGGACTCGGGATATACCTTCACGCCGCGGTTGCTCAATGACTTCAGCCTGACGCCATCGCCGTTAAATTTCTCCAGCTGCTTACCGAACTCGGTGGGGTTACGCTCATTCCATTGCAGGAACACATCCACCCCGATAAGCTGTTTGTTCGCCCGCTTAGTTGCGCCGAGTTGGTGATCCACGGTCTGCTTCGGCGCCTTCGCATAAGACGCGGCCTTCAATTTCTGAGGATTCTGCCCGAGGCGCGCAACAACCGCTTTGGCCAATTCTTTCGTCCCGACCTTCTGCTTGCTCGTGCCTTCCTTGTAAATGTCGTACGTGTGAATACCATCTTCAATGGTACGGAGCCACGCATTGTGAACGCGCTCGGCGACCTCCGGTTGACCGATATGCACCAGCATCAATATGCCCCCATGCAGAAGGCCCGACGGATTAGCGAGATTTTGTCCGGCACGCCGCGGGGCGGACCCGTGAATCGCTTCGAACATAGCGCACTGGTCGCCGATATTGGCCGAGCCCGCGAGTCCCACTGAGCCCGCAATCTGCGCCGCCACGTCCGACAAAATATCGCCGTAAAGATTCGGCATCACTACGACATCAAACGCCTCCGGCGTATCCGCGAGTTTCGCGGCGCCGATGTCGACAATCCAATGTTCTTTCTCGAACTCCGGGTATTCGACGCCAACTTCGTCGAAGACCTTGTGAAAGAGGCCGTCGGTGAACTTCATGATGTTGTCTTTGGTGAAACACGTGACCTTCTTGCGGTTATTCCGGCGAGCGTACTCGAACGCATAACGCACGATCTTTTCCGAACCGGGTCTGCTGATCAGCTTCAGACACTGATAGACTTCGTCGGTTTGGCGATGCTCGATTCCGGCATATAGGTCCTCTTCGTTTTCCCGGACGATCACCACATCCATGCCAGGGTGCTTGGTTTCAACGTACGGCGAGTAAGAAACGCAGGGCCGCACGTTCGCATACAAGCCCAGAGTCTTGCGCGTCGTCACGTTCAGAGATTTGAAGCCTCCGCCCTGAGGTGTCGTGATGGGGGCCTTAAAGAAGACTTTTGTCCGGCGCAGGGATTCCCAGGCGATCGGTTCGATGCCCGAGTTGATGCCGCGTAAATACACTCTTTCGCCGATTTCGATCGCTTCCGGCTCAATCCGCGCACCCGCTTCCCTAATAATGTGAAGCGCCGCGGCCATGATTTCGGGCCCGATGCCGTCTCCGTGGGCGACGGTGATGGGTACAAGATTCGATGCCATAAGCTACAGGTTTATTAGACCAAAGCGGTCGGCTCCCGAAGTTGAAGCCAGATTCCACGGAAGAACGGTTTTCTTGTCAGACAAGAAGGAGTACACTGAAACTGTTGGCATTTTTCCCCAGCACCGCAGTTTGAACCATTCCGAATGGTTCTGACCTCTCTCTCCCAGAGTTGCAGCGAGTGAAGCACTACATCGAGCTCACAAAGCCCCGCGTAACTTGGCTCATCGTGATGAGCACCGCGATCGGCTACTATTTCGGGCACAGTGGCTGGTGGTCCGTATGGGCGGTTCTCCACACGTTGATCGGAACTGGGCTGATTGCCTCTGGGACGGCGGCTCTGAATCAGTGGTATGAGCGCGAGGCCGACCGCCAAATGAAACGGACCCAACGACGGCCGTTGCCTTCCGGCCGCCTCAAGCCAAATCAGGCCTTATGGTTCGGCTGGGCCCTAGCACTGGTGGGCGGGTTGGAGCTCGGGTTCGGCGTAAACTGGCTCGCGTCGGGCATTTGTCTGACGACGCTCGCAACGTACCTGTTCCTCTATACGCCATTGAAAAAGAAGACCTGGTGGTCCACGACGGTCGGAGCTTTTCCAGGCTCCATGCCGCCCCTCATTGGGTTCGCGGCTGCTGCCAATAAGCTCACGAGCGAAGCCTGGGTGCTCGCCGCCATCCTATTTCTTTGGCAGTTTCCCCATTTTTACGCGATCGCCTGGATGTATCGCGAGGACTATTCACGAGCGGGCATTCAGATGTTGCCCGTCGTTGAACCGGACGGCGAATCCACGGCGAGGCAGATCCTGCTATATTCCGTCCTGCTCATACCGATCAGTCTATTGCCCAAATGGATGGGCATGACGGGTAGTCTGTATCTGATTGGCGCGCTCGTAATGGGGCTGCTGTTTCTTTACTCTGGGATTCGTGTTTCACTGGACCGGACCAAGGTACGCGCCAGGAAGGTCCTGCTGACCTCGGTTGTCTATTTGCCCGTCCTGTACGCATTGATGGTGCTCGATCCCGTTCGGCTGTGAGAACGCGATCAACGCTCAGCGCCTCTCTTTTGCTTATAGCGGCTGTTTCCTTGGTGGCGTGCTCCGATCCCGCGACTAAATTGCCCAACTACGGCTCGGTCCCACATTTCACGATGACCGATTCGCAGGGACACCGATTCGATAGCGAGCAGCTTCACGGCCACGTGTGGATAGCGGATTTCATCTACACGAATTGTCCGGCGGCATGTCCCATGATGACGGCGCGGATGCACTCACTTTCCAAGAAGGTAGCGGACGACAAAGATGTGCGACTGGTCTCGATATCAGTTGATCCCGCCCGCGATACGCCTCGGGTTCTGAACGATTTCGCGCGCCGTTTTGGGGGACCCACACAGCAATGGATCTTTTTGACTGGCACTCCCGAAACCGTGCACTCGTTGGCTTATCAAACGTTTCACATGGGAGACGTGCTTGGCAAAATCGAGCACAGCACGAAATTCAGCCTGGTCGACGAGAAGGGCGACATCCGTGGATATTATTCCAGCTTGGGTCAAGATGACATTTCAGCGATGCTGAAAGATGTATCCGCTCTTCGAGCAACCCGATCGTGATGCCGATCGCCTGGCTCGGCATTCACGATCTGCCGGCTCTGAATGCAACTTTGAATGGCATCGCGGCGGTGCTCCTGATGGCCGGTTACGCACTCATCCGGCGAAAACAGATCAACGCTCATCACAAGGTCATGTGGACTGCGTTCGGAGTCTCCTGTGTCTTCCTCGCCAGCTATCTGATTTACCACTACAACGTCGGGGTTGTTCCATTC
>Ga0213882_10000614_pt1 | contig 11514 bp, 6 predicted proteins | sample BarmaccoBMER_R09_FD_160106 | JGI IMG/M metagenome (GOLD analysis project Ga0213882, IMG submission 160106) | Barbacenia macrantha exposed rock microbial communities from rupestrian grasslands, the National Park of Serra do Cipo, Brazil - ER_R09 ...
GGCCCTACGGGTGTCGTCCTCGTTTCGATCATCGTGTCTCCCTCTCCGGGAGTTATCTACGTGACCTCTACGCTGACTTCTTTGTCGCTGTCTCCTGGCGCAGGAAACCTTTACCTGGTCTGAATGGCACAGAATCTAACGCAGGTATCCTTGACTGGAACGTACGGCGATGGTACGACGAGTTTGAACCTCGCCTCGTTCGCCACGTTCACAGTGAGCGACACCTCAATCGTGACGATCGCAAATCCTGGAACATTGACCATCCAGTCCGCCGGTAAGATCTGGGGTGCCGACGTCGGGGTCACGGCCACGATCGAGGGTGTCTCGACCAGCGTCCCGCTGCACGTCATCGCCAGCGACAGCGGATCCGTGGCTCCGAAGATGCCACAGCTGAACGGACACTGGCAGGCATTGGGTCTATCTCCCTGGGGTTCATGGTGGGGCCTACAAGAAGGCGCGGGCAACGCCGTCGGTAGCGGGTCCACCTCGCTCACACTCACTGCCACCGGCGCTCCAACCTACGCCTATACCCTCCCGGCGTGGACCCGGAAGTTCATCACGCTCGCTCAGGCGACAACGAACAATTTCACGCTGCTGAACGTCTACGGCTCTCCACCGAACTGGGATGCCACGGGTTCGATGGCCATGATGGTCTATGGCCTGTTTCCGACTCCGTCGGCGACCGTGATCGTGCTGGGCAGCGGAAATGCCAACACCACCCCCGGTGGTGGAATGTCGACCTTGGTGGAGCTGAACACGTCGACGATCCCTGTGTTGTATTGCTCGGGCACTACGACACCAGGGACGAAGCCATTGAACGATGGACGCGTTCACCCGGTGCTATTGGTCTATGATAAGACTAACTCGCGTGTGAAGCTCTACACCGACATGGAAAAGATCACCGGTTCGTTTGGCGGAGGCCTCCAGATTGCCAACTCGTTGACCAGCTCGATGGGTATCGGGAACGCCAGCGTTACGGCGCTAAACACGGCATCGGGTTCTTATTCGTATTACACGTTCTGTACTGGCTCTGTCGCCGAGTCACTCAGCGATGACGGCCGAGCCAGTTCCTTCCTGAAGGCCCTCGGCTGGTCCCTCCCGTGGTGATGCCATGAACCAAAACATCAACCAGCTGACCGCGACCGGATCGTACTCCGATTCGTCGACGCAAAACATCACCAACACCGTCACCTGGTCCGTGAGTGACACCACGATCGCGACCATCGGGGTCAACACGGGCATCGTATCTGTGATGCCACCCGGGCAAATCTGGGGGGCCACCATCGGTGTGACGGCGACCCTCGCACCAGGTACGCCGGGAACCGCGTCACTCATCGTAATCGCCTCAGATTCTGGCTCTGCGGTTGCTCCGAAAATGCCCTTGCAGGACTCCCACTGGCAGGCCCTCGGTCTATCCCCGTGGGGTTCCTACTGGGGACTCCAGGAGCCCAGCGGATCGAACCTCGTGAGCTCGGGTTCCACGACCATCGCGCTGACTGCCTCCGTGCAGGCGGGCGCCGGCCTGGGACCGCAGAACCAGTCCGCTGAGCCCGGTTGGCTCCGTAACTTCATCGTCATGACGGGATCCGCCGCCATGAACTACAGCTGGCCGTCATCGAACGGGCCCGGGATGACGAAGTCGATCGCGTTCCTCTGCTACGCACACGTCGGGCAGATGGGAAACATTCAGAACCAGATCGTGGGCGTCCTGCGCGGCAGCTCGATCAACCTCGCAAACATCGGTTACGATCCACTCAACGCCAACACCGGCATGGCCGGGGTCGAGTTCAACACCTTCTTGAAGAAGCTGACGGGTCCCCAGTCGGTCCAGATCAGCGATAGGGTCCATCCCTACCTGCTGGTCGTGAACACCAGCTCGTTCACATGCCTCGGGGCGACCGACGTCAGCCTCATCACGTCCGCCAGCGACGCGGGATCGTGGCAGTTCACCGCCGACGGTAACCCGAAGGGATTTGGGGGCTACACCGGCTCGGGTCGCAATATCTCGGGGTCATTCTCGTATTTTGCCGTCGCGACGGGGTCCGTGGCCGAGTCCCTGTCGGATCCCGCCACCGCCGGAGCCTTTCTTCAGAAGCTGGGTTGGAACGTCACGTGGTCTAGTTGTCCGACGGACTCTGGCACGATCAAGCTCCCGTTCCTCCCGTTCCACTGGACGTCGCTGGGGTTGAAGCCCTGGACCGCGGCCTGGAACATGCAGGAGAACGCCGGAACGTCGGCGTGTACGAATGACGTGTGGGTCGGTCGTTCCTTTAGCGGGATGAACGGCGTGTACAGCACGATCGACAACTACCAGTACCCCCTCTCTGCCGGATGGTCGCAGGGTTGGACACGCGGTGGAATCCAGACGCTCGCGGCCAACCAGCACTTCTTTCGGGTGACTGGCGGCCCGGTCGGCCCGTTCGATGCAAGCGGGTCATTCGCAGTGCTCGTCTACTCTGCGATCATGGATGGCATCCAGTCAGGCCTCAGCCGTGGGCTTATCACGATGGGACCCGTGTTGGGTTCTCCGGGCGCCCCGGCGACCGTCGGCGGCGTCGTGGTGAGCACCGGTACGCTGGCGCTATACTGCGGGGGATCGTCGGTCACCAGCTCGATCGTCATGACGGACAGGACGGTCCACCCGTTCATGCTCGTCTACGATAAGACGAACTCTCGGGTGAAGTTGTACACGGACAAGCAGAGTCTCACTGGGACATTCGTACAGGTGACTCCAAATGCGAATTCCACGGGAAGCTTCTTCGTCGGCGGATCGACCTTCCCTTGGTCACAGACGTCCATCTCCGGCGTCCACGTCTACGCGGCGTTGGCGACGGGCACGCTGGCCGAGACGTTCAGTGATGACGGGGTGGCCTCGAACTTCCTGAAGACTCTCGGTTGGACGGTCCCCTGGTGAACTAAGTGGCTCTCGGCGGCATCATCCTATACCTTGCCCAGAACCTGGGCATGGCGACGTCCGGATCAACCGGATCGGTTGGTGCCGGGGGCGCCCCCCTGCTCCTGTCGACGTCTGGGTACACCGTGGAGTTTCGGGTCAGGTTCCCCGGCCCCACCGACACGACGATGGCCCCGACAGAGCTGTCGGGCGCCCTGGTGACCCTCAGCTCCGGCTCCTCCATCACGGGATCGGGCGTGTGGGCCCTCTGGTATGAAAAGCCCGCGCCGACCGCGACCACGGGTAACCTATACCTCACCTCTTCGGCAGGCCGCCTCACGATGGCCTCGGCCTCCATCTTCGACGACAGCTTCTATAACGTCTCCGTCGTGCGTGAGTTGTCCACCGGGTCTATCTCGATCAACGTACTGCAGTACGTTGACGGCAAACAGACATTCGCGTCATCCAGCGTGACCTACTCGGGCTCGATCGGTTATCCGAACAGCTGGGACTATTACAAGTTGGAGCTAGGATCGTCCTCTCTCCAACCCTCGCGGGCACAATTCTGGGGCCAGGAGTTCCGGCTGTGGTCTGACGTTCTCACGCAGGTCGAGCTCGCGGCGCACGCGCAGCACTTCGAGAGCTACGGACGCGACACGTTTTGGAACAACCGAAATTTGGTGCTTCACTGGCGCATGGCCGATGCTCCGATCGCCGACGCCAACGGCAATTTCTACGGCATGGCCTCGACCCTGAACGGGTTCATCCCCACGGGAAGCCACTTCTCCCCCAATTCCTTGACCTCGAAGAAGTTCCTCGAGGATTACTCGTACATTCCCAGCATCGACTACGGCTGGAACCAGCAGAAGGTTCGCACGTATTACAGCTCCAGCATCGATCCTCTCGACCGTTATCACGACGAGAGGTTTGTGTCGCTGGAGTTCAACATGTACGATCAGCTGAATGAGGACATCTCGCACCTGATGACCTCATACGATGAGCTGAATAACGTCTTGGGCCTTCCGATGAATCGCTACCGCGGGGAGTACGAGGGCCTCCAACAGATGCGGGAGACCTACTTCAAGAGGCTGCAGGGAAAGCTCGACTTCAACCTCTTCGTGGGTATGCTAGATTTCTTCGACTCCACCTTCGTGAAGGTGGTTGAGAAGCTGCTCCCGGCGAGGACGATCTTCAAGGGAGACGAGTTGATCGTAGAGAGTCACCTCCTAGAGCGTCCGAAGTATCAGTACCAGATCAGGCCAGTGAGGGACGGAATCATCGACATCAGCGGCTCGGTCGCCATGAGTGACCTCTGGGGAGACACTTTCCGGTGAAGCGTACCAAGGTCTACAGGCCGCGGCGCGGCATCCGTTTCTCGGACGATCCTGGCAAGAAGCTGACGGCGGGTTTCGCCGGCGGGCCCTCCGTCGCGCACACCAGGCCGACGGTGGCCAAGAAGACCCTGTCGTTGAAGAAGTTCTCGTCCACCGTCATGACCGGAAGCGTGGGACGGTACACGGGCAATCCCAACGATTTCACTCATTTCGCCCCCAATCCCGGCTCGACCATTCCGGTCATCCGCACGGGATCGCTCAGCATCCGTAATAGCGTTTCGTACGGTCGTCAGTACGAGCGGGCGAAGTATAACGCAACGCTGTTGGGCCTCAGCTCGTCCTACATCGGAACGCCGGCACCGTACTCCACGACTGTCGATTCGACGCTCACCGGGACGTTCGCCTCTCCGTCTTGGACCCATAAGTCCGTGGGATTCAACCAGGCGTTCGTGGGTGTCTCCCTCACGTCGAGCTACGTTGAGACCAGAACCCTGAATTACTGGCGATCTGGTTCCGCTCCCCTAGAGTCGTCCCCGGTCCCGGCCAGCGCCAGCCTGTTCTACTCCAAGCAGAACAGGTACCAGAGGGTGATCGTGAAGCAGACGGCCTCGATCAACGACACACAGCGCATCTTCGGCGCCTTCACTGCCATCAACTACTATCCCGGCACAGGAACGGACGTCACCAACCTCACGGGAAGCCTGTCTGAGATCTACGGATCGGCGTTTTCGATCTACGGGCCAAACCAGGGCGCGGGCCTACTGCTTCCGTGCCAGATCAATATCCCGGTGACGGCCTCTGGCAAGATCGTCGACCTGAAGGTTTGGATCGAGTTCGTCAACCTCTCAGGATCTGGCTTGAATCAGAACGCGCCCGCAGGCGCGGGCCCGCTCGCCAACGTCGGAATTGCGATCAGGTCACCCAATGTCTCTTGGGGCCACGCGCACCCCATCAGGAACGATCCGGCCTTGATCAACGTCTTCAACTCGAACTTGGGAGACTTCAGCCCGTTTGCCTCGTTTGGTGCCATCGGTAAGTTGATGTTCGGACCGTGGCCGCTGTCAAACTTCTACTGGAACACATTCCTCCTTTGGGAGGGAATGGGTGGTAACACGTGGGACTATGACATGGCATCAGGTTCTGCGGATACGATCAACATGTACCCCGGATGGCATCGTGATAGATCGATGCGCACCATCTTCTGTGATGGGGCGACCATTCCCAACCCGCGGCACGCCGTGAGCACGTCCACGTCCGGAAATTACAATGGCGCGCCGAACTCTTACTTCGGTTTCAATAACGCGTGGGGATTTGACGTTCCGTGGACGTCGGAGCACGAGTATTCGGGATCGAACACGTACAGCGCGCCGGGCTCACCGCCCGCGGGATGGCTTTCCGGTCCGGGTGGCAAGAACGATGTCAACGAGTGGCCCACGACGGGAGTGAACTACGGGGCAACGCAGATCAGACCCCTCTACCCGATGCTCGATCCGATCTACCAGAAGAAACGATACTCAGGTGTGGCTAACGCGGGCTCCGGATATTCCAACAAGGAGATGCCGCTTCTGACGACTACGGGCTCGGGCCAGGCCGTGTTCGCCCCTGATAAGTGGCGAGGTGGCAGGCCCGGCCTCAGGGGAACGGAAATCAGCGGTACGTGGAACCTGCTCCTCCGCGGCGGAAATGGTATCGACATCAGCTCTCTGGCCTCGTATCAGGCGATGTACTTTCGACAGGTCAGGTTGGAGTTTTTGGTTGATACGTGGGCCCAACCGCCCGTCCGTCGTCGGTCGAATCGTGGCACCAACCCCCGTCGTGCCACCGAGCAACTCATTGTCAGCATCTCGGGAACGGATCTGATCCAGCACACGTCCGTCTCGACGGTCACCGGCGCCCTGACCGGCGGCTGGGAGGCCTTCATCAGCGACACGTACATTCCGGGAGACTCACATAACGAGATCGGCGCGACCTTCGGAGTGGCTCTCAACTCCGGCTCCATCGTGGGCGACTATGCCCTATTCTACAGGCTGTCGGGCACGCTGGGTAGCATCTCCGGATCCACACCGGGATGGCTGCTGAACAACCGTTTCGGCGTCCCCCAGATCCCCTTGTCGTCCGCGTCACTGGTTCCGTTGTCACAGGTCCACGTCTCTTCTCTCCCCCCGGCCCCCTACATCTCGCCCTCTAAGCTATTGGACGGCCCACGTCTGCTCGTGGATGTCGCCCAGGACGTCAATCCGTCACGGACGCTGGTCGAGTTGGCCGCGGACTTTGTGAGCGGGGCGGCTATCTAAGTCCGTGGGGTTCTTGGATAAGCGCGACCGGGTGGTCGATTTCGTGCTGACGACGCGCGGTCGTGAGCTCTATGCCCTCGGCCAGCTCGAGTTCATCTCATTCTCGCTCATGGATGACGGATTGGACTATCATCCGTACTCCGCGGCGGACCTCTCGGACGATGACCGTGATATCCAGATTCGGGCCATCCCGATGTGGGAGGCTCCGGTCGTGCGAGACGTTCGTGACACGACGGCTCCCCTAGAGCCGGTTAACCACCTCTTCCGAGCCTCCGCCGGCTATGACCGCGTGCCGTACATGTCGTCCCCCGCCTCGGGCTCCGGACTCAATCTGATGTGTGACCAGGTGCGGGACGGTGGTTCCTACCGACGCTCTGGAACAAGCGTCGCCCAGATCGACCTGGGGATCTCTGGCGAGGGCGAGCCCCTCAACCCAGGATTTCAGGTCAGGGTGTTCTCGAGCGGATCCGGTGGGCTCACGGAGGTTTACCCCCGACGGGACCTCGCCGGCCGTCGGTCGTTCGACCCTTTCATTGCCGCGGTCATCGACGGGGAGGGCACGCCAGATCTCTCCACGGTGGACGATCCGTCCAGCGTCCGTGCCCCCCGTAACGCCCTCGGTCCGGATGTCACCCACGTCTGGAGACGCCGGTGACGACTTTCATCCGCAGGCTTCCGCCGCCTCCTCAGGAAACGTCCGACATCACCGACCTCCGTGCCGCGGTCACGAACCTCAGCCAGGCGTCGTCGCTCGCGGTGTCTGCGGTTCGTGACGCCTTCGTCGCCGGCGTGCAACCGCTTCAGACGGTGAGCTCCGGCTCCGCCGCGACGTACATCAACACGTTCGGTCAGAATCCGATCCAGGTTGTCGCCGTCCTCAACCCGGTACCTTCGCCGGTCGTGATCCGTAACCCGCAGCAGTCGTCGACGTCAGTCGTGGTCCGCGATCCGGTCCAGGTCGTCAGCTCTGCATCAGTCATCGCACAGAAGCCTGGGATCGGTTCGACCGTATCTGCTATCGTCGGCTCGACCTCACATCTTGGCATTAGCACGTCTCCCGGCGGTGCCAAGGTCTCTCCCCCCAAACCCGAGATTGATCAGATCGATGTGGTCTCCGACCGCGCCGTCGGGGTCGGCGATAGTTACTACGCCAGGGTCGTCGTCTCAATTTCGGTTGATGACATCGACCGGGTTTCACAGGTCAGACTGATGCGCGCCGATGGCGGCCGTCTCGACGTGACGGTACCGGCCGTATCCGCTCTACAGCAGATCCCGTTCGGGAACACGAAAAAGATCAGCGATCCGATCGCCGCGTCGGCATTTCGCGGTGGCGCCGTCGGTATCGGCAACCAGCTTTCTCTGTTTGTCAGGGATGATACGATGAGCCCTGTTCGCAGCGTCGTCTCATCGGCCTCGTTGCGTCCGGCTTCGCTACCGATCAATACCAACAAGATCGGGACGTCGCAGGCGTTGCTTTCGGTCTCCAACGCCGACCCGAGTGTCCTGCAGAACGTCTCGTTCTTCCTGAATCAGCGAGCGCAGACGGTCCCGACTCCGCCCGAGATCCCGCTTAAGGTTGGCCAACAGCAGGGAATCAACGTCCTTGGCGGCGGTTCCGTTGCGGGCTCATCGCAGATCGCGGTCACCGTCGGAAATGTTGACGGATTTCGCGAGGTCGGTCGTGTGCCCCCCAGGCCGAACGTGCGTGTCGGCAGATTCGTCGAGATCATCTTTGAGGATCCGTCGGTGGTCTACGGTAAGACGTACACGTACTACGCCACCTGTATGTCTGACAGGGGTCTTGACGGTCCGCGGTCTCGTCTCGTCAAGGCTGACATCGTTCGTCACATCCCGCCCGCCGCTCCACGAGTCATGTACGGGGTAGTTGCGGGCCGACCGCGTTTCTCCATTCTCTGCAGTGGCACGTACGTCGACCACGTCGAGGTCTTCCGACGCGGCGGGACGACCCCGGAGTTGGTCCGCCTGTTGGGGTCTAGCGAAGCCATGATCACGCAGGTTTCTCCACGGGAGGGTGATTCCGGATTCGTACATGTCGGCGACTTGCTGGCCGGTCATGATCGTTCGATCACGTTCGTCGATAAGGGAGTTCGGCCTGGACAAGGATCTGACTATCGATTTTACACCGTTGATGCATACGGTCTAAAGTCACAGACGCCATTTTCGTGCTCTGTTCTCATTCCCGATCACGGCAAGCGTATCCCGCTCGCCCTACCGAGCATCACCGCTGAGCAAGGCATCAGCGCTCGTACGGTGAACATCGCGGTCTCGTCCGACGATCCACGTATTACCTCGTTCATCATCTCAAGGAGAGAGATCGGCGTCGGAGAAAAGGGGTACCACCAGCCGTCGCAGCCCGATCACATCCGCCTGGGAACCACAGATCCGAAACGTAGCAGGTCGCGGGCCGGTGCCATCCTACAGGGAACGCAAAAACCATGGCTCGGCGTTCTGCCCGCCGTCTCGGGTGTCGCCAAGATGGTTGACACCGCGATCGGATATGACAGACCGTACCAGTATTCGGTGGTGGGAGTCGACATCAGGGGAAACAAGACCTCTCCCGTCACCACACGGGCCATGACAGTCACGACCAAACCCGTCGCCGATCCACCAGTAGCGGTGAGTTGCTCATTGCAGCTTGACCCGTTCGGTGTGCCCAAAGCTGTCATCATCAACTGGACACCCGGAACGTCAGATTTCTCACCACACGAGCTAATCGCAGACCAGGACGCGCTGTCTGCCACGGCGGTTCGCTCTGTGTATCAGGTCGAGCGGCGCCAGGTCGGTCGCCCCAACTGGCAGGCCATGCCCGCCGTTACCTCCTCTTATTTTGTCGATCCCGTCTCTGACGCAGAGTCTCCAAATTATCGACCGCCGTATGCCCTCGTCGGACGTGGGTATGAGTACCGTGTGATCGCGATGCAGAGCGGGGGCTACGTCAGTCCACATACCGATCCCGTGGAGGTCGTGGTGGCTCCCATCGCGGATAAGCCCGGAATCGTGTGGGCGCGCTCGACCTCCTTGGCTGTGCGGCCTGCGCACATCGTGGTGTCGTGGAATTATAATGCCACGTTCGTTGACGGGTGGGAGGTCGAGCGCGCCGTCACGAACAAGGTTTTCGGATCCAAAATCGTTTCGATGGATTCGATCGAAGCTAGATCGTTGGCGTATTCTAGGGTGGCTGAGATTAAACGTGAGTCCAGCCGAGCTGCGGGCCTGGCGACACCCCAACTTTCCCTCGACAAGACGATTTACGTCGGTAACCGGTATTTCGTCGACGGCGATGTCAATCCTGCAAACTCGTATTTCTATCGTGTCCGCGCCGTGGATATCGCGGGACGCAAGTCCGACTGGACGTACGCTGGCATCGTGTTGACGGATTCACCTCACGATCGTAAATTCTACTCTACGCTTTCTGATCGCGAGAAGGTGACACTGTCGCGTGATTCTAGGCCGATCGCCAAATGGAGGTCTCGATGAACGCTCAGCGGATCGCCGATGTGCTTATCGGATCTGTCTCCGATAAGGCGTCATCCGATGATATCAAGGCGTTCACCGACCTGGCAGTTCAGGTGGGCACCGCGATGGGACTCAGTTGGTTCCTTGACAGCGGTCTGAGTCCCGCGCAGGCGGCGATGATCATCAGGGGGGCGATCATGACGCAGTTTGACAGGATTGCCTCCGTGTGTGCGATCGCCTCCGCCAGAGGATACGTTCTTCCTGACAACCCGTTCCCTCGATTCAGGCAACTGAACTCGACCAGACGTTACGGCACACCGCTGGGAATCACCTCGCTAGAGGATAGCCAGCTTGAAGTGGCGACGTACGAACTCTCTAAGGTTGCTCTGGCCTATGATGCCGGGACAATCACATTCGAACGTCACTCTCCGGCCGCCCAAATCTCATCCTTCGAAGTGTCAGTTGACGGAATTTCACGCCAGAGCGGCGATCCGCTAGTTGACATCCTGGGATACCAGCCGGACGGAGATTACGTGAAGAGAAAGCGGGCGCTAGATTCGCTCGCGAAGCTGGATTTCTCTAAGAGAAAACCCTACATGCTGTTCACCGCGAACGTAGTGCGTGACGGTAAACGCCAGGACGGCACGATCGTTTGCTGGCAAAAGATGCGTGATGCGTCGGGTTATTCCGTGTACAAGCGCGACGTGTTCGGCATGGTGGACGTTCCCATGATGACGTATACGAACGCAGCGCTCGAGCGGTCCACAGCCGAGCTGAAGGCCGTTCCGGAGTTCATGCAGATGATCTCCTTCTACGATTGGCTCGGCGGGGATGGATTCTTCGCGTTTGTCGATGACAACATCGAACCGGACACGCTGTATTCATACGCGATCGGTGGGCTTCAGACGAAGGCACCGTCCGCGCCGTACATCTTCGACGTCCCTGTCACGGCCCTGTATCTGTCGACGGCACAGGCCGACCAGATTAGATCGATCATCACGCAGGATTTGCAGACATTCGCTCGCGGCAATGATCCCGACACGGTGAGCCCATATCCTGCGATCGCACAGGTTGTGTACGGTGACGCGGGACAGGGGTGGATTCTGGCGGGATGCAATGTCCTTGCCGGCACCCGTCGGGGCGATTCACCCGACGACGTGAGGAAGCTCTCATACGTCGGATCACGGTCCTCTGACATCCTGGCTCTTGCTGCCGCTGGAAAGCTCGTCGTCCCCAGCGATATCGGCAGCGTGCACGACTCAGTTCAGTCATCGGTCGGCTCGTTCGGCGTGTCCCAGACCATCCTCTCTATCCTAGACGGAACCGGGATGACGATCTTCGTGGCGGGCAAGGATGATCCGGGCGGGTTCAAGGGATTGACACCAGATGCTTTGCAGAACGCCACCGGCGGGCTTTCTAAGATCCTCGCGGCCATCGATCCGCAGAGTGCCACGGTGGATCCGCACACGTTGGTCTCCAGTCTCTCATCGCACGCCGCGTCACCCGGCAGGGACAC
>Ga0213882_10000615_pt1 | contig 11507 bp, 8 predicted proteins | sample BarmaccoBMER_R09_FD_160106 | JGI IMG/M metagenome (GOLD analysis project Ga0213882, IMG submission 160106) | Barbacenia macrantha exposed rock microbial communities from rupestrian grasslands, the National Park of Serra do Cipo, Brazil - ER_R09 ...
CCCCTTGCCATCTCTTACGGGCTTACTAGCTCCTGTGAGCACACCTTTACCTTCGCTGCAGCCAGCCATGCCTACCGAGCAACCAGTTGTGCCTACTGACAATACACCTCTGCCACCCACACACCTCCCTTTCGGGCGTAAGACGAACTTGCTTCGCTCTTACGCTGATAGCGATTCGTCTTCTGACCTATCGTATGAAGGTGTACAGGCTTCTTTCCCTTCCACGCCTGCGTGGCCATTAATTTCCTCCAGTCCTTCTTCTAGTAGTGGTCTGCTCTCACAACCGACTCTATCACCACGTGAAGAAGACCAGCCAAACCCTCCCTCGCCACCTCCTAGCGCTGTGCCTACGCCATCAGAAGGGCAGACACACAACGAAATGCGCGGTAATCTGCTAAAACTAGCGCACCCTGTGAAGGTTGTCCAGGTTCCAATTGCGGGACAACGCGGCAGGTACGTCACGGGCTTTCTTCCTCTGCATTCTACTACTGAGCAGGCCACTGACGCAGATGCCATGCCAGAATTGGATTTGCTAGAAACGGCAAAACACTTATTAGAAACGGCAAAAGGAACGGCAAAACACTTATTCAATTATCACCGAGAAGTAACTATCCTAGCTGCTGTAGCATTGTTGGTGCTACTTGGTCTCTTCTTGATCATAGCAGGACGCATCCACCATACTACTCAGCCAGTAGTAACGGCAACTCCTAATACCACGGCAACGGCGAATACGACTATCGCAGCCAATACTCTTCTTGTTGATCCTTTGCGCGAAAACATACACAATTGGCCTGTGTCTACCACTGGTAGTAGTTTGTATGTTTTTAAGGATGGAGCCTATCACATTACTGATCAAGATGAGCATGATAGTGCAACTGTGATCTTACCCGATCAGATGCTCCCCACTTCATGCGTGTATGGCCTTACTCTTAATGAGATTAAAGGAGACGATACTTCTGCCAATAACCAGTTTGGCATGATTTTTCGCTTTACATCTCAACACAACAATGGGAAGACGACTACTACGTTCTATATATTTGAAGTGTCAAGTTCACCTGCAGGTGAATATCAGTTTTTGAAGTATGACGATAGCTCTGGGTCTAATCCATGGAAAAAACTTTGGTCCAGGCCCTTTAAGAGTGAGTTTCACTCTGGTCATGGATCCGGCAAACAAAACGATTTTGAGGTTCTTATGCAGGGAGGTAACTATGTGTTTATGGTCAACGGGAAGCAAGTCGGTACTGCTCATGATACTAGCCTTTCAGGGGGTCAGATAGGGATGTTAGTCAATATGAAGGGGACTGAAGTGGCTTTTTCGAATCTCTCCTTGACGTATAAGTGATAGCGAGTTTTTGCTGGCTAGCAGTGGAAGGATTTTTATGAGCACATTTACTTTCAAGCTTGTCGACATTGTTTCAATAACTTTGTGGGTGACAGCTTTCTTGTGCATACTAAATATAGGGCTAGCTCTATTGTTCCGTAAAAAGCAGATGCGCGAAGTGCTCTCTTACTATATTGCTTGCGGGGTGGAGTTAGTGATTTTTATTGCAGTCCTTTTATTGCAAACGAGGGTCATCTTGCGTATACCCTATCTCTTGTCTCCAGGACTAGATCTTAGCCATGCAGAGACAATAGCTGCTATCGCTCTAGCTATCGGCTTATTTCCCGTTGCGTATTGGCATCGCTCTCCCTTCTCGGAATTGCCTGCACGCATAGCTAAGGATGCGAAGGCGATGAAAGAGGAGAAAGCTTCTGTGCGTGTTCACGCTCATGCTGGCAAGCCTCCCGATGAATGGGTTAATTAGGGAGAAGAAAACAACAAGAGGGATTTTCTCGGCTTACCGAGAAAATCCCTCTTGTTGTTTTCTGCAGTTTTTGTCAGGTATTTGTGCCCTAAAAGGTCGTATAATTCTCGTATTAATAATGAGACATACTTTTTGATAAAGGATAGTTAGCATGACGACGTTCGATGAAACGTATGCAGTTGTGGCACAGGACCTGGTGCGTACTTTTGGTCAGAAAGTGGCGGTGAGCCACCTGAATTTGCGTGTACGCACGGGTGAGTTTTTTGGTTTTTTAGGACCAAATGGTGCTGGTAAGTCGACGACAATAAAGATGATGGTGGGACTGTTACGACCTACGTCTGGCTCGATTTGGGTAGGCGGGGTCGATGTGTGGCACGACCCGCTGCGTGTACGCACACTGATGGGAGTGTTGCCCGAGTATCTGCACCTCTATGAGCGCCTGAGTGGCAGAGAATTTATTACCTTTGCTGGTCATATGTATGGTGTGCCTGATGTAGACATTGGACGGCGCACGGAGGAACTGCTCTCGGTTCTTGATCTAGCCAATGATGCCGATAAACTCATAGTGGACTACTCGGTGGGTATGCGTAAGAAGGTCGCTCTGGCCGCTGCTATTCTTCATCGCCCACAGGTGCTTTTCCTGGATGAGCCTTTTGAGGGGATTGATCCTATCAGTTCACGCGTGATACGAGATATTCTGCGCGAATTGACACAGCGCGGTACGACGATCTTTTTCTCGTCGCACATTATGGAGGTGGTCGAGCGACTGTGTACACGCGTAGGGATTATCAATCAGGGGGTGTTAGTAGCAGAGGGGACACTGCAAGAGCTGCGCGAGCGTGCTCACGAGGGGAAGGATGCGACGTTGGAGGATATCTTTCTCAATGTCGTTGGTGCGCGTAATGGGAATCATAATCTAAGCTGGCTTGACTAGCTAGAGAGGGCTTTCTATCATGGCTATTCATGCTGATAAATTGCGCTGGCTCTTCTGGCTGCGTTGGAAGATGTTTACACGCAGCCTCGTGCGCGATAAGGGACGTGTCGTGGGGCTGATCTTTCTGATTCTGTTTGGCCTACCTTTCGTCGGTGGTTTCGCTGTAGGAACTTTTTTTGCCTATCGCTATCTACCTGCACCAGCAAATGCCGAGGTCCTATTCCTGGTACTGAGCGGCGTGTATCTGGTATGGTCTGCACTGCCTCTACTAGAGTTCACTGTGAATGAAGGTCTGGATATCTCAAAGCTTGCCCTCTTTCCACTTACTCGTGCTGAATTGATGCTGAGCTTGTTGTTTTCAACGTTGCTTGATGTGCCCACATTAGGGCTGTTTCTCATTCTTGCGGCAGTGGTAGTAGGCTGGGCGAGCGCGGTCCCACTGGCTCTGATAGCACTGTTGGCTATGCTTATCTTCTACGTTCAGGTAGTCGGTATGAGCCAACTTGTGCTGGCACTGCTCATGCGTATACTACAGAGTCGCCGCTTTCGTGACCTGAGTATCGTGCTGTTGGCTATCTTTGCTTCTTCGTTTTACTTTTTCCAGCAGTTTGCTCTGCGTGGTCTTGGCTCAGGTCACTTCGTTGAAAATATAGATCACCTCTCGCTTTCTACCTACCTACAGTGGTTGCCTCCAGGTATGGCTGCGCGTGCCATTCAGCAAGCTAGTGTGGGGAATTGGGGAGTCAGTTTCGCCTGGCTGTTCGCACTACTTGTCATGAGTGTGCTTGTGCTTTACCTGTGGCAACTCGTGGTTGAGCGCGGTCTGGTTTCCGCTGAGAGTGGAGGTGGTAGCAGAGCAGCGCGTCAGCGGCCAACAGAGAGAGAGGCACTTGCCGGAGTGAGAGTGGGGAGCAGCGCAACGTTGTCTCCGGTGCTGGCTATCGCTGTCAAGGACATGAAATATCTGCGGCGCGACCCACAACAGTTGGCATTGCTGTTTCAGACGATGCTGAGCACAATTGTTGTGTTGGTGGCGACTGTCTTTAATCCATCAAGCGCTGGAAGGGGTATAGGTAGTTGGGCAGTACTGGCGGCTCCTGCCTTTGTGTTTCTCTCACTTAATGCTCTTACGCTCAATATGTTAGGTATGGAGGGCGAGAGCCTGACCACACTGCTGCTTTTCCCTATCGAGCCAAAACGTATCCTGTGGGGTAAAAATCTTGTCATACTGGCTCTTGGCTCTATTGAGATGCTGCTGTTAGTTGCTGTAACGGCCTTCGCATCCCAGGGGTGGAACTTTGTGCTGCCTGCTCTGACAATTGGCTTTGCGGGTATTGCTATCGTGCTCGGCTGTGGTAACTTTTCATCAGTCTGTTTGCCACAGCGTAGGCGACAACGACGCGGTTTTCAAACCACCACTAACTACTCATCTGAGAGCGGCTTTGCACGTCTGCTGCTGTCATTACTGATGCTGCTAGTTACTGTTATCGTGCTTATCCCTGCTGGTGTAGCACTCGTTCTGCCCATTCTTTTTCACGCACAATGGTTCTGGAGCTTCTCCATCCCACTGTCGCTACTGTATGGCATCGCCTTCTACTTTGTAGTAACCGCCCTTGTTGCTCCACGTATACTCGACAAAGCGCCGGAAATTCTTGCTGTTGTCGCCAGAGAGTAGAGACACGATGAGAAAAGAAGCAGATGGGCCATTCCAGGCACCTGAAGAAAGACGCAGGAATAGGCTAGTCGAAGTGACTAGCCTATTCCTGCGTCTTGGCTTCACAGCTTTCGGTGGGCCTGCTGCTCATATTGCCATGATGCGCCAGGAGATTGTGAAACGGCATCGGTGGCTCAGCGATGAGCGTTTTGTGGACTTGCTGAGCGTCATCAATCTCATCCCTGGTCCTAATTCGACACAGTTGGCGATCTACCTGGGCTTCTTGCGTGCAGGTTGGCTTGGTCTAATTGCCGCTGGTGTCTGTTTCATAGGCCCAGCCATGCTCATCGTTTTGACCTTAGCCTGGCTCTATGTGCGTTACGGTTCGCTACCCCAGACCAGTTGGCTCTTCTATGGCATCAAGCCCGTCGTTATCGCTATTATTGCACAGGCGCTATGGGGACTGTGTCGTACGATTTTGAAAGGCGTGTGGCCTATCGCATGTGCCTTGCTGGTCGTAGTACTCTATCTAGTAGGTGTCCAGCAGATTCTCTTGCTCTTTGGCGCTGGCCTGTGCTATGCCGCTTTGCGTTTGTTGATACAGCGTCAAAAGGGTGCAGTGCTAAGTTTTGCCCTGCCTCTTTCTATCAAAAGCATGTGGGAACAATGGCGAGGCGCGACTCCCACCATACCTATCGTCGTGGCTGCTTCAGCAGTAGTGCCTATTACCCTCTCTCTACTCTTCTTGACCTTTTTGAAGATTGGCTCTGTCGTCTATGGAAGCGGTTACGTGTTGCTGGCCTTCTTACGTAATGACTTGGTGCTGAATCTGCACTGGCTCTCGGATCGGCAGTTGCTCGATGCTGTCTCGATAGGGCAATTTACTCCTGGACCGGTTTTTACCACGGCTACTTTTATTGGCTATCTTCTGGCTGGTTGGCCGGGCGCGCTAGTGGCGACGTTGGGCATCTTCTTACCTTCTTTTGTCTTGATTGCCATCATTCATCCCTTGGCGGCTAGACTGCGCAGCTCTCCCTGGACTGCTGCTATCCTGGACGGCGTCAATATTGCTGCGCTGGCACTGATGGCAGGTGTGCTACTCCAATTAGGCCAGAGCGCACTCACTGACGTACTTACCTGGACGGTAGCGCTGGTTTCACTCGTCATCCTGTTGCGCTTTAAGATCAATTCAGTATGGTTAATAGTGGCCGGAGCGGCGCTTGGCCTACTAAGGTTTTTGATTTGACTCCTTCGTTTGGCGTGCTTTGGCGTATCTGCTGAACAAAAGTATAGGTACGATCAGCAGTGCTATGACTAGCACATAGGCAGCAATGTTGGCAAGCGTCGTGTACAACCCTGCCTGCGGTGGCGTCGTGCCAACTACTGGCGGATAGATACCTGTAATAATGAATTGGGGACTGCCACCAACATGAATGGTGTTCACAATCTGCTGTGCTGGCACATCAAGCATGGCGACATCACCGCCACTCAAGGCAACAAAACCAAGCGCTCCATCGCTGGTAATAGCTACTGATGCTGGTGCAACACCAAACTTGTACACACGACTCGGCTCTTTGGGCAATGTGAAGTGTGCGTCGAAGGGTGCGAGTACGACGAGTTGATTATACTTGCGATCAGGAACGTAGACCTCTCCTGTCACTTGGTTATAGTCCATCGGACCATACGATCCGCCCGTAAACAGATTGGTGACGCGATGTGAGTTCAGGTCAACTGCTTCTACGTTTCCTTGGTCCGTCGTAAAATAGATAGTTGCACCGGGGGGAACAGTAAGATAGTGTGCTCCACCAGCAATAGCAATAGTAGTGAGTAGTTGCCCCGTAAGATCATCAAAAACACTGAGGCCCTTGCTATCGGCCACCCAGAGTTGGTTGCCTGTACCGCCAGAGAGACCAGAACCGACCACCGCCACAGCCAGACCATAGACAGGTCCGCTTGTCGTAAATGTCCGCTTTACTTTGCAATTTGCAGGGTCGAGTGCAGTGACACGAGCATCCCCATTTCCAGCAGTATAGAGTGTATTTAAACCGGGGTCGATAGCTAGTAGCGTCGGTTGGCCAGCAATATCTGCCGTGCAAATGACCTCGCCCGTTTTGGCCGAAATAATAGCAAAACGTCCCACTTGCGGCTCTGTCACATACAAGAAGCGACCATCACTGCTCAATAGAATGCTGTGTGGTTCACCAGGTGCAGCAATTGTGCTGGTGACCTTCTGCTGCATTACGTCGATGACACTAATACCCTTGTCCGTTCCCGCTATATACGCCAGGTTGGGAGCACCACCATCAGCAAGAGCCAGCGGTGAAAAGAAGCAAAAGAGTAGAATAACCAGAAAAGGTGCGACAATAGAAATACATATTTTTGAGAACATACACACTACAGCTTTCTTCTGATTTACGCTTTGGGTGTGAGCGACGACCACATCCCACTACTCTTATTGAAGCGGTAGACCTCTGTGGGATAAGAGAGCGAGAGGTATACCTGTGAAGCATTAAGTGGATCAATCGCTACACTAGTGAGATTCCCGCTAATGTGGGGGAGTGCTTGCCAGGTACGGCCACCATCAGAGCTGCGATACACCGCTGTACCGGTTTTGCTGTACAGAACGTCTTGCTCTGTCGGAGAAACGGTCAGTGTTCCATAAGCAGCCTGTGGGTTATCCTCTTTCTTAGTGAGTGTATGGACAAGTGTAAAGGTGGCTCCTTCGTCATTTGAGACGTAGACACCAGAGTCGCCAGAGGCGTAGATGGATTTGTGCGGTCCCGCAGTTGTCAGGCTGAAGATGCCGCCTGTGATGCCCCTCATCACCTGCCAGTGGATACCTCCATCATTACTGCTCGCCATGCCATCACTGCCATATGCGAGTAGATGACCGGGTGCATCGGGAATGGCGAGCATGCCGAGAATAAGCCCAAATGGAAGTGTACCTGTGCTAGAGAAATGTTGTCCAGCGTCCAGACTCACCTTGAGGCCCAAGGCACCCAAACTTTGTAGATAGACATACACCTCCTGGGGAGTATCATTACCCGCTGCAACGAAAAAAATAGTGCCAGAGGTGAGGTTTGCTGTGGGTATAGCAAGCTTCCAACTTCGTCCCTGGTCAGCGCTTGTATAGAGTCCGAGCGTCCCTGGATGAGGATTGACAGCTACCTGTGTTAACATGTAAAAACGCTGTGAATCAAGAGGGCTGCCGACAAGCGAGTAGTCCATTAATCCCTGCATCAACTGATGACTACCACCCGAGACTTGCTGCCACGTAGCCCCTCCATCAGCAGAGCGGAATGTTCCGTAGTGAGCTGCTAGCAGCAGTATGTGGCCTGGTAAAGCGAGCAACGAATGGACATGATTCGTACTGGGGCCAAAGCCGTTGACAGGTACTTGGGTGGGTATGGTCGCCGTCGTGCTACTCGCTGGATCAGTTGAACCACAGCTAGCAAGTACCAGTGCTAACAGCCCGATAACACAATAGGTAACAAAGGTTTGTGTTATGTAAGAAGCTATGTTATGTTTCATCCTATGCACCATATCTATACTTTTCTTATACAAAATAGACGTTCCATCAGAGGCCCAATGGGTTGTCAGAAGGGCGTAAAAAAGCGGACATTGACCTCATGGAGTGTATTATCTGGCGTGCGTATCTCGATGCGTATCTGCCAATCGCCGCTCATACTGAGGTCACCGCTGGCACTGAAGTGCCCTTTACCGTCAGGTTGTAGATTAATGCTATCGGTGCCCATATCCATGTCGAGCATAGTGGTGTAGAGGGACACACCAACGTTCGTATCTATAGCACCCTTGCTATCCCGCACCGTTGCAGTGAAGACGTTGCTGCCCAGGTGATTTGGGTTGACATTCAACGTTACTGTGAATTTGCCATCCTGCGTCTTGACTGTAGTAGTGAAAGGCTTGGTTGCCGTCGTGACCTGTTGCGCCTGCTGCGGTTGTTGTAGAGCGGTGGGCTGCAATGTGCCAGCAAAAACGGTGAGCAGTCCAGTACAGAGCAAGACGGCAACCCCTAGTACGGGTTCCCAGCGTAGAATAGTGCTTAGTCGCTTCGTCTGGTGTAAAATGCGTCCCTCAAGGAGCTTCGTTTCGGCAGGTGACGTAATTCCTGTGCTGCTTGCGGATTGCGCTGTAGTCTTTGTTGCCTCTACTACGCTCTCAGTGCGATATCGTGCATAAGCTTTGGCCAAGCGTGGGCGCAGCAATCCAACGTGTATGGCACTTGTGATGAGCAATGCTCCTATCAGTAGCACCTTGATATCCAAAGTACGCCCGTAAGCAGTCGTCAGCAATTGTTGCCACGAGTACATGTGTACTGTTGCGTTGAATGGACCTGTTATGGCCATAATCACCACACCGACAATGGCAAGCGGTGAATAGCGGGGCAATACGTCCAGTAGCGAACGGGTTTGCTCCAATGCCGAACGCTGTTTCAGGATAGGGAGGTAGATCAGGGCAACGTAGAACATGCCACCAATCCAGAGCGAAGCCGCCAGCAGGTGCAGCCAATCCGAGAGCACTGCGTATACCAGTATATTTGCACTTACAGCGGCTGCGTGTCCTGAAAGCGTCACTGCTATAAGTAGGGCAAGCCCCAGAATCAGGTTCACCCAGGGAAAGAGCATGTCGATCAAGCTTGTGTGTCGCTCACGGCGTCTTGCATACAGCATATATGCGCTTAGCAGTATTGCCAGCAGGACAACAATCTCGCGCATAAGCCAATATGTACCAAAGCGACCATTTGTGGCCAGTCCTACTAGCAATGTCGGATTAAAGAGCTGATCGAAGCGGTTCCCTGTAATGGAGAGACCTTGCCCCAGCAGCACGCCCACATTCGCCAGTAGAATGAGCAAAAGGGTTGGTAAGGAGAAGAGACGCTCAAAGCGCTGCTCTACCCTCTGATACAGTTCGTATTGTTCGCTATCGTTGGTCTCCATCAGTTGCAGTACAAAAGTAGACCAGAGCTGTGCGCCTACCCAGAAGACAACGCCAAGGTCTACCAGCGTAGTCATGATAAGCGTAAACAGGGTTGGCCCATCGAGTTGACCACTGGATGATCCAGCCGAGGTACCGCCTCCACCCAGAGCATCCTGTCCGGGTAATGCACCGCTGAGCTTGGGCGCAGTCCCATCAGTGCTAAAAATAAACGAACCGCGCAACACATGACCATCATCAGCCGACTGCGTGCGCCAGATCACGATATACACTGCAGGAGGCAGGTTAGGTCGCAGATGCAGGTCCATCTCTTTCGTATCGCCAGCAGCAACGCGTGCATCCCCCGCGTCGACACGCTGATTCGACGCGTTCACAACAACCGCAGTGCTAAAGGTCGGATTCAAGTCCTCGCTGAACCACATCTGCACTTGATCGGGTGCAGCATTGAGAATTGCATCTTTTGGCGGATTGGAGCGAAGCAGGATGGCATGTGCCTCACCTGTAGTTGGGAAGGCCAAGAGCAAACAGAGTGCAAGCAGTAGTGCTGCAAAAAACAAGTAGAATGAAGAGTTTAAACGTGATATTGTATTCATGACTGTATCTGATCTAGCCTGGATGAGGGGTTAAGAAATATAACCTTCTTCGTAAATGGCAACGTTCTACTAAACTTCTCTTTTACTATATACGTTGCGTTTCGGTACAGAGTTCTCTCATAGCAGATATGTGCCATTATAGCAGTTGAGCACTTGCTGCCCCCCGCCCGAAAGTGAGAGAGAAGGTGTGGGGATCGCAACGAGAATTGCAAAGCCTTGCACTAGTAAACAGTTTGCTTGCTGTGATAGAATACGATCACTAACTGCCCTTAGCAGACCTTCTGAATGCTAACAGCTAATCACTTAATGCAAACTATGATGTTGCTCGTGATCTCGGCTATGAAGCCGTACCAATGCCGTGAGATTTGAGAATCCATTCCAGATTTTTAAGAATCCGTTCGTGATTGAAGACCTGCTCGTCTTCGATAATGCAACGTTGCAGAGATTGCTGAGCAGTGAAGGTTTTCACTTAACCATAGAAGACGTAGCTCACAGCCTCTACGGTACCTCAAAACCAGTAATAGCGCACATTGCATGCAATTTACCGCTGGAGCAACGTGCATATTTTCAGAGCCTTTTGCAACATCCACTAACAGAAACGGAGGTAAAAGCCGCCCGTCAACGCATTCTCGATAATCTCTTCTGGGAACTAATATACTGGAAAGCTCCTGAATTGTATGATGAACTAACTGATGGTGAGCAACTCCATCCAGGTATATTTCAACAGTTGGAGTCAGATGTGCGTGATAAGGTTGTGCTTGATGCGGCTGCCGGAACTGGACGGGTAACCTTCGAGTGCCTACGTCATAGAGCTGAATTAATTTATGCTGTGGACCCTGCACCTGGCCTATTACACCTTTTATCGCAAAAGTTAGCCAGTGCGTCAGATACAAACCGTGTTATAATACGCCGTGGTTGTTTTGAGCAATTGCCATTGGAAAATGACAGCGTGGATATATCACTCTCCTGCTCTGCCTTCAGTTCAAAGGCAGGGCGAGGAGGCGAACGTGGACTTGCAGAATTTTGGCGTGTCACCAAAGTGGGTGGCAAGATCATACTAATCTGGCCAAATCCTTATGACTACGATTGGTTAGTCAAGCATGGTTTTCGGTACGTAACATTTCCTTTGCACCAAGAGGCATATGTACGCTTTCGCTCTTTAGAAAGTGCTCTACGGTGCTTGCAGCTCTTTTATGCCGATAACAGGGCTGCTGCTCATTATATTCTCGAACGGCAACAACCAGAAGTTCCATTTTCACTTTTAGGCTTTGAGCAGCCGCACGATTATTGCTGGCTGACCGTGAAATAATAGTAATCACTTCACCAAGTCAGCATACAGATGCTCATAGGCATCGATCATCTGTTCAAGCGAAAAGCGCTGTTTTATTTGTGCCCGGCAACGGGCACGTGAGAGCTGAGCCAGGGAGGCCACATGCGTGGCTGCCGAGTCACACGCACCTGGTTCGATAAGAAAACCTGTGACCTCATGGAGAATCATCTCTGGCATACAACCGCGACGGTAGGCAATGATAGGTGTACCTGTCGTCTGGGCTTCAAGGGGGACG
>Ga0213882_10000616_pt1 | contig 11506 bp, 11 predicted proteins | sample BarmaccoBMER_R09_FD_160106 | JGI IMG/M metagenome (GOLD analysis project Ga0213882, IMG submission 160106) | Barbacenia macrantha exposed rock microbial communities from rupestrian grasslands, the National Park of Serra do Cipo, Brazil - ER_R09 ...
GAGAGGTCGAACGGGTCCAGGACCGGCAGTTCCTGCTCTTCAGTCATAGCAGTTATCCTTTCCCGCGCAGTTTGGCAGCACGGCGGTAAAGAAGTCAACAAGCCACAAATCGTGGCAGGCGGCGGCCCGCCAAGAGGCGACCAGCGGCTAATTCTGATGTGAAGCCGGCAGCGGGCTGGCCGTCCGGCCCGCCGGCCGAGCCGGCTACTTCGTTTCAATTTGCACGGCGGCACGCCAGCCGCAAAACGCCTGAATGCGTCTGCGCGCGTCTTCGGCGGCGGCCGTCGCGCCACGTCGTTCCCGGCGCATAACGCCCGCCGGCTTACACCAAGGACGTTGGGCAGACGGATGCGCGAGCGGGAAGATCGAGACCGCGACCTTGTTCTGCTATTTTCTATTGATGAACTTCAACCCCAATGGTCCCGTCGTTCGACTCTGCATGCAAGGCATGGAAAGGGAAGGTAGGCCCGAGCCTGAAGAGGCGAGTCGATTGTTTCTTCAGGCCTGGAACGAAGCGGGGAACGATTACGAACGATTCCTTGCCTCGCATTTCGTCGCACGAGTTCAGACGAATGTCGCCGACAAATTGCGATGGCTGCAAACGGCCTTGCAGTTTGCGTTGAAGGTCAGCGATGAGAGTGTCGCGGCGGCGTTTCCTGCTCTCTACTCGAGCATTGCCGAATGCCAGAGAGAGTTAGGCGACTGGGCCGACGCGAAGACGAGTCACGAGTTAGCCCTCTCGTCCAATCGTGCTCCGTCGGACCGCGGCCCCTTCTATCACGGAACGAAAGCTGACCTACGGATCGGCGACCTGCTTACGGCCGGGTTCGCGTCGAACTACAAGGACGGCGTCGTCATGAACCACATCTATTTCACAGCGTTAGCCCACGGTGCAGGCCTCGCTGCCGCACTAGCAAAAGGCAACGGCCTTGAACGCGTTTATGTCGTTGAGCCTACCGGCAGTTTTGAAGATGACCCGAATGTCACGAACAAGAAGTTTCCCGGTAACCCGACACGCTCTTACCGTACGCAAGCACCATTGACGATCGTGGGCGAGGTCACGGACTGGGTCAGGCAGACTCCCGGCGAACTGGAGAAATGGCGCGAGAGGCTGGCCGGTGGCAAGGGAGAAATCATCAACTAACGATCGAGCTCGGCGGGCCGTGCCTGCAACATGTTCCGTCACCATGCGTGGTTTGCCGCTGCCCAACTCTGGTGTGAAGCCGCCAGCGGGCTGGCCGTCCGGCCCGCCGGCCCAGCCGGCTACATCATCTAAATTATGCACGGCGGCACGCCGGCCGCAGACGCCTGAATGCGTCTTTGCGCGTGCTCGGCGGCGGCCATCGCGCCGCGTCGCTCCTCGCGCGTGAAGCCCGCAGCGGCTTACACCAAGGACGTTGGACGGCCGGTACGTGACGGTTCGGCGCAAGAATAGCGTTCAGCGCCTGAAGGCGATAGAGAAAACTATTTGGGGCTACTGTGGCTAGAAGTCGGAAGCACGCCAGCCGCGATTTTGCGTGTGATCTGGCGCGTCGGCACGAGAAGCACCGGCAAGGCGACGGCTATAACACGCGGAGCACGTACTTGCGTGGTTGCGCGCCGTGTTTGGTGAAGTTGCGTGGCACGCAGCGCCGTCGGCACGAGCGTGAAACACGCAGAAGCACGCGCAGCGCGAGTGGACGCGGCACTTCGGCACGAGAAGCACACTTATCGTGCGGCGGCAAAGTTCTCTTGACTCAGGCCGTGAGTGCCGTACGGGACTTCGGCTCGGCTGGTGGCTCGCTCTACGCCTGCCAGCGCTGCACTTGTCACGGTCTCGCGTGCCATGTCGTAACTTGCAGAAGGTGAGGTCGGAACGATCGAGAAGCACAGGCTCGTAAGGTGGCACCGCCCGTCGGCACGTTTTCCAGGCACGCGCGTAGAAGACGCACCAGTGCTCGTGTGTCGCGCCCAAGATTCATCGTCAGCGGCTTCGGCACGGGCGCTTGCCGTATCGCGTTCATATTGCGGGGTTGCTGCGGTGGCGCGGCGCGTCGTTCGAGCGCGCTGCCTGGCGCACGCAGCGGCTCCGGCACGCCGCGTAAACACGCGCTTCGCGTTCGAGACGCACGTTCTTCGTCTGAACACGGCGGCGCGCTCAACGCACCCAAGACTCACCATAAGCGAGCTCGGCTCGCGCAGACCAGAGTGCAAGAGGCGCAGGCAGCAAGACAGGCTCCCTTTGCGACGCGGCAGCTTCATGTTTGTGCCTGTACCTCACGAGGCTCATCGCAGCTTGGCCGCCGTCCAACAGCGCAGTGAAGCTGTCCGTCCGCCGAATCCCGCGCCCGGCGCTGAAGCGCCTCGCGTAGCGTATTTTGCGCGGCGTCACGTCGCTTGCGTGGCAAGCGCCGCGCCGCGGGACCGCAGGCACGCGAAGGCGGCCGGACAGCTTACTGCGCGCTGCCGTTAGGCGCACGCAAATTCACTTCACGTAGGTGCACGTGCGTGAGAACGGGAGGACGCCAGTCGCGAAGCCTGTGTTGTCGGACGGAACGCTGATGCGCGCAATCCTGCCGTAAGATGCATCGGATGAGCTTCGAATATGACGTGGCGTTCTCCTTCGCAGGCGAAGATCGCGCATTCGTCGAGCGATTAGCGCAGGCGATGAAGGCGATGGGCTTTCGCGTCTTTTACGATAGGTACGAGGAGGCAGTTCTTTGGGGCAAAGACCTGTATCAGCACCTCGATGATGTCTATAGGAACAAGGCAAAGTTCTGCGTGATCTTCGCATCGAGCGCGTACGCGAGCAAGATATGGACGAAACACGAGCTGCAGAGTGCACAGGTGCGCGCGATCGCTGACAAGCATGAGTACATTCTACCGGTGCGCATCGATGACACACCGGTTCCGGGGGTGCGCCCGACGACAGCCTATATTGACGCTCGCGGACGTACAATCGAGGACTTGGCGTCGTTGCTAGCCACCAAGATTCGAACCGGTCGGATTTCGCCAGATGTCCCCAAGCCAACGAATGTCACGCTGACGGTGGTAGGCGATACCTCCGATACTTCCGCCGATGAGGTTGTGCAGCTTAAAAGTGAACTGGAAGCACTGCGCCGCGCGTCCGCGCCACGTGTTCTGTCAGCAGAAGCAGCGACAATCCTTACTGAGAAGCTGGGCGAGATCGCACCCGAGCACATAGGCATATTCTCCGCGCCTGCGGACGAAGAAGCGGCTGACTACCGCGAACAGATCGCGACGATCTTCGAAGAGGCCGACCCGGAGTGGCTAGTAGAAAGCCGTACGGCGGTGTACGCGTCAGAGATTGTCGGTGTTCACGTGGTGTACAAGATAGGAGAGGCGTGGGAACCTTCTCTAGACATGCCGGAGATTGCTGAGCCGATTGCTGATGCTCTACGTGCAGCCGGTATTCGTGTGGAACTTGCCCCGCTGAAGGAACGGCCGACAGATTTCCGTGTCTTTATTGCGGTCGGCAAGAAGCCGCGCGGCGCCTAACTTTGGTGTGAAGCTGATGCGGCCCGGCTTCGGCCCGGCAGCCGAGCTGCCTGCTTCATCGCCAGCGTGACGGCGTCACGGCGGTTGCAATTCGCCATTCGGTTCTTCGAACGTCATTGGCGGCAACCGCCGCGCCGTTTCGGCTTCGGCACGCGGGACCGGCCGCACAGCTTACACCAAGGACGTTAGGCGCACGAACCGCATTTTCCGCATCCGCGCGTTTTCCACGAAGCTCCGCATACCGGACGTTCAACGCCTGGCCGATCGTCATCGGGGGAGCATCTCCGCCGACGCAATGTGCGTTAGACGCGCGGTATCAGCCCGCGTGAAGTTTGCTCTGCGGCGAAGGAATACCGCGAATAAGCGCGGCGAGCTGCAGCCGCGGTTCGAACGCGAGCACGGGCAAGGTCGCATATTCGCGGGTAGGCTCCGTCCGCAGGCGTGACGTCCGTCTTGCAAGCTCCGGTCGGTGCCGCGCGAACAAACGCGCTCTTCGTTATCAGTTGCGCGACAGATCCAGGACAGTCGTGTCTGAGCCTCATTAAAGTCTGGACAGAGTCTTCTGCGTATGACTAAAAATAAGCTCTCGTGCTGGAAACGAGTAGGATGGCACGCGCCGAATTTCTGATAGCGGGACGGTCGGCGCGAGCTGCGGCCGGTTGTTGCGGCGAAGGCTTGCCGAGCGATCGTTCATACTGGGGCGGGAGGATCTTGATGCTTGAACCGGAAGACATGCCGACCAATCCGAATCTGGATGTCCCGAACGACGTGTATGTGGTCTTGGTAGAACCGGCCGTCCTCGCGGGTATGAAGTACCCAACAAAGGTTTCTGGCGGCGGCCTATATGAATTGGGTATCCGTCACATCATTCCGCTGACAGAAATCGAGCCGCCGTATGATCTGTCGCCGCTCGCAGGGGCTACGAGCAGATTTGAGCTGCAGGATCTGGTTTATGGCGATCCTCCAAAAGACGTACAACGTGAATTGGATCTCATTCGCGAAGCAACGCGTGCTGTTCTTGCGCACGTTCGACGCGGGGAAGGTGTTGCGGTACATTGCGAAGGTGGCACCGGTCGGACAGGAACGGTGCTCGGCTGCGCGCTAGTCCGCATGGGGAACGATCCTGACTCGGTGATCTCATATCTGGATCGTGTCCATCGCGCGAGAAAGAAGCCCGGATGGCCTGAAGCGCTATGGCAAGCGGAAGTCGTCCGTAGCGCTCGATTGTGGGTTGATATCTGATTCAAAAGAGCACTAAGTGGAGCCGGCGCCTAACTTTGGTGTGAAGCCGGCACGGCCCGGCTCCGGCCCGCCGGCCGAGCCGGCTGCATCATCGCCAGCGTGACGGCGTCACGGCAGTTGCAGACGCGACTCGGTTCTCTGAACGTCATTCGCGGCAACTGCCGCGCCGCTCTGCCGTAACTACGCGAGACCGGCCGCGCAGCTTACACCAAGGACGTTAGGCGCACGACGGCACGTTTTGCGCGGATGCGCGGGAAGGACCGCGACAGCTTGGATTGCAGCGTTAGCCTGTAGCCGGTACCTCTTCTTGCATGCGATGTGGACGCACGTCGAAAATTTCTCAACGATCGCAACATATTAGGATGGAGTGCCGCGAAACTTCGGCGTGCCCTGCGGCCACGGCGCTCGTCGCCGACGCGGAGAGTGGACTAACATGCAGGAATTCTATGCGGCCTGTCGCAACTGTACACGAAGCTATCGCCTCGATCGACGCGCATCGCGGGAGGCCGGAAGACTTTTCGCTTTCCGTCGCCGCGTCGCTACTTGACCCTGTAGGTATTCACATGGCGTGGTTACGGATCGAGTCCTCGCGCGAGGGTGGGCGCTGGACGGTTACGAACAGCAACTCGGTTATCGCGTTTATCGGTACAAGACGATACCATGATCGGTTGATGCACTCGACGGCGCATGTCGGAATGCTCCGAGACGAGAGCCACGACGGGCCCGCGGTGATCAAGAAGGGCGCGTAATGAGCAAAGAGTTCGAAGCAGCTATGACGTGCAACGAGTGCGGTAAGAGCAGCTCACTCGATCTCGGGGCGTCTGGCGCATCTGATCCGCGCTGTCCGATCTGTGGTGCCTTCCAAATGAAGACTCCGCAGGTTATTGCATATGGCGAGAGCTTGGCCAACTGGCTCGAGCGTCTGCCTGTTCCTCCGGGCGAGCTTACTAGAATGCGTGACATGGTGACGCGGTTTCTCTGGCTCGCGGAGAGAAGAGGTGTCAGATTTTCATCTGGCGACAACGCCTCCGGACAGATCACGGGAACCACCGAAACTCAATTGCGGGCATCAGCGCCGACGATTCGACATGTGGTGACTGCAATGGGCGACGCCAAGTCACATTAACGTCCTGCGTGAGCGTCCGCCCCGCAGAGCATCCGCGCCGCCTAACTTTGGTGTGAAGCTGTCACGGCCCGGCTTCGGCCCGGCAGCCGAGCTGCCTACTTCGTCGCCAGCGTGACGGCGTCGCGGCGGTTGCAGGTCGCGACTCGGTTCTACGAACGTCATCCACGGCAACCGCCGCGCCGCTTCGGCTTTGGCACGCGGGACCGGCCGTGCAGCTTACACCAAGGACGTTGGACGGACGGTACTTCGGCTTGGCGGAGTAACGCAAGTGTTTCGACGACGTTGCTTGGCGATTCCATCACGACCTGTCGTAATACGAGTCGCGACCGCGTCAACACGTCCATCGTTTGTGGGTCGTTGTTGCGTGCGATGTACCTTCGGCACACGAAGCACGCGTTCGGTCGAGGCTCGAACATGCGAAGCACGTGTGTTGAGGTTGCACGGCGCATTTGCTTCCCCCGCAGACCACGCGCAGTCTTCGGCACGGCCGGCAACACGCAGAACCACGCCCTCTGAAAATCGGCGCGTCACTTCGGCACGCGAAGCATGCGTATCGGACGAGCGAAGTACTCGTTGCGCGACCGCGTCGGGGTTACGCCGCGTTCGGCTCAGCTGGTTGCATGCGCTACGCAGCCATACGCTTCGCTCAAGGAGCTCGCATGCGATGTCGCAACCTGTAGGAGGTGAATCGGAACGATCGAGAAGTACAGGCGCTAAGGTGGCATCGCCCGTTGGCACGCTTTCCAGGCACGTATTCTAGAAGACGCACCAAGTCGCGTGTTCCGCGCCCAAGATTCACGGTCAGCGACTTCGGCTCGGGCGCTTACCGCGCGGCAGCTGTCTTGCGCGGTTGCCGCGGTGTTACGGCGCTTTGATCGCGTGAGCTGCCCGGCCCACGCCGCGGCGTCGGCGCGGCGAGGAAACAAGGGCTTCGAGTCCGAGATGCACGTTAATGGTCGAAACGCGGCGGCGCGTTTTACGTACCCAAGATCCAATATTAGCGACTTCGGCTCGCGCAGACGAGAGTGCGCGCGGCACAGTCAACCGTCATAAAGCTCGTTCACGATACGCTAGGTTCAGGCTTGTGCGTGTGCCTCACGAGGCTCATGCCATCTTTGCCGCCGTCCAACTTGCCAGTGAAGCTGACAAGCCGCCGTTCTCCGCTACCGGTGCTGAAGCACCACGGGCAATGCAGCTTGCACGGCGTCACGCCGCTTGCGTGGCAAGCGGCGCGCCGCGGCGCCGCAGGCACGTGAAGGCGGCTTGTCAGCTTACTGGCAGGGACGTTAGACACACGCCAACAACGTCTTCGCGAGCCGCATCGACGCAGGACCGAGAGACCGGGCCAAGACCTCGCGACGAGGCGGAACTTTGCTGAGGCGGCGGAATAGGCTACGGTGGGGCTGTGAAACGTCGGGTGTATCTTGAAACAAGCGTCGTCAGCTACCTTGTAGGTCGGCTCAGCCGAGACGTCGTCGTGCTGGGAAATCAAGAACTTACACGGGAATGGTGGGCGAATCGTCGTTCAGAATACGACCTCTTCATCTCCGAGATCGTGATCGGCGAAGCTGCCATCGGAGACCCCGAGTTGGCGCGCCAACGCCTACAGATCGCGGCGGATCTGTTCTTGCTCGGTGTCACGGAAGAAGCAGAGCGCCTTGCGCCGTTGCTACTAAAAGCGGCAGGCTTGGCAGCGAACGCCGAGACGGACGCGTTGCACATGGCAATTGCCGCGGTACACGGAATGGACTACTTGCTGTCATGGAATTGCAGCCATATCGCCAATGCGACCATTCGGCGTGCTATCGAAAAACAGTGTAGAGCATCAGGCTACGAACCACCTGTAATCTGTACGCCTCAAGAATTGATCGAACGGTGAACGCATGTGGGAAGATCCGATTGTCAAAGAAACACGTGCTGCACGGGAAGAGTTGTCTGCGCGCTTCAATCACGATCTCGCGGCATTATGTAGATACCTGCGCGAGAAAGAGCGCGAGCACCCGGAGCGCGTCGTGACGCTTGAACCTCGACGTCCAGAGGAAGCGAGCGTCGCGAAGAAGTAACTTGCCCGCGCGGTGTCTAACTTTGGTGTGAAGCTGGCACGGCCCGGCTTCGGCCCGCCGGCCGAGCCGGCTGCTTCATCGCCAGCGTGACGGCGTCACGCTGGTTGCAGATCGCGACTCGGTTCTTCGAACGTCATTCGCGGCAACCAGCGCGCCGCTCAGGCTTCGGCACGTGGGCCTTGGCCGTGCAGCTTACACCAAGGGACGTTGGACGGACGGTACGTTCGGCTTGCATAAGACGATTGTTGTCGGGCTGACGGCGGTCGGTGACGGTCGGCCGACGAGTCGCAGGCCCATCTCAAGATGTATAAGCCGCCGATCCGCGTGTTTCTCGGCTGCAATTTGTACTTCGGCGCGAGAAGCAAACGTTCGGCCGCGGCGCGAACACGCGAAGCGCGTGTGTTGGAGGTTGCACGGCGCATTTGCTCGCCGGCTGATCACGCGGAGCGGTCGGCGCGGCTGGAAACACGCAGAACCACTCTCTCGTAGACTCGGCGCGTCACTTCGGCACGCGAAGCACGCGTTCCGTACGAGCAAAGTGCTTGTGGCGCGACCGCACCGGTGTTACGCGGTGTTCGGCTCAGCTGGTTGCATGCGCTACGCAGCCATACGCTCCACTTGGGGAGTCTCGCATGCCATGCCGCAACGTGTAGAAGGCGAAATCGGAACGCTCGAGAAGCACAGGCGCTAAGGTGGCATCGCCCTTCGGCACGCTTTCCAGGCACGTTTCTAGACGACGCACCAAGTCGCGTGTTCCGCGCCCAAGATTCACGGTCAGCGGCTTCGGCTCGGGCGCTTAACGCACCGCGTCCGTCTTGCGCGAGTTGCCGCGGTGGCACGGCGCCTTGATCGCGTGAGCTGCCCGGCCCACGCCGCGGCTTAGGCGCGGCGACGAAACACGGGCTGCGCGTCCGAGATGCGCGTTGATGGTCTGAACACGGCGGCGCGTGTTACGCACCCAAGATTCAACATCGGCGGCTTCGGCGCGCGCACACGAGAGTGCGCGCGGCACAGCCAATCGCTAGAAAGCTCGTTCACGATGCGCTAGGTTCAGGCTTGTGCGTGTGCCTCACGCGGCGCATGCCATCTTGGCCGCCGTCCAACTTGCCAGTGAAGCTGACAAGCCGCCGTTCGCCGCTGCCGGTGCTGAAGCACCTAGGGTAGTTCCATCTTGCGCGGCGTCACGCCGCTTGCGTGGCAAGCGGCGCGCCGCGTGGCCGCCGGCACGTGAAGGCGGCTTGTCAGCTTACTGGCAGGGTCGTTGGACGGACGGTACGTTCTGGTGTAGCACACAAATAGTGTTCAGCGCCTGAAGGCGATGCAGCGGTGCATTTCGCCGCTACTGACGCTCGAAGCTGGGAGTACGCAGCCCATCATTTTCGGTGTGTAATCTGCGCGGCGGCACGAGAAGCACAGGTATGGCAGTGGCTGTAACACGCGAAGCACGTCTTGCGTGTTGGCTCGCCGTGTTTGGTAAAGTTGCGTGACACGTAGCGGCGTCGGCACGAGCCTGAAACACGCAGAAGCACACGCAGCGCGAGGGGACGCGTCACTTCGGCACGAGAAGCACGTTTATCGTGAGGTGGCAAAGTTCTTGACGAGGCCGCGAGTGCCCTACGCGACTTCTGGCTCGGCTGTTTGCTTGCTCTTGCGCCTCCCAGCGCTGCACTCATCGCGTCTCGCACGCCATGTCGCAACGTGCAGAAGGTGAAGTCGGAAGGCTCGAGAAGCAGAGGCGCTAAGGTGGCATCGCCCTTCGGCACGCTTTCCAGGCGCGCTCGGAGAAGACGCACCATGCTCGCGTTTTGCGTGCAAGATTCACCGTCAGCGGCTTCGGGACGGGCGCTTACGGTACGGCGTTCAGGTCGCGCGGTTGCTGCGGTGGCACGGCGCGCTGTTCAACGGCGCGGCCTGGCCCACGCGGCGGCTCCAGCACGCCGCGTAAACACGCGCTTCGCGCCCTGACGCGCGTTCTTCGTCTGAACACGGCGGCGCGCTTAGCGTGCCCGAGACTCACCATCAGCGGCTTCGGCTCGCGCAGACCAGAGTGCGAGAGGCACAGGCAGCACGACAAGGCTCCTTTGCGACGCGCCAGCTTCGTGTTTATGCCTGTGCGTCATGAGCCTCATGGCATCTTGGCCGCCGTCCAACTGCGCAGTGAAGCTGTCCGTCCGCCCGTATCCGCGTCCGGCGCTGAAGCGCCTCGCGTAGCGCATTTTGCGCGGCGTCACGTCGCTTGCGTGGCAAGCGCCGCGCCGCGGAACCGCAGGCGCGTGAAGGCGGCCGGACAGCTTACTGCGCGCTGCGTTAGGCCTACACTAACTGCATGGATGAATCCGTTCTCTACCGTCTCCTGCTCGCCCGCAGATTTCTGGATTCCGCTGCTCGGCACCTTGAGCAGACTGATGTCCATGGTCGTGCCGTAGCGGTCGTGAGTGCGCACGATGCGTTGGACAACTTCTTGGGTGCTCTCGCTTCCCACCTGAATGTTCATATTGCCGAGGATCTCACGATGCTGCGCACCTACGATCGCATCGGAAGCGGTGGCCACTCGCTGGGCAGCCGAACAAAGGTCGCACAGCTTAACGCTCTTCGGAACGATGTAAAACACCTCGGACTTTCCCCTAATCCGGCGGTCGTGCGCCAGCTAATCGCAGAGATAACCGCATTCGCTGACGCAACGGCTAAAGCGTTTATCGGTCGACCACTTTCGCGCATTCAGTTCGTCGATCTTATCCGCGAAGACGACGTCAGGTCGAGTATGCAAAAGATACGCGCCCTGATTGATTCAGGGGAGTACCGGCCGGCACTTGAGCAGATGGCGCACGTGATTTACCGCGTGTACGAGTCGCACCTCTTCGAGTTCACCCGCTCCCTCATGCGCCATACCTCCAACACCGCACCGGACCCCGAAGCGGTTGACTTCCCCCAAGCTTGACCGCACCGAGAAGAGGATTGACTTTGTGGAGCTCGGCATCAACCCTGACGAGTACGAACAGTTTCACTACGTCGTGCCGCGGGTCGGTGTCCGAGGGTTCGGAGAAAACAAACAGTATGTCTTCAAGAAGTCACGCCATCTGTGGCACGAGGGCAACTTCAATAGACATGTTTGTGAATCCGCATTTGACTTCTTGTTTCGCTTCATCACAGCACGTGAACGTCGCCGCCGCGCTGATGACTTTGTTCGCCATCACCCGCTCGACAAGATAACGTTCATCCAAGACTCGGCGGTATACGAAGCACGTGATCAGAAGGCGATTGTGCGCAACTATCGTGTGGGACAGGAGGTCTTCGCGATTGCTTTGCCCTACGTCGACGGTGAGTGGCAGAACCACGGCGAGGAACTGATCCTGACCACGATTTATGACGGATCCGATGAGATTCTCGGGTATATCCGCAAAGCTGACGTTATCGTAACCCCGAATGTGTCGCGCGGCGAAGCCGAGCGTGAGGTCTGACTTCAACTTTGAACTGCAACGCTGACGAATGAGCAGATGGTACAGGTTCTGTGCGTAGAGCGAGTTGAAGCCGCAGAGCGTCAGCCACTGATTCAAGTCGCATGAGACGGTGAGCGGTC
>Ga0213882_10000619_pt1 | contig 11490 bp, 4 predicted proteins | sample BarmaccoBMER_R09_FD_160106 | JGI IMG/M metagenome (GOLD analysis project Ga0213882, IMG submission 160106) | Barbacenia macrantha exposed rock microbial communities from rupestrian grasslands, the National Park of Serra do Cipo, Brazil - ER_R09 ...
TTGGCGCAGCGCTTTCGTGTGATCGCCATCGACCGCCCCGGCTTTGGCCATACCACTCGGCCGAGGCCACGGGTCTGGACAGCACAGGCGCAAGCCGCACTCGTACATGCGGCACTCGCTCGTCTGCAGGTTCAGCATGCAATCGTTATCGGCCATTCCTGGGGGACCTTAGCGGCATTGTCGCTGGCGCTCGAACACCCAGCGGATGTGCGAAGCTTGGTTCTGCTCGCCGGCTATTATTTTCCGACGATGCGGACCGACGTGTTTGCGCTTTCAATTCTGGCGACGCCGGTCATCGGCGATCTGTTGGACTGGACGGTTATGCCGATCATCGGATCGGCGCTGCGAGGCGTGGTGTTCCGCAATCTATTCTCACCGGCCGCAGTATCGCCGCGCTTCAGCGCCGAATTTCCGACCGAGCTTTCCTTGCGCCCCTCTCAGATCAAGGCCAGCGCTATCGACACCGAATTGATGGCCGTTTCGGCGGCTGCGATCGCGGGCCGCTATGCCGAACTCACCATGCCGGTGATCATTATGGCCGGCAAGCACGACCGTATTGTCGATTTCGAGCGGCAATCGCAGCGTCTCTTCGCAGCCCTGCCCAATGCGCGTCTGATCGCACTCGACGAGGTCGGTCACATGATCCACCACACGATACCTGACAAGGTGATCGAGGCCGTCGATCTGGCAGCGGCCGATAGCGAGCCGAAACCCGACAGCCGTCGATCGCGGCAGGCTTCGCCGAGCGGATCCACCATGCCCGATCCCGAGCCGACGATGATTCGTTCCAATCGGTAATTTCGCCAGCCCGCAGCCTTATGTTTGGTGCAAATTGTGTCCGAAAACAATGTCCCCGGTCACCGATCCCGCCGTGGATAAAGCAGAAATGGCGGCCGATGGTCAGGCTGGGTCGTGACAACGGCCCGCACGGTTACTGGGGTGTTGTCGGCGCGTTCGATGCGGAAGTTCTGGATCAGGGTCGCCAGTACCAAAACCGCTTCGGTCATTGCGAATTGTGCGCCGATGCACACTCGTGGGCCAATCCCGAATGGGAGATAGGCGAAACGGTCGGGCGGTGGCGCATCGGGCAAAAAGCGCCAGGGGTCGAACACCTCGGGGTGCGCCCAGCGTCGGCGATGGCGATGCAGGACCCACGGCGCGATCAGCACAACCGTGTTCGCTTTGATTGGGACATCGCCGGCAATGTCGTCCTTGATTGCAAGCCGCGCCAATGTAAAGGCTGGCGGATAGAGACGTAACGCTTCCTGCACGACAGCACGGGTATAGACGAGCCCCGAAAGGGAAGTCGCGGCGCTGTCCGGTCCGAGGTCAAAGCCCTCGACCTCGGCGGCGAGTGCGTCCTGGATTTCCGGCGCGCCGGCCAACAGGTAAAGCGACCAGAACAACGCCACTGCGGTCGTTTCATGACCGGCGACGATCATCGTCGCGACCTCGTCGGCGAGCCGCGCCGGCGGAAACAGGGCTCCGCTGTCCGGATCGGCGGCGCTTGCCATTAGATCGAACAGATCGCGCGGAGCGCCAGTCGACCCTTGCGCGTGGCGGGCGGCAATGAGCCGGCGGATCAGGTCGAGCCAACGCCGCCGAAAGCCCCAGCGCAACAGATCGCGCGGGCTCGGGAACCACACCGGCAGCAGGAAATCGAGTAAGTTCGGACGTCCGAGGCGGGTGGCATAGTCCGAGATCAGGCCCCGCAGTTCGGCACCATGGCGATCCATTTCAAGCGAGAACATCGAGGTGCCGGCGATCTCCAACGCGAGAAATTGCATCGCCGCCAGCAGATCGACCGGGGCGGCGCCCGCTCCGGCAGTTTTGAGATTGATGACCGCAGCGGCTGCAGCGCGTGCCACATGGCGAGCCAAGATGGGCATGGTTCGCGGGGCGAATGCAGGAGCCAATGTGCGACGCTGCCGTCGCCAATCCTCGCCCTGGCTCAGCAACAAACCTTTACCGAGCAATGGCCGCAGAATGCGGATGCCGGCTGCGGTACGGCGGTAATTCTGCCAATTGTCGACCAGGACATGCTGAATGCCGGCGCCATGGCTCATGATGATCTGCTGCCGGCCAAACACGCGGCGGAAAACAACGTCTTCCTCGTAAGCCTCGGGCGGAAATATGCCGATTACATTGTTGCGCAGTGAGCGCACGAGATTACCGGGCGCCGGCGGCTCGGCGGAGCGATCGGGCAACGGCGAAAAAAGAGGCTGCGCTTCGGTCACTTTTCCCGCCCGCCAATGACTGTCCCCGATTTCTAAGAGATCGTCATCGCGGTCATTGGTTCCAATCCGCGCGACGAAATGGACGTCGAGGCTACCACCAGCGCTCCAGTTCCGCCGAACATTCGATCTCGAAGTTCGGGGCCAAAACTAATTAATGTGGCGCTGGCCTTGCGGCGGCGACGGGTGACGCGCATGCTGAGCGGTCATGAAAGATGTGGGCGATGCGCGGCACCCAAGGGGAGATAAGTCAATGAATGGCGCGGAAAGTTTGGTGCGGACCTTGGTCGGCGGTGGGGTCGATGTGTGTTTTGCCAATCCCGGCACGTCGGAGATGCATTTTGTCGCCGCCCTCGACCGCGTCGAGGGTATGCGCTGCGTCCTGGGTCTGTTCGAGGGTGTAGTGACCGGCGCTGCCGATGGCTATGCCCGGATGAGCGAGAAGCCGGCTGCAACCCTGTTACATCTCGGCCCCGGCCTCGCCAACGGCCTCGCCAATATTCACAACGCCAACAAGGCGTCCTCCCCGATGGTCAACATCGTCGGCGATCACGCGACCTATCATCGCAAATACGACGCGCCGCTGACCTCCGACATCGAGGGATTGGCACAGCCCTCTTCACATTGGGTCAAGACCTCGCCGGATGCGATGTCGATCGCCGCCGATGGTGCCGCGGCGATTGCTGCGGCGCGCACTTTGCCAGGTCAGATCGCGACCTTGATCCTGCCGGCCGATACCGCCTGGAACGATGGCTCTGGCCCCGCCCCGGTGCCTTCGCTCCAAGGGCCCAAGCCGGTCTCGCGCAAGGCGATCGTCGACGCGGCGCAGGCGCTGCGCTCAGGCGAGCCGTGCCTGATTTTGATGACCGGCCGCGCACTTCGCCAGGAAGGACTCGAACTCGCCGGCAAGATTGCCGCCAGAACCGGAGCGCGGCTGATGGCGCAAGGGTCCAACGCCCGGACCCAGCGCGGCCGCGGGCGGGTGTTTGTCGAGCGGGTACCGTATGTCGTCGACCAGGCCACCCGGGTGCTGGCTGGACTCAAACACTTGATCCTCGTTGGCGCCAAGATGCCGGTAGCGTTTTTTGCTTATCCCAACAAGCCGAGCCTGCTCGCCCCGCCCGACGCGCAGGGCCACGTGCTCGCCCGGCTCGACGAGGACATGGTGGGCGCACTCGCAGCTCTCGCCGAGGAAGTGGATGCATTGCGCACGCCGGCTCCGGTTGTAAACGATGCGCCACCCGCCAAGGCGAGCGGGAGGATCACACCCGAGGCGCTTGGTGCTTCGCTTGGCGCGCTATTGCCGGAGAACGCGATCATCGTCGACGAGGCCGTAACAACCGGGCGCGGCTTTTTCGCGCCAACCCGCTCTGCGGCACCACACGACTGGCTGTCGAACATGGGCGGCTCGATCGGCCTTGGCATGCCGCTCGCGACCGGGGCGGCGGTCGCCTGCCCGGATCGCAAGGTCATCACCCTCGAGGGTGATGGCAGTGCGATGTATACGATCCAGGCCTTGTGGACGCAGGCGCGCGAAGGACTCGATGTCACGACCCTGTTGTTCTCAAACCGCAGCTACCAGATTCTCAAAGGCGAACTCGCCAATGTCGGCGCCGGCAATCCCGGCCGCAAGGCGCTCGACATGCTCGATCTCAACCAGCCCAATCTCGATTTTGTGACACTCGCCAGAGGGATGGGCGTGCCAGGTGCGCGCGTCAGCGATATGGACGAGTTCAATCGGCGACTTGCCGAAGGAATTGCGAGCCCCGGTCCATACCTTGTCGAAGTCGTCTGCTGAGAGCTCGCACCGTTATCCTTTGATCACCATCTGTGGATCACCGAGGGCGAAGGTCGTCGCGCAAGCTGGAGCTTTGACGATAAGTCGACTTCTCCTGTGATTTGATCACGCTATCGCCATGGTTATGCCTTCGCGGTGGCGTATTCGAAAGGCTCTCTGCCACCATTAGGTTCGAGGCCAGGTTGGGAATGGGGGCAGTTGGATCGATCCGAACCACCAGCATTCTGGATTTAGAGTGAACAGGTTGCAGGCAGATCGAAGCGGTCGGGGGTTTGGCCTCGTTGCATCGAGGTGCCCCCGTTGCTCGGCGAGGATGCCTGCTGCATGCGGACCGCCCGTGTCAGTTGCCTGCGACAATTAACTTGGAGAAGGGTGAACTCGCTCAGCTAAAGCGATTGTTTTTCGTAAATGGCCCGATCAGGGCCGACCTCCCCATCTATGGCTCGAACCTAAAGCAGCCAACCCAGCGTCGATTTGATCACTCCTCGATTCTATGCACCATGACTCCACCTGATGAAGCCCCTCAATTCCTGTCCGTCGCCAGCCCAGCACCAAGCCTCCCGACTTCGGATCCGCTCTGGTACAAGGACGCGGTCATTTACCAGCTGCATGTCAAAGCCTTTTTTGACGCGAACGACGACGGTATAGGCGATTTCCAAGGACTGTATCGAAAGCTCGATTATTTACAAAATCTGGGAGTAACCGCGCTATGGCTGCTGCCGTTCTATCCTTCGCCGCTGCGCGATGACGGCTATGACATTGCGGATTACAAAAACATCAACCCGTCCTACGGGCGAATGAGCGACTTCAAAACCTTTGTTCGCGAGGCACATCGCCGCAATATGCGCGTCATAACCGAGCTGGTCGTTAATCATACCTCAGACCAGCATCCATGGTTCCAGCGCGCTCGGCAGTCCAAACCCGGTTCACCCTGGCGTGACTTTTACGTGTGGAGCGACACCGATCAAAAATTCCTCGGAACGCGCATCATTTTTGTCGATTCGGAAAAGTCGAACTGGGCTTGGGACCCGGTGGCCCAAGCCTATTATTGGCACCGCTTTTATGCCCATCAGCCGGATTTGAATTTCGACAATCCGCGGGTGTTTCGGGCGATTGCCGAGGTCATGCGATTCTGGCTGGATCTGGGGGTCGACGGCTTGCGGCTCGACGCCGTTCCCTATCTGATCGAGCGTGAAGGAACGATCAACGAAAATCTGCCCGAAACCCACGAAATTCTGCGCCGGCTGCGTCGCGAACTCGACCAGCGCTACTGTGATCGCATGCTGCTCGCCGAAGCCAATCAATGGCCGGAGGACGTATTACCGTATTTCGGCGCGGGCGACGAATGTCATATGGCATTCCATTTCCCGCTGATGCCGCGCATCTACATGGCCGTTTCGACCGAAGACCGGTATCCGGTCACAGACATCATGCGGCAAACACCGGATATCCCGGAATCCTGCCAATGGGCGATATTCCTGCGCAATCACGACGAGTTGACATTGGAGATGGTCACCGATCGCGAGCGCGATTATTTGTGGAACTATTATGCGGCCGATCGCCGAGCCCGCATCAATCTCGGAATCCGTCGTCGTTTGGCGCCGTTGATGGAGAATGACCGGCGGCGGATCGAATTGTTAAATGCATTGTTGATGTCGATGCCGGGAACGCCAGTTATCTATTATGGCGATGAAATCGGCATGGGAGACAATGTGTTTTTGCGCGATCGCGACGGTGTGCGCACGCCGATGCAATGGACCCCTGATCGCAACGGCGGATTTTCCCGCGCCGACCCCGAACGGCTTTACTTGCCTCCGATTATGGATGCGGTTTACGGATTTGAAGCAGTCAATGTCGAGGCGCAGAGCCGCTCGCCTTCGTCGTTATTAAACTGGATGAAGCGAATGATTGCCGCCAGGCACGCGCGTCGCGCGTTCGGCCGTGGCACCCTGCGCTTTTTGTATCCATCCAATCGCAAAGTCATTGCCTATTTGCGCTGTTACGAGGACGAGACGATCCTGTGCATTGCTAATTTGTCGCGCTCGCCGCAAGCTGTCGAGCTGGATTTGGCTGATTATCGTGGCTATCAGCCGATTGAATTGCTCGGCCGCAGCGTGTTTCCGACGATTGGCGACCTGCCCTACCTGCTGACTCTACAGCCCCATAGCTTCTTCTGGTTCGATCTGCTGTTGAGCCCACAGCAAGCAGCAAATCTGCAAGCGCCCCCACCTGAATTCGTAACCCTGGTCATGCCGCAGGGCTGGTCGGATTTGTTTCGCCAGCACAATTTGCAGCAGCTCGAAAACGAGGTCATTCCGGCCTTCTTGCTGCGCCAGGGTTGGTATGATCCCAAGCTTTCACGGATCGCCGGCACCACGTTGCGGGCTTATGGCGAGATCAGGCGCTCTGCGCCATCCGGTGCCGAATCTTACCTCGTGAACGTGGTCGAGACCCGTTTGCGCGACGGCAGTAGCCGCACTTACTTCCTGCCTTTTGCCGCGCTATGGGCACCTTCGGGCACCGACCTGCGGCAAGGGCTTATCCCAGCCACACTCGCGGAACTGCGCCAGTTTCGCCGCGAAGGGGTGATGGTCGAGGCGCTTTCGCAGGACGGATTTTTATTGGCCCTGATGGACCTGATTGCCAGTGCAGCGAGCGTTCCGCTGGAGCACGGCGAGCTTCGCTGCATCCAGGCAAGGGCTTTCGATACATCGGCTGTGCCGCAAGCGCCAACGGTGCGACGCGGTAGTGGCGAGCAGTCCACTGGCTCGGTGTTTTTCGATGATTACGCCATGCTAAGGCTGTATCGGCGTCTTGAACCCGGGCCTCATCCGGAGATCGAGCTTTCGCGATTTCTGGTCGAGCGCGCCGGGTTTGCCAATACTCCGCCACCGCTTGCGGTTATTGAAGCAAGACTCGACAATAACATGGGTCCTGAGAGTCTGGCGCTCGGCGTATTGTTTGGTTTTATTCGTAATCAGGGCAACGGCTGGAATCAGGCGCTGAATTATTTGACCCGCTATCTCGACGACGCGCTGATTGTGACCCTCGATGAGGCGAGCGAGCGGTTGCCCGATCCCGACCTGTTCTTTTTGGCGCTCGCCCGCCAGATCGGCATTCGCACCGGGCAAATGCATCGGGCTCTCGCCGAGCACGCGGGGGATGATCCGGATTTTATGCCGGAGCCGATTAGCCGCGAGGATATTGCTGGTTGGCGCGACGCGCTCGCGGCCGATGCGACCGAGCTGCTGACGCGGCTGGAGAGAGAGCGCGGGCAATTATCGCAACGCGCTCTCGACCGAGCTGATCGCTTGTTGGCAGCCCGCGAGCTGTTTTTGCGCGCCGTTCTCACCCTGCTGCCTGATGAAATCGACGCGCAGAAGACCCGGGCTCACGGCGATTACCATCTCGGTCGAGTCATTGTTGTGCAGAACGACTTTTTTGTTGATGTGGCCGGCGACCCGACGCGATCTTTGGCCGAACGCCGCGCCAAGACTTCTCCGTTGCGCGACGTGGCCGGAATGATCCGCTCTTTCGACTATGCCGCCGCCGCCGCCGTTCGCCTATTGGCCGAAACTCGCGCAGCGGCCGAGCCACGGATGGCCGCACTTGCCGAAAGCTGGCGCCAGCACGCGGTCGATGGGTTTCGTGCGGCCTATCGCAAGGCGATGCGCGGCTGTATCAGTTGCCCAGCGAATAAGAAGCAGGTTCGCGATCTGACGCAGTTCTTTATGCTCGAGGGTTGGGTTTACGCGGCTCGTCGCGAGCTGGCGGAGCGGCCGCTCTGGGTCGACATCCCGCTTCAGGGCATCCTCGATACCGTGAACAGAAAAGGATGACAGCGTGGCGAGGTCGACCGCTTCGCGGCGGATGCAGCCCACGCACTCTGCGGCCGCGTCCGAGCCGGTCGGTGCAAGCGCTGGCCCCGCAGCAACGGTGACGGAAATGCCCAAAGCCGAACGCCACGAGCCACGGCAAGTCGCGTCCCCACCGCCGGCACTCATGGCACAAGACCCGAAGGTCACGGCAATCGTCGAGGCGCGCCACGGCGATCCCTTCGCCTTTCTCGGGATGCACAAAACCGAGCGCGGCGTGTGTGTGCGCGCGATGTTGCCGCATGTGAGAGAGCTTGCGGTTATTGATAGCAGCACCGGCAAAATCGTCGCCGAGGCGGTGCAAATTCACCCCGAGGGGCTGTTTGTCGCCGAGATGCCCGGTCGCCAACCGTTTCGCTACCGGCTGCGGATAGCGGATGGCGTCAGCGTGCGCGAATTCGCCGATACCTATAGTTTTTCGCCAATCCTTGGCGAACTCGATCTGCACCTGCTTGCCGAGGGCAACCACTTCACCAGCTATAAAAAGCTTGGTGCGCACCCGATTGTACATGAGGGGATCGAGGGGGTGGCCTTTGCGGTATGGGCGCCCAATGCCAGCGCTATCAGTATCGTCGGAGATTTCAATGCCTGGGACGGACGGCGAATGCCAATGCGGCGGCGCGGTTCAACCGGGTTCTGGGAATTGTTCGTACCGGGCTTGCGGCCAGGGCGTCTCTACAAATATGAGATCCACGGCCCGGAGGGCCGGCTGTTGCCGTTAAAGGCAGATCCTCACGCTGAACGCGCTGAACGGCCGCCGAAAACTGCTTCGATCGTCGCGGATGTGTCAGGTCATATCTGGCACGACGGGGCGTGGATGGCCGAGCGTTGGCGCTGCAACGACCGCGAAGCGCCAATTGCGATCTACGAGGTTCATCTCGGTTCGTGGCGGCGCCGCGCCGCCGAGAACAACCGGTATTTAACTTACCGCGAGCTTGCTGCCGAACTCGTCCCTTATGTTGTCGAGTTGGGCTTTACCCATATCGAGCTGATGCCCGTCATGGAATACCCGTTCGACGGATCATGGGGATATCAGCCGATCTCGCTTTTCGCGCCGACCAGCCGTCACGGTTTACCCGATGATTTCCGTGCGCTGATCGAAGCTTGCCACCAAGCCGGAATCGGGGTGTTGCTCGATTGGGTGCCGGGCCATTTTCCAAACGACCCGCACGGCCTCGGCCGCTTCGACGGCACGGCGCTGTACGAGCATGCCGACCCGCGACAGGGGTTCCATCGCGACTGGAACACCCTGATTTACAATTACGGACGCCGTGAAGTCGCCAATTTCTTGTTGTCGAGCGCGCTTTATTGGCTGCGCGAATTTCATATCGACGGTATTCGGGTCGATGCCGTCGCTTCGATGCTTTATTTAGACTACAGTCGTCCAGAAGGCGAATGGATCCCGAACGCCTATGGCGGGCGTGAAAACCTTGAAGCGATCGCGTTTCTGCGCCGGGTCAACGAGCTGATCTTTGGCGAAGCGAACGGGGCCACCTCGATCGCCGAGGAATCGACGGCGTGGCCAATGGTGTCGCGCCCGACTTATGTCGGCGGGCTTGGTTTTGGCTATAAATGGAACCTTGGTTGGATGCATGACACGCTACACTATATGTCGAGCGATCCGATCTTCCGCAAATATCATCACAATGATCTGAGCTTTGGTTTGCTCTACGCCTTCCACGAAAACTTTATTCTTGCATTGAGTCATGACGAGGTCGTCTACGGCAAGCGATCGCTGATCGGTAAAATGCCTGGTGACCGCTGGCAGCGCTTTGCCAATCTGCGCGCTTATTATGGGTTCATGTGGACTCATCCCGGCAAAAAGCTTTTGTTTATGGGGGGTGAATTCGCCCAGGAACGCGAGTGGAGCCACGATATCGGACTCGACTGGCATTTGCTTGATGACGCAATGCATAGGGGTGTGCAGCGATTGTTGCGCGATCTCAATCGTCTCTATCATAGCACCACGGCATTGCATCAGCTCGATTGCGATCCTGAGGGGTTCCAATGGATTGACGTTGCCAATGCGGAACAGAGTGTCGTCTCATATCTGCGCCGCGGCCGCAGCCCGCACGAATTTGCCGTCGTCGTCTGCAATTTCACGCCGGTACCGCGCGAGGATTATTGGATTGGCGTACCGCGCGCCGGCCGCTATCGCGAGCGCATCAACACCGATGCTGTCGAGTATGGCGGAAGTGGTATCGGCAATGCCGGCGAGGTCCATACCGAGCCGCACCCGATGCATGGTCATTCCTATGCGCTGCGTCTGCGGCTGCCGCCGCTTGCTACGTTGATTTTTACTGTTGACTGAAGTCAGGACTGAGCAATTATTCCCGGTCTCAATAAAAACATTTGCAATACCTTGATTGAAAGCCGGACCGCTCCATCCCGCCTAGTCGGGGGCTGAACGCATATGGCAGCTGCGCGTTCGGTCTGGCCCGGCAAGCCCTATCCGCTGGGTGCGACGTGGGACGGCAAGGGGGTGAATTTTGCCCTGTTCTCCGCGCATGCCGAAAAGGTCGAACTGTGCCTGTTCGATCGCAGTGGACTGCACGAAGAAGTGCGGATCGCAATGCCCGAGTATACCGACGAGGTCTGGCACGTCTATCTGCCCGATGCACGGCCCGACCTGCTTTATGGCTATCGCGTATACGGGCCCTACGACCCGCTGAACGGGCACCGTTTTAACCCCAATAAATTGCTGATCGATCCTTACGCCAAATCGCTGTACGGCAGGCTGCGCTGGTCCGATGCTGTTTTCAGTTATCGGGTCGGCAGCCCACGCGAGGATTTAGCGATCGATCGGCGCGACAATGCGCGCTTCGTCCCCAAATGTCGGGTTATCGAGCCCGCCTTTACCTGGGGTGACGAGCGCCGCCCGCAGACCCCTTGGGAGGAAACAATCATCCTTGAGCTCAGCGTGTCCGGGATCACTAAACGCCATCCCGGGATTGACCCCGAATACCGCGGAACTTTTGCCGGTCTGGCCTCGCCGACGATGATCGATTACCTCCTCGAATTAGGTATCACCGCCGTCGAGCTGCTGCCGATCCATGCTGCGGTCGACGAGCGACAGCTGGTCGACCGCGGCCTCAGCAATTACTGGGGCTACAATACGATCGGCTTCTTTGCGCCCGATCCGCGGCTATTGTCAGTCGAGTCGATTTCGGGTTTCAAGACTATGGTCAAACGTCTGCACGACGCCGGGATCGAAGTCATTTTGGACGTAGTCTATAACCATAGCGGTGAGGGAAATCATCTTGGTCCATCCTTCACGTTTCGCGGCATCGACAATGTATCCTATTATCGGTTGGACCCTAATCGACGCTATTATCAGGACTTTACCGGCACTGGGAATACGTTGAACCTTGATCACCCCCGGGTGTTGGCGCTGGTGATGGATTCGCTGCGCTACTGGGCGACGGAGATGCACGTTGACGGCTTCCGTTTCGATCTCGCCCCGGCGTTGGCGCGCGAGAACGGTGAATATGGCCAGGGCAGCGCGTTATTCGGCGCAGTGCGGCAGGATCCGGTAATGGCCGGTCTGAAGTTAATCGCCGAACCCTGGGATCTTGGTCCGTAC
>Ga0213882_10000620_pt1 | contig 11481 bp, 8 predicted proteins | sample BarmaccoBMER_R09_FD_160106 | JGI IMG/M metagenome (GOLD analysis project Ga0213882, IMG submission 160106) | Barbacenia macrantha exposed rock microbial communities from rupestrian grasslands, the National Park of Serra do Cipo, Brazil - ER_R09 ...
CCTCCGATATGCCGGACAGGTTCGCGCGTGCACCCGCCGCAATTCGTTCGACGTCCGCTGTCACCGCCGTAGCGTGGGAAAATGCCGGAGCATGCGCCGCAAAGGGGTCGGAAAACGAACCCCCTGTCTGCGCCGCCGCCCCCCTTGCTATGGGGACGTCCGATTCATGGCCCGCTTCCCGGCCGGCAGGCTTTCGCCCGGCGGTTACCTCCAGCCAGGTTGCGGTTACAAGGACGAGCAACTCGAGCGCCGAGCGATCTAACGCACCGCGCTGCTCGTGGCCCGAGTCGGCGTAAATGATTGCCGCCACTTTCTCTTTTAGAATCAGGGGAACAATGACGCACGCGGGGTCAGCGGGTCCTCCAAACTGGGATATAAATTTTCCGTCCATTTCTGAACTACTGCCGGCAAACGTTTGACGCGAATTCAGAACCCGCACCAGAGCTAGAGCGGTCAAATCGAGCGAAAAGTCTTTTATCGAATCCGATACCCCGTGTCCATGCCAGCCCGTCGCTGTTCCGCCCTTGATCACAAATAGAGCGGTTCGTCCACTATAGGGTGCGGTGCTGTCGATGAGCGCGCGCAGCACGTCGCGCTGGGCGGTTACAGCATGAATAGCGCTGACTGCTTTGAACAGTCCATCCGTTGCTGCCGAACCTGGCTTCCCTGCCTTATCCCGCTCTCGGTCCAGTTCTTCAAGCACGCTACGCGTGAGCTCTTCGCGCAGATTCTCCATATGGCGCTCGAGCACCCGGGAGACAAGTTTTTGGACGACTTTATCCATTTGAGCTTTATCCATTTGACCTTTGCCCAGCATGGTTGGGAAGAATACCTTGTCGGTCCGGCATCTCCACCGGTCTGTTTAACTTGGTCATTATAGGAGGGCTTTCCGCTTTCCTCATGTTACCTCGGTTACTTCCGCCAGGAGCATAGGCCTGAGTCGTGAAATTCTGGCCAAACGTCTCTCCTCCTGCTGCGTCCAAGCAGGAGGGCTGGTTCGGGTGCTACAATGTCTCCGCATTTCGACCCGATACTGCCCAAAATTGTTGAATCGGCGGAAGAATGGGGACCATCCAACCAAAAGTGAGTGAACCGGTCAGCGATGAGCTGGCGCTGGTTCAAGCAGCCAAGGCGGGTAACGTCGGGGCCTTTGAAGATCTGGTCCGGCGATATGACCGGAACGTGTTCCGCATTGCGCAGCATATCACCCAAAACCGCGAGGATGCGGAAGATGTGGTGCAGGACGCGTTCCTGAAAGCTTACGGTAACCTGGCGCAATTCCAGGGGCAATCAAAGTTTTACACCTGGCTGGTGCGGATCGTCGTCAATGAGGCGCTGATGAAGTTGCGGCGCCGGCGGCCCGAGCGGATGGTTTCGCTCGACGAGGACGTCAAGACTGAGGACGATTCGGTGCCTCGTGAAGTTGCCGATTGGGCGCCAAATCCGGAACAGCTCTACACGCAATCGGAGCTGCACGATATTCTTAGCCGTACGATTCAGGGGTTGCCGCCGAGCTTCCGCACCGTATTTGTGCTGCGGGATGTAGAAGGATTGTCAACGGAGGAAACCGCCGACGCTCTAGGGCTCAGCATTCCCGCGGTGAAGTCGCGATTGCTGCGGGCGCGCTTGCAGTTGCGCGAGAGGCTTAGCCGTTTCTTTCAAAAACGCAAAAACGGTGGAGACCGGATCGGTGGAGACCACAACCAGTGAAATGCTCTGAATTCCTGCAAGAGCTGACCAACTACTTAGACGGCGTGCTGGACGCCCGCACCAAGGCCGAGCTGGAAGATCACCTTGCTTGGTGCCATAACTGTTACGTGGTGTGCGACACTACCAAGAAAACCATCGAGATCTACCGCGACTCTCAGCTCTACGAACTGCCGGACGATCTGCGCACTCGCCTACGTACGGCTATCATGTCGAAGTGCAAGCAGAAGAAAGCGGAACAAAGCTCGTAAAAGGCTTTCCGACGCGGGCAACACCCATTCCCCAGCTAACGTCGACGGCTCATTCGGGGAGCGCTGAATGGATTCAACCACCCTCGAGTCACTGCGCCACAAACTGCTGGAGGCGCGCGCCCAATTTAGCCGTGAAGCCACCCGCAAGGCAGAGGACGGACGTGAAGCCGGCTCCGATGTCGCGGCGGCGGATATCCTGGACCGTGCCGTGACTACCTACACCCGCGAGCTCAACTTTAGCCAGAGCGAGAACGAGACCCAGCTGGTGCAAATGGTCAATGGGGCGCTCGGGCGTATGGATGATGGCACGTACGGTCAATGCCTCAGTTGCGGGCGCGAGATCGGAATTAAGCGCCTGCAGGCCGTTCCCTGGACTCACCTCTGCATCGATTGTCAAACCAAAGCCGAGGAGGTCGACCAGGACCGCCGCGGCGTCGCCTGAGACTTAGCCCTGTGTACTTCAGCCTTCAGCCCGCAGAGCGACCCATCTAACTCCTTACTGCAGAGCCGGTGGTTTGGGCGAGGACGATGCCATGATCCCGCGTGGGCCCATGCCGGACGGGAACCGGTTGCAGTGATCGGAAAAGAGGAACAAGCGACTTGAGATTATGGGAGAGCGATCGCTGCCCTTTTTCGCCGAAAAATCTAAGGTGAGTGTCGCCGCAGCTTTCAGGTTCACCCCTCGGCGATTGCGCGGCCAACTTCATCTCGCTGCCCTGGCTTAGACATTCAGGAGGATGACTGTCACACTACGTTCAAACACTCGGCTTGCCAGGCTTGCGAGCGGTCAATTTGTTTGTTGGCCGTCGGTTTTCTCGGGTGGCCTAAGACTAGATGCTTCTTTCAGTCTTCCCTGCTGGCCAGGTTTTCTCGCGTGAACTATAGAACGGCCCGAGCGCCCACCGGCAGCGAGCGACCTATCGACCGATCCTTAGTCCAAGCTCCCCACCGTGATGTGGTGCGATCGTGCTCATTCACCCGTGTCAGCCGTCGTCTTTTCTTGGACCGCTCTCGAACCAATTGTTTCTCTTGGCAAAGTTTTCCGAGGAGTACGAAGATTTTAGGAAGTTGAGAGCGCTGGCCTGTGGCGCTCCCAAGGCCTGAGCCGTGCAGCTTGCTGCCCCCCAGCTTCGCTTAATGCTGCTGCCCGCCGGAGGACTCTTCAATACGCGCGGTTGCGACTGGTTTTCGCGGCGGGCAAAAACCGCGCTTATCGCGGATCGTTTAGCGACAGATGTAAAAGGAGCCCGTTCCCAGAGCGAAATGGGAACGGGCGGCAATATGGGTATGGCTAGTAAGTGCGTGAGGTCAGAGTTTGGCGATAGCTCAAAATATCCACGTCCCGGAACAATGGCGTACCCGGCGGCAAACCTTGTGGGGTGGTAAAGTCCGGGTCGAAAACATAGTTACGGGTGGGCGGCTGGTACACCGAATAGGTACAGCACTTAAAAGCTCCGGTGTTGTAAGTCGAATAAAAGAGGCTGACGAGAGAACCCTCATAATTCAGAGTTGAGCCCGTCGTCTGCCAGTCCTCGAGGAAACGAATGAAATTGTGAACGCCTCCATCGGTACCGAAGGCGTAGTCGTTGGCGTTCTCCCAATTGGGGAAAGGAAAACTCATGTTTTTACCGGCTGCAATGGCCGCGCGATAATACGTAGTGGCAGCCGGCCGATTGCCTTGCGCCTGGGTCGGAGTACTCCACAAGCTATTGACGTCCGCCCAGTTGTTCGAGAGCACGGTTACGGCGTCGGCAAGCACCCCAGCATGAGCTGTGCCATTGGCGTCAGCGCCGCCATTCCAAATGGGATCGTTGGCATTGGAATTGTAGTCGCCCTGAATGTAAACCGGGTTTTCCGATCCAACCGTGAACCCGCCCTGGTTGTTATCGGGACGAAGAGGAACGTTCCCCAAGGAACCATCCACCAGCTTGAGCACGTGACGAGCGCTGCTGACCCAGTTTTTGGAAGCCAGGCTGCACTGCTGCATGCGGCCGACTACGGTCAAGTATGGATCCGGTGTCCCGTTCCTCAGCACTCCCCGATTCACACTATTATTCACCTGGTAGAGCGGTGCAGCGAGGTAACCGAAACCAAGTCCCTCGTTGATCGATCCGAAATTATCCAAGACTTTGTTCTGGTTGACGTCTTCTGGCGAAAAAGGCTTGCCATTGTTAATAGGCTCGAGCGCTCCATCGGGCGTACCCGGCGCACTGGCTGCGTTGATCGAATCCTCCAGACCTGAGTCACCTGTCTTGACATTGCCGGCGTTGGGATTCGGCAGCATCCCCCGGCGATCGGAGAAATAGACGACGTAACCATTCTGATTGGTGAAGTTCACCAGGGTACCGGTCTGTCCGGTTGTGCCCAGCAACCAACGCTTCAGGTTGCCGACATCGACTTCGACGGCATTCATGACGCCGTTCGGAGTGCAAGAGTTGTTGCCGAAGTTGGTATCGCGCGGTTCGCCCTCGCGGGCGTCGTAGAAGTTGATCGGATACCAATTGAACTGGGTATTGCTCTGCACGTTGTAGGGTGCGGTGACCCCTCCCCAATAAGAGTCGCCAAAATAGGGCGACGTGGTCTGCGAGTCAACCAGCAGTTCCGGCGGCTTTCCCACAAAGCAGGTGTAAGGGCTGCGGTTGCCGGTGTAGAATGGGGAACGCGCTGCATCGATAGCATCGTTGCCGTTGCGGTCGGCGACCTTCTGCAGAATAAGAATAGCGTCAGGGTTGACAGGGTTGCTGCCTGCACCGCCGCCTCCCGGAACGGTTGGAGCCTCCACCCCGCGCGCAAATCCTAAGCCCAGCCATTCCGTCGTGACTCCCACCCAGTTTCCGTTCTCGAGGGCTTCGACGCGCAGAAAACCATCCAGTAGGTTCCATGTGGTTTGTGCCGGACTGGCCGCCGGGTTTGCCTCATTAATGGGAAATGGAACATTGGTCCAAGGGATCATATTGGGGCGCGGATCATTCGCGGGACAAACCGGTGGGTTGCCATTGGTGCACTGGGTAGCGGCAGGTCCCGTCCCGGCCTGGGGGGGAGCGACCGTCAACCCCAAAGTCGGGTTATTGGTGATGATGGGAGCATTTCCGGGAAGGGTGTTCGGGACGGTCGAGGCGATTGGGGCAAACGGCCAGTCCAGACCTCCACCCCCGGTAGGCAGGATGGCTCCCGGGTTGTTAGGTACTCCACCGCAAGCGTAGCCCGCGGTAGCAAATTGCGTCGCGTCCGCCATAGCCGTGCTGGCAGTCGCAAAGTAGGTGACATACTTTCCACCCGTCCCTAAGCCTGGCAATCCCGCGGGGATTGAGGTTTGCACGCCGTAAGCATAGGGACCAATATTGGCTAGCCGGATGGTCTGTCCATCGGTGTTGTTGGGATTGCTCAGCATCTCCGTCGGATCATCAGAAAGCAGGACCCGGACCTGAGCCTGGTTATATAACCGTGATTGCCCGAGCGGCGAGTTTGGTGATTCCCCTGCCGGGGGACGACGAATGATTTGGTAGGCGAAGTTGGTTCCAGTAACAAAGGGCAAGGAGAGATTCACCGCTCCCGTGCCACCCGGATTGCCGTAGTTGGCATCCTTGATCATGCCGTTGTAATAGCTGACGCCCAGAGAGATATTTTGCCAACTGTTATTCTGTGCGGACTGCGGTGGCTTGCCGCCGGCTCCCACTACGCTTCCCTCGTTCTGAGCGATGGCTCGGCACGATGGACGCGCAGGCAGATCACAGCCTTGGGTTGCCTTGGGGATGAGGACTTGGCCGTTGTCGTTGTTTGCCGCCGCTGCCAAACCGTTGGGTAGAACGGTACGCACCACGTTTCCGTAGGCGGTCAGTTTATCGTGGAAAGTAACTGTGCAGCAGTTCGCCACCCCCAAATAGAGGTCACCGTTGGTGTGAACCCGTCCGGCAAAATCTAGATTGGGGCTGCTATAGAAGCCGAGATCGCTGTCGGAGAACACGCCGAACTGGAAGACCGGGATCAGTGCGACTTGCGCCTGGCGCATCATGCTAACTTGCTGCCCTCCAGACTGGGTCACCGTGGTTTGCATGCTAATCGGCACCAATTGCGCGTAGAGACCTGTATTTGGCCCGCTGGCGATTTGACCCCAAGCCGATGCGCGAAGCGCGTTTCCTTGACAATAGGGCTGACCGTTGGCGTCGAGCGGGGCGACAGTATAGGTGGTGTAGGTGACGCCGGCCGGCCCGTTGGGGGGAAAATTGCTGACCGCGCAGATGTCACTCGGCAACGGTGCTTGCGCGTTCCTGAACGTGTTCTCCAGGTCGGAGGACATTTTCTCCGCCGCACCTTCAGCGTTATGAAACGCGAGATTGTTCTGAGCATCGCCCCCGCCGACCTTCTGCTCGGTGTTCACCATCATCAGCAGGCCAATCGAAATGGCCGACATTACTGCCAAGAGCAGAAGAGCGGTGATCAGGGTAAATCCCCGCGTTTCATGTTTCCTGCTTTTCATGTGCATTCCCCCTACTCGGAAAACTTGCTTTGTGCTTCCCCCCGCATTACGGTCCCAATGGATAATTGTTGTTGAACGTCAGATTGCGCAAACTAATGGATGTCTGCAGATCAAGACCTTGATACCCGGACGTTCCGGCCTGCGTGCTCCGCATCGCCAGGTTCACGATATTCACCTTGGTGAGCTGCTTGGGAGTAAGCCCTTGTGCTTGCCCTCCATCCGGCTGGTTCGTGAACAAGGCGCCGTTGTTATAGAGGTCGTAACTGAAATTCAGCAGCATCACGTTCTCCGCCACCGGAATTGGCGTGTGCCCATCGATCATGCGTTCAAAGCGCGGGGCGATACCGGTATTGTCTACAAAGTAGCTAATGATGAGCATTCGGTATGCACCATTTCCCTGGTTAGCGGAGAACCCATTGATCTGGGTAAGTGTCCCGCCGGTGGCGCCGATTTGATTCAGCTTAAGAGTGTCCCCGGCCGCAAAAGTAACGTTGTAGGTGTTGTTGCCAGCAGCAGCCACCGGGGCGGTGACTTCAGCGAGCGCCATCCCTGATTTGGCGTTCTGCGCGCCCAGGCCTTGCGATACTTGAAACCAAATGACATCGCCGGGGGTCAATCCAACCGCCGGATCATTGAGCGCCTGTGGTGCATTCAATCCCGGAGGTAGCACACAGGTTCCAGGCAGAGGATTGGGTAGAGAAAATTGCGCCGTCGTCGGACTGGTAATAACGACGTTGTAGCAGTTCAAAAGGAGCGCGGTATCGACATAAGCGAGTGTGATGACGTCGGTTTGCAGGCCATTGATGATCGGACCAAAGCGATAGCCAGGGACCAAACCATAGAGCGGAGCAGGCTGGCCGGTGCTGGGATCTGGCGGATAGGCAGCAGCCGCGTTATTGATGTAACACTTGCCCGTCTGGTCGCAACCGTAAACCGGCGGGGTTCCACCCGTGGGCAAGGGAATGCCTACATCGGGCAAACCAGCACCTGCTAGGCTGATGTCCTTCTGTAGCAGGTCGGAAGCAGCGCGAAAATCCTGCTGCATTTCTGACCGTTGCGACGCCACCCATGTCGCCTGAACGGCCGGGCTGTACAGATTCGCCGCCGCTCCCAGGACAATCAGCCCAATAGTCATCGACACCAGCAGCTCCGCCAGTGTAAAGCCGCACGCCTTGGACTTGTGCTTGCTCATAAGGCCTCGTCAGTGATACTCGGAAATGTAGCTGGCAACCGTGTAAGTCTTGGGGGTGGTCCCTTGCGGAGTGTTGTACTGTACGGTGATTACCAGCTGTCTTAGACTAGCGTTCAGCGAACCATCGGCATTGAACAACGGGTTGATTTGAATCTGCCTTTGGTAATTGGCGAGACTCAAATGAATATCGTCAGCCGTGTTCATGATGCCATCCGGCCCCGGCTCATTCAGCATTTGTGGGCCCGCAGCCGAGTCGTCGGCGGTACCGATGATGCCGTCACCACCGGCCAGATTGATGTTCTGAAAACCATCGAGGAAGATACCCCCATTCGAAACGTTCTGGATCGATGACCATAGCAGTTGGGAGCTGTTGCGAGCGGTGAAGAGACTCTCCACCGCTTCATTGGCAAGTTGCTTGGCAATCATGTCCTGCTGCGCGGTTTGGGTGGCCGACACCGCCAAGCCAAACAGACCGCAAAGGCTGATGAGCCCAATCGTAAGCACCACGATCGAAATCATGACCTCGAGGAGTGTGAAGCCTCGCTGCGTGCGCATAAGGCGAGTGCCAGTCGCTTGTTTGCTCATGCTCATCATTGCTGACTCCAGCAGTTCGTGCCGCAGGTCCCGCTCGCTAGTAAACGCCAACCCCGCAATCGACCCGTGGAGCCCCACAAGGTGATTGCCCGCGAGCTGTAGAGATCCCCTGCTCTGGCGATGTAGACGACTCCGTTATTCAAATTCGAGCTGCACAACACTCCCGTGGCAATATCCTGTGCCGAGCCGTCAGGGCAGAAATAAATCTGGTTGGGAATGGCGCCGTTGACGTTTTGGTCAAAATCAACCGCACGGGCGGCAGTACCAAAACAGTCTGGAGTGCAGTTGGGCGCTACGTTGGAGGTGGGAACACCTGCATTTACGGTGAAGACCACGTCCGACGGTAAGGTGTAGGTAGCCGTATATGCTCCATCAGCCGGTGCGTTGGCCCACTGCGGTGCGGGAGCCACAGAAATGCTGTTTGGGCCCGCGCCTGCGGTAAAGGTAACCACGTACGCCCCGCGCTGCGCGATGGCCGTCTCGCGAGCGATGCGCATGGCCATTAGTGTTGTGTTATAGGCATTGGTCACACGCGCCTGTTGCAGAATAGGTTGCAGGAGCATCGAGGCAATCCCCACCATGGTCGTCATCACGATGGTGACGATGAGGAGTTCAACTAAAGAAAACCCGGTTTGCGACCTCGGTCTTTTCATCTCCCATCCTGCCGGTGAGGAACGTCGAGCGTTCATATTCGCCTTCTTACTACCGTGCAACGACTTAACGGCTTCGATAACATCAATATTTCATGCAAGGATAGGGATATCGGGAGAGCTAGAAAAGTTACGGTAGTCAATCGCCTCAAATTACCGTTAGTACAGGTAACCCTCAAGTAACGATGTAGTGCATGCGTAAGAGGTAGTTGGATCAGTAGTTGGCTGAATACCGGTGAGCATACAAGAAGGTCCCAGCATGGTCGGTACCCAGCCGGGTAGTTACTTCTGATTTCGTGGGATAGCCGGCGCGCGAGACACGAATGAAGTCCCTTGGTCAGGCCACTGAGCGATACTCCTATCCCGGATCTGCCAAACTGCAGCGTGTCGCGGAGAAGCTACGGGACCTTAGCCCGGCCGGGCTGATGCGTCGTCGGATCGGAAGCAGGTAAGATGTCTTTGCGTGCGGCCGTCGGATCTCGGTCGATGGGGTGATTCACGAAAATCACTCACCGCTGTGCCGCTCCTTCACGCGCGTGAATCGCTTCTTGGTAGGAGCAGACGTTTGCGCGCGTGAGCCGACACGCCCGAAGGCTGGTTGGCTGCCGAGCTAGCCAGAGCAAATCCGCTATTTTACTGTGAAGAAGCTGTTCCCCCTCACTTGGGTTCGGGGCGAAAGGCAAGCAGCTCACAGGGAGTGTTCGAGCCAGCTGAAGTCGGCGCCTGGGTGACGCCAGCTGTTACGGCTGGCTTCCATCGCGCCGTTTTAGCGTTGGCCGCTCATCGCCCGTGTCGCTCCCGCTGCCCGGGTTCTCGGTTTTCGTAGCACGGCGCAAGGTGGGACGGTTCGTATCCTTGTGGTCCTCGATCTTGTGACGATTCTCGAGCTGCGCCAGACGCGCCTTTACGTCCTGAAACTCGGAGCTATCCAGCTTATATTGAGGCTCGGCAGGAAGAAGGGTGTTAATCTCGCGCTGCGTCTTTTCCAACCTATCCGGAGTTTGCGGATGGGTGTCGAAGGCTTTCGCTAGGGTCCCCGGCCTCTTCTTCTCCATGGCCTCGACCTTCTCGAAAAAGGCGGTGAAGGCCTGGGGGTCATAACCGGATTTGTACATATATTGCACGCCGAGGTAGTCAGCTTCGGCTTCAAATCCGCGAGAAAACTTTAAAAAGCCCATGGGGAGGGCCAGTCCCGCCGCGCTCTGGACCGCGTAACCAATCCCGCCGCCAACGAAGATCAGCGGTATTGAGGCCAGGTTCAACAGCTGCCCGCGCGTGTTCTCCCGGGCGATGTGGCAGGCTGCCACGTGGGCAATCTCGTGGGCCATGACTCCCGCTAGCTCGGCTTCGTTGTCCGCGGCCAGGATCAGTCCGGAGTTCACATAAAAGAAGCCGCCAGGCAGCGCGAAGGCGTTTACATCATCGGAATCGACAACCTTGATCGTGAATGGCACCTGCGAGTCCGAATTGCGAACCAGGTTCTGTCCAATCCGGTTGATGTATTCGGTAATGACTGGATCTTTGATCAGCTTGGTAGTGGACTCAACCTGCTCGGCATACTGCTTTCCCATTGCGATCTGATGGTCGAGAGAGTACCAGTTGCTGATCCCTCTGTTGCAGCCCACGTTGCGGTTTCCGATCGCACTTATATCGCGGATGCTACCGTCATGATAGGACTTGAGTGGACGCGTTGAGCCTGCACCTTGATCAGCGGAGGAGACGTCCGCGGCGAGCACTGGAACAACCAACACAAGGCCGCAGACTAGGGCGGCCCAGGCTTTGGCATTGAGATTCATGGCACACTCCGACCCCTGAACACGGTCTCTTACATGAGGTAGATGCGAAAGGCAGCCTGATTGGTTACCAGGAATAAGCGCTTCCCCTCTCATGGCTCACAAGAGCAGGTCAAGAGCGAAATAAAGACCAAACATATGCGAGGCTGAGCAGCATCAATATGCCCGCCGTAAACCAGCAAAGAATGTTGTACAAACGTGAGTTGACGAATTCCCCCATCAGATCCTTTTTATTGACCAGCAACAGCATGAAAATCAGTACAAAGGGAATGGCAACACCGTTGACGGCTTGCGAAAGGATGGAAATCTGGATGAGGGGCAAGCTGGGGGTCAGGATCACACCAGCGCCCGCCGCGATCAGAATGGTGTACAGCCAGTAGAATACCGGGGCCTCACTGAACTTCATACCGACGCCCGATTCAAACCCCAAACCTTCACAAACCGTATAAGCAGTTGATAGAGGCAGAATGGAGGCTGCAAATAACGAGGCATTGAATAGGCCGAGGGCGAACAATATATAGGCGTAGTCCCCGGCCAGTGGCCGCAGCGCGGCGGCGGCGTCGGCGGCTTGGCGGATGTCCCTTAATCCATGGAGGTAAAGCGTCGCCGCACAGGCCACAATGATGAACCAGGCGACCAGATCCGTGAAGAAGCATCCGGCAATGACGTCGAGACGGGAGATGCCGTAATCTCGTCGGGTGATGCCCTTCTCGACGACCGAGGACTGCAAATAAAACTGCATCCAGGGGGCTATTGTGGTGCCCACTACCGCAATTGCCATATAAACGTAGTTCTTGTCTGAGAAAAGATGCCGGTC
>Ga0213882_10000622_pt1 | contig 11470 bp, 5 predicted proteins | sample BarmaccoBMER_R09_FD_160106 | JGI IMG/M metagenome (GOLD analysis project Ga0213882, IMG submission 160106) | Barbacenia macrantha exposed rock microbial communities from rupestrian grasslands, the National Park of Serra do Cipo, Brazil - ER_R09 ...
TGCTGGATCGAACAACCGGGCAGTTCCTGATGGGCAAGCCGTTCGTGAAGGTGAACTGGATGGACGGCTTCGATGAAATTGGCCGGCCGAGGCGCGTGCCCGGCATGGCGCCTTCGAAGGAAGGAACGTTGATCATGCCGACAGTGAACGGCGGGACAAATTGGTATCCGCCGTCGTACAGTCCTCGCACGGAGCTATTCTATATTCCTGGCTGGGAGAACACCGGTAGCATCGCAGTGGAAGGCGAACGGCCGCGGACCGTCGGCAACTTGCCGCCGGGCGCGCCCAATTTGGTGCTGAACGACAGGCCCGAAGAGCAGGGCTATGGCTTCGTCCGCGCGTTCGACATGAAAACCGGCGACAAAAAGTGGGAATTCAAGATGGGCGACGTGACTTACGCGGGAGTACTGAGCACAGCCTCGGACTTGGTGTTTAGCGGCGGCCGCGAGGGATATTTTTATGCGTTGAACGCTCGCACGGGTGAGTTGCTTTGGCGGACTGCGCTGGGCGGCCAAGTCAATAGCGGCCCCATGAGTTACATGGTCGACGGGAAACAGTACATCGCCGTAGCCGCCGGAAGCTCATTATTCGCGTTTAGGCTCAAGGAGTAGATCGCGCCTCCGAGCCGCATTACGTCTAATAGCTTGGACTTCACCCAACGGACGCGTTTTCCATCAACTTGACCGCGCGCGTCGCAACTTAACAGACTGCTTTATCCGGGATATGTGCGCTCCGCGCCAAGCTTGACCGCCTCCTAATGTCCTCCAACCGTCAGCGCTTGGTTCGTTGAACGCCGAACTCCTGACGTGCTCAACCCCAAGGGCTATTTTTTGGTTGACTCTGGTATTAGGATGATGTAGTCTTGCCTTGCTAATAACGGGAGAGCGGGCCTAACGGGTCTTCTTAAGTAGCGGGCATATCTTCAGTCGCGGACTTCTCACGTCTTTTCCCGGAGGTCCCGAATGCGCTCCCTCGCTGTTGTAGTGTGCTTGGTTCTGGGTGAAGCGGTCGTTTTTGCTCAGAGCGATCGCGGCACGATCACTGGAACGATATCGGATCCGGCTGGCGCCGTCGTGACGGGCGCTGCCATCGAAGCCCGAAACGTCGCGACCGGTGCGGTTTATCCGGTCGCTAGCTCGACAACTGGCAATTACACCATTGCCCAACTGCCTGCCGGCAACTACGAACTGACCGTCACCGTGACGGGGTTCAAGAAATTCGTCCGCCAGAATCTGGTGGTGGAGGTGGCGGGTACGCTGCGCGTCGACGCGCTGCTTGAAGTCGGCACCAGTTCCGAAAGCGTCACCATCACCGAAGCCGCGCCACTGCTCAAGACGGAAGGCGGAGAGGTGAGCCACAACATCAGCACCAGCACTCTGGACGACCTCCCGATCCTCACCTTGAGCGGCGCGGCGCCGATAGGATCGGCCAACACACTGGGCAACGTCCGGAATCCGCTGTCAATGATCCAACTGCTGCCAGGTGCGCGTCAGTCTAGTGATGCGGATTCCGCCGGGGTCCTGCGCGTCAACGGCATGCCGTCCAACTCGCAAACCATCAACATTGAGGGCCAGAACGCGACCAACGGCTACAACAAGGGGTCCAACCAGATTATTCAGGCGGGCGTGGACGCAATCGAGGAGGTGGCCGTCCAGACCAGTAATTTCTCGGCCGAGTATGGCCAGGCCGGAGGCGGCTACTTCAACTACACCATGAAATCCGGCACCAACCAGCTTCACGGGAGTGCGTACGACTATTTTGTGAACGAGGCATTGAGCGCCGGCTTGCCCTTCACCGACGCCGGCAGCAGGAACCCTTCCAAGGAGGGCCAGCACATTCGAAACCCTCTGCGGCAGAACGATTACGGGTTTACTCTTGGCGGGCCGATTACGATCCCCAAAATCTACCGCGGTCACGACCGGACCTTTTTCTTCTTCAGCTTTGAGCAGTTTCGTCAAAGCGTATACAGCAACACTACGATTGGGATCGTTCCCAGTGACGCCTATCGCAGGGGCGATTTCAGTGCAGCCCTGAATGCCAACAACTGCAACACTGTTCCGGCCTCAGGGGCGAGGGTTTGCCTCAATCAGGTGTTCGATCCCAACACCAATCACATAGTGAATGGTGTCTTGGAGCGCGATCCCTTTCAGAACAACACTATTCCGCTCAGCCGCCTAGATCCTACGGCGGCGATCGTTCAGAACATGATTCCTGAGCCGAACACGGCCGGGTTATTCAACTACACCGCCCCGCCGTACTTGAATTTCCGGCACTCGACGATCCCTTCCATCAAGATCGATCACAACATTAGTAGCAAAATGAAACTGTCTGGATACTGGTCCTTGAATCACCAATTCTCGCCCCAGACCAACGGATTTCCACAACCGTACACAGCCCTTCAGCAGCAGAACTCCACGGCGAACACGGTACGGCTGAACCTGGACACTACACTGACTCCCACCCTGTTGTTGCATATCGGCGCCGGCTATTTGGAGCTCTCCAATCCCTCAGACGCCCCGCATTATGACCAAAAGCAACTGTTTCCCCAAGGGGTTCCCTTCACAGCGGGAACCTACTTCCCCTATCTGGCGGGCATGGTTAGCACCAATGGGGGTGGGTGGAACGGCGGAGGCGGATGGCCAGTAACCAACACGGGCGTGGCCTTTACCCTCTCACCCGAGACCCATGATTATAAGCCTACCTTCAATACCAGTTTGACCTGGGTCAAGGGTAACCATACCTACAAGCTCGGCGCAACTGCGATGTTTGAGGGGACGCAAGGCCTGAACAGCAGCCGCGCCCAAGGAGAATTTACATTCGCGCAACAGCAGACCGCCGATCCCTCCCAAAACGGCCAGCCTTTTGCGAATTTCGCGAGCAGCGGATTCGGCTATGCCAGCTTCTTTCTGGGTGTGCCCACCACCATAGCAACTGCTGCGCCCGCAGATGAGCGACTGGGAGACCATACCTATGGAATCTTCGCCCAGGACGACTGGAAAATCACCCGCAAACTGACCTTCAACTACGGCCTTCGCTGGGATTACGGCATCGCCTGGAAGGAACAATATGGCCGCCAGCAAAGCGCGGCCTTTAACCTTCCCAACCCGCTGATCGGGGGGCGGATTGGCACGGTGGAATACGAAGCCACATGCAAGTGTAGCTTTACTCAGGCTTACCCATATTCCTTTGGACCACACCTGGGAATGGCCTACCAGATCACGCCGAAGACAGTGTTCCGCGCGGGGTTCGCGATCTCCTATGGAGCGGAGGTGGAGGGCGGGGTCGTGGGCAGCTCTGGTGATTTTTACAGCATACCCGCGTCCGCCTATGGCTTTGCCGCGGGCGCACCGGGAGAGCGCCTGGCGGATGGGGACCCCGAGGGGCCTGGTAACCGGTTCGGCAATCCGGTGGTCCACTGGCCGGACTTCACACCTCATTACCCCGTTCCAGCCGCGCCGGGTGTCATCCCGCCGTCCTCCCCTTTCATTTCGATCGCGAAGAACACTGGCCGGCTACCACGGATTTTCCAGTGGAGCGTTGGCTTTCAGCGCGAGATTACGCGCAACCTAGTGGTCGATGCCGCCTACGTCGGCAATCGCGGCGCCTGGTGGGAAGGGCCGCTGTTGGCCGGCTTGAATTACAACGCGCTCACGCCGCAGCAGTTGTTGGCGTACGGGCTCGACGTGCGAAACGCGGCGGATACCACGCTCCTCAATACGCCAATCAACTCGCCGAGTGTGATTCAACGTTTTCCAAACCTGGCCAATCCCAATAGCGTCTACCCCGGATTTCCAGCCTCTCAACCCCTTATTCAGACTTTCAGGCCCTATCCCCAGTGGAACGGGATCCCGCCTTTCCTGGGTCCTCCGGATGGGAATACCTGGTACGACTCCCTTCAGATCAAGGCAACCCAGCGATTGCAGCACGGCTTGAGCATGCAGGTGGCCTACACATGGGAGAAAGAGCTCACCAACGGCACCAACTCCGACTTTTCCTACGTGGTGCCTTCGCCCCCGCTCATCAATGACGTATTCAACAAAGCGATCGATAAGCAGATTTCCAGCTACAGCATTCCGCAACTGTTGATCATTGCGTTCAATTATCAGACGCCTAGATTCACCGCTAGTTCGGCCGGGATGAAGGCGCTGTCGTGGGTGGCACGCGATTGGACGCTCGGTGGAATTTTACGTTATCAGAGCGGTCAAATCCTGCAAAGCCCGTTCTCCGCCAACAACCTGCTCTCGAACATGGCTCGCGGGCCGGCGAACAACCCTGCGCTGTGGGGCGGCGGCTACACGTTCTTGAACCGCGTGCCCGGGCAGCCTCTTTTTCTGTTCAATCCAAACGGGCACTTCGACCCGACTCAGCAACTGGCTCTGAATCCGAACGCATGGGTGGAACCGGCGTATGGTACGTTCGGGGCATCGGCTCCGTACTTTAACGATTTTCGCTGGCGGCGGCAGCCCGCCGAGAGCATGAGCTTCGGGCGTGTTTTCCCAATCGGAAAAGAGGGCCGGTACAGGCTACAGATCCGAGCGGAGTTCCAGAACATTTTCAACCGCTTGTTCTATTCCACTCCGCTCAATGGCTCGCCTTTTGGAGGGACCTATGTGAGCGTCAGTACGCCTACTCTCCACGGCAACCCCGGAGGCACATTGTCGCAGGGCTTCGGTTTTGTGAATTCGTTGAACGGCGTGGGGGCCCAGCCCCGAGGCGGCCAGCTCGTCGCGCGTTTCCAATTCTGATAATGGAGCCGGCCGGACTGACCGCGAACACTTAACGTCGACTGTGGCTACAATTACGGCTTCTTGGCGCGCGCGTTCTTTAGCAGCGCACGAATCTCGGCAGCGTTGGCGGCTGTAGCTCCACGCTGCGAAACGCCTCGACCGCCGGGTCCACCAGAAGGTGCAACGGTGGCGCCCGCAGGTTGGGTCCCGCCCGCCACCGGTTTCGCGGGAACGGCGGGGTTGCCAGTCGCGCCATTGACCAGGTCGATCGGTTTGTGGCCGTTGCTATCGGCGATCTCACTGTCGGCGCCTTTCTCAAGCAGATAGCGAACGAGTTCCGCCCTGCCCGCCTGCGCGGCGATGTGAAGAGCCGTCATACCCTCGTTCGTTGCGGGCGTCCGCGCGATGCGCATGGAATAGGTTTTCGTGCCTTTTACTTGAGCATTCACGTCCGCGCCGTGTTTAACAAGCAGATCCAACAGCGCGATATTCGGCTCGGCGCTCGCTGCTCCGGGTCCTCCACGCTGGCCGCCCACGGCACCCGCCGCAACCAGGAAAGATGTGAGTCCCATCGCTTTGATGTTGGGCGAAGCGCCCTTGGCCAGAAGCAGTTGAACGATTTCTATATCATTAGCAAGGACCGCCCGCAGCAAAGGCGTGCATCCGGTATCCTGCAGGGGATCGCTGAAACGTCCGGTGTAGCCTCCCCGGGTGGGGCGATGCATTCGGAGTTCGGGGTTGACATCGACATTCGCGGCCAAAAGAGCCCGGATGATGTCCATGGCGGAAGAGCGCGCGGAATGACTCGCATCGACCGGAACTTTCAGGCCGCCGCCGCTGCTGCCGCCCACCTTTCTATCTACGGCGATAAAGAGCGCCGTGCGTCCGTACCAATCCCACACGCCGGGATTTGCTCCACGATCGAGCAGCAGTTTGGCAATGTCATTGTTATCGTTATCGAGGGCGATCATCAGCGGGGTTACGCCTTCCGGCGTCGGCGCGTTCGGATCGGCTCCGGCAGCGATCAGCGCCTCGACGCAGTCATAGCAGCCGTCGCGTGCAGCGTACAGTAAGGCTGTCAATCCGCCGAAGGGATGGTACTGCACGCGAGGCTCCTCCGAGATGTGGCTTGGCCAGTCGTAGGACAGCGCCCGAGCCTTGACGTCGGCGCCTTTGGAAAGAAGTAACTTGACCATCTCTCCCGGATTTTTTTTGGCCGCAGCGGCGTACATCAACGGCGTTTGGCGATGTTCCTTTTCAACCGTGTTGACGTTGGCGCCGGCGTTTACCAACATTCGGACGACGGACAGCTCCCCGCTCTTGATCGCCAGCATCAACGCGGTTTCACCATCCAGATTGGCGCCCTCGGGTCCGGCGCCGGCATCGAGCAGCGTTTTCACCATGCGGGCGTCGGCGACCTTGACAGCTTCGGCGAGGGGCGTGTCTCCAAACTCATTGGTGACGTCGGCTTTCGCCTTGTTCGCGATCAGCGCGTCGAGCAATTCATAGTCGACGCGGTAAACGGCCCAGTGGATAGGGCGGGTGCCGTCGGGTTGCGCTTCATTCACATCCGCGCCTGCTCGAATCACCGCAAGCGCCGACTTACGGTCGCCCTTTTGGATCAGACTGGCGAGCGAACCTTGCCCTGTTTGAGCAGGAGCCACCTCGGCGGCAATTAGCAAGCAGAAAGCCGCAATAATGGAGCGTTTCAATCTTTTCTTTCTATACAACACTTGTTCTATACAACACTGGGGTCCAGCTTGTTATGGTGAGCGAACATACCTTTGGCCGCGTCGTACAGGAATTTGTATGGATCTTTCCAGGTTCGAGCCAGACCCTTTAGAACGCCGGCCTCCAACATGTCTTTGGGACTGTCTCCTTTAAGAGTTTGTTTCCAGATGCGGCTCCGAACCTCTTCCATCATGTCTCGCTCCGCCTTGAATTGCGTCCCGGTCATCACGGGACCGGCGGCGGGCACGATGCGGGTCTGCTCATTGCTGATCCGGAGGATGCTGTCCATGGCCTCCATGCGGCCGCCGATCCATGCTCCCGTGAACCAATCCAGAGCCGGGTCGCGTAGCGGAGAGGCGACGTCTCCCACAGCCAGAACATTTGAATTTTTGAAGAAGACGTATATGTCGCCGTCGGTGTGGGCCAGAGGCAGGTGGCCGTAGTCGATCTGTTCCGTACCGGCCTTCAGTGAGCCTGTGGTATGAAAGGTTTCGGTGGGCTGGGCGGCTTTTGAGCGAGCCTTCTCGTAGCGATCTTGGTCCGGAATCCAATAGTCAGTCGACATCCACTGCCGGGTATGCTCGTGCGCGATGATTTTTGCTCCTGCCGTCCCGAAGACTTCGTTGTTACCGGTCTGATCAAGGTGGTAATGAGTGTTGAAAAGATTCTGGACCTTATAGCTCAGGGTCAAGTTCTGGAGCCCTGCTTTCGGAGCGCCGCTATCGACCAGCACAACCCCTGCGTCGGTCGAAAAAAGGACCACGTTGCTGCCGGCTCCATCCACCACCACGGAGAGACTGTCATTCAAACGGCGGATCTCGGGGGCTTGCTGTGCATTCAGGCTTCGGGATACCCAAGTGCCAAGCGCGCCCGCGATACCAGTCTTAAGAAAGTCTCTGCGATACACTCACCGGCTCCTACACTTCAGCAATCGTACCCGTGCTGTCACCGAACTTATCGCGCTCTACTCCGACCTTCTGGAGCAGCGTCAAGTGGAGATTCGCGATCGGCGTTTTCTCCGGCAGCACGATATGCTGGCCGCCGACCTTCATCTTTCCATTGCCGCCACCGACCAGGATGTTCGGCTCTGGATAGTTGTTGTGCAGATCGCTATTGCTCATGTTCGACCCGTACATAAAAATTGAGTGATCGAGCAGGGTCCCTTGCCCATCCGGCGTCGCCGCCATCTTGGCCAGAAATTCCGCGAACTTCTCCACGTGCCAGGTCTGGATTTTTGCCAGCTTGTTGAGTCTCTCTAGGTCGTTGGCGTGGTGCGACATGGGGTGGAAAGCATCCGGGATTCCAATGTGGTTGTAAGTGCGGTTGGTGCCCTCAGCAGCCATGACGAAGGCCACCATCCGGGTGATGTCGGCTTGATACGCGAGCGCGATCAGGTCAAACATCAACTTCACCTGCTCGGCGAAATTTTCCAATTCACCCAGTGGAGCATCGGGAATTTTGAGGGCGGAAAGATCTTTTGACGACGCGACCTGCGCGCGCCGCTCGATCTCGCGAACGCTTTCGAGATACCCGTCCAGAACCGCACGGTCCCCGCTCCCGAGCCGGCGCTGGAGATCTTTGCTGTCATCCAGGATGAGATCGAGAATGCTGCTGGTCTGGTTGGCGATGGATGCACGCTCCCGCGGCGTGTCGCCTTCACCGAACAACTGCAAAAAGACCTTGCGCGGATTGGTTTCCATGGGAAGCGGCGAATCCGCGTCGCGGAACGACAGGGTGGTATAGGGGCTGCCGTTGCCCGCCGACGTCTGAACAATCGTTTCCGACGAGACTTCGAGCGAGGGCAGCGGCGTGTCGCCGCTGATGATAGGCGCGATCACCTGATCGAGGGTAACGGACATGTGCGCCTTGGTGCGCCCGGTGTCGGGACGAGTGCAGCTAAGCCAGGTGGAAGCAGTAAAAGTGTGAACCGAGCCCGCGGTAGCGGCGTTCTCGAGATTTCCGAAAGACGAAACGTATTTCTTGTACGGCTCCAGGGGCGCGAGAATCGGGCTGAGCTTGAAATTCGCTCCCGAACCGCTGGGGGTCCATTTGTCCATCGCTGGTCCATGCGATGTGTTTCCCATGATCGCGCCGTGAGGCATATAGAAGAAGCCCATTCGTAGCTTGGGGACGGCAGCGGTTTGCGCGAGCGCCGTGCCGGCGGGCACCATCGCATTCAGAAACGGCAAGCCCACGGCCGCTCCGGCGCCCTTGAGCACCGTTCTGCGCGAAAGATGTTTCCTCGTGATGAACATGTTTGTACCTAAACGATCACTTTGCGGCCGCTACAATCGGAGCGGATTCCGGAGCCTGCTTACGAAACGCGTCGCTATTTACGATTCCCAAAACGATAGAAGAAAGCGTGTAATCGTCTTTCGCCGCGTCACGGACAATCCTTCGAACCTGCGGCATATCGAAGTACTCTAATTCCCGATTGAGACTGTACATCATCAACTTCTCCGTCACGGCCTTAACGAACGTCTCGGGGCGACTGGCCAGCTGCTTCCTGAGTTCCACAACACCATTGATGGCGATTCCGTTCGGCAACACCGTGCTCGTATCGATGCGAGCGTTCGCCTGCGCGTCCGTCGTTCTCCATACTCCGATCGCATCGAAATTCTCCAGAGCCAAACCCGTCGGATCGATGACCCCGTGGCACTGGTTACAAGTTGCTTTACTCCGGTGCTGCTCAAGCCGCGCCCGCACGGTCTTTGGCGGTTCGCCCGCCTTCTGCGACAGGTCGGTTGCTGTGTCCGGCGGGGGCGGCGTCGGGGGCGTGCCCAGCAGCTTATCGAGCACCCATGCTCCCCGCAACACGGGAGACGTCCGATCGCCGTAGGAAGTGCGCATCAGAACGGCCGCCTTGCCGAGCAACCCGAACCGCTCTTTCTGTGCAAGCGTGACACTGCGAAACTGCGGCCCTGTAACTCCCGCTATACCGTAATGCCGCGCTAGCCGTTCATCCAAGAACGTGTGATCGGCCGTCAAGAGATCCACGAGGCTCCGGTCTTCCAAAAGGATGCTGCTGAGAAAAGCTTCCATTTCCCTGGAAAAATCACGACGCAATTGATCGGTAAATCCAGGGAACAGCACCGGATCGGGCTTCACGGAATCGAGGCCGTCGAGGTTCAGCCACTTCATTGCAAAACTGGTGACCAGGCTGGACGCCTTTGGGTCGGCCAACATGCGCCGTACCTGTTTTTCCAGCGCCCCAGGTCTGCTCAATCCGCCCGCCTCCGCGATCCTCAGCAGTTCCTCATCCGGACCGGTGTTCCAGAGGAAAAAAGAAAGACGCGAGGCGAGTTCAAGATCGGTGAGAGCAAACTCGGCCTTTGAGGCGGTGTTCCCGCGTTCGGTAACCGGCGCACCCAAAATCTCCCGATAGAGAAACTTAGGGCTGGCCAGCACTGCCGCCACCATTTGCTCGATTCCCTGATCGAAGCTTCCCCCGCCTTGACGCCCGGCTTCGTAGAATCGCATGAGGCGGGCAACCTCGTCCGAGGTCACCGGCCGGCGGAAAGCGCGATGCCCGAGATTTTCCGTGATCTGCCTGGCGCACGAGGTCTCTTCCTTGGTTGTGGGGTAGCACACGAAGATGAGGGCGCGGCTGGGAGTCCCTGAAACACCCTTCGGGTTATAAGGTCCGGTGATCTCAACTCCGTCCTCAAGACGGACCCTCCGCCCAGGGGGCGCGCACGAGCAGACTACGGTCAACGCATCAAAGAATGGGTCGGCGATATTGTGAGGGGACTCCACGTGGGAACGGTCGATGAAGGCCACCACGATATCGTGCACGCCGGCTTGCACCTGGACGGGAATCTTCGAGAAACGCGCCATGATTTCGGCGCGTCCCGGGGGCCCTTTTGCGTGAAGGGCCCAGTCCTCGGGTCCGCCAATCGTCTGACGGAACACGATTCTTCCGTCGATCATGATCACGAGCGTGCTCTGATTCTCGAGCGTGGAAGCGTATATGCCTACCTTAAGATCGTCGATGGTGATGCGATATTCGCCGTCCGCGGGGAAGTTGTGGTTGAACCTTATGCCGCCGCGCGTGCCCAGCGGCAGGGGCTCCTCAGGATCTTGGTTCACCGCGATACTGTACTTAACATTCGAAACACGCGCACTCGGATTTCCTACTGCGAGTTGCGCCACGTGACGTGCGGCGGTGATGTACTGGCTCATGAAGGAGGGGGACACGGTCAAAGCAGCCGCGATGTTGTCGAAGCCCTGGACCTGAACATCCTGCGGCAGCACGTCCGTGGCTTTCAATTCCACACCTACCAGCGCTTTCACCGATGCCGCGTACTCCGTCCGGTTCAGACGCTGGATCGGAACATGGCCGGCCTTGGGTCCTTTGGCATCGTCGTCGAGCATGTTTTCCATCCAGCCGGCGAATGAATCCAAATCCTTCTGCGGCGGCTGCGGATTACCGGGCGGCGGCATTAAGTTTCCGCGGAGCTTGCGCAACACCTTCTCCCAAATCTCCGCATTATCCGCGGCCGCTCGGAGGTCGAGGCCCTCCAACGCCAGCCCGCCGACCTTCGCGCGGCTGTTGTGGCATCCGGTGCAGTACGTATTTAACATCGCGCGATGTTGATCCGCGCTCACCGCTGGCGGTGCGTTTCCACCAGCCTGCGCCACGGCCGTTTCTTGTAATAGCGGCTGAGAGGCGAGCAAAAGCAGAACGGCGCTCGCGAAAGCCTTGCATGGAGTCTGATTCGCCAAGCTACCTCTTTTTATCACAAATATGAGCCTTAAAGCCGAGGTACCCGGAGCAATCGCAGATCTGTTTGCCCGTGAGGAAGGGCGCAGTGCTTAGACTACGGAGCGATACCTTCGGTCAGCTCCATCTTGGTCCCCCATGGGTCGGTAATGAATGCGACGCGCATCTTGCTGGAGAAGTTGCTCGGGGTTAGCCCCTGAGTGATGTTGACACCTTCGGCTTTCATCCGTTCAAGAAATTCGGGCAGATTCTTTACCTCGAATCCGATGTGATCGAGCGAACGGCCGGC
>Ga0213882_10000623_pt1 | contig 11465 bp, 12 predicted proteins | sample BarmaccoBMER_R09_FD_160106 | JGI IMG/M metagenome (GOLD analysis project Ga0213882, IMG submission 160106) | Barbacenia macrantha exposed rock microbial communities from rupestrian grasslands, the National Park of Serra do Cipo, Brazil - ER_R09 ...
ATCCCCGGGCTAGCTAGTACTAGTACTAGTACTCGTATTCGCATTCAGCTGTTGCCTTTCTTGACCAACAAAGGCTAGGCTTGAATGACATCCCATGAAATTGATCGCAATCTTTCCGTTCCTTTCCTGCGCCCTGTCCTTATTAGGGCAAACGGCAACTTACACGAATAGTAATCAGGTCGTGACCTTGACCGGTCTCGGCGGCAGTGGAGGTGTTGGCCAAAGCCGCGTGACCTGGGGCAATTGTGTCTTCGATGGCGTGAATACCAAATGTACGGTAACGGCGCCCTATACCGGCGTTGGGGGAGGGGGAACGATCTCAATCGTGTTGGCTTATTCAGGAAGCGGCCAATCGCCCTTCACCGCTAATTCAATCAGCGCCGGGAGTAATTTAGTTACCTTCGGCTTGATACCCGGGTCTTCAGGCACGATCTCAGTGTCGCTGATAGAGAGCACGGGCGCTACGGTTTCGTTCCTCTCCAACAACTTCACCTTCTTCTACGATTTCACCGCCTCTTGTTCCGGAACTGCAGTCTCGTCTTGCGGCATTGGACAGGTAGGTCTCACGCCTGGCGCGGTCATTACCGGAGTGGTTCACGGGACTTTCGATGCCACACCCGTGATTCGGACCTCCTTAGGGGTTATCAGCGCCAGCGCCTATGGCGCGTTCCCATCGGTTGCTCCCGGCACCTGGATGGAAATCTACGGCACGAACCTGGCGAACGTCGCCTCTAAGACTTGGGGCAGCGCCGATTTCAACGGCAACCAGGCGCCCAACTCATTGGGGGGAACGACGGTCACGATCGGCGGCCAAGCGGCATTCATCGATTATGTCAGCCCTACCCAGGTGAACGCTCAAATACCGTCCAACGTACCGCTAGGCTCACAGCCCGTAGTCGTCACGACACCGGGCGGCACCAGCGTAGCTTACCCCATTACCGTGAAGGTGACGGAACCGGGGCTGCTTGCCCCCGCCGTATTCAACCTTACGGGCGCGCAGTACGTAGCCGCGCTGTTTCCGGACGGCGTTACTTTCGTGCTGCCTCCTGGCGCGGTCGCCGGCGTCCCTTCGGCACGGGCCAGGCCCGGCGATACGATCGTGTTCTACGGCGTCGGGTTTGGGCTTGTGACGCCGAACATTCCCGCGGGGCAGATTGTGAGTCAATCGAATCAGCTCAACGCAGATTTCCACATCTCGTTTGCCGGTACTCCCGCCAAGGTGTCATTCTCCGGACTGACCGCCGGCTATTTGGGACTTTATCAATTCAATGTTACGGTTCCGAATATTTCCGCTAGCGATACTGTCCCGGTCACGTTCACTCTCGGCGACACTGATGGGACGCAGAAGCTGATAATTCCGATTTCGAACTGACGAGCGCTCTTAGGGGTCTGTTTCACCCGACTCGGCGTGCGAAATCGGCCGTGGCCACCGGCACAATATCGTATTCGGAGTGGTAGAGCGTAGCGATGACATTGTGATCCGGTGTCGCTCCGACAAGCGTCAGCCTAGCGGAAAGCGGCTAAGTGGATATTGGCGGGGTTGCACTGAGTTTGAGGCCTCATCTTACCTTGTGTAAGATAGGAACGTGGAAACTGTTACAGTATCCTCCAAGGGCCAAATCGCCATACCTAAGAATATTCGGCAGGCGCTTAATCTGAACGAAGGCACGAAGCTCACTCTCGATGTCCAGGGCCATCGAATCGTTTTGACTAAGGATCCAGCCTGGAAGAAGCTAGCGGGCTCCGTTAAAGGCCTCGATCTGATCAAAGCCTATCGAACATTTAAGAAGCGGGAGAGGAAGATTGAAGACTCGCGTCCTTGACTCCTGGCCGATTCTGGAATGGCTGAATGGACGGGAGCCAGCCTTTACGGCGCTAGATACGTTGTTATCAGCGGCTGAGGGCGGACACGCTCACGTGCTGATGAGCGCGATTAACGCCTGTGAGGTGTACTATTTTTTGAAAAAGAAACGCCGGCATGATGCCGCCGAAAACTGGCGCCGCGCTTCCGGAACACTGCCGGTACGAATCGACGTGCCAAAAGCCGAAAACATTTGGGCGGCGGCGGAACTTAAGGGAGCATTTACGATTTCCTACGCAGATGCGTTTGCCGCCGAACTGGCTCAACGCATCGGCTGCCCACTCATCACCGGAGATCCCGAATTTCAAAACGTGACCAACCTGCAACTGGAGTGGGCGGGCGATTGAATTACTGGGCTGCCTGTGGCCGAACTGCTAAAATCGTACATTGTTGAAGATGAACCGGGTTAACGGCTTCCATCATCGAACAGCTTGAAACCGACGCTGATTACCGGCGCAACCGGATTCGTTGGCTGGCATGTAGCGCGCAAGCTGCTGGACCGGGGCGATAAGATTCGCGGGCTGGCGAGGGATCCGGGGCGGTTCCGGGAACTGGAAGGAATTGAGGCCGTTCAGGGCGACCTGCGGGTTCGTGCCACGCTGGATGCGGCGGTCGCCGGGTGTGGCGTTGTTTATCATGTTGCCGCGGATTACCGGCTGTGGACCAAACAGCCGGAGGAGATGTTCCACACCAATGTCGAGGGCACGCGAAATCTTTTAGAAGCTGCACGGAACGCAGGGGTTGAGCGAGTCGTCTACACCAGCACGGTGGGATGCATTGGCGTCCCGCCGGACGGGATAGGCGACGAGGGTTCGCCGGTCAGCCGGGAAGAAATGGCCGGGCCGTATAAGCAGTCGAAATTCTTGGCGGAGCGCGCCGCTTTGGAGTTTGCGTCGCAGGGTTTGCCTGTGGTGATCGTGAATCCGACGGCACCGGTGGGCGACCACGATGTCAAGCCTACTCCGACCGGAAAGATTGTCGTAGATTTTGTTCGAGGAGCTATGCCGGCGTTCCTTGACACAGGTTTGAATTTGGTGGATGTTCGCGATGTTGCAGGTGGACACTTGGCGGCCTGCGAGCGCGGCCGAACAGGAGAAAGATATATCCTGGGAGCGGAGAATCTGACCCTAGAGCAGATATTCTTGAAGTTAGGGGAAATCACCGGCATAGCCGCCCCGAAAATCCAGATTCCTTACGCGGTTGCATACGCCGCGGGCTTAGTTTCGACGGCGTGGGCTGGAATGTCAGGAAAGGAGCCGCGAGCCCCATTGGACGGCGTGAGGATGGCCCGCAAGAAGATGTGGGTTAGCCAGGAAAAGGCCGCACGGGAACTGGGCTATTCGCCAGGGCCGGCAGCGGGGGCGCTTAAACGCGCGGTGGAGTGGTTCCGCGCAAACGGATATTGTTGATCCGGGATGAGAACCCGGCTAGTGGTGGCCGCGGAAGCACGGGAGTTTTCGGGTATATTAAAGCGTGCCAGTGCGGTAAGGCGGCTGAATTGGGCCGGCGCTGTGTTCGCGCGCCAAGTACTGTGGAAACAAGACCGGTGGCTGCTGGTAGCCAACGGGCCCGGGGCGCGGCTGGTGGCGCAGGTATTTGATACGAAGAGGGAAGTGGACCAAATTCTGAATATTGGTTTTTGCGGAGCATTGGATCCCGCATTAAAAGTCGGCGATTTGATTTATTCGCCCGGCCACCTCACTACTTCCGACCGCGTCGCTGTCACGGCTGATGAAAAACGGCGGCTGTACGAAATCACGGGAGCATCGGCAGTCGAAATGGAGTGCGAGATCGTTCACGCTAAGGCGCGTGAATGGGGTGTGCCATTTCACTGCGTTAAAGCCGTGTCCGATACGGCCTTCGACGACCTGCCTTTGGATTTCAACGCGTTGCGTGACAGTGCCGGGCGCTTCTCAAGAGCCCGCATTGCGCTTGCGGCAGTGCAGGCGCCCTTGCGGACGGTTCCCGGTCTGTTGCGGCTTGACCGGAACTGCCGCATCGCGGCTGAAAAAATAGGAGAATTCCTTGCAAACAGCGTATTCTAGCGCCGCTACCGCGGAACTTACGAGTAACGCGACTATGCGGGCCGCTGTCTATAAGGGTTCGCGGGTTGTCGAGGTGGAGACGATACCTGTGCCGGACATCGGCCCAGGAGAAGTGCTGATCCGGGTTGAGACATGCGGAATTTGTCACACGGATCTGAAGAAAGTCGCTTACGATCTGCTTCCGCCGCCGCGCATTTACGGACACGAGACCGCGGGTGTAATTGCCGAAGTGGGTCGTGGCGTTACGCGCTATTCTCCCGGGGACCGGGTAATCGTTTTTCATCACATACCGTGCGGTGAATGCTTTTATTGCCGGCGCAAGCTCTATGCACAATGCCCGGTTTACAAGAAAGTGGGCGTAACCGCGGGGTACGAGGCGGCCGGCGGCGGCTTTGCTCAATATGTCCGTGCCATGGATTGGATCGTCGAGCGCGGCATTGAGAAAATCCCAGCGGGAGTCTCTTTCGAACAGGCTTGCTTTGTCGAACCTGTCAACACCTGTTTGAAAGGCGCGAAACTGCTTGACCTGAAATCGGACGATGTTGCAGTGGTGCTAGGTCAGGGTCCAATTGGGTTGATTTTCACGATGATGGCGGCGCGCACCGGAGCGACGTTGCTGGCAACGGATACGATGCCGGCCCGGCGTGCGCTGGCCCGCCGGTTCGGGGCAACGGATGCATTCGACCCCAGAGATCGAACGCTCGATGAACGCGTCAAAGATATCACCCAAGGCAGGGGCGCCGACGTTGTCATCGTGGCGGCATCCGCGCCCGGGATCGTGGATCAAGCGGTCCGCTGTTCGCGCCCGGGTGCACGGATACTGCTCTTCGCCCAAACTTCGCATCAGGAGCGCATCGAGGTTTCCGGCGCCTCTATTTGCATGGAAGAACGTTCGTTATTCGGATCCTATAGCGCGTCAGTGGACCTGCAGCGGGAATCCGCCGACTTGGTGTTCTCTTACGCATTGCCGGTGGAGGAGTTAATTACACACCGGTACCCATTAAACGAAATTCATTTAGGGATCGAGCGAGCGTTGCATCCCGATGAAAGATCATTGAAGATAGTGATACAACCTCAGCGCACAACGCCCGGCGTGGGGCCGGGCGTGTAATGTTCAAACAAGAACCCGGCGCCGCCGGGCTGCATTGTGCACGGGGTTTCTGGAATGCGCAAAGCATCGGGCGTGGCGGACGCGACCAGATTAAGGCAACTCCGCCGCGCCGGGCGCGTTTGCCGGGTTACTTTAGAGAGGGGAACATAAAAGTTTGACCAATCAGATGACAGCCGCCGTGCTGTACGGCAAAGAACAGCTGCGCATCGAGTCTGTCGACGTTCCGAGAATCGGCCGGGGGGATGTGCTGGTAAGGGTCCGGGCTGCGCTGACGTGCGGGACTGACGTCAAAGTTTTCCGGCGAGGATATCACCCCAGGATGATTCGGCCGCCTGCATTATTCGGGCATGAACTCGCCGGAGACATCGTTGCCATGGGTCCCGACGTGTATGGTTTTGAAAACGGCCAGCGTGTGATTGCCGCCAATTCGGCCCCCTGCGGAAATTGCTTCTATTGCCAGCGCGGCTTCGAGAACCTTTGCGAAGATCTGCTGTTCAATAACGGAGCGTACGCGGAGTATATTCGCATCCCGGACCGCATCGTTCGTAAGAACATGTATGAAATCCCCGGCCATGTGAGCTACCAGGACGCCGCGCTGGTTGAACCGCTGGCGTGCGTTATGCGTGGTCTTGAAGAGACCGGGATCCGGTCCGGCGACAATGTCGCGATTATCGGGTTAGGCCCGATCGGAATGATGTTTGTATTGCTCGCGAAAGTCTTGTACCGGGCGCGCGTGATTGCCATTGGCCGCCGGCAACATCAGCTTGACCGTGCCGCGGCCATGGGCGCGGACGAGACCGTCCTTAACGACGACGGGGCCGATCCGGTCAGCGCCGTTCGAAATCTGACCAACGGGCGAGGGGCGGACGTTGTGATCGAAGCGGTCGGCATTCCCGATGTGTGGCAGCTTGCGATCAAACTCTTGCGGCGCGGCGGAGTTATAAACTTCTTCGGAGGCTGCCCTTCAGGAACGGAAGTCGGCGTCGACACGAATCTGCTTCACTATTCCGAACTGACGCTCAAGGCAAGTTTCCATCACACTCCCGCGCTTATCCGCAAGGCGTTGGAAGTCGTAAGCCGCGGATACGTCACGGCGAAGGACTTTGTCAATCGTGTAGAGCCGTTGACAAACCTGCTCGAAGTCATGCAGCATTTGATGAGTCACAACGGGCATTTGAAGACGGCTATTATTCCGTGAGGGTAGGTGGCGGGCTGAAGCCCGCCGCAGGCTAAAGCCTGCCCCACTGCCATGTTTCTCGCTCCTGCTCAGTTTGTAGCTTCCTCGGGCGCGCTTGACCGCGAATGGACGCATGAGGACGCGCTAGCCTACACCCGCTGGCTTGCAACCCACCACTACGAGAATTTTCACGTCGTAAGCTTCTTATTGCCCAAGCGCTTGCATCAGGACTTCTATAATGTTTACTCCTTTTGCCGCTGGGCGGACGATCTCGGAGATGAGATTGGCGATACAGCCGAGAGCCTGCGCCTGCTCGCCTGGTGGCGCGGCGAACTTCATAAAATGTACGCGGGCGGGGCTTCGCATCCTGTATTCGTAGCGCTGAAGGACACCGTGAGGCGTTACGAACTTCCGCAGTCGCTGTTCGACGATCTGATCACCGCTTTTGAACAGGACCAAACCGTTTCGCGATATCGAACCTTCGATGACCTGTTGGGTTATTGCCGCAATTCCGCCAATCCCGTGGGACGGCTGGTGCTGGGGCTTTGCGGATACAAAGACGCAGAGCGACAGACGCTGTCCGATGCAACCTGCACGGCGCTTCAGCTCGCAAACTTTTGGCAAGATGTGATTGTCGATCTCGAAAAGGATCGTGTATATCTGCCGCTGGAGTTACTAGAACACCACGGTTACACAGTAGAAACACTATTTCAACGGCATTTTGACGAGCGGTTCCGGGCCGCGATGAAGGATGCCGTGGGTGTTGCGCGGAATCTTTTTTTGAAGGGCTTGCCGCTGGCGGGCATGGTGGACCGGCGGCTCGCAATCGACCTGGAACTGTTCAGCCGCGGCGGGATGAAGGTCCTGGAAAAGATCGAACGGCAGGACTACAACGTGCTGCGGGGCCGGCCGGCGGTCTCAAAACTGGAGCGCGTGCAATTGCTGCTGGGCGCGATCGCCCGACGCGCGTTCGCGGCAGGGGCATGAGCCTCGCCGAATCCTACGCGTTTTGCGAGCGCATTGCCCGCACTCAAGCCAAGAACTTCTACTATTCGTTTTTGCTGCTCCCTGCGGCGCAGCGGCGCGCTATGTGCGCCATTTACGCATTCATGCGCTATTGCGACGATCTGAGCGACGACGATCGAGTTTCGGATCGCGCCGCCGGTATTGAACGTTGGAAGCGGGAATTGGAAGCGGCGCTGAGCGGCCGCGGGTCCGCGCATGTGCTTTGGCCCGCCTTCATCGATACCGTGCAGAGATACCACATTCCGCACAAGTACTTTTTTGAAATGATAGAAGGCGTGAGTTCGGATCTGCAACCGCGGCAGATCCGAAATTTCGCCGAACTGTACGACTATTGTTATCACGTCGCAAGCGTGGTCGGCCTGACCGTTATTCATATCTTCGGCTTCGATTCACCGGAAGCGTTACAACTCGCCGAGAAGTGCGGAGTTGCATTTCAGTTGACCAATATCATCCGCGATGTGAAAGAGGACGCGGAAAAGGACCGGATTTATCTACCGCAAGAGGATGTGGCGCGGTTCGGCGTAAAAGTGGAAGGGCTTCGAGCGGCAACGGTTTCGAGCGAACTGCGCGATCTACTCGCCTTTGAAGCGCAGCGTGCGCGTAAATTCTATAGCGACTCGGCGCCGCTAATTGGCATGGTGGACCGGAGGAGCCGGGCTTCTCTGCACGCGCTCATCGGTATTTATTCGCGGCTTCTCAATCGGATTATCGATTCGAACTACGAGGTGCTGGCGCAACGCGTACGCGTTCCGGCATGGGAGAAATGCTGGATTTTGGCGCGCAGCGTGATGTTCAATCGCTAGTCACCGCCCCGGCGGCGGCTTCAGCGCCACACGATTCGCAGGCCGGCGTAGGCGCCCTTAAAGGTTCCCACGACGTACTCCTCGCCTTGCGGAGACGTCTTGAGGTGAGATGCTTTGTAACCGCCGAAGACCTCGACGAATTTATAACGCAAGACGAGATTTCCGTCGGCGTCCCAGACGACGGCTCGATGGGGCCAGGCGAACCCGGACGCGCGCCCGTCCAGATACACATATTTCGAAAGTACATATTCCGCGCCGATCCCCAACTCCGGGTAAAAGATGTTAATGGTGCCTACGGCCGGGCTGAACGTGGCGCTGGTCTCGAATGGCGCGTCAATTATGGACTGCACGGACCTCCACTGAAATCCCCAAAGGGTTTTAATTCGCAGCCTCGCATTTTCGGGAGGGTCCGGCCAAGTCAAATAATTCCAAGTGACGTCCAAACTGCGCACACGCAGGCTGGTGGAAAGAAAGTCGCCCGAGGGAATATTCTGGCCGAAGAACGTCAGATTCTGCGGAGCCGTCGATGTGCCGTTTGCGTGGGCTTGATAATAGGAAACCTCCAGGCGGTTGTACTTGCCCGCGGGAAATGTAATCTGGCCACCTAGATTATGCTTCGTCGCATCGCCCAGCGTGGGCAGGGTCGAGTCCCCGGGGGAAACGGCCTTGACTCCGCTCCGCATATTGAAAGTGCCGTTGGTGAGCCAGTAGTATGCCTTGAACGAAAGATAAACATTATCGATGTCGTCCGGGGCGGTGTTGTCTGGCTTGGCGTTGATTTGCCGCGGATTTTGATTTTGTTGCGCGGGCGCGGGCGGTGCTCCGGGAGTTTGTTGGGCCGGCGGTGGTGGCGCGGGCGCCTGCGCGGCTGGATCGGCGAACTCCTGACCGAAGCCGGTCGCGCAAAACACCGTCAGGATTCCCGCTGCGAGGGAAAAATTGTTCATATGGTCTTCGTGGCTCCGGCGTCCATGTCGATCAACGCGCCCTGAAGCAGCCGGCCTTGGGGGCCGGCGATGAACGCGACCAACGCTGCTATATCGGAAGGTTCGCCGATGCGCGCGATATTCGATTCTTTGACGTACTCCCGCTCCGCCTCGGATACATTCAGATTTCGTTCCGCCGCGAATGCGGCCAGCCGGGTTTCAAAACGACTCGTGCGAATGGTTCCCGGATTGATTGCATTTACTTGGATTCCGTCGCGAATTCCAGCGTCGGCTAATGCTTTTGTCAGCGACAGCAGAGCGGCGTTAACCGATCCGCCGATCGCAAAGTGCCGCCCCGGAGTTCGTCCGCCCACGCCGGAGATGAAGATGAGGGAGCCGCCGGATTTCTTCAAGTGGGGCCAAGCGGCGCGCGCCAGGCGCACGGAGCCGAAGAACTTCAGCGCGAATCCGTCGTTCCAGTCCTCTTCCGTGAGCTCCTCAAATTCGCCCCGCTTAGTCGCGCCGGCGTTGCTTACAACGATATCGATCGCGCCGAATTGATCGGCGGCAAACTGAACCAGTTTGGCCGGATTTTCGGGGATGCGTAAATCAAGCGGCAGTGCCGCAGTTCTACCACCCGTGCTCTTAATTTCCGCTACGGCCGATGCCAGTTCTTCGGTATTGCGCGCGCCCATCGCGACTTTGGCTCCCTTTCGCGCCAAGTGAATAGCGATGGCTCTGCCGATCCCCTTGCTGGCCCCTGTGATAATTGCAGTTTTATTGCTGAGCGTCAGAATTTCTCAGGATATCATCCGAGCTTTGTGGGGCAGGTTGTTAAACCTGCGGCGGGTTGCCAAACCCGCGTTGCAGCGGCTTGGCAACCCCTCTGCCGACGTTGTTAATCCCCCCAGCGCGGTTGGCAACCGCGCGCAGGCTGGCAGCCTGCCCCACATGCTCAAATGCGATGAAAGCTCTTTAGGATCTCGCGCGTCGAATAGAGCAACGCGATGGGCCGGCCATGAGGGCAGCTCATCGGGCAGGAAGTCTCGGCGAGAGCGCGCAGGAGCCATTCGACTTTCGCGGGATCGAGCCGCGTGTTTATCTTGATCGCCGCGCGGCACGCAATAGATGCGGCCATGGCGCGCCTAAGATCATCGAGGGAGGTCTTGCGCAACTCGCTTTCTGAGATTTCCAAAATCTCGAAGATCACCTTTTCTATGTCCGCGGCGGCCAAACCGGCCGGCGCGGATTTGACCGCGATGGTGCGATTTCCAAATGGTTCTGTCTCAAAGCCGAGGCTCTCCAACTCCCCGGCAATGCGGGCGTACTCAATTTGTTGAGCCGCGGTAAGGCCGATTACCGGCGGAATCAGCACGCGCTGCGTCTCGACTGCGCCGTTTCCACGCGCGGACAATACTTTTTCGAAAAGAATCCGCTCATGCGCGACATGCTGGTCGATAATCCATAGCCCGTCGCGCCCTGCTGCAACGATGAAGCTGTCGTGTATCTGGCCAAGCGGACGCAAGTCGCGGAGGCTGTCGAGATTCGCGGATAAGGGGAGCATCGCTTCGGAGAAGACGGGCCCGTGAGTATCGGGAACGGCCGTTTTTGAACCGTATGCGGCGGGTGTGAGGACCTCGGTGAAGTCGAATCGCGGCGCGGGGGACGGCGGGCGGCGGAGATGGAATTCCGGAAGTTCAGAAGGGTTGGCGGACGGATTCATCAAAGCCGCCGCGGCCTGTGCCGCGCTACCGATCGGCGTCTGGAGCGTCAGGTTTTCCAGATTCTGCGTGAATTCGGAATACGGCAGTCCTGCCGCCGGCTGGGCGGGAGAAACGGCTGGAATGCGGGACGCGGGCCGGCCTGCGATCAGAATTTCGCGTACCGTATCGCGCACGAAATCGTGAACCACGGAACTGTGCCGGAAGCGCACCTCCGTTTTCGAAGGATGAACGTTTACGTCCACCTCCTCGGCCTCGCAATCCAGAAACAGCAAGGCGAACGGCCAGCAGGCCGGGGGCATCAGGTTGTGATACGCGGCCGAAATAGCGTGCAGCAGCAAACGGTCGCGAATCAGACGACCGTTGACGAAGAGGTAAATCGAATTTCGATTCAGTTTCTGCACCTGCGGGTTGCTGACGAATCCGCGCAGACGGAAGCGGCGAACGGCTGGGGCCTCGTCGGGTTCCGGCGGCATGGCGAGATCGCGCCAATGTTCGCCGGCGTCGAGCAGATCGTCCAGAATGCGGCTGCCGAAAACCTGGAACACGCGTTCCTTAAGCGATTCCACGGGCGTAACATTCAGCAGTTCAGAATTGTTATGGCGCAGCAGAAACGTCTTGGCCGGGTGCGCCAGACTATAGTGCGTGATGAGGGACGCGACGTGCGCGGTTTCGGTTTGCTCCGAGCGCAGGAATTTCTTTCTGGCAGGCACATTGTAGAAGAGGTCTCGAACCGTGACGGAAGTTCCCGGCGCCAGGGCGGCTTCATCGCAGCGAATCAGCTTGCCGCCCGCG
>Ga0213882_10000624_pt1 | contig 11448 bp, 7 predicted proteins | sample BarmaccoBMER_R09_FD_160106 | JGI IMG/M metagenome (GOLD analysis project Ga0213882, IMG submission 160106) | Barbacenia macrantha exposed rock microbial communities from rupestrian grasslands, the National Park of Serra do Cipo, Brazil - ER_R09 ...
CCGGGGCGATCCAGTTCTTGAGAGATTGGCTTCCAATTGGAATACTTTTCGGCGCTTTCCGAGAGATGGAACTGTTTCTTCCACGCCGGTTCGATCACAGCTACGAAACCATCTGGCTGCGCTGGGACCACGTGCTGTTGTTCAACTGGTACTGGCGGCAGAGAATTGAGAGCCTAGGCAGGATAATCCCCCTGTATCTTGAACTCTGCTATTTGCTCGTGTATGGATTGGCAGCTTACTGCGTTGCCGTACTTTACTTTCATCGGAGAGCGGCAATCGACAGGTTTTACCTGATCTACCTTACGGGCACGCTGGCAGCCTACGCGTTATTTCCATATTTCCCATCGCAACCACCGCGTTTTGTGGCGCCAAGTCTCGATATGCCAACTGTCACGAGCTGGGTTCGGACTTTGAATTTGTTTCTTCTGAAGAAAGCAACGATTCACGTAGGCGTATTCCCGAGCGCTCATGTCTCCTCTGCTTTCTCCTCGGCGTGGGCGATGTTTACGATTCTGCCTGGTCGGAAACGATTCGGCTGGGGCCTGCTGATCTACGCCGTCAGCGTATCCGTGGCCACAATCTATGGCCGGTATCACTACGCCGCGGACGTCGTAGCCGGGTTCGCGCTTAGTTTGCTCGCCGGCCTTCTTGCCGTCGTGCTTTCCCGGCGCCCGCATTCTTCCGTATGACAATTCAACGCACGACGACCTTCGCGGGGGCCGGTCCGGTGCGCACTTCATCTCCCCCACCGGTCGTCTTCCATTTGTTGTTATCAGTTGATTCGAGCTGCTCGAAATGGATGCGGCTCTTACCGGAAAACACGTTTGTGGTCTTGTAGTAGGTCGTCTTGCCCCCCTCGTCCCAGGTATTGCTGTAAACCCAGTGATCTCCGTTAATCTCAAGCTGTGTGCGCCCAGTTGCGCGCCCTTGCTGTGTGATGTCTTGCATCGCGTATTTGCCCACTGTACTTGTCGGAATGAAGACAACAAGGTTTCCTGCCATGCCATTCACGGTCTGCTGGCAAACGAAATACTTGCCTACGAGCGCGCAGGCATTTACGAGTTTTTCAGGCTTCGCTGCGCCGGTTCGCGTGACTTCCCATGTCCCGTTATAGAGCCATAGCGGGGTGTAAGCATCGTCTGCATTGGCCGCAGGAAGTGCTGACGCAAACGCAAATAGAAGTAAAGGGAGCAGACGCAAGATGGCCTCCAGAGATAGGTTCGATCCATAGTATCGATTCAGTTAGAATTCCTGCTATGCCAGAAACGAGTGAGGCCGCCCGCATTGCGGACCAGTTGCGGCGGGTGTATGAGGGCCCAGCCTGGTTAGGTCCGAATTTAAGGGATCTGTTGTCCGATGTCGGCGAAGAGGGCGCCCGCAGGCGGAGGCTGGAAGGGGTGCACACAATTTGGGAACTCGTGCTGCATATCTCGGCCTGGCTCCGAATTGCGCGAGAGCGCCTAACAGCTGCCACGCTTCGCGAAGTTACCGACGCGGAGGACTGGCCGAAGATGACCGGCACATGGGAGGACGCACTGGCATTGTTGCAACGAGAAGAACGGGCGCTAGAGGACGCGATCCGTGCCTTTCCCGAAGATCGATTGGAGGACGAGGCCGTGGGCTCCGAGCCACAAACCTTTTATATTTTGCTGCATGGCGCAATTCAACATGCCGCTTATCATGCGGGACAGATCGCGATCCTGAAGAAGGGATAAGCACGCGAATTCCTGCCGCGTGCTATCGTGCAATTTTGAGCGCTTAACCCGCTAATAAACGTGCGCTCTGCCGTTTGCGCTCATGCGCGCGATGTCTACTTCGATCGAATCTTCATTACAAGTAGAAACTCAAGTCGTCACCTTTCCGTCGCTGGCGCTTGATTGCGGCGTCACTCTGCTTCACGTGGACGTGGCGTATGAGACATACGGCACGCTGAACACCGATCGCAATAACGCCATTCTGGTGCTGCATGCATTTTCGGGCGATGCGCATGCAGCGGGCACCAGCAGAGAGACAGGGCAGCCAGGCTGGTGGTCTCCGATGATCGGCCCGGGGCTCGCGTTCGACACGGATCAGTATTTTGTCATTTCTTCCAACGTGCTCGGGGGGTGCCGCGGAACCACGGGCCCAGGTTCCATCGATCCCACAACCGGTGAACCATACGCAATGCGCTTTCCGGTGATCACCGTAGGCGACATGGTGCGCCTACAGAAGATGTTGATTGAGCATTTGGACATAGACCGGCTGCTGGCGGTCGCCGGCGGGTCTATGGGAGGAATGCAGGGGCTGGCATGGACCGTGGCGTACCCGGATTCGGTCGCGGCTGCGATTCCGATTGCCGCCACATCGAGGCACAGCGCCCAGCAGATTGCGTTCAATGAGGTCGGCCGGCAAGCGATCATGGCCGACCCGGACTGGAACGAAGGCAATTACTACAATTCGAAGCCGCCCGCGCGAGGTTTGGCCGTGGCGCGCATGGTGGGGCACATCACCTACATGAGTGACACGTCTATGCGGGAGAAGTTTGGCCGGCGTCTGCGCGATAAGGATGCATTCGGATTCGATTTCTCGGTCGATTTCGAAGTTGAGAGCTATCTTCGATACCGCGGAAGTCAGTTCGTCAATCGCTTCGATGCCAATTCGTACCTCTACATTACGAAGGCCATGGATTACTTCGACCTTTCAGCGGGGTATCCGTCGTTATCCGCCGCTTTCGAGAAGACGAAGACACGCTTCCTCCTGTTGAGCTTCACTTCCGACTGGTTGTATCCGACCTATCAATCGTTGGAAACAGTGAGCGCATTAAGGAGCCGCGACATAGATGTCGCATTCTGCGAGCTCACCTCGAACTATGGTCATGACGCCTTTCTATTGGAGACGAAAGAGCAAAGCGAGATGATGGCCGGTTTTCTCGCCAGCGTGTATCGGGACATCGCGAGCAGTCACCGCCCCTCGCGTCCGCAAGACGCAAGCATGAAAACCCCGATCAGCGCACGGCCTGATTACGCGATGATCGCCGAGTTGGTGGAATCGGGATCCAGAGTTCTCGATCTCGGTTGTGGAGAAGGCGAGCTCCTGGCGTGGTTGCGCGAACACAAAGAGATCGATGCCCGAGGTGTGGAAATTGACCCGCACAAGGTCCGCCGTGCAATTGCCCGAGGAGTCTCGGCTTATCAGAGCGATATCGACCTGGGCCTCGCTGATTATCCAGACGGCAGTTTCGATTTCGTGATATTGAGCCAAACGCTGCAGGAGACGCGCTATCCGCTACGCGTGCTGAAAGAAATGCTACGAGTTGGGCGGCACGGCATTGTGGCGTTTCCAAATTTCGGCCACTGGTCCACTCGCCTCTCTCATCTCTTTAGCGGCCGCGCGCCGCGGACAGAGCTGTTCCCGTACGACTGGTACCAATCTCCGAACCTGCACTTCCTGACCGTTCACGATTTCGTACTGCTTTGTGCCCAGCAGAACTGGGTCATCGAGCGGCAGATCTTTCTGCGCGGCGACCGGCAGGTGAGGCGATGGCCGAACGTTTTCTCGGAAGTGGCCGTTTTCTCGATTCGGCCGGCGTGACAAGTCTCTATACACTGTAAGCGTGTCATCTGCCACGGACTCCTACATTCACCAGCATGAGCAGCGCTTTTTAGATGAGTTGCTCGAGTTTCTCAGGATTCCAAGCATCAGCACGTTGCCTGAGCACAAGAACGACGTAGCGCGCGCGGCCCAGTTTGTAGCTGACGGTCTGAAACGGGCCGGGATCGAGCACGTTGAGGTGATCGCTACCGGCAAGCATCCATTGGTGTACGGCGATTGGCTTCACGCTCCCAGCAAGCCGACCGTGCTCTGCTACGGCCACTACGATGTTCAGCCGCCCGACCCGCTCGAGCTGTGGCAATCACCGCCCTTTGAACCTAGCGTCCGGAATGGCAATATCTATGCTCGTGGCGCCTGCGATGACAAGGGCCAGGCGTACATGCACGTGAAGGCGATCGAAGCATTACGGGCGAGCAACGGTGGCACACTGCCCGTCAATGTCAAATTCTTGATTGAGGGCGAGGAGGAGGTCGGCGGCGAGTCAATTTCCGAGTACGTTCCGAAGCACAAAGACAAACTCAAAGCGGACGTGGCCCTCGTTTCTGACACCGAGTTATTCGCCGATGGTATTCCGACGCTGTGCATAGGACTGCGCGGACTGATTTATCTCGAGATTGAGGCGAAAGGGCCGGCGCGCGATTTACATTCCGGAATGTACGGGGGCGCGGCGCCAAATGCCGTTTATGGACTGATCGAGCTACTTGCGCAAGCGAAGGACGCAAACGGACAGATTCAGATACCTGGAATTTACGATGATGTAGCAGCTCCCGATCCGGCGGAACTGGAAAGCTGGACCCGGCTTCCCTTCTCCGAGCAAGAATTTCTGAAGGACGAAGTCGGATCAACCGAGTTGACGGGAGAGCCGGAACAGTCGGTGCTGGCGAGGGTTTGGGCGCGGCCCACATTTGAAGTTCACGGCATCGCCGGCGGCTTCACGGGGACAGGAGCCAAAACGGTCATACCCGCGAAGGCAGTCGCAAAAGTAAGTCTGCGGCTGGTGCCGAATCAGAAACCCGAGCGCGTGCTTTCTTCCGTAAAGCAATGGGTTGCGGATCGCACGGCGCGCGGCATTCAAACCGAAGTGCGCGTTTTGAGCGCAGGCCCAGCCATATCGGTTAATCCGAATCATCCGGCCATTGACATCGCTACCCGCGTATTCGGCGAGATGATGGGCAAGCCGACTGTGTTCATTCGCAGCGGCGGTTCCATCCCAATCGTCGGGGACTTTGCTACTCACCTTGGAATCCCGACGGTCTTAATGGGCTTCGGCTTGCCGGATGATGGGCTACATTCGCCGAACGAAAAGTATCGAATCAGCAATTACTATCTCGGGATCCGTACAATCGCGCGGTTTCTGCAGGAGTATGGTGAGAGCGCTTCGGCTCGATAGAGCCCGAACCAAGGTAAAGCGCGTGCTAGAATCCGAATAAAATGCTGCAAGACCTTGCTCTTGCGCTGCGACTGCAGGCGCTTGATCGCAAGATCGCGAACCTCGAGAATGAGATCGCGACTCTTCCCAAACACATCGCGGAAATCGAAAAACGTTTGGAGTCGCATACGCGCCGGCTCGAAGTGGATCGAGCAGCGTTGAGCGCCAATCAACGCGATCGGAAGAAACTAGAAGGCGATATCCAACTCCACCAGCAAAAGATTTCCAAACTAAAAGATCAGACTCTCTCAGTCAAAACAAACGAGCAGTACAAAGCTTTACAAAATGAGATTGCGTACATAGAAGCCGAGATCCGTAGAGCTGAAGACAAGATTCTGGACCTGATGGAGGCCTCGGAACCGCTGGATAAGAACGTCACGGTTGCTCAGACGGAGCTCAAACGGGAGCAACAGCACGTTGAGGCGGAGAAACAGCGCGCGAGAGAGCGAACTTCGCTCGACCAGAAAGAGCTGGGAGCAGTGCGAGCCGAGCGGCAAAGCATCGCACGGGAGATGACGCCGGCGATTTATAACGAGTACGAGCGGATTCGAAAGAAAACGAAGAATATGCCCATAGCGGACGCGACGGAGGGCCGATGTTCAGCCTGTCAGATCATGCTTCGGCCCCAGTTTTTCCAGGACTTGCGGAAGGGCGACAAGATCATGACATGCGAAAGCTGCGGACGCATTCTGACCTACAATCCTGTTGTTGACGTTGCAAGTGACGTAGCAGCATCGCACCAGATCGCATAGGAAAGAGAGTTCGGAAGCCGTTGTAACGCCCCTGCAACGTTCCGCGAACTCGGTTTGATATCCTCACGGCTTCGGTCAGTAGCTGATCGCTATCCGCGTTTTCACCTGGAGGTACACGCTTTATGAGGGTCTTCGATAGTTCCGATATTCGGAACGTGGCGCTAGTAGGGCATGGTCATAGCGGAAAGACATCGCTTATCTCCGCCATGCTGTTCGCGGCCGGCGCGACAGACCGGCACCTGAAGGCGGACGAAGGCAACACGATCACGGATTTTGACGAAGAGGAAGTCGCTCGAAAACTGACCATCACTTCGGCGATCGCCTCATTCGCCTGGCAGAAAACGAAAATCAATGCGATCGACACTCCCGGATACAACATTTTCCTGAGTGATACACGATCTGCGCTGCTGGCTTCCGACGCCGTCGCGGTCGTACTGGATGGAGTGGCGGGCGTTGAAGTTTCTACTGAGAAGGTCTGGGGCTTTGCCGAAGAATTTAAATTGCCGGCAGCCCTAATCGTGAATAAGCTCGATCGCGAAAGATCTTCGTTTGAGCGGACATTGGAGAGCGTGCATGAGCGCTTTGGCAGGACGGCGGTTCCCGTCCAGTCCCCTGTCGGAAGCGAAAAGAATTTTGCAGGAATCATCGACCTGATCCGCATGCGTTCCTACTCATACAAGCCGGGAGACGGAAAGGCGGCCGAGGGCGATATTCCTGCTTCGGAAAAGGAACGCGCCGAGCAACTCCATGAAGCACTTGTAGAGATGATCGCCGAAGGAAACGACGAGCTGATGGAAGAGTTCTTCGCAACAGGCACACTGCCGGTCGAACACATCATCAGCGGTCTGCAGGACGCGGTCCGGCAGCGGCGAATTTTTCCGGTATTGTGTTCGGCCGCTTCGCAAGCCGTGGGAGCAGATCTCCTGATGAACTTCATCCCGGAGATTTTCCCCTCGCCGCTTCAGCGCCCTGAAATGGCCGCACGTCAGAATGGCAATGAGATCAGTACAGGCATAACGGCCAGTGGATCTCCCTCGATTTTTGTGTTCAAGACTTCGGCTGACCCGTTTGCCGGGCGCGTGAGCTACTTCAAAGTCATGTCGGGCGCCGTCAAAGACGACGCGCACCTGACGAACATGCGCTCGAACGTCAGTGAACGGCTGGCTCATATCGCAACGCCATTCGGAAAGACTCTGCAGCCGATTACCGAGTTGCGCGCGGGCGACATAGGAACTGTTGCCAAGCTCAAAGAAACGCTCACCGGCGATACACTTTGCGAAAGGGCAAATTGCGTCACCTTCAGGCCAATTGAAACACCCGAACCCTCGATCGGCTATGCGATTTCAGCGAAGACGCGAAATGATGAGGACCGGTTAAGTACCGCACTCGCGAAAATCCTGGAGGAAGATCGCGCATTGCGGTTCTATCGCGACCCGCAAACGAAGGAATTTCTCCTGGCGGGCAACGGACAGCAGCATGTGGAAGTGGTGGTCAGCCGTTTGAAGCGCCGCTACGGTGTGGAGGTCGAGCTGAAGGCGCCCAAAATTCCCTATCGCGAGACGATTCGCGGCACGGCACAGGTGCAGGGCCGGCACAAGAAGCAGACCGGAGGCCACGGGCAGTTCGGAGACTGTTGGATCCGAATGGAGCCGTTGCCCAGAGGCGAAAAATTCCAGTTCGTCAATGACATCTTTGGCGGCTCCATTCCGAAGCAGTACATTCCGGCGGTGGAAAAGGGCATTCTGGAAGCGGCGGAGCACGGTTTCATAGCGGGATATCCGGTAACCGATTTCAAAGTCACGCTTTACGATGGCTCTTATCACGATGTCGACTCTTCGGAGATGGCATTCAAACTGGCGGGCCGGAAGGCGTTCCGGGCCGCTATGCAGCAGGCAAAACCGGCACTCCTTGAACCGATCATGGCCGTGGAAGTGGAGACGCCCATCGATTTCGGCGGCGACCTGATGAGCGACTTCAACGGACGACGTGGACGCATTTTGGGTATGGATCTGAAGGGCAGTATGCAGACAATTCGGGCACAAGTGCCGATGTCGGAGATGCTGAATTACCAGAATGATCTAATCTCGAAAACGCAAGGGCGCGCTTCCTTCCACATGGAGTTCGACCACTACGACTACGTGCCGGCTCCGCAAGCGGACAAGGTTATTTCCGCTGCGAAGGCGCATATGCAGGTGGAGGAGGAAGAGTAGTCGCCTCTTACGATCCGAAAATCCTGTCGAACAGCCGGCGCGTTTTTTGCTGCAGATCCAGCAAATCGCTGTCTAGATGGGAGGCGCTGGTGCGTTTGCCAGTCCAGCGGTACATAAGTTCGGCGATCATGTCGCGCCGTTCAGGGGAGGCGGGAAGTCTCTCTTCGGCTCGACCCGAAACAATGCGGACGGCATGATCGAGAGCGCGGAAGTGTCTTGTCGCTTCCGCCAAAAACTCCGCATCTGATCGCTCCAGGTGCCCCATCTTCTCGACAATGTCGATGCGCTCAGGCGTATTCAGGCTCTTATAGAACAGTCCGGCGCCTTTCAGCCGGAGATACATCAGAATGAAGTCTGCGTCGTAGTAACCGCCTTCCCCGGCTTTCAGCGGCGTGAGGTGGCCCTGCTCCCGCTGTAGGCGTAAGCGCATTTGCCGGAGATCCTGCTTGGACCGTCCGCCTTGACCGTAACGGCGCCAGTCAACCCGCTGCAATTCATTCAGGAAGTTGGTTGCGCGATCGATGTCACCGGCCACACCGCGCGCCTTCATGTACGCGATCCCTTCCCAGGCTTCGGCTTTATTCGCAAAGTACTCCGAATACTTCGACTCCGTCTGGACCAGCATGCCCTCGCGACCATTCGGGCGCAGGCGCGTGTCGAGCGAAAGTAACGTTCCGGGGCCGCTGTATTCCGTCAGAATATCGATCAGATGCTCGGCCACACGCGTCCAGAAGCGCTGGCGTGGCGCTTCGCTATCAGGAATGATGAACAGCACATCCGCATCGGAGCCGAGATCGAATTCCCGCATTCCGAGCCTTCCCAAAGCCACCACCATCATTTCGTTCCGGGGCTCATGGAATGGCTTATCCGCGGTCACATGAGAACGAGCATGGGCGAGTCCTCGCTCAAGAGCTATACGATAAGCCCGAGCAATGACGAATTCCGCCAAAGCCGACGTGCTGTCGAGAGTCTGAAAGATCGGCTCGGGTAGACAGACGCTCCCAACCTGCATCCGAAACATCTCGCGCGCAAAGAAGCGGCGCAAGCCATCGAGATCGTTCAACGGAGCCGCGAGCCCTTCAAAGGCCCACCGCCGGTCCGGGTGATCCGAGGCGCGCCGGATTTCTCCGAGAAGTCCTGGCGAATGCGATATCTGCTCTGCCAGATATGGACTGAGCTCAAAAACTTGTACGAGCCAATCCGCTACCAACTGGTGATGAGCAAGCGTTTCGAGCTGTTGTGGGTTCTCAAGCAAGCGCTCCAAAAATGAAGCAAGTTTCCCTTCAGAGCGGAGGATACCGCGGTTGCGGATTACCTTCGCGAGCGCGGGCGCCTTGCTTGAGAGAGCCGAAACGAGCTCTTGTGAAATCCCATTCAGCTGCTGCTCATCCGCTTTCGGTTCACTCTCGATTGGAAGCGGCGCGACGGCTTGCACCGGGGTGTAATACAACGGCCGCTGCGCATGGACGATGCGGTCATAAATCGTCTGCACGTGTTCCAGACGTTGATTGAGACGGTGCAGCAACTCCGCGGAAGCGCTCAGGCGATTGCCGTCTCCACTTGGCGCAGCGGGTAACATCCTTCGGGCGATTCGCTCCAGATCGGCAGGATCGGAGGGCAACGAATGAGTCTGGCGATCATCTTCAATCTGGAGAAGGTGTTCGAGCCGGCGCAGGAAGCAGTAGGCCTCGTACAACTGCGAATGTTCCGTATTCGAGAGAAGATCCTTTTCGCGCAAGCGCGCGAGCGCGAGCAGCGTGCCGGCATGCCTAACCGAGCGTTCTCGCGCGCCATGAAGACGTTGCAGACACTGCACCAGGAACTCGATATCCCGAATCCCGCCTGGGGCGAGTTTTACATCCAGGTTGTTTTTGCGAAGTTTTTTCCTGCCCAGTTTCTCCGCAATCCGGTCCCGTGTTTCGGCCATTGTCTCGATAGTCGAGAAATCGAGACTGGTGGAGTATATGAATGGCTCAACGAAATCGAGCAGCGCTTGCCCCAGTGTTTCGTTTCCTGCTGCGACCCGCGCCTTGAGTAACATCTGCAGTTCCCAGTCCCGCGCCCGGGTCGAGTAGTACTCCTTGGCTGCGTCGAGTGAAATGCAGACCTCGCCCAGGCTGCCCTCGGGACGTAGCCGCAGGTCGACGCGGTAGCAGATTCCTGCAGCGGTATAAGACGAAAGCAGATTTGTAAACTGATTGGCTACTTTCTTGAAGAATTCCTGATTCGTTAGCTTGTGAAGACCTGAACTTTCGCCCGGGCCGCCATAGATGAACGTTAAGTCAATATCCGAGCTATAGTTCAGTTCGCGGCCGCCCAGTTTTCCCAGAGCTATTACCGCAAACCCATCGGAGCGAATGCCGCCGGATTCGGAAATGGACTCAGGCGAGCCGTAGCGGCTCCGCACCTCTTCGATAACGCCCGCCAGCGCCTGATCAAGGATGGCGTCCGCCAGATTCGATAATTCCTCCGTAACAGAGGAGAGCGGCGCGATTTGGAGGCGGTCACGAAGAACAATCCGAAGGACCTCTTTACGCCGGAATAAAGCGAGTTCCCGCGCCGTCGGAGCCGGAGCTCCTGTTTGACGCTGGAAGGTGTCGATCCGCTCTTTATACACCTTGGCCGAGAGCGTGGACTGAAGGTCGTCGACCGCAAGTATCCACTCAGGATTCCGAAGAAGCTGCTCGGAAAGGAAACGGCTGCTGTCGAAAATCGTCTTCAGCCAATGTAGGCGCTCCGGATCCCGAGCTACGTCGGAAAAAATCAGGGAATGACGAGACTCGAATTCATCCAGATAGTGCGTAACGCGCGGATCAGGTGTTTCGGCTGGATGTGCGAGCGCCGTTTCATCTAACTGGGACGGCATGGTTCACAGCGCGACCCGAACGGGAGCCGCTTTAGACATCGTGGTCTACGGTCTCAATTATATCGATGCGCCTCTGCTCCCGACAGGACTGATAAATCGAGACAACAACCTGCAAGGCTCGATAACCATCTTCACCGCTCACGGCCGGTTTCCGGTGATTCGCAATCGAATCCGCAAAATCCAGGAACTGGCGCTCAAATGATGTCAGCGGAATCGCCATCGGATCAGAGGCGCCGGATTGGGCCGCTTGCGATAGCGGTGCCGGATCCAGCGCGTTAGCGTCGGCATCATCAATCACGTCCCAAGCGCTGAGACGATCGCCCGAAATGATTGCCGTCCCTTTTGTACCGTGGATCTCGACGCGCTCGCTATAACCAGGCCAGAACGCAGTCGAAGCCTGAATCACGCCCGTCGCACCTGATTGATAGGAGAGCAAAGCATTCACGATGTCTTCTGACTCGATTTTGTGCCGCGCTCCAAGCTGCCACACACCAGACACGGCCGAAACGGCGCCGATGAGATATGAGAGGAGATCAACCTGGTGGATAGCCTGATTGATCAGCGCGCCTCCGCCTTCTGTCTGCCAGCTTCCTTTAATCG
>Ga0213882_10000625_pt1 | contig 11437 bp, 10 predicted proteins | sample BarmaccoBMER_R09_FD_160106 | JGI IMG/M metagenome (GOLD analysis project Ga0213882, IMG submission 160106) | Barbacenia macrantha exposed rock microbial communities from rupestrian grasslands, the National Park of Serra do Cipo, Brazil - ER_R09 ...
AAGTTCTAAATCGGCCTTGTCCACGACGCGGACGCCCTTGGCTTCAATCCGCCTCTTGATCTCTTCCGGCGCAATCGATTCCTTTTCCGGAACTCGTTCGAGATACTTGAGCACCTGCGCAGCGCCTACCTCTCCGTCGTGTCGCGCTATTCCCACCAGTCCCTCGCTCGCCTTTCGCGCCCATCCCACGACATAGATTCCCTCCATCGGACAGCACCGCTCGCTGTCATAGACCTCGAATGCAGCACGCTGCGGATCTTCCGTATCAGGATTTACCAGGTAGCAGTCCGTGCCGTAGGGCAAGCCAAGATTAGGATCGGCCACGTCGCCGATGGCAAAGATCATCGTGTCCACATGCAACTCGGCGGTTCGCTCCGTAGCTTTGCAGGCTACGCTTTCATCGCGTTGCACAAGCGCATTCTCGGTTACGCGAAGCCGGTTAATCCGGCCTGCGTCATCCGTGTGAATGGAACAGGGAGAGCTCAGAAATCGAAAGAGCAGACGTCCAGTTCCCGGAAGCTCAAGGCGCGGCTTTGCCAGAATGGGAAAATTGTCTTCCGATACCTTGCCGATGTCCTGTCCGATGGCCTCAAGCTGCGGACGAATGCGCTCCAGCTCGGCCTGAAAGGCCTCACGGTCGAGGTAATGTTCCACGAAGGCAAATTCTTTTTTGTCGAACTTGGCTTCGAATGGCCCGCGCCGCGCAACGATCGTCACCGTCTCCGGCTTCTCAGGGGCGTCCACGAGAAACCAATGCGCGATGTCGATTGCCACGTTGCCCATGCCGATTACTGCAACGTCCTTGCCGGCTGAGAAATCCTGGGACGTATAGGGCGGAAGCTGATTGTAGAAGTACACAAAGTCTTTCGCCGAATAAACGCCTTTCGCCGAGCTGCCTTCGAGCCCGAGCTTCTTGGTGCCCTGAGCGCCTACCGCAAAGACAATCGCCGCGGGATTGAGCTCGCGCAGTTCCCGAATGGGAATGCAGCCGTTCTCAGCTACACACACATGGCCGAAGTAATGCACATTGGGGAGCGCTAGCACCTTCGTAAACTGCTTGCGTAGGCCGGTCTTCATCTTGTCTTTCGTGGGATAGATACCGTATTCGGCGAGCCCGCCCGGCTTGATATCGCGATTCAGGATGACAACCGTATGGCCGGCGAGCGCGATCTTTTGCGCGGCAAACAATCCGGCCGGTCCAGCACCAACGACGAATACCGTCTTCATTCCCGGTCCTCGGACTTCTTCCGATGTTAAGTTGGATTACGAGGCTATTCTCGCCGATGCAGCGCTGGTTTCCTAGCACTCGATAATGTTCAGCGCCAGGCCCCCGAGGGAGGTTTCCTTGTAGTGCGCCTGCATATCGCGGCCGGTTCGGTACATGGTTTCAATCACCTGATCGAGTGATACCTTGTGCTCGCCGCTCTCACTCATCGCCATTCGCGCCGCGTTGATGGCCTTCACCGATCCCATGGCATTGCGCTCGATACAAGGAATCTGAACCAGGCCGCCAATCGGATCGCAAGTCATCCCAAGGTTGTGCTCCATACCGATCTCGGCGGCGTACTCAATTTGTGCGTTACTGCCCCCTAGCGCAGCGACCAGACCGCCGGCAGCCATCGAGCACGCCACGCCGACTTCACCCTGGCATCCGACTTCAGCGCCGGAAATCGAAGCGTTTTCTTTGTAGAGAATTCCGATTGCGCCCGCAGTAAGCAGGTAGCGGAAAATACCTTCCGGCGAAGCGCTGTCGATGAAGCGTAGGTAGTAGCGGGCGACCGCGGGAATGATGCCTGCAGCACCGTTCGTCGGAGCCGTGACCACACGGCCACCTGCCGCGTTTTCTTCGTTCACCGCCATCGCAAATGCGTTTACCCAATCCATGGGCGCAAGAGGATCGATGGTCGGCTTGCTGCTGAGTTTCTGGAAAAGCCGTGGAGCGCGTCGGCGAACTTTAAGTCCACCTGGCAGAATACCCTCGGTTCGCAGACCGCGGTCGAGAGACGCTTCCATCGCAAGATGAATCTGCGTCAGCCGCTGCCGAATCTCGGCTTCGCTTCTCCAGGCCTTCTCATTGGCCAGGGCGATTTCCCAAATCGACATTCCTCGCTCGCGTCCGATCCGGAGCATTTCATCTGCGCTTGAGAATGGATATGGAACTTCAGCGCGAGCGCCTGCGGTGGCATTCGCATCCTGCCTTCCTTCGCGGGTGATGAAGCCGCCGCCTACCGAGTAGTAGATCTGCGTATCGACAACGGAGCCGTCCTCGGCGAAGGCTGTAAAGCGCATTGCGTTGGAATGCCCGGGGAGCGTTTCGCGGGTCAGGAAAAGCAGGTCACGAGCCTCATCGAATCGGATCGTCTGGCTGCGAAATAACTTCACGACTCCGTCGCGTCGCACGGCCTCGATCAAGGGCTCGATCTGTTCCGGATCTACCTCGTCCGGAGCTTCACCCAGAAGTCCCAGAATGACGGCGCGATCGGTTGCGTGTCCGCGGCCGGTAAGCGCCAACGATCCATAAAGCTCGGTAAGCACACGGGCGACGTGGTTTAGATTGCCTTCCGTCGCCATGCGCTCGACGAAGTCGCGCGCAGCCCGCATCGGCCCGACTGTGTGTGAACTCGATGGACCGATACCAATCTTGAAGATTTCAAAAACGCTGGTTTTCACGCCTGTATCCATTGTAAAAGGGCCAGGTCTTTCGGGCTTAGGCAGCCGCCACACCTACGACTTTGGGAATAGAGAACTGCCCCGCAGAATCGGCGAGGGTCAATTACGCCCTGTAAACCTCTGACAACAAGCGACTTGCCGGCCGTCCTTTCCTGGCCTGGAACATGTACCACGGTGATGCTGTTCCCAAACCGGAAACGTGGTCTGCTTAGAGGACATGGATCCCCAAGCCTTGATCTACACCGCGGACGTGGCTTTGAGCGGTACATTGTCCAGCACGCTGCGTAGGCAGAGGTTGGAGCCGGTCTGTGCCGGACGGCTCGGAGCCGCATTGCACCTGCTGCGCAGCCGAAAGTTTCCCGCCGTGATCGTCGATTGCAGCGACAGGTCGGCCGCCACCGATATATTTCAGCTCTGCCGATCCACCGGATCAAACCGTTCATCTGTGGTTTTTGCGTTGACGGAAGGCAATGAGTCCGCCAGTTCGTGGGGTGTGAACTTTGCCGTGAAGCGTCCGGCAGGCAGCGATCTCCGGGCCTTTACAACCGTGCTGCGTGCCGCGGACGGCATGATCCGCCAGGACTTCCGCCGCTATCGCCGCATTCCCGTACTTTCAACCGCAGTGCTGGACAACGACGAGCATCGTCTTCAGCTTTCCACGCTCAACATCAGCGAGGGAGGCATGTGCGTGCACGGCGAAGTGCCAGGATGGAACAAAGAGCACATTATTGAGTTTCATCATCCGGTGAGCAATCTACGCTTCAAAGCAAACACCTACACCGTCTGGAGCCGAAACGGGAAATCCGGCCTGCAATTCCGATTTATGTCCAACGCGGCCCGTGAAGCCCTTTCCAGCTGGATCGAAGCGCAGTAGCTGGCCGGAGCAAGTACCTGCTGCCGCTAACTCAGCGCTACTGCATACGGGGGTTATCGCCCACATTGATTGCTCTTGCCCTGAAAGATCCTTGCTCCTGAATTGACACGGAATTCGTGTAACACTAGACTCGTGTAATGCGGCGACTTAGGAATATAACGATCACCCTTGAGGATGATCTCGCTCAGTGGGCGAGAATTGAAGCGGCCAAGCAGGACACCAGCGTGTCGCAATTACTCGCAGGCATCCTCGCCGAACGCATGTCTCACCAGAGTGATTACGAGCGCGCGATGAAACGTGCGCTCGCTCGCAAGCCGTTTTTGAAGTTGCACGGCGCGCGCTTAACTCGCGAGGAGCTCCATGAGCGGCGAAATCTTCGTTGACACAAACGTCTTTCTTTATGCGCTGGACCAATCCGAGCTTCGCAAGCAGGCGGCCGCAAGGCGCTGGAGGGAGGAACTGTGGCGAAGCCGTCGAGGCAGAATCAGTTTCCAGGTGCTGGAAGAGTTTTATGCGCAGGTAATGAGAAAATGGCCAAAGACTCGAGAGGCAGCTCGCGCTGAGATTCGTGATTTGCTCGCATGGCGGCCTCTCGAAATCGGCTCCGAAGTCCTGGAAAGGGCCTGGCTCTTGCAGGACCGCTATCAGCTCGCGTTTTGGGATGCTCTGATCGTGGCTTGTGCGCAGATCACCGGGTGTTCCTATTTGCTGACGGAGGATTTACAGCATGGGCAACGCTTCGAAGGAGTGCAGGTCTTAAGCCCATTCGCGTGTACGCCTGAATCGGTGCTGCCGTAAGTTGCTAAATCGACCCCAAACGCCCGCTGATATACTTCCGCGTTTCATCCCAACCACCACACGTTCGAGGAATGATGCGCAAAATCAGCTTGTACGTCCTTTTCTTATTTCTTGCCAGTTCGCTTTTTTCTCAAGTTGACCCCAGCCTCTATTCAGGAATGCGGTGGCGACTCGTTGGCCCGTTCCGCGGCGGACGCTCTATCGCCGTTGCCGGCGTGCCCAGCCAGCCGAACGTCTTCTATTTCGGATCGGTGGGCGGCGGAGTTTGGAAGACGCAGAACGCCGGCCAGACCTGGAAGCCGATCTTCGATTCTCAGTCCATTGCGTCGATAGGCGCAATTGCAGTATCGGCCTCGAACCCGGAGGTGATCTATGTCGGCACGGGTGAGGCAGACATGCGTTCGCAGATCTCCTATGGCGACGGCATGTACAAATCCAGCGACGGCGGGAGGACATGGCGCAACATTGGCCTGCGCGACACGCGCCAGATTGGCCGCATCCTCGTCGATCCCCGCAATCCTGACGTCGTGCTGGTCGCCGCTCTCGGCCACGCATACGGTGAAAACGAGGAACGCGGCGTCTTCCGCAGCGCCGATGGCGGAAGCACCTGGCAAAAAGTTCTGTTCAAAGACGCGAGCACCGGCGCAATCGACTTGGCCTGGAATGCAGGCAATCCGCAAGTCGTGTATGCATCGCTTTGGCAAGTGCGACGGCCGCCGTGGAACGTTTATCCGCCTGCCAGCGGTCCCGGCAGCGGGCTGTATAAATCGGAAGATGAAGGCAAGACGTGGAAGCAGATCACGGGCAATGGATTTCCGTCGGAGGGGCTGGGACGCATTGGAATCGCCGTCGCCCCGAGCGACGCAAATCGCGTGTACGCGATTGTCGATGCTAAAGATGGGGGCCTCTATCGCTCTGACGATGCCGGCGCAAGCTGGCAACGAGCCGATTTTGAGAGCCGAATCTGGGGACGCGGATGGTATTTCGGCCAGGTCGAGGTCGATCCCAAAGACGAGAACACACTCTATGTGATGAACACATCGACTTACCGTTCACGCGATGGCGGGCATAGCTTCGACGCGGTGAAAGGCGCTCCCGGCGGAGATGACTATCACCAGCTCTGGATCAATCCCAACGATCCGCACCGCATGGGCCTGGCCAGCGACCAGGGTACGGTGATCAGCGTCGACGGCGCGCAGAACTGGAGCTCCTGGTACAACCAGCCGACCGCGCAGATCTATCACGTCGTCACCGACAACGATTTCCCATATCGGATCTATGGTGCGCAGCAGGATTCAGGCGCGATCGTCGTGCCCTCGCGCAGCAAATGGGCGCAGATGTCCTTCCGCGACTACTATCCCTCGTGCGCCGGCGGCGAGTCCGGCAGCATTGCTCCCGATCCCCGGGACTCGAACATTCTGTTTGGCGGCGCGGTGGAACGATGCGACCAGCGCGTGAACGTCGGAAAGAACGTGTCTCCGACTACTGGACTGACCGGCATCTTCCGCAACACCTGGACTCTGCCGCTGGTCTTTTCACAGGCCGACGGCGCTCTGTATTTCAGCCACCAGATGCTGTTCAAGAGCACCGACCGCGGCGAGAGCTGGAAGCAAATTTCTCAGGATTTGACGCGCGAGAATCCCGGCGTCCCTGCCAATCTCGATCAGAACACTGCGCAAGACTTCGCCGTGCGCGATATCCGTCGAGGGGTGATCTACACCATTGCGCCCTCGCCGCGCGAGCGCAACCTCGTCTGGATCGGAACCGATGACGGCCTTATCAAGCTCACCATTGACGGCGGCCAGAGCTGGAAGGACGTCAGTCCGCCGCAGCTCACGCCGTGGAGCAAAGTCGCTCTAATCGAAGCCTCCCATTTTGATACTCAAACGGCTTACGCTGCCGTCGACCGGCATCGCCTCGAAGACAATCATCCTTACATCTACCGAACCAGCAATGGCGGCCGCACATGGCAGCAGATTTCCAGCGGACTGCCGGAAAACGTCTATGTAAACTGCATTCGCGAGGACACCCAGCGCAAAGGCCTGCTCTTTGCAGGAACTGAGCTGGGCGCTTATGTTTCCTTCGACGACGGCAATCATTGGCAGTCGCTGCAGTTCAATTTGCCGCATACATCGGTACGCGACTTTGCCGTGCATGACAACGACCTCGTCGTTGCTACGCACGGACGTTCGTTCTGGGTGTTGGACGACATCACGCCCTTGCGCGAGGCCGGTGCTGAAATCGCGAGTGCGTCGGCGCATCTGTTCCGTCCGCAAGACGCACTCCGCATACAGACCAGCCTGTTCGATGGAACGCCGCTGCCGATGGGTTCGCCCATCGGCGAGAACCCGCCGAGCGGCGCCATGGTCGACTACTTCCTGAAGAACGATTCGCCTGATCCCGTCGTGCTGGAGATTTATGACAGCGGCGATCGATTAGTTCGCCGCTACTCAAGCGCGGACAAGCCGCAGACGGCCGATCCTAAGACGCTGGATATTCCCGCCGCCTGGATCGTTCCCCCGCAGACTCTGGCGAGCTCGGCTGGAATGCATCGCTTTGTGTGGGACCTTCACTGGACTCCTCCAGCCGGCAGCGGAGGACGCGGCCGCTTCGGCGCCAGCGGCCCTTGGGCCTTGCCGGGGCGGTACGCGGTAAAGCTCACGAGTGCCGGACAGAGTTATTCGCAGCCGCTCACGGTCGTGCTCGATCCACGCGTGAAGACTTCGCAGGCTGACCTCGAGGCCCAGTTTGCCGCTGCGGAGCAAGTGGAGCAGATGCAAGCTCAGATCGCGCCGGCTCGCCAGGAAGGCAATCGCGTGCGCGGGCAACTGCAAAAGCTGCAGGCAAGTGCGGGTTCCAACCTGAAGGTCAAGGACGCGCTTGATGCCTTTGACCGCAAGCTCACGAGTACGCTTGGAGCACCGTCCCGCGAGTTCGGCGGCGGGCCCGGCGTGGCCAGCGAGGACTTCACCAGCCTGGATTATGTAAATCGCAGCCTATCTACGCTGGCCTTCAGTGTGGATGGAGCACCGGCTGCGCCAACTCAGAGCGACGTGGCCGGCATTCGCAATGCCCGGCAGATCCTCGATAGCGCGTTGGCAGCGTGGCAGCAATTGAAGAGCTCAGACTTGCCGCAGCTCAATCGCGTGCTGGAGCAGAACGGGCTGGCACAGGTGCAGTAGCGCAAAGCCTGTGTGACTTTGTCGAAGTTCCTGCAGCGCAGGTAGGAGACCGGGCGCCCTCGCCCGGGTGTTTCGAAGTGGAAACGAATCCCGCCCACACGAGTGGGCCTTCCAATGCGCTAAAGTCGGGGACTCCACGAAAGTTTCACGCGCACGTCGTCATCTGCCCGTCTGGAAACGGGCGGTTTTGTGATATTTTCTTGCCATACCCGCCAGGCATCTTCCATGAAACTGTCGTTCCAGCGAGCGCCCGTAAAGAGCGGACTGCGTATTCCGCAGCCCTCGGTGCTGCCTGCCAAGCCGGACCTGAGCGTTTCCGCGCGCTACAAAGGGTCGCGCATCGGCGGGGACTACTACGACTTCTTTCCCATCACCGACACTCGCATGATCTTCATGCTCACGGACGTGGCGGGAAAGCGCGAAGAAGCATTGCACATTGCCGCCGCGGTGCAGGACAAAATGCGCGAGCGAGCCCCGGAACTGCTCGCTGATCCGGATGCCAATGTCGCCGAAGGCGTAACCAAACTCGTTCTTGAACTCAATCGCACCATTATGGCGACCGCCGAGGGCGTACGTTCTGCGCCTACATTCCTTGGCTGCCTCGACGAGCAATTTGGACTGATCCACTATGTGAGCGCGGGCCACACGCCGGCGTTTGTCAAGAGCGACGGAGAAGTAACCCAGCTGGATCCCAACGGCCTCCCACTGGGCCTTTTCTCTCATGCCACGCATGATGCCCAGGTTTCGGTCGCACAGCCTGGATCCGCCATCGTTCTGGTTTCGAAAGGATTAGTCGAGACATCGGCAGGCAGGCAGGAGTTCGGAATACAACGCGTGCGAGCCAGCTTGGAAGAACAGTCTTTTGCCTCGGCCCACGATCTCTGCCACGATCTGCTGGAACGCGCCGTCAAGTTCGGCGAGCAGCCGTCCGCCTTCGGGCCACACCTCTCACTGCCGGGCTTCCGCGGCAGCGAACCCAACGATCAAACCGTAGTTTGCCTTATGCGCACGGTGCAGAGCGAAACTGCATACTCGGCGACCGCCTAAACCGGTTTTATCTTTTCGCAGTATTCGACCAGAGCCAGCCGGTCTTTCATTCCCAAATTGAGAAATTCGACTCCGTAGCGTTTACCTTCGACGTGCCGTACGACGCCCTTAACGCTCACAGGATCGGTTTCCGGACTGAGGCGGTACTCGACCTCGATCTCCATCTCGCCGGGAATGTCCTCGTCGGTGAGAAACGAAAGTCCGCCGGCGCCGATTTCGTAGCCGCGGCAGTCGACAGAGCGGTTCGCCCAGTGCAGCCGCACTTCAAAATCGAAAATCCATCGCGGATAAGCGCGCCGGTTTCGCTTTCGCCGTTCCAGCGCGGAGGTGGTCAGGGTCTTACGGCGATCCATCATCAGCAGCCCGTAATTAGGAGAGCCAATCATAACGCCGGCAGGATTTGCCGCGGGCGTAGTAGGACAAACGCAGCCTCGGGCGCTGGCATTAAAGCATAAATCCGGTTGAGAGGGAATCTCTAATTGCCGCGAGTTTGACGGATGATCTGCTCCATCTGGTCAAGGTACTTTTCCAAAGCCCGCTGTCCGGCTGTGGTAATCCGGTACTCGGTGCGCGGCACGCGTCCGGCAAAGCTCTTGGTGCAGACGATGTAGTCGGCATCTTCCAACTTGCGGGCATGAACGCTCAAATTGCCGTCGGTAGCTTCGAGCAGGCGCTTGAGCTCCGAAAAAGTGAGGGCCTCGCGCGCAGCAAGCGCGCTGATGATGCCCAGCCGCATGCGCTCGTGAATTACCGGATCGAGCTGCGCCGCGCTGGTGTCTTTGCGCACCGCTGCTTTTCCCGTGTTGGGACGGGGCGGCACGTGCGCCTTCGATTTGAACTTCGCTTCCCGCAAAACTGCTTATCCTCCGTGCCTGCGGGCAATGAGCAACCCGAAGGCGATATGCAGGCCGCCGAAACCGGCAGCCATGATTCCATTGGCCCACGCGCCCGGCAGAGCCAGCGCGACTGTTCCGAATATTGCGAAACAAATTCCCATAACAGGAATCACCTTCACGGAAAAAGCTCCGCCGGTGATGATCGCCACGCCGTAAAGCATCAGCCACATGCCGGGCAGAACCGCAAACAGGCGCTGCTCCATCATGATGATGGTGAGCACGGCTCCGGCGGCCAGAGGGGGAACCAGGCTGAGAGCGCACTTGCGCGCGGGGATCGACGCCGCCAGCTTCGCCAGGCTGCCGGTTTTCTTGACCATGGCGATGAGCGAAATCAAGCCGGCGAGCATCGCTTCTCCCAACCACAGGAGGACCCATGCGATCTGCGATTGCACCGTGCGAGCAAAAAATGCAGTTGCAAGCGCGGTGACGCCGAGCAGCACCATGCCCCATCCCGGAACGGCGGTGAACGAGGTGGCGCTTTCCATGGTATGGCGAATGAACTCGATTTGGTCGAGTACCTCGCTCGAAGGCGGAAGCGCTGCCTCGGATTCGCTCAATGCCGGCGTTAAAGCCCTGCGCCTGCGTGGATTGCGGCACTGCTGCATAACAGCAGAATGCTTGAGCATAAATAAAGTGTCAAGTACTTTGCTGCTAAAAGACGCAAGTAACTTCCGCCGGTACTCTGGGCAGCGAAGCCCCGGAAGAGGACAATTGTTGGCGCATCTTTGAGCTCAGGAACTCTAGTATCGTGAAGCCAATTACTCCGGGTTTAGCCGGGACGCGATGACCAAGAAGAAAGCGAAAAAAGAGCAGGCGCGGGCCCGGAAAGTGAGATCGCGCGGACTTTGGATCGCCCCGGACCTGGAGCGCAAAATCAAGGGAGAGGGCGGACGTCGAGGGCTGAGCGAACCGCCTTACAGCTACTACCTGCAACTCGCCGATCTGGCGCTGAGTACCTCAACACCAACACCGCACCCGGCAGCGCCGGCGAAACCGCCTCGTTCCACCGAGCCACTACTCGAACCCTGGTCTGACATCGTGGCGACCAGTCCGTCGGATGTTTTCCTGGAACCAGCTTCTCCGCTGCCGACGAGTCAGCCAACCGAGGCGCCGGATAAGAACATTCCTAATCCGCCAAAGCGACCGAAGCTGAATTTGCCGCGGCCGCCAAAGGCCCCATCCGGACCGAGGCCAGCTAAGCCGCTGCCAACCGCACCATTGCATCGACCCGCGCCTAAAAAACTCGCCTTCCCAAAACCTCCCAAGCGCGGGCGGTAAGACTTCCGGTCTACTCTTCCACTTCCACCATTTCCCCGCGAGCGGCTTTGGCTGCGGAAATAATCTTTTCCTGCAGTGCCCCGGGAACGATGTCGTAGTGGGCCATCTCCATGGAGAAGCTTCCGCGCCCTTGCGTCATCGAAGTGAGATCGACGCCATAGGTCAACATCTCTGCCATTGGGACTTCGGCCTTCACGACGGTGTTGCCGCCTTTGTTGTCCATGCCCTGAATGCGTCCGCGCCGCGAATTCAAATCGCCCATGATGCTGCCTGCGAACTCGTCGGGAATCGTGATCTCCACTTGCATGATCGGCTCGAGCAGCGTCGCCTTGGCCTGGTCCATCCCCTGCCGAAACGCGAGGCGGCCGGCCATCTTGAACGAGAGTTCGTTCGAATCCACTTCGTGATATGAGCCGTCGTAGAGAATCACGCGAAAATCGACCACCGGGAATCCGGCAAGATGGCCGCGCGCGGCCGCTTCGACGATTCCCTTCTCCACCGCAGGAATAAAGTTCTTTGGAATTGAGCCGCCGAAGATGTCATTCACGAATTCAAAGCCGCCGCCCCGCGCCAGCGGTTCCATCTTGATCTTGCAGTCGCCGAACTGTCCGTGCCCGCCGCTCTGCTTCTTGTGGCGGCCGTGTGCATCCGCCTTGCCGCGAATAGTTTCCCGATATGGGACCTTCGGGGCC
>Ga0213882_10000627_pt1 | contig 11431 bp, 10 predicted proteins | sample BarmaccoBMER_R09_FD_160106 | JGI IMG/M metagenome (GOLD analysis project Ga0213882, IMG submission 160106) | Barbacenia macrantha exposed rock microbial communities from rupestrian grasslands, the National Park of Serra do Cipo, Brazil - ER_R09 ...
TGTTCCGGAAGCCGCATCTGATTTTGTAAAGTCTTCGCTTCCCGCCGCCTCTGTTTGCAGCGCCGTCCGGGCGTGCCTTTCATCGACCACTCGACAGAGCGCGCGAGAAAAAGCGAGCCTGTCGAGATCTCGTTGGGAGCACAGGTGCAATGCCTCGAAACGCTCACGCTCCTCGCTGTTCAGGTGACCTCGGACATATTCGTCGAAGAGCTCCTCTTCCAAAGTCATTAGGCGCTGATGAACGGATTCGTTCGACAAGTAGGCGGCTTCCACAGTATCCCGCTCTGCCGCTGTCGATTTGCCACGAGCGTAGCGGGCCAGGATTTCGTCGGATATTCTCGCGGGCACACCCATCCACTTACCTAGTGACAATTTTTTGAAAAGCATTTCATCATGCACTCTTTGACTCCATGCATTGGGTCACACAGGATCGTAACTGGTTTCGAGTCCGGAATGCGCGTGCGCCTAGGGCATCAAGGGTGATTTGTAGAGCCGCTGCGAGCCTTTGCTTGTTTCGAATTTTTTCGGCGCCTTGGTATTTGTAATATTCCAAAATCAGTTCGCGGTCTCGTTCATGTAGGCTGCCCAAACATCTCTCGAGGCATTTAGCCCGCATTTCGAAATCGGGGTCGGCTGCTTCGCTGGTGTCCTCTTCCGACCGCGGCTCCGGAACGTTTTCGAGCGAGAAGCACTTCGGTTTCCGATGTGTCTCCAACGCAACATGCCGAGCTATACCCCGAATGAAAGGTATGAGGTCTTTCGCTTCGTCAAGCTTTCGGGCCGCTCGATCAATTGTCTGGTCCACCAGGTCTTGCGCTTCCCCGAAGCCACTATATCGGAAATAAGTGATTAAGCTTTGCCGGATGAACTCGTATCTTTCGCCTGCGATTTCCGGATTAGAATGCAGATGTGCCAGAAATCGGCTAAGCGGGTCTTCAGATCGAAGAACTTGGCCCCCGACGGGCTCGGCCTTTCGTGCGGCCATCCTGATAGCCCCATAGTTTATCGCGCTCCGATGGCCGTGACAACCAGAAACGAATCTGGATCGGTGGGATCACAGCGTAGCGGCTACTGGAAGGAAGTATTTGGAGTTGTGGAGATCTGTGATTAGCGGAGCGATTATTCTTAGAGATCGCTGCGAGTGCGGCCCCACTGGCCTGCCCCCACCCTGCTTCCTGCCTGCGCGGCCCACGTTTCGCCAAGCATAAGCTCAACGCTCGACTGGAGCCGCTTCTTCTTCGAAACTCACGACCCGGTCCGACACCGGAGCGGGACGATTCAAAAGGTGCAGAAGAGTCGATGCGAAATTGAGGCTGTCGTAAGGCTCTTCGATAGTTCGTACCGGAACCCCGGCGCCCGCAAGCATCCACACGGAATGCGTGGAAATCCGAAAGAAGCTGCCGTGATTCCCCCCAGGATTTGGGAAACGAGTATTGAAGTTCCAATGGTCCGCGGCGAAGACATGGAAATCAGGTTGCACCAGTTCACGGCGGCGCCGCTCGAAACGCAGCAGGATTGGGCTAATGCCAGGCGGCCCCGGCACGTTATCGTTGATGGGAGAAAGCTCTTCAGTGACTCCGATTACGCCATTCGAATACTTGCATTTGTGAATTGCCTCGAACCACGCCCGCTCTGTATGCCAACCGCTGAGCCAAGCCGCCCGATCGGCTCCATTAGGAAGCTTTAGATCGGGATCTTCGAAAAGATGCAGAGGCAGACCCTCTCGCCAGGGCTGCTCTTGCGCAGTTACTCGCCCGCCATCGTCTTGGTGCAAATTTTGAACAGGAAGCAAGGAGATCGCGCCGCTGCGATCCGTTCGCACAACGAGCTGGTGCGTGTCATCGCCATACAGCCAGTACGCATGATTGACACGTCCGTCGTGTGGCCAGAATTCCCCATCAGGCAGTGGCATCATCGCGAAATCGATGGGGCGCGGGCTTAGTTGCGCTTGCGGGTTGTTTCGGACGCGCCGGGCAGCCAGCAGCTCAAAATAGTTTAGATGCCGGAACGATTGCGTTTCATCCACATGCCCAGTTGAATCCAGAACCAAGCCGAGCGGGCCCAGGCCGATGACATAATGCTGCAACTCAGCGACTGTGTTGTTATCGCCCAATGCCAGCGGCTGGATCAGCTCAGAGATGTTTGGCGCAAACGGGCGAATATCACTCGGATTAAACGCCAGCAATGAGCGCAGGTGCGAGACGTATGCTTTGTATTCCGAATACTCCGCTTCCCAATCCCGCAGCTCGTCAGCTAACCTGCGGTCCGCCTTGTCCTCGCCGTGAGCACGCTGTTCGGCGTTCCACTTCTCCGGTCTTGAACCGGTCAACTGTTTCCTTTGGACAATCGCCTGTTGCAGTGCTGCCAGTTCTTCGGTCAGCTCGGCGGCGGTTTTGCTCCATTTCTCGCGATTGCTATCTATTAGCTCGCGCAAATAACTCGTCGCGGCGCGGCGGAGCTCCTGGCCGAGATCTGAACGTGAAAGTTCCTGCAGTAGAATCTGGATCTCGTTCAGATCGCTGTTACGCAGGTGAATGGCCGCTCGTTCGTTGCCGTCAATGTCGAGCCAGGCGGTCGGATAACGGGACGCTTCGCCCTTCAAATAGAACGAGGCGGTACTCGGCGTAATTTCGCGATGCACGAGCGGATTCAGGCCGCGAAGCTTATAATCGCTGAGCTGAACGCGATTTGTGACAACGTGATGCCCGCCGCCTTCTGGGCTATTCAGCAAGTCTGGCAAGCTAAAGGTCTGGCTGACCACCCCGGGAACGTTGTTCATGCCATGATCGGAAACGACGGCCATGACCGTCTCCTGTGCGAGAGGGCTCTCTTCAATGCAGGTCCAGATGCGTCCTGCTAGCATATCTAGGCGCTTCAGAGAATCGAGGAGGGCCGCCGGATCATTTGTCGCGTGGCCTTCATGATCGAGAGCACCGTCGAAGAAATCGAGATACAGCACCCGCGAATCCGCGAGTTTCTTTTCCAGCTCCGTCTCCATCTGCTTCTGCAATTCGTCGTTCAGTGACAGGGCTGCCGCATTTTCGACAACCGAGATCAAAGCCTTGGAAGAGAAGCTGTGAAAGAGAGCCTCTTTGAGCGTCGTCCACCGAACCCCACGTTGGAAGAGCTGGAAGCCCTGGTAAACCTGTCCATAGCGGAACTGATCAACCAGGAGCGGAATGCCAGCGCGATCCAGCACTCTTACTCCAGGCATGTCCACGCTGCGGCTGCGAGCATAAGAAAGATAGAAGGAGAAGAGATTGAGATAGTCGTAAACCTCCCCTGTGTAACGGTCGTACTCGACGTTGCCGCGGATTATTGTGTGCTGCCCGGTATCGAGCATCGCCCATGAAGGAGCGGATATGCTGATTCCCCGCGTATAGAAGTTCTGAAAGACCGTTCCGTTCTCCGCAAAGATATGAGACAGCCACGGCAGCTTCGGCTTGCCTGTAACGGGATTTGTCGTGCGCATGGCGGTATAGAGCAGGTTCGCGTTCAGTCCATCGACTTTCAGGATCATCAGGCGCTGCGGGGTTTTCTGGATTCCTTGGGCAACTGAAATCGAATCCGGAAGCACCAAGGCGGCGATCACGAATGCAAGCCGCCAAAACCAAGGCGTCACTGCATTCGTTCCAAATCGCCGAAAGCCAAAGCGGTCCGAGTCTTCGGCGAGGCCACTACGCCCGGAGACGTGCCGGCCCTTACGACTCCTTCGCGATTAATCTCGTTCACAGCTACGGCGCAATCATCCCGCAAGCCTGCATCATGAGAAAGGTCCTGCAGACGTAATAAAGTTTCAATGGCGCGATGCCGCAGCGTGGGCGATTGGACGCCCGCCAGGAGTCCGCTCAATTGAGTTATGGCACTCTGCACAGCCTCAGCATTATGAGCGATCTCCGGAGCGGTACCTGCGTTTGCCAGTGACTCGAGGAATTTCATCTGATACTCAACGCGACGGTAGCACGCAAGAAGAGCAATGTTACCGTCCTCCTTTTTGGCCCGGTGTGTGTACAATCCAGCGCTGGCGTAGTGAAGCGATGCTTGTTCGACCAGACTGGCGGCAGTCGCGCCGAATGCCGCAAGTTCCGAGCGCCGCTCTTTATCGAGCGCCTTAGCCAGCTCCCCGCTGCGAGCTTCGCCTTCGAGTTCGGCATAACGAATGCGCGCGGCCTGCAGCTCCCGAGCCGGTGCAGCTTCGAGCGGATTGACCCCGAGCGAATCGACGTGGGCCTGAATTTCTTTTCGAAGCGTTGGGTCGAGTTGGTGATCGAGCGCAAGCTTCACTCGGAACTGCGAGTAGCAATCGAGGCGCGCGGATTGATTCATAGCGTCGCCGTGGCGCGACGCAACAAAATCGTACAGATCCGCGCCGACATAGTAATACCAATTCGTGAAATGGGAAATGCCGATGATACCTGCGGTGATCTCATTAATGGATCGCTGGGCCAGCTCATGCCACCGCACGTGCAACTTATGTCGAAAATCGATGAGTAGCAGAGGCGTCGTTCGATAGCTCAGACTATAAACGGCAAGAGGAATAAGCTTGACGGTGCGAGCGCCCCTTTCACTCGCTGGAAGTAGGTTACCGCTGTCATCGACAGAGCGCTGGTAGACCGATCCACGCCAGTCTTTTAGTCGGTCGTCCGACCAGGGATTCTTGATCTTCAAGATTTTCCAGACCGGAGCGAGAGAGGTGCCATCCGGCGGGCGTGGCCCGGCAGCCGGGAACCACAGCACTACGTACTCTTCCGAAGTTCCAGCGATGGCCAATGGCTCGAACAGAAGACCGGTTCGATCGGCGCATTGCCGGAGCAGTTCCCAGTTGCGGCTTCGAATCTGCTCCTCTTCGAACCGTGATTCCTCTCCCAGGCGCTCCGCGTTGCGGTCGCTAACGAAGCCACCCAGCAGATTTTTGCGCAACTCCAGGCGCGCGATCACAAGGTTCAGCTCCGCCGGCGTCAAGGAAGGCTGCTCATCCGATATTGGAGCGCGCCGCAGATAACTCACTGCCTCTTCCAGGTGCAAGCGTTCGTCGTCAATTGTGTTCGCGCGATAGGCGCGTGAAGTGGCCCGGATCGGAGTAGCCATAGGATCGAACATGGCCCACTGGAGAATATCGCTGCTGATATTACTCAGAAGCGCATGTTGCGGAGCGGCAACGTTCAGGAGGGGCGAGAGTTTTTTCTCGCTTCGGGCCGCTCCGCTAATGCCTATTTGCCAGTAAAAAAAAGGGACGGCGGAGAGCAGACGTTGCCCTAGGTTGGGGCGCTGATAGCCTAAGAGCCACACATACAGTAGCCGGTCGGTTTCGGGATTGCTATTTCCGAGTGTGTCCCGAAGCACAGCAACAAGCGGAACGTCTTCCGCGCCGGTAGAACCTGTTCCGCAGGCATGGCAAAACAGAGTAAGTACCTCGGCTGTGCCGCCCCCCGGTATGCTTCGCCAAAAGTAGGTGGTCTGATGGCTGCTTTCCACCAACGCGCTGGTTTTCAACCGCACTTCGGCTGAATCGGCCCACACCCCAACGCTGCAGAAGAAAGCCACGGCTGTACGTACTAGGCGATACATCAACTGCGAGCCGACTCCTTAACCCTTCATGCAATCGATGCGCCGAATCGCCGGGCGATTCTTTAAAATAAGCGCCTGAAAGAGCAAACTGCCAAACAACGCGGTGGCTCCGGGACTACCCGTCCTAGCACCATGTTACGGCAGCAAAACATGTTAGGGTAGACGAGAGTGCGCTTTGAAGTAGTATTAAATCTGGTATGGATGGCGCTCGGCGCAATCGCCATTGCGGGCACCATTCACGCCTCGATTCGCAGCACTTCCAACAAACTAAAAGGCGCGCCGGCTTGGCTGCACATTGTCGGAGTGGCGCTGATAGTTGCCGCGCTCTTCCCCTACATTTCTGCTACAGACGACATTCTTCGAATCGAGCACCTGAGTGCGCAAAAGCATTCTCAGAGCCCGACGAAGAAGAGCAGCGACGACTTGATTCGCCTCTACGAGACCATGGACACGCCTCTGGTCTCGCCCGCTCCAGTCCTTAGGTTCACCCTGTTATTCGTTTCATTCATCGTCGTACCTGTCGCAAGACTTGTATCCCATTTCGCAGCTGCTGAAGGCGGCCGTTCTCCGCCGGTCCCGGCATAACCATCAGCAACACGAAAATAAACAGTTAGTTCGAGGAGTAGTGATGCAGCGCCTCAATTGGCGTTTGTCCATCGGTCTCCTGCTCGTTGCGGGGTGTGCAGCTCCAACCGCCAGTCTTCCGCAGGCGGTCACATGGCGGGAGATTCAGGAGAGATTCAGAGCGAACGATCCGACCCTGCTGGCCGGGAAGGTCGCCATTGACGAGTCCCGCGCGGACGAGGTCACGGCGTATCTCCGCCCGAACCCGGATTTCACTCTGTCAGCGGACGGCACGCAAATTACGCCTTATCGAGGCGTTTGGCAGCCGTTCGCAGGCACGTTCGTTTCAACCAGCGTCAGCTACCTGCATGAGCGCGAACACAAGCGCGAACTGAGACTGGCGAGCGCGCAGCAAGCAACGGCCATCGCGGTCTCATCACAGGCCGATCTCGAACGGACATTGATGTTCAATCTGCGAGATGCCTTTGTTCGAGTGTTACAGGCGAAAGCAGTTCTTGGCGTTGCGCAGGAGAATCTCGAATACTACGACAAAGAGATCTCCATTAACCGCGACCGGTACCAGGCTGGAAGTCTCGCCAAAGTCGATTTCCAGCGCGTAGAACTTCAGCGGATCCAATTCGAGTCGGATCTGGCAACAGCTCAGGTCAATTTGCGGACGGCAAGAATCGATCTACTCGCCTTGCTTCGCGATCCGACTCCAGTGAATGAATTCGATCTCAGAGAGGAGTTCGATTTTACAGAACCGGAAGTAACCCTTCCCCAGTTACGGGCGGAAGCGCTGCAGACTCGGCCGGATCTGAAGGAAGCCGAGCAGACGGTTGAAAAAGCGCGCACGGATCATGAGTTGGCGATCGCCAACGGTTCGACGATCCAACCCTCGCCGCCTGGTGGACCCACAATGGGTCATTCAACAACCCGGCTGCTTATAACACGCTTGGCGTGAGTGTCAGTTTCCCGCTGCGACTTTTTGACCGCCGTACATTCCGCGGCCGCATTAGCAATATCGGAAAAGTTCTCGATCCGTCCATCCGGACCGCTCCCGTCCCAATCCCGGCATCATGCGATCGGGGATGTTCGTGACTGCGACGTTCTTTGGACAGAACGGAAAGAAGTACGCCACTCTGCCGAGCCGCGCCGTCCTTCATCTCCATGACCGGGACTGGGTTTTCGTTCCCACGGACGCGGAGAGTTCAGACGAACTGAGGTGACGGTAGGCAAGATAGTTGGCGGCCAGCAGGATGTCCTTTCCGGCATTTCTCCGGGTCAGCAAGTCGTGAACGATTCGCTCGCGCTCTCCGCCGAGAGCGAGCAGTAAGAATCAATGATCCGCGCATTCGTAGATTACTCACTCCGCAATAAGCTGCTAGTCTTCGCAGTGGGGATTCTCTTGCTCGTGTGGGGCGCTTTCTCTTTCAAGAACCTTCCTGTAGAAGCGTATCCGGATGTGGCTAATAACTACGTTCAGATAATCACGCAATGGCCCGGGCGAGCAGGCGAAGAGGTAGAGCAGCAGGTCACAATTCCGATTGAGGTGCAGATGAGCGGCATCCCTCATCTGGCTAATATCCGATCCATCTCTGAGTTCGGCCTCTCGGTCGTCGCTATGAATTTCGACGATGAATCGAATAACGACTGGAATCGCCAGAAAGTGCTGGAGCGCTTATCGGCCGTGAACTTGCCGCCGAATCTTCAGCCGAACATAGGGCCGGATTACAGTCCCGTCGGACAACTCTACTGGTACACGCTCAAGAGCACGAATCTGCAGTACGATCTTTATGGAGCTGAAGTCGCTTCAGGACTGGGTGATTGCGAAAGAGCTCAAGGCGGTACCTGACGTGATCGACGTTTCAAGCTTCGGAGGCCTCACGCGCGAATACCAGGTGCGGCTGGATCCCGAGAAGCTCGTTGCCTACGGGCTCGGGATCGCACAGGTGGAACAGGCGCTCTCCAACAATAACGTGAATGGCGGTGGAAGCTTCGTAGAAACGGGAGAGCAACAGATCAAGGTTCGCGAGGTCGGATTGTTCCGCGACGTGAAGGATATTGGCCAGACCGTACTCAAGACTCAAAACGGCACCCCCATTAACGTTGGTGAGATTTCTTTTGTAACGCGAGGCCCTAAGATCCGGTTAGGTCAGATCGGAAAGGCGACCCACCGGAAGGACGGAACGATCATCGACGAGCCTGACACCATCGAAGGAATCGTTCTGCTGCGCAAAGGCGCGAACGGCGATGCCATGCTGGCTGCGCTCCATGAAAAAGTGGATTACCTTAACCAACATTTTCTTCCTCCTGGCGTGAAAATCGTTCCGTTCCTCGATCGAAGCGATCTCGTTCACTTCACGACGCACACCGTCATGCACAACCTCACGGAGGGCATCTTTCTTGTCTCGATCATTCTGTTTCTCTTTCTGGGTAATGTGCGTTCGGCGATCATCGTGGTGCTCACCATTCCGTTTTCGCTGCTCTTCGCCTCTATCTGTCTCGATCTGAGTCATGTGCCGGCGAATTTGCTGTCGCTTGGCGCCCTCGATTTCGGCATGGTCGTGGACGGCTCGGTTGTTGTTGTAGAGAACGTCGCAGGCGATTCGAAAAGTGAACCGGAAGCTGAAATTGCCTCCCGCCTATTCACTCCAGTGGGCCGGCGAATACGCGAGCGCAAAACGCGCAAACCCAAGGCTCGCGATCATCGTTCCCGTAACCGTGGCCGGGATATTTTTTATTTCGTATTCGATGTTCGGCTCTTTCAAATGGGCAGCGCTGGCCTTAACTAGCTTGGCGTTGTCGCCGATCGGGGCACTCTTCGCTCTCTACTTCACCGGAACGCATTTCAGCGTCTCATCCGGCATGGGGACGCTCGCGTTGTTCGGCGTCGCCGTTGAAACGGGCGTGATTATGATCGAGTACATCAATCAATTACGCGCGCGCGGCTACTCCGTAAACGACGCCGCCGTGGAAGGGGCAGTGCTTCGATTACGGCCGATCATGATGACGATGCTGGTAGCCACCCTGGGGCTCCTGCCCGCGGCGATTTCGACCGGCATCGGCTCGGATTCTCAAAAGCCATTTGCGATGGTAATCGTCGGTGGGCTAAGCGCAACTCTGCTTCTTAGCGTCTACGTGCTGCCGACCGTTTATACCGATCGCAAGGGAGGGAGATGTGCTCCCTGCCTACGAACCGGATCTGGCAGAACCGCGATAGATCCGGAAGATCGGCAAACGCGTGTTATCCGCCGGGTTGGCGACGTCTTCCGAGTTCAGTCTCGCTAGATTCGCGATTTTCGCCCGTACCTGCGAGAATGTATCCGGACACACCGTTTTTGCTAACGCTCGTGATCATGATCTGAGTTGCGCGCGCCCCGAGATCCCCAGGAATTGTCAGGTGGCTGCCGATGAAGAGGTGCTGGTTGAGAGTACGGTGACCCGGCTGAGAGATACTGAGGTCGCAAGCGCCGTGCCTGAGATCAATCCTGGTCACGCGAAGCTTCAACGTCCCGATCGTCTTCCACTGACGCGAACGGCTCAAGTCGAAATCTTCCATTGCAGTCCGAGGCGGTGCAGCGATGGGAGCCGTGTTTTCCGGATGCCGGGTTGCCTGGGCTGGCGAAGAAGGGGTCTTAGTGGAAGTAACGGTTTTGACCGGAGAGCGGACCGCGGTCGCCGCCGCCTTAGCCGAGCTATGCTGCTCCTGAATCAGGAACATCATAAATACGACGATCGCGGTCAGCGCGGAAATTCCAGCGGCTGAGAGAACAAATCGTGCAGGCATGCGCCAACGAATCCCGCCATTCTTAGAAAGCGCGGGGTGTCTCGCGAGGACCATGTCAGGCTGACGAAAGTCTACCACAATTGTAAGGTTTGGGATCTTCATGTCCGGAAATGAACAGCGGCCGGTCCCAGCGGCTCGCGTAAGCCGATGAAACCACGAGTTGTGATAAACCGTAGATACGCGGCACATCGCTTGCAGCTTCCTAGTACGGCTTCAGGTACGCCGATCCAAGATGTCTGACCTTAACAAAACTGTACTGGTTGTCGACGACCAGCCCGACGTCACGGAAGCGCTCCGGCTCTTGTTAAAGGGAGCTGGCTATTCCGCGCAGATCGCGCAATCGCCGGGCGAGGCGCTCGCTCACAGCTACTCCACGCAACCTGACCTGGTTGTGATGGATATGAATTTCACCTGGGATACCACATCTGGCGAAGAGGGACTCCGCCTTCTTGATGGCCTTCGCGCTCACCGGCATGACCTGCCAATCATTGCAATGACAGGATGGAGCACAATTGATCTGGCCGTGCGCGCCATGCAGCGCGGCGCTTGCGACTTTGTTCCTAAGCCATGGGACAACAAACAATTCCTGTCGGTGGTCGCCAAGCACTTGAACGTCGAAAAGCAGCCGCGCGAGCGATTAGATGCGGAGCTCACACTCGCTCAGAAAGTGCAGCGAAAACTGCTTCCGCAGCCTCAATTCTCGGCCTTTGGTTTGCAATGCGAGTGCGTGTCAATACCCCGAGGGGAGATCGGCGGCGATCTGTACGACTTTATAGAAATCGACGAAGGCGCGATGGCCTTCGTACTGGGCGATGTCTCCGGTAAAGGGATCGGGTCTGCGCTGCTCGTGGCAAATTTGCAAGCGACGCTGCGAGCACGAACGGACTTGGCGCGCCGCCCCGCGGAGTTGATGCGGAGAGTCAATCAACTCTTCTTCGATTCCACTCGTCCGGAATTCTTCGCTACGGTATTTTTCGGCCTCTACGAACCCGAAAGCGAGAGCATCCGCTATGTAAACTGCGGGCATCCACCTCCGGTTCTCATTCGATCCGAAGGACGGCCGGAATCGCTAGAGCCGACCGCAACGGTGCTGGGTGCATTCAAGCGCTCGGAGTTTGTGGAAGAGTCTATCCGCCTCAACCCAGGAGACCGCCTCGTACTGTTTACAGACGGCTTCTCCGAAGCGGAGATCGCGGCCGAATCCAGCGACTGGCCGGTCGATCGCATTCACCGGTTGAGCCGAAACTGCGATAAGGGCTTAGCAATGACGCTGGCATCTCTCGCGCTCGGAACGGGCGAACAGGCGGACGATATCACCGTCATGGAGATTCGGCGGGTGTAAATCGGCGGAAGCGAACTATTCCGGCTTTCGTTTCCTTGCGCGGCGAGTCGCAGTTCCGGCTGCAGCCGCTCGTTTCCGAGCTGGCGCCTTCTTCGGCTTCGGTGGCGGAGGATTCGGTTCGAATATCGTCGGTTGTCCCTCTACGATCGGCTGAGGCTCGTACTCTT
>Ga0213882_10000628_pt1 | contig 11414 bp, 12 predicted proteins | sample BarmaccoBMER_R09_FD_160106 | JGI IMG/M metagenome (GOLD analysis project Ga0213882, IMG submission 160106) | Barbacenia macrantha exposed rock microbial communities from rupestrian grasslands, the National Park of Serra do Cipo, Brazil - ER_R09 ...
CCGACGACGACGTTGAGCCCCTGCGCCAGCGCGAGCTCCGCGCGCTCGTAGTTGCGGAAGTGCCGCATCGCAACCCCGCTGACGTACACCCTGGCTACACCTCAGACATTCAGCCGGATGGGCATGACGAGGTACATGAACGAGCCCGGGCCGTCGCCCGAGGCCTCGATCAGCCCGGGGCGCAGGGGGCTGATCAGCTTGAGCGTGACCTCTTCGGACTCGGCGCTCTCGAGCCCCTCGCGCAGGAAGTCCGGGTTGAACCCGATCTCGAGCTGCTCGCCCTTGAACGGCACGGGCAGCGACTCGGTCGCCTCGCCTATGTCCGGAGTCTGTGCCGATACGTCGAGGGTGCCCTCGCTGAACCGCATCCGCAGCGGCGCGTTCTTCTGCGCCAGGAGGCTGATCCGCCGAACGACCTCGAGCAACTCCGGGGTGCTGATCCGCAGCTGGTGCTCGAACGACTCCGGCAACAGCTGCTGATAGTTCGGAAACCGGCCCTCGACCAGACGAGAGGAGAGCGCCACTCCGCCCGAGCTGAAGATCACCTGATGCTCGAGCGAGGCGATGGCGATCTCCTCCGGTTGCGTGGAAGATGTGATCCGCCCGAGCTCCTGGAGGGTGCGTGCGGGGACGTTGGCCTCGAGTGACCCTTCGACCGGCGCGTCCAGGGGCGTCTCCTTCACGCTCAGGCGATACGAATCGGTCGCGACCATCCGCAGCTGACGCTCCGACGCTGAGACCAGCACGCCCGTCAGGTGCGGCCGCGTCTCATCCCGCGACGCGGCCCTCGCCACCCGGTTCACGGTCTCGACGAACGACTCGGCCGGCAACTTGACCACGCTCGCATCGCCGGCCTCCGGTAGACGTGGAAACTCCTCGGCAGGCAACGTGCGAAGGTGGAATCGAGCCGGGCCGGATACCACCTCCACGTCACCTTGCGAAGAGCGGTACTCCAGCGTGGCGCGGTCCCCGGGCAGCGAGCGGACGACGTCGAGCAGCAGGCGCCCCGGCACCACCGCCGACCCGTCGCGATCGACGTTCACGTCAACTCGCGCCCGCACGCCAAGCTCGAGATCCGTCGCCTGGAGCTCGAGTTGGCCGCCGTCGACCTTGAGCATCACGCCGGCGAGGGTCTGAACCGCGCTGCGGGTCGAGACGCCGCGAACGGCGATCCCGAGCGCGCTCAGGAAGCTTGACTTCTCAAGATCGATCTTCATTTAAGAAAGCTCACTCTTTGATGGCTGTGTAAGGGGCTGTGGGGATGTTGATGGGCTGGCCGAAGCCGCTATGGATCCGGGGTTGCGCTGTCGACGGCCCTGTCGATTCTGTCATCGCCTACGGTCGTCGCCGGCGGGCGCGAGGGTGTCCTGTGCACGCTTCACCGCTTCCGTCGTCTCGCTGTCCTCTGCGAGATCCCCGGCGATACGACGGTGCGCGTGAAGTACCGTTGAGTGGTTGCGACCACCGAAGTGGCGGCCGATCGCCGGGAGGCTCGCATCGGTGAGTTCGCGCGCGAGATACATGGCGATCTGCCTTGCCAGAGCGACACGCGGTCGCCGATCCTTGGCGATAAGAGCGTCCGCTGGCACATCGAGGGCGGCTGCCGATGCGCTCTGGATGTCGCCAAGGGTGGCGCGAGCGCGCTCACCGCGCGGTTGCATGTAGCGCAGCACATGACGGGCGACGTCCGGCGTCGGGCGCCGGTCGTGAAGCGACGCGTACGCGACCACGCGCACGAGTGCGCCCTCTAGCGCCCGGACGCTCGACGTGATGCGCGCGGCGATCTCGCTCAAGGTCTCGGCGGGAATCGCAGCCGCCGCGTCGAGCCGCGCACGCTGCTGGAGGATCGCGAGGCGGGCGGAAAAGTCAGGGGGCTCGAGGTCGGCTACGAGCCCGCACTCGAAGCGCTCGCGCAAGCGGATCTCGAGCGATTCGATGTCGCGCGGGCGCCGGTCGCTCGTGATCACTAGCTGGCTGCCGGACTCGTGCAGGGCGTTGAAGGTATGGAAGAACTCCTCCTCCGTCCGCAGCTTCGCGGCGAGGAACTGCACGTCGTCGACCAGGAGGACGTCGGCGTCTCGAAACCGGTGCCGGAAGGCGGCGGAGTCGCCGGTTCGCACGGCGCGCACGAACTCGGCCGTGAATTCCTCGACGGTCACGTAACGCACGGTCAGCCCGTCGCCGTAGAGGTGTACGTAGTTGCCAATCGCATGGAGGAGATGGGTCTTCCCGAGCCCGGGCCTGCCGTGGATGAAGAGCGGGTTGTAGGCCTGACCGGGCTGCTCGGCGGCCGCGAGGGCCGCGCCGTGCGCAAGCCGGTTGCCGTCGCAGATCACGAAGTGGTCGAACGTGTAGCTCGGGTTGAGGTCGGGTGAGCCGGCACCGACTTCGCCCGGTTTAGCGTCGGCCGCGCCTGCGGGCGGGACCCAGTCCATGTCGACGATCTGCACGGCGCTCGCGCCGATCGCGCCCGCGGCGGTGCGGTGGAGGAGCGCGAGGAAGCTCTCCTCGACCCATGTGCGGATGTGGTCGGGGGCCCGAACGAAGAGCGTGTCGCCGACGCGGGCGGCCGGGATCAGCGGCTCGAGCCAGATGTGGAATGTGAAATCGGTGACGTCCCGCCGAAGCGCGAGGGTCACCGCATCCCAGCCGCGCACGAGCTCCTCGGATGCGTCGATCGACGACGTTTCGGGCACGGGTGGGCGGCGCCTCCCTGGGCGGATCTGCGGTGGCTATCTGGAGGAGAGGCGCCACCCGGAGCGGGGGATCGGCCTCTGGCGCGGGCCAGTGTAGCGCCGGATCGCGCCCGCCTCGACCGCTTGAATCCCCCCTTTTGAGGGGTTCCCGCAAATCGCGGTGAAAAGCGCCGCGGCCCGGTTCGGCCCGCCGAGAGCGCTCGCCGAGCGCTCGGATGGCGCCGGTCGTAAATGTGCTGTGGAGGGCTGTTCACGACCTGTGCGCAACCGCGTCGAGGGCCGCGGTCGCAGGGGTGCCGCTGCCTATACTCTGAGGCTGTCCGGCCGCTTCGGCCCGCCTCCCAATGAAGCGCACCTATCAGCCGAAGAAGCGCAAGCGAGCCCGCACGCACGGTTTCCGAGCGCGCATGCGCACGCGCGCCGGCAGGCAGATCCTGAAGCGGCGCCGGAGCAAGGGCCGCAGGCGGCTCACGGCGTAGCCGTGGCCGGCTCCGACGGCGGCGCCCGACGCCGCGGCAGGCGCCAGAGGCTGTCGCGAAGCGCCGATTTCGACCGCGTCTACCGCGAGGGCCGCTCGCACGCCACGCGCCACCTCGTGCTCTACGCGTTCCCCCGGACGGACGGCGACGGTGAGCCGCGACTCGGCGTTTCGGTCGGTCGCAAGGTCGGCGGGGCCGTCGAGCGCAATCGCGTGAAGCGGCTGCTCCGCGAGGCTTTCCGCAGCGTTGCGCCCGAGCTTCCCGACCGCCACGACTTCGTCGTCGTCGCACGTCCCGAGGCGGGTCGGCTGGCGCGCGAGGGTGGCGAGCGCGAGATGGAGGCCGCCCTGCGCCAGCTCGTCGACGCGGCGGGCCTGATCGAGAGGCCGGCTGCGTGACGGTCGCCCTGCGCGAGCTGTTCGTAGGCCCGATCCGGCTCTACCGCCGGATCGTGTCGCCGCTGCTCGGAGCGCGCTGCCGGTATTACCCGAGCTGCTCCGAGTACGCGGTCGACGCCGTGCGAGCGCACGGTGTCGTGCGCGGCCTCGTGCTCGCTGCCTGGCGCGTACTGCGTTGCAACCCGTTCTCGAACGGCGGGTTGGACCCCGTCGAGAACCAGCGCATCTTCAGAGCGAGGTCGACGCGGTGATCCCGGTCCCGCTCGCCGTCTGGAAGTTCCTCCAGCCGCTCGTCGACCTCAACGAGGCGATCCTGAAGTTCTTCCACAACCAGGTCGGCTTCGGGTGGGGGATGTCGATCGTCGGACTGACGGTCGTCATCCGGCTCGCGATCCTCCCGCTGACCTTCAAGCAGATCCGCTCGATGCAGGCGCTGCAGCGCCTGGCCCCGGAGATGAAGCGGATCCAGGAGCGCTACAAGGACGACAAGAAGCGCCAGCAGCAGGAGATCATGGCCTTCTACCAGGAGCACCAGGTCAATCCGCTCGCCTCCTGCTTCCCGCTGCTTCTCCAGCTGCCGTTCTTCATCTCCCTGTACCAGCTGCAGCGCTCGACGCATTTCAAGCAGGAGGTCCACGGGTCGGGATTCCTGTTCATCCCGAACCTCACGAAGCCCGTGACGAACCACCCGGCGGTGCTCGTGACGCTGATCGTGATCTACGTCGCGACCCAGCTCGGCGCGAGCCTCGTCACGATGATCAATGCGCAGGACCAGAACCAGCGGCGGATCATGCTGCTGCTGCCGTTCATCTTCGTCTTCGTGATCATCCGGTTTCCCGCCGGCCTGATCGTCTACTGGATCACGACCAACATGTGGACGATCGGCCAGCAGCTCGCCGTGAAGCGCTTCCTCCCGCCGCCCGAGCCGCTGCCGGCGGGCGCGGCCGCCGCGACCTCGTCGTCCCGCGGCCGCAAGCCGCGGCCTGGCGGGGGTGACGGCGCCTCGGCTGTGAAGGCGCCCGCGCGGGCCGCCGCCAAGGCGGGCGCCGCCGGCGGCGGGGACGGGAACGGCGGGCCGCGCAAAGCGCCGCCACCTTCCCCGCGCAAGAAGAAGAAGCGCTCGGGCAGGCGCCGCTAGCCCTGTGGTTCCGGATCGAGAACGGGAGAAGGAGGGGACTTCCGGCGTGACCGACCAGGGGAACCAGGACGCCGCAGAGCGCGTGCGGTCGCTTGTTACCCGCGTGACCTCGGCGATGGGATTGCGCGCGTCCGTGGACATCCAGGAGGACGAAGAGGCCATCAGGGCCACTATCAACGGCGACGATCTCGGCCGCCTGATCGGCAAGCACGGCGGGACGATCGACGCGCTGCAGCACCTGGCCGCCCGGGCGGCGTTTCGCGGCGACGCCGAGCGCAAGCTGCTGGTGCTGGACGCCGCCGGCTATCGGGACCGCCGCGAAGCCGCGCTGCAGCGGGCCGCCGACCGCGCCGTGTCCGACGCGCTCGATTTCGGCCGGCCAGTCGAGCTCGAGCCGATGTCGGCCGCGGAGCGACGAATCGTCCATACATACCTCCGGGACCGCACCGAGGTCCAGACGCACAGCGAGGGGGACGAGCCGGAACGCCGGTTGGTCGTGACGCCGGTCAGGGGCGCGGGGTAGCGGTCGAGCCGTCCGCGCGGCCGCGTTTCACGTGAAACGGCCGCGACACGAGGGTCAAGGGTCGTCTCGTGGCGCTATAGGTGCGGAGAATGGACCTCAGCAGCGCGCCATACATTCTTCGAGCCGCCTTGATGAGCTCGCCGGCCTCCACCGGCTTCCCGACGGCGCCCGCCGGCAGCTCGAGGACCTCCTCGAGGCGCTCGCCGCCGAGCCCGACCCACATACCACCGTTGCCCTCGAGGACGCCGTCGATGTTCACATCGCGGACAGCCTGGCCGGGCTTGAGGTCGACGAGCTTCGCGCCGCGCGGCGGATCGCGGATCTGGGGGCGGGCGCCGGCTTCCCGGGGTTGCCGCTCGCGATCGCGCTGCCTCGCGCACGCGTGGATCTGATCGAGTCCTCGCGGCGGAAGGCGGAGCTGATCGTGCGACTCGCCGGCACGGCCGCGGCTGCCAACGCTCGCGCGATTGCCGCACGCGCCGAGGACGTGGCGCTCGGGGACGGCCGGGGGGCCTACGACTCCGCCACCGTACGCGCGGTTGCCCCACTTGCGGTTCTCGTCGAGTTCGCGGCGCCGCTGCTGCGCATCGGAGGCGTGCTCGTCGCCTGGAAGGGTCAGCGGGAGGCCGCCGAGGAGGACAGCGGCGTGCGTGCCGCACAGAGGGTGGGCCTCGAGCTGTCGCGGGTGATCCCGGTGCGGCCGTACCCCGCCAGCCTCAACCGTCACCTGCACGTGTATGTCAAGACCAGCCCGACGCCGGAGCGGTTTCCACGCCGCCCTGGGGTCGCCGCGAAGCGCCCGCTTGGGTGATCCGGGCACCCGCATGGGGATACAAGCGCGGACACCATCCTTCCGACCGCGCTCGCCGGTACGGTCGCCGCCGATGGGGATCATCTACGCCGTTGCGAACCAGAAGGGCGGCGTCGGCAAGACGACCACCGCCGTGAACGTCTCGGCCTGCGTCGCCGAGGCGGGGTACGACTCGCTGCTCGTCGACCTCGACGCGCAGTGCAATGCGACCGTGGCCCTTGGCGTCCCCAAGGACCACGACCCGAGCGTCTACGAGGTGCTGTCGGGCACGGCGCCGCTCGAGGACGCCGTCGTCACGACGGACGTGCCGGGCCTCTGGCTCGCCCCGGCCACGCCCGACCTCGCCGGGGCGAACATGGAGCTGCCGCGAGAGCCCGGATCGGAGACGAGGCTCCGAGAGGCGCTCGAGGGCTTCCGGGACCGCTATCTCTTCACGATCCTCGACTGCCCGCCGTCGCTCGGCCCGCTGACGGTGAACGCGCTCGTAGCCGCGGACCGGGTGCTCGTGCCGGTCCAGACCGAGTACTTCGCACTGGAGGGCCTGGCCGGGTTACTCGACACGCTCGCTCTGATCCAGCGCGAGCTCAACCCCCGCCTGGTCGTGTCCGGAATGGTCCTGACGATGCACGACGGGCGTACGCGCCTGGCGCAGGACGTCGAGGCCGAGCTGCGGCAGCACTTCCCGGATCTGGTCTTCGAATCGGTGATCCCGCGCAACGTCCGGGTCAGCGAGGCGCCGAGCTTTGGCGTGCCGGTCACACGCCACGACCCGCGCTGCTCCGGCGCCGTGGCGTACCTGAGGCTCGCGAAGGAGGTCGCGGCACGTGGCTGAGCCGGCTCGCGCGGACCGCGCACCCAGTTCGGAGCCGGGGCGCGCCGGGGTGGCGCGCGGAATGGGCCGCGGCCTGGCGGCGATCATCTCGTCACCAGAGGCCGCGGGGCCGTCGGGTCTGCGCGAGCTCCCGATCGAGCTGATCGCGCCGAACCCCACCCAACCGCGAAGGGTGTTCGACGACGATCTGCTGGCGGCGCTGGCGGAATCGATACGCGCGCGTGGTGTGCTGCAGCCGGTGGTGGTGCGCCCGCTTGTCGGCGGCCGCTACGAGCTGGTCGCGGGTGAGCGCCGGCTTCGCGCCGCGAAGGCGGCCGGCCTCGATCGCATCCCCACGATCGTCCGCGAGACCGCAGAGGCCGAGCGGCTCGAGCTGGCCCTGATCGAGAACATGGCGCGGGCGGACCTCAATCCGATCGAGGAGGCGCGCGCGTGCGCGACGCTGGTCGAGGACCTCGGACTCACGAAGGAGGAGGTCGCGCGGCGGGTCGGCCGAAGCCGCGCCGCCGTCGCGAACCTGGTCCGGATGCTCGAGCTCCCCGACGAGGTCGTGCAGATGATCGAGCGAGGCGCGCTGTCGGCCGGGCACGGCCGCGCGCTGCTCCTCTGCAAGGACCATTCGCGCCGCCTTTCACTCGGTCGCGAGGCGCGCGATCACGGCTGGTCCGTGCGGGAGACCGAGCGGCACGCACGCGGGCACGACGCGCGCCGAGGCACGCAGACCGGGCGCGAGATCGTGATCCATCCCGACCTTGCCGACGCGATCGGGGCCGCCGAGGACGCGCTCACGGCGGCGACCGGCCATGAGGTGAGGGTCCGGCCGCACGCCGGGCGGTTCCGCGTGGAGCTCGAGCTCGACCACCCTCGCGACGGCGTCGAGCTGGCCGAGCGGATCCTGCGGCGTCGCGCCGCCTGACAGCGCTCCGCGAGCCCGCCACCGCGCCCGCTTGAGCGCGGGGGCCGCCGCTAGAATCGCGGGCCGCCAGGGGCGATTAGCTCAGTCGGTTAGAGCGCTTCTCTGATAAGGAAGAGGTCCCAGGTTCGAGTCCTGGATCGCCCACTAGAAGCCGTCCGCAGAGCGCCCCGCCGCTCGACCCTCACCGCCGCCTGTACACCCTGACCACCCCGCGCGGGCGCGAGCGGTAGACCAGGGCGAACCTCGTCCGGATCGCTTGAAGCAGCGGGCTGAAAGTCGCGGTCGCCCTCCGGTCGTTGCCCACGTCCCCGACCAGCACGTAGTCGACGCAGTGGTCGGTGAGGGCCAGCCGCACACGGGAGGTCCAGATGAACCGTCCACCGGCCAAGCCGACGCCGCATGGCCCCTTTCGGCGAAACGCGTCATGTCCGGGCCGGTACTCGATCGGGAAGTAGCCGGTCGTGGCCTGGTAGTTCGAGACGTCGACCGAGCGCCGGGATGTCGTGACGTAGGTTCCGAAGTTCCACAGGGTGTGAATCCGCCGCGTGAGCCGTGTGGTGTGCGCTGCCGTGTCGGATACGAGAATCGGCAAGACGCGCGCACCCGCGAGAATCGCGGGCGCACCGCGCGCGTACTCGGCCGCATAGGCGTCCAGCTCCCGGTAGCGGGCCACGTGCAGCACCGCGAAGGCGATGGCGACGAGCGCCGCCGCCACGGCCGCACCAACCTGGATCGGCCTTGAATAGCGGTGGCCCGCCAGCCAGAGCAGCGTCGACGCGAGGGGAAAGACGAGTAGCCGGTCGGTGACCAGCGAGCCTCCGGCGAGGTGCGCCGGCGTGACGAGCGCCACCCCGACCCACATCAGCGCGAGCACCAGGAAGCCGTCGAATGGGTCGAGCGTCCTCTGGCGGGCTCTAACGACGAGCGTGTAGAGGACGAGGGCCGCGAACAGGGCGCTCGCGAGCTCGGCGAGCTGGCCCTCGAGCGGGTGGAACGAGACGAGCAGGTCGAGCGTTACGAGCTTGTGGAGGATGTCGCCCCAGTCGGCGCGGAGGGCGAAGCCGCCGACGTGGCCCTGGTGCCGGACGAACACAAGCGCGAGGATCGCCGGCCCGGCCATTGCGAAGGCGGCCGGCCAGATCGCCCGGCCGGAGTCGCGAAAGGTCCGGCGCCGACCACCTGCCGGGCGAACGCGCCGATCGCGTGCGACGCGCAAGCAGGCTCGCCAGACCAGCATTCCCGCGAGGGACGCGGCGCCCGCAACGAAGGCGACGAGGTGGGCGAAGTACAGGAGCAGGACGAGCGCCGCCAGAACCACGGCTCTGCCGATCCCAAGCGCCGGACCGTGGCGCAGCCAGTATCCGACGACCACGAAATACAGCGCGAGGCCGTACACGAAGTCGTACAACCCCATGTGCAGGAAGTAGCTGTAGGTGAGGGGAAATGCGAGGTAGCCGAGAAAAACGGCGTCGCGCCTCAACGCCGTGACCGCGTAGCGGATGGCGACCGGGAGGAGGACGAGGTAGCCGGTGACCACCACCTTCTGCGCGACCGGGGGGCTCACCAGCGCGACCAGGCCTCTCAGCCCCATCGGCACCAGCCAGTTCGGCACCAGCCGGTCGGACGCGACGTAGTACTGCGCGAGGACGCCGGAATGGTGCGCGTGCAGCTCGCTCGCCAGCTCCGCCGTGGCCAGGTGCGCCGGCCCGTCCTGACTCGGGAAGTACTTGAACACCCAAGCAGGGACCGCGTTGATAACGATCAGCGCGGCGAAGAGGACCGGCTCGCGAGCCAGCGGCCTCACCCAGTCGTACGTTCGTCGCGCGGTCCGGGCGGCGCCGCCCTGCAGGCCGCGCCCGTCCGTAAGCTGCTCCCTGCCGATGACGGCCAGGACCGTCACGAACCTTCCGCCGCGAGCACTCTCGCTGGTCCGGCGGCGCGAGGCGGCGGTTCCGCTCGCCGTCGCATTCATCACCTCGCGAGGCCTGATCGCCGCGATCATATGGATGTCCCGCGCCGCCATCACCAAGGGCCAGTACTGGCAGCCGGGCGGACTGCGTCGCGTGCTCGTGCAGTGGGACGGGTTCTGGTACCTCGACATCGCGCGGCACGGCTACTCCTTCTCCGCGCAGCACCAGTCGCCGATGGGGTTCTTCCCCCTGTATCCGCTCCTCACCAAGGCGGTCTCGTACGCCGTCCCCTTCGAGCCGCGCCTCGACTTCGCCGCGATCATCCTGTCCAACGTCTGCCTCGTGGCGGCGTGCTTTCTGCTCTACGAGCTGATTCGCGTGGATTATGAGAATCCCGCCGTGGCGAGGCTGGCGATCGTGTTCCTGCTGTTCAGCCCGGTGAGCTTCTTCTTCTCGGGCGCCTACGCCGAGTCGCTTTTCCTCATGGTCACGACCGGCTCGCTGCTCGCGGCCGTGCGCGGGCGGTGGCTCGTCGCCTCCCTGCTGGGCATGGCGGCGGCCGGTACGAGGCACATCGGGGTTCTCATCCTCTTGCCGCTGCTCATCGAGTGGGTGCGCCAGCACCGGGAAGGTCCGGTAAGGCTGCGCGCGCTAGCCCGTCCCCAGGGGGTGTCGCTCGCGCTCGTCCCGATGGGCGCGGTCCTCTTCTTTACGTACAGCTACCTGCGCTTCAACGACTTCCTCGCGTACTTCAAGGCGAGCAAGCAATGGGGCAGGCGGTTCACGAGCCCGGTCACGACCTTTCAGAGCGCGGCGCACTACAGCCTCTTCCACAGGTGGCTGTTCTTCGGCCTCCTGGTGGCCGCCGTCGTACTCCTTGTCGCGGGCGTGCGGCTGAAGGTGCGTACGAGCTACCTCGCATTTGGGGCGGCTCTCGTCGCGGTGTACCTGTCGTCGGGAACCATGGAGGCCATGCCTCGCCTGCTCAGCATCGTGTTCCCGCTCTTCGTCATCCTTGCGCTGATCGCGGTCCGGTACCGCCTGGCATACGAACCGCTGCTCGCGACATCGGTGGGGGTGCTCGGACTGTGCACCGTCGTGTACGCGAACGGCTACTGGATCACCTGACGCGCGCGCGGAGATAGGCCCGATCTACGCCCAGCTCATCGGCTCGTACCCGCTCGAGCGCGGCGCCGAGACCATCATGAGCGTCACCGCCGCGTCCCCGTCGTTCCGCGCCGTCCGCCGAACATGCGGGTCCAACCGCACGAACGTCCCGGCGGGCGACGCGTGGTCCTGGCCGTCGATGACGATCACAGCGTCGCCGTCCACGACGTAGAAGACCTCCTCCTGGTCGCGATCGGTCTCGTCGTGCTCGGGGATCGATTCACCCGGCGCGAGCTCGACGAGGTTCATCCCGAACGACCCGACCTCGAGCGACCTCCGGGCGAGCAGCCACTTCCCTTCGCGGTCGAGATCGTCGCGATGCTTGATGGTGAAGCCGGCCATCCGAAGCCCTCCTCCGTTTGTCCCTTCAGCGCCGGTTAGTATCGCTGCCTCGGATGAACGACGAGGACTCCGCCGCCGCCCTGGATGAGGCGATCGTCAGCTACAACGACGCCTGGAACGCGCATGACCTCGATGCGATCGTCGCGATGCATGCGCCGGACATGGTGTTCGAGAACCACACCGCGGGCGAGTCCGCGGAGGG
>Ga0213882_10000629_pt1 | contig 11394 bp, 9 predicted proteins | sample BarmaccoBMER_R09_FD_160106 | JGI IMG/M metagenome (GOLD analysis project Ga0213882, IMG submission 160106) | Barbacenia macrantha exposed rock microbial communities from rupestrian grasslands, the National Park of Serra do Cipo, Brazil - ER_R09 ...
GCCCGGACCTCCTCGAGGTCCTCGTCCGCAGGCTCCTCGAGCTCCACCATCTCGGTGTTGCACCTCGACGGGAAGGCGCCCTCCGGGTCGAGCACGTAGGCGACCCCGCCGCTCATCCCGGCGGCGAAGTTGCGGCCGGTCGGACCGAGGATCACGGCGCGGCCTCCGGTCATGTACTCGCATCCGTGGTCCCCCACGCCTTCGACCACCGCGTGGACGCCGGAGTTGCGCACGCAGAAGCGCTCGCCCGCGAGCCCGCGGAAGAACGCACGGCCGTTCGTGGCCCCGTACAGGACGGTGTTGCCGATCACGACGTTCTCCTCGGCGGCGAACGCGCTGCCCTCCGGGGGCGTCACGGCGAGGACCCCGCCCGACAGCCCCTTGCCCGTGTAGTCGTTCGCGTCCCCGTGGAGGGTCAGCGTGATGCCGGGCGCAAGCCACCCTCCGAAGCTCTGGCCGCCCGAGCCCTCGAGGCGGACGTCGATGGTGCCCTCGGGCAGCCCCTCGGCGCCGTGCAGCTTCGTGAGCTTGCTCGAGATGAGCCCGCCGACGCAGCGGTCCTTGTTTTCCACCTTCACGTCGAGCTTCACACGCTCGCCCCGCTCGAGGGCGGGCTCCGCGAGGCGGATCAGCTCGTGGTCGCGGTGGTCCTCCAGCACGGGATCCTGCGGGCGCACGCGCCGGCGCGCGACCTCCGGTGGCGCGGCCGGCGGGGCCAGCAGCCCGGAGAGGTCCACCCCGCGCGCCTTCCAGTGGTCGATGGCCTCATCGGTCTCGAGCAGGTCGGTACGGCCGACGAGCTCCTCGAACCGCTGCACCCCGAGCCTCGCCATGTAGCCGCGGACCTCCTCCGCGACGAAGAAGAAGAAGTTGACGACGTGCTCGGGCTGCCCGCGGAAGCGCTTGCGCAGCTCGGGGTCCTGAGTGGCGATCCCGACCGGGCACGTGTTGAGGTGGCAGGCGCGCATCATGATGCAACCCGTGGTGATGAGCGGTGCGGTCGAGAAGCCGAACTCCTCCGCCCCGAGCAGCGCGGCAACGGTCACGTCGCGGCCGGTCTTGAGCTGACCGTCGGTCTGCACCACGATCCGGTCCCGGAGCTTGTTCATCACGAGTGTCTGCTGGGTCTCGGCCAGGCCGATCTCCCACGGAACACCGGCCGAGTGGATCGACGAGACGGGCGAAGCGCCGGTACCGCCGTCGTGGCCGGCGATCACCACGTGATCGGAGTTCGCCTTCGCGACGCCGGCGGCCACCGTGCCGACGCCGACCTCCGCGACCAGCTTCACGCTGATTCGCGCATCGGGGTTCGCGCAGCGCAGGTCGAAGATCAGCTGCTTGAGGTCCTCGATCGAGTAGATGTCGTGGTGCGGCGGCGGCGAGATCAGGCCCACGCCCGGCGTGGAGTGCCGGATCCAGGCGATGTACTCGTCGACCTTGTGGCCGGGGAGCTGCCCGCCCTCGCCGGGCTTTGCGCCCTGGGCGATCTTGATCTGCAGCTCGTCCGCGTTGACGAGGTAGTTGACGGTCACCCCGAAGCGGCCCGAAGCCACCTGCTTGATCGCCGAGCGGCGCCAGTCGCCATTCGGATCGCGCTCGAAGCGGCGCGGGTCCTCGCCGCCCTCGCCCGTGTTCGACTTGCCGCCGATGCGGTTCATCGCGATCGCGAGCGTCTCGTGCGCCTCGGTCGAGAGCGACCCGAGCGACATCGCCCCCGTCGCGAACCGCTTGACGATCTCGTTCGCGGGCTCGACCTCGTCCTTTGGGATCGGGTCGCCCGGCGGCGCGACCTTCAACAGCCCGCGGAGCGTGGCCCGCCGCTTGGACTCGTCGTTGACCATCCGAGTGAACTCGTCGTAGGCCTCCTGGCCCCCGTGACGGACCGAGTGCTGGAGCTTGGCGATCGTCTCCGGGTTCCACTGGTGGTGCTCGCCGTCACGGCGCCACATGTGCACACCGCCCACGGGCAGCGCGTCGCCGGCGCGGGGGAACGCTCGGCGGTGGCGGCTGATCGCCTCGTGCGCAAGCACGCCGAGGCCCACGCCGCCGATGCGCGAGGTGGTGTGCGCGAAGTAGCGATCGATCAGCTCCCGCTCGAGCCCGACCGCCTCGAAGATCTGCGCACCCGAATAGCTGCGGACCGTCGAGATCCCCATCTTCGAGATCGTCTTGAGGATTCCCTTGCCCATGGACTTGACGAAGTTGGCGTCGGCGTCCGCAGCCGATTCGACGCCGGCGAGGCGGCCTCGGTCGAAGAGGTCGTGCAGCGTCTCGAAGGCCAGGTAGGGGTTGATGGCCGAGGCGCCATAGCCGAGCACGCAGCACATGTGATGGACCTCGCGCGGCTCGCCCGACTCGACGACGAGCCCCGCCTGAAGGCGCGTGCCCTCACGGACCAGGTGGTGGTGGACGCCCGAGACCGCGAGCAGCGCCGGAATCGGCACGCGGTCACGCCCGGCCGCGCGGTCGGAGAGGATCAGGATGTTGTCGTCCTTCTCGAGGCATTCGGACGCCTCGCGGCAGAGGCGCTCCATCGCGCGCGCGAGGCCGTCCTCGCCCTCGTCGACCGGCCAGGTGGCGTCCAGCGTCTCGGCCTGGAAGATGTGGTGGTCGACCTGCCGCAGCTTCTCGAGCTCGCCGTTCGACAGGATCGGCTGCCCGATGATCAGCTGGTGCGCGTGCTCGGGCGTCTCTGTGAACAGGTTCGACTGCGGACCGACCGCCGTCTCCAAGCTCATCACGACGCGTTCGCGGATCGGATCGATCGCCGGATTGGTGACCTGCGCGAACAGCTGCTTGAAGTACGAGTAGAGCGCCGGGCTCTTCTCGGACAGCACGGCCAGCGCGAAGTCGTTGCCCATCGAGCCGATCGGCTCCTCGGCCGTCGAGCCTCCATGCCGCGACAGCGTGATTCGCAGGTCCTCCTGCGTGTAGCCGAACATCTGCTGTCGGGTGAGGACCGAGTCGACCGGCAGCTGCCTGGGTGCGACGTCCGGGAGGTCGTCCAGGTGGATGGTCCGCTCCCGGTACCACTGGCCGTACGGACGCCGCGTTGCGATCTCGTGCTTCAGCTCCGAGTCCTCCACCACCCGACCGGCCTCGACGTCGACGAAGAAGAGCTTTCCCGGCTGGAGGCGACCCTTCCTCAGGATCGTCGACGGCTCGGCCTCGAGCACACCGGTCTCCGATGCGAGCACGACGAAGCCGTCGCTCGTGACCTGCCAGCGGCCGGGGCGCAAACCGTTGCGGTCGAGCGTGGCCCCGATCACGTGGCCGTCGCACGACGCGATCGCGGCGGGCCCGTCCCACGGCTCCATCAGGCACGAGTGGTAGGCGTAGAAGTCGCGCACCTCCGGCGCCATCGCGGTGTGGTTCTCCCACGCCTCCGGGACCATCATCATCAGCGCGTGCGGCAGCGACCGGCCGCCGAGCACGAGGATCTCGAGCACGCTGTCGAAGATCGCCGAGTCGCTCCACCGCTCGTTCGCGACCGGCAGGAGCTTCTGGAGGTCGTCGCCGAACTCGTCCGACAACAGCTGCGACTCACGCGCGCGCATCCAGTTGACGTTGCCGCGCAGCGTGTTGATCTCGCCGTTGTGGCAGATCATCCGGTACGGGTGAGCCAGCTCCCAGCTCGGGAACGTGTTGGTCGAGAAGCGCGAATGGACCAGCGCGAGCGCCGTGTCGATGCGCTCGTCGCGCAGGTCCGGGTAGTAGCGAGGAAGCTGCGGCGAGGTGAGCATCCCCTTGTAGACGAGCGTCCGCGACGACAACGACGGGATCGCGATGTCGTCTCCCGCGCGCGACTCGATCACGCGCCGCATGACGTACAGGCGGCGTTCGAAGGCGAGCTCCGAATGGGCGTCGCCGAGCGTGGACTCGATGAAGACCTGACGGATGTGCGGCTCGACCGCGGCGGAGCTCGGGCCCGGCACCTCGTGGTCCACCGGCACGTCGCGCCATCCGAGCAGGCGCTGGCCGCCCTCCTCGATCGTCTGCTCGATGATCCCCTCGACCTCGCGCCGGCGCTGTGGCTCGCGCGGCAGGAAGCACACGCCGACGCCGTAGCGGCCACGCTCCGGCAGCTCGAAGTCCACGACCTCGCGCAGCAGCTCGTCGGGCGTCTGAAGCAGGATGCCCGCGCCGTCGCCGGTGTCCAGCTCGGCGCCGCTCGCGCCGCGGTGCTCGAGGTGATCGAGCACCCAGAGCGCCTTCTCGATCGTGTCGTGCGTGCGCCGGTTCGAGAGGTCGGCGACGGCGCCGACGCCGCACGCGTCGTGCTCGAACTGTGGGTCGTAGAGGCCCGCGGCCCCAGGGCGCTTGAGAGTGTGCATGATGGAAGAGGTCGGGGCCGGCGGCGGGCCGGTGCTGGTCGCACAATCTTACCGGCGCTTTAGGCGGATCAGGGACCCAGCGGAGCGCGCGGGTCGGCGTCTCGCGCCTGTCGCTGTTGCGAGTCGAGCGTGTCAGAACCAGCCGGACACACGCAGCCGCCGTCATCGGCACAACGTACGATTGGCGCGGTGGCACGCCACGACACCATGTTGCGCCGCGGGGACCCGCGATGGCGGGAGATCGAGCACGATCGTGATCGGATGGAGCCAACCGAGGCATTGCGCCGCGGGATCGAGGTGTCGCGCGTCGCTGTCCGGCTGAAGGCTGCCGGCAGGCGGGCGCTCCGTGAGCGCAGCGCCTGATCCCGTAAGGCTCGCACGGGCGTTAAACGAGGCGGGCGCCCGCTACCTCGTCATCGGGGGCTTCGCCGTCATCGTGCATCAGTACGTCCGGGCGACCGAGGACACCGACCTGCTGATCCCGGCCGCCGCGGTGAACGTGGAGCCCTTGCGCGCGGGGCTCGGAAGCCTCGACGCGCGAGTGCGTCGCACCGGTGAACCGCCTACGGACTCTGAGCTTGCGGACGCGCCGCACCTGCGGCTCGAGACCAGTGCGGGGGTGGTCGATCTCCTTCGCGAGGGACACCCGCCGCTCGACTTCCGATCCGGGCAGAAAGAGCGGTTGGACGTGGAGCTCGATGGCGTCGAGATCCCGATCGCGGGCCTGCCCCTGCTGACGGCCCTCAAGCGACTCGCGAACCGGCCGCAAGATCGTGTGGACCTCGAAGAGCTCGAGCGAATCCACGGCACTCTTCCGTAGATCTGGTAAACCGGCACCGGGACGACCCGCTGATGTGCCGACTCTTTGGCATGGCGACCGGGACGCGTCGCGCACGCGCGACGTTCTGGCTGCTCGAGGCGCCCGACAACCTGGCGACGCAAAGCCGCCGTGAGCCCGACGGCACAGGCCTAGGTTGGTTCGACGACGCGGGCCGCCCGAGGGTCGACAAGGCGCCGATCGCCGCGTACGAGGACGAGGCCTTCGCGCGAGAGGCGCGCGAGGTTCGCTCGGACGCCTTCGTCGCCCACGTGCGCTTTGCGTCAACGGGCGACCTGCGTCGCGAGAACACGCATCCGTTCGAGCAGGAAGGGCGGTTGTTCGCGCACAACGGTGTGATCGAGGGCCTCGATCGCCTGGATGAGCGCCTGGGCGAGTACCGCGCGCTCGTGACCGGCGACACGGACAGCGAGCGGTTCTTCGCGCTCATCACCAAGGAGGTCGCCGCGCATGGAGGGGACATCACGATCGGGCTCGCGTCGGCCGCGAGGTGGGTTGCAGCGGAGCTCCCGCTGTTTGCCCTCAACGCCATCCTGATCTCGGGCTCTGAGCTGTGGGCTCTGCGCTATCCCGATACCCACGACCTCTTCGTACTCGAACGCGCGCCCGGGGGTTCCAGCGGCGGTCGCCATCTCGAGCACGCGAGCCGCGAGGGCCGGATCCGCGTCCGATCCGGTGACCTGATCTCAGCGCCCGCTGTAATCGTCGCGACCGAACGAATGGACGAGGACAGCGGGTGGCGGAACCTGGCGCCGGGCGAGCTGATCCATGTGAACGCCGACCTCAGCGTCGATTCGCGCACCGCGATCGACCATCCACCCGTCCACCGCCTGACGGTCGCCGATCTCGACCCTCGCGCAGCCGCGTCGCAGGCATCAGGCGCGAGCCGGGCATCGCCCGCACCTTGATCGTCTACGCGCGCCTCACGAGGCCCTGATTCACCCGGCGACCCACGCCTTCGCGTCTTTGATCTTGTCGAGATCTCCGACCATCACGTCGCCGGGGGTCGTCCAGGCGAACATGCACGTGGCCTTCGCCACCCACTCCACATCGGTGACGAGGGCGAATCGCTTCCATGCCGAGTGGTGTCCCAACCAAGCAGAGAGACCCGTCTTGATGTCCTCCGGCACCGCTGCGGGTTCGAGGCCGTGGAAGTCGGTCAGGACGAACAGGAGACGAAGCTCGCCTGCATCGATGCCCTCTCGCAGGGCCGGCTCCAGGACCTTGCGGTAGTCATCTCGAGTGAGCTTTCCAGACGCCCACAGGCCGACGGTTCCGTCAGGCATTCCATCGATACGTTCGATCACCCGGCTCCCTCCTACGTCGTGACTAGCGAACCATCTCCGCGCGGTGTCCGTATACCCGAGCTGAGTCCGGTCCGCAGCACGACCCCCTCCACCTAGCGGACCGAACAGCACGCCGGACAGAGGCTTGAGCCGAGCTGCGGCGGCATGACTGAGAGTCCGGTCGACTCGACTCGCCGACCGGCTCGAAACAAGCGATCGCGAAAGGACGCGAGATGAATACACGCGAGCCCATGTCTAGTGACCACGTCGAAGGGCAGGATCTCGACACGCTGTGGCGCCGGGTGATCGGCCGGCGCTCCTTCCTCCAAGGCGTCGGCCTGGCGGGCGCGGCGACGCTCCCCGGAGCTGTGCTGCCTGCCGTCGCGTCGGCAAAGTCCGGCGGCATCACGAAGGGCGACGTCGCGATCCTTCGCTTCCTCGCGGCCGCCGAGATCATCGAGAGCGACCTGTGGACGCAGTACGCGGAGTTCGGCGGGGTGGCTCCAGGCGGCGGCAACGCACCCTATGTCGCGGCTCTGCAGAACCTCGACGGCGACATGCCGCAGTACATCTCAGACAACACCGACGATGAGCTGAGCCACGCGGCGTTCCTCAACGCGTATCTCGAGTCGAAGGGTGCGGCGCCCGTCAGCCTCGAGAAGTTCCGCACGCTCGAGGGCAGTACCGCGACCGGTTCATCGGGCAAGCGGCGCCTGACGAACCTCTTGCACCTGAACGTCGACACGAGCTGGTACACGCGGTACCGAAGCCGGGAGAACCCCGATTTCGGTGACAAGTTCGCACAGGCGATCTCGATCGTCGACAAGCCCGCCATCCCGGTAAGCGACGCCGACACTCCTCCCACGACCGAGGTTGGGCAGCCGCCGATAACGGGGAAAGCGGCACGCAGAATCCAGGCGATCGCGAACACCGCGGGGTTTCACTTCGCGTTCATCGAGCAGGGCGGGTCGAGCCTGTACAGCACGATGGCGCTCAAGGCGACGAACCTCGAGGTGCTGCGGATCGTCGTGAGCATCGGTGGAGTGGAGACGAATCACTTCTCGCTCTGGCACGACAAGGCCGGCAACGCGATATCTGATCCACTCGCTCCGCTGACCGATCCCGAGACCGGGCTGATGTTCCGGAACTTCAACAGCCCTGCGACGGAGCTGACGCAGACCAACCTGATCCTCCCCGAGCCGTGCGACTTCATCCATGAGTCGCTGCCCGACTGCTCGGTCGTGCGCCCGGCGGGGATCACTCACAACTCCGGTGCGCGTGCGGCGGTGAAGGGCTTTACGGACGACGGGCTGTTCCACGGCCAGCCACCGGAGTTCTTCAAGACGCTGAACAAGCTCGCCGACGCGGCCGATGCGGCTCGCCGTCACGGCTAAGGCCTCACGGCGAAATCCAACCAAGTCAAAGGAGATTCCTGATGGGAACCGGACTGCTCAGCCCCTCTCACATCATGGTCCTGCTGGTCGTCGTCCTGCTGGTATTCGGTGCGAGGCGCCTGCCGGAGCTCGGTCGCTCACTGGGCAGCGGCATGCGCGAGTTCAAGGACTCGGTGAGTGGCGAAGGCACGACGCCGGAGATCGGCGCGGGCGCGCCGACGCAGGCGCCGCAAGCCGTCGCCGAAGCGACTGACGCGCGCGTCGCGCGTGACCGGTAGCGGCGCGCGGAGGCGCCCGCGAGGGCGACGACCATGGCCCGTCTCACGCCAGTTCGCCACGATGACCGGCTCACCGTCGTCGGTCATCTCGAGGAGCTCCGCTTCCGGCTCGTCGTGTCGCTCTCGACGTTCGGCGCCGCGCTCGCGCTCTGCTTCTGGCAGAACCGCCGAATCCTCGAGATCGTCAACGCTCCGCTGGGCGGGCGACGGCCCGCGACGTTCGGCGTCGCCGAGCCGTTCACCGCGACCCTTACCGTCGCGGCCTACGCCGCGCTTGCACTCAGCCTCCCGGTCCTGCTCTACCAGGTCTATGCCTACGTCCTGCCGGCGTTCAGTCCGAGTGAGCGGCACGTCGCGTTCCCGCTCTTCGCGCTCGCGCCGCTGCTGTTCGTCGCCGGCGCCTCGTTCGCGTATCTGGTAGTCCTGCCCGCGGCGCTGCGGTTCCTGCTCCACTTCAACCAGCAGCAGTTCGACGTGCAGATCCGGGCCCGTGACTGGTACGGGTTCTTCGGGCTCACCGTGCTGACTACCGGCGTCGCATTCCAGGTGCCGGTCGGGATCCTCGTTGCGACGCAGCTCGGGCTCACGACGCCGGCGCAGCTGCGTCGGCGCCGCCGCCACGCGATAGTCATCTGCGCGTGCGTGGCGGCCGTGCTTCCCGGTGTTGACGCGATCACCATGCTGCTCGAGCTGATCCCGCTGGTCGCCCTGTACGAGCTCGGCATCGTGCTGTCGGCCCTGTTCGCCCGCTCGGCCCAGCCCGCCGCCGAAGGGAACCTGGGTGCGTGATCGGCGCCGCTTATGCCGATAGGGGACGTGGAACACTCAGGCCATGCCTTGAAAGACGACGGTCCCACTGATGGTCCCCCCGGTCGACCGCTGAAATCTGCGTGGATCACGCTCGTTGTTGAAGAAGGCGGAGAGCCCTGGAAGCACTGCGCGTCTGGGACGAACAGCTGGCAAGGGGATCTCATCCGTCGCGCGCGGCAACATCGCTGCGGTGCCGAGGATCAGCGAGTTCTACGGGATTGTCATCGAGATGTACTACGGGGACCATCTGCCGCCCCACTTCCACGCTCGCTACGCCGAAGCGTCAGCCAAGATCGAGATCGCTACCGGAGCTGGGATCGCCCGGCAGACTGCCCAGGCGCGAGTTACGACTCGTGCGAGAATGGTGGGCAGTCCACCGGAACGAGCTCGAGGCCAACTGGGAGCGAGCCGTTCGCCACGAGAGACCGCAGCCGACAGAGCCACTTCGATGAGCGAGATCATCAGCGTGACCCAAGTCGAGCCGCTCGATGGCCTTCGAATCCGTGCGGCGTTCAGCGACGGCGCGGTGAAGGAGATTGACCTGAGTGAAGTGCTCGCGGCGGGGGGTGTCTTTGCACCGATCTTCGAACGCCGTGAGGTGTTCGAGCAAGTGGCGGTCAACCCTGAGACTGGAACGATCGAATGGCCGGGCGACGTGGATCTCGATCCAGAGGTCCTCTACGGCCGGCACGAGCCAGCGTCCGGTCACCGCATCGAACGGCGGACGATCCGCGAGCCGCTGCCAGCTGCGAGTTAGCCGCTCACGCGGGACTGCTTGAACTGCGAGACCGGCCTCCAACTTCCCCGAGAGGCCGAATGCTTGCTCGCTCATGCGCCCAGGGAGACTCGAACTCCCACGGCCCATACGGGCCACAAGGCCCTCAACCTTGCGCGTCTACCAATTCCGCCACAGGCGCGTGACAGCGGCGATTATAAGCGCGAGCAGGCAGTTCCCTTTCCGACTTGACTGCCGTCCGACCCCCCGGCTAGCCTGCGAACACACGTTCGGATACGGCCTAGGAGGATCCCGCGGTGGACCTGAAGCTCACGAAGCGCCAGCAGGAGATAGTCGAGTTCATAAAGCGGTATTCGGCACGGCACGGCTACCCGCCGACCGTCCGCGACATCGGCAAGGCGATCGGGCTGACGTCCCCCTCGACCGTGCACGCGCACCTGCTGAATCTCGAGAAGGTCGGGTTGCTCCGGCGCGACCCGTCGCGGCCGCGCGCGCTCGAGCTCCTGGTCGACACCGCGAAGAAAGCGGTGAAGCCTGTTGGGCTGCCGCTCGTCGGGGAGGTCGCCGCCGGCGCGCCAGTCCTGGCCGAGGAGAACATCGAGGACTACGTCCCCGTTCCGGAGATCGCCGGCGGCCCGGACGGAGAGTTCGTCCTCCGCGTCCACGGGGACTCGATGAAGGACGCCGGCATCCTCGACGGCGACCACGTGATCGTGAACCGCGACAAGGCGGCTCGCGACGGAGAGATCGTCGTTGCGCTTGTCGGAGACGAGGCGACCGTCAAGCGCTTCTACAAGGAGAAGGATCACGTCCGGCTTCAGCCGGAGAACGCGGCGATGCAGCCGATTCGGACCCGGGATGCCGAGGTAATCGGGCGCGTGGTGGGCGTCTGCCGGAGGCTGCGATGACGGCGCTGGTCGGCACCCGGCTCGAGGTTTCGTGCGACCGCAGGCCGGCGCGCCATGCGCGCGACGAACCTCATCTCGCAGATGTTTACGGACAGACCTTGGGTGCGAGACTCGCCGGCGTGTGGGACGGGCTCCTCGCTGTCGGGGTGGCCGTGTGCCCGATCTGCGCGGGCCGTATGGAGCGGGACGCGCCGGGCGGCGCCGGTCGCTGCCCCGGCTGCGGCGCGAAGCTGAGCTGAGCTGCCCCGCCGCCGGAGTCCCGCCCCGACGCTCTGGGATGTCGCTCCCACAGGGTGGCTCTCTCGCGCGCGTGGACCTAAGATTGGAACTGCCGGCCAGGCAGCCGCGGGAGGTCGGGGAGAAAACCGGCCCTCGAGGAAAGTCCGGACACCGCAGGGCGGGGTGGTCGGTAACACCGACCCGGGGAAACCCGCGGGAAAGTGCCACAGAAATGACACCGCCTAAGCGAGAGGTCTCAGCTGAACCTCTTGCCGGCAAGGGTGAAATGGTGCGGTAAGAGCGCACCGGCGGCGCGGCGACGCGCCGGCCAGGCAAACCCCACCCGGTGCAAGGCCAAGCAGGGACGATGACGCTGCCCGCCGAGTCCCAGGTAGGCCGCAGGGCCGCGAGGCCCGCCCGGCGCACGCCGGGCAGATGGATGGCTGTCCACGACAGAATCCGGCTTACAGGCTGGCTACGGAAAGGCCCCGCGTGCGGGGCCTTTCTACTGCGCGCGGCGTGGCCGCCGGTGGTTCGCGGGATTCGTCGCGCATCCCTCGTCGATTAGAGTCCGCGCGACGAGCCACGACG
>Ga0213882_10000630_pt1 | contig 11383 bp, 4 predicted proteins | sample BarmaccoBMER_R09_FD_160106 | JGI IMG/M metagenome (GOLD analysis project Ga0213882, IMG submission 160106) | Barbacenia macrantha exposed rock microbial communities from rupestrian grasslands, the National Park of Serra do Cipo, Brazil - ER_R09 ...
CGACATTCTTCAGCAGAGCACTGGTTCGCAGATGGAGTTCCCGAACGGTAGCGCGTTCCATGTGTCACATTGTAACACGTTCGAGGTGCTTGAGAATTCCAGGCCGCTTCGGCCACATCTTTACATGGCCCAAGCCGCTTGCCCCGACGCATATCTCTCTGAAGACGAGCAGCTTCACTGGCTCGCGCTGCGGATGACCCCAGGTCTTGGAACCCGCAAGGCTGGGCAGCTAGTCGGGGTTTTCAGGACACCTCAGGCCATTTTTCGAGCCTCGCGATCCGAGTTGGAATCGGCCGGACTGTCGGCCAGCGTCGCCCAGAGCGTCGCGAGTGGATGCGCGTTCGAGGATGCGGCTACCCAACATCAAAAGATGATCGAAGCCGGAGCAGTCCTGATCCCGATGTCCGATCGGCGCTACCCTCCCCGGCTCCGCGACATTTTCGACCCGCCGCCTGTGCTGTTCGCCCGAGGCCGCACGGAACTGCTTCAAACATTGATGCTTGCAATTGTCGGGACGCGGCGTCCCACGCACTACGGGACCACGGCCGCAGCCCGGCTGGCTAAGGATTTGAGTACTGCGGGACTGACGATCGTCAGCGGCATGGCGCGCGGGATCGATACCGCGGCCCAAACCGCCGTTCTCGAAATCAAGGGCGACACCGTCGCGGTATTCGGCTGTGGCGTGGACGAAGTATACCCCGCCGAAAACCGCAAGCTAGCCGGCCAAATTGCGGAGAAAGGGCTTATAATCTCTGAATTTCCGATGGGCGAACCGCCTTATCCCCAAAATTTCCCGGTTCGGAACCGCATTGTCAGCGGCATCAGTGCCGGCGTCTTAGTCGTTGAAGGCAGCGAGTACTCCGGCTCAGGCATTACCGCCAAGCTCGCAGTGGAGCAGAACCGGGAGATCTTTGCAGTGCCTGGCAACATCACTTCGAAGATGAGCTGGGGACCCAATCTGCTCATCAAACAAGGAGCGAAACTCGTTCAGGAATGGAACGACATAGCCGTTGAACTCCCTCCGGAGGATCGCCGACGGCTGGTGGATCAATGCCGTAAACGCCTGAACCAGCAGGGCATAGAGGAAACTGAATCCTCCGGCGCCGGAGCCACATCAGACTATTCCGGAAGCCTAAATCAGGTGGCCCGGTCGGTTTTAGGAGCACTATCGCCGGATGCCGCTGTATCGCTCGACGAGCTTGTGGACACCCTTAATGCCTGCTCCTCATCCGAGATCATTGCGGCCCTGTTCGAGTTGGAATTGAGCGGTTTGGTGCGGCAACTCCCCGGCAAAAGCTTTCTGAAGGTCTGGGCGGATTAGTCCCCCCAACCTTTAATCAACCCGCCACCCGGTGCCAACCGTGCTAAGATTTCGGTTGTTTATTAGAGGAAGAGTTCGGATCTAACCATGGCAAGGAATTTGGTCATCGTCGAATCGCCCGCGAAAGCGAAGACGATAGGGAAGTATTTGGGTAAGCAGTACGTTGTCAAGGCCTCCCTGGGCCACGTGAAGGATCTGCCGAAGAAGGATTTAGCCGTCGACGTTGAGAACGACTTCACACCCGTATACGAGGTGATCGAAGGCAAAAAAAAGCTGATCAGCGAGCTGAAACAAGAGGCCAAGAAGTCCGAAGCCGTTTACCTGGCGGCCGACCCCGATCGCGAGGGCGAAGCCATCTGCTTCCATTTGCAGGAAGAGCTGCAAGATAGAAAAAATGGCCCGAAGATCTTCCGGGTCATGTTCAACGAAATCACCAAAAACGCCATTCAAAAGGCGTTCGAGAAGCCGTCCGCCGTAAATCTCCATTTGGTGGACGCGCAGCAGGCCCGCCGGGTGCTGGACCGCCTGGTTGGCTATAAAATTTCCCCGCTCTTGTGGGACAAGGTTCGCCGGGGGCTATCGGCGGGACGCGTGCAAACTGTTGCCCTCCGGCTGATCGTCGATCGCGAACGCGAGATCCGGGCGTTCCAGAAAAAGGAATACTGGACGATCGATGTAAACCTGGCGGCCAAGAAGCCGCCCCAGCTTTCCGCTCACTTGGCGAAGAAGAACGATGAGAACGTCGAAATTCCGAATCAGGCCGCGGCCGACGCCATTGTTGGAGCGGTGGATGGGGCCGAGTACATCGTCAAATCGGTTGCAAACCGTGAAAAGCGGCGGAATCCGGTTGCTCCATTTATTACATCGACGTTACAGCAAGAGGCGGCCCGCAAGCTGCGCTTCAGCGTGAAGCGCACGATGGTGCTGGCGCAAAGGCTGTATGAAGGCGTCGAGCTGGGTAAGGAAGAGGGCTCCGTCGGCTTAATTACCTACATGCGTACGGATTCGACCAGAATCTCTAATGAGGCTCTGGACGAAGTCCGTGGCCTGATCACGGAACGCTATGGCGAACAGTACCGCCCGGCCGCGCCTAACACGTACAAGAGTAAAAAGGAGGCGCAGGATGCCCACGAGGCCATCAGGCCAACTTCGTCTTTGCGCACCCCCGACAGTGTCGAAAAGTTCTTGGCGGAAGATGAGCTGAAACTGTACCGGCTGATCTGGATGCGCTTTGTTGCTTCCCAGATGACGCCCGCCGTGTTCGATCAGACCACCATCGACGTAAACGCCAAGGGAAAGGATGGAGCTGTCTATCTTTTCCGCGCGACCGGCAGCGTTCCCAAGTTCGACGGATTTCTGAAGGTCTACGAAGAAGGCAAGGACCAAAAGGACGACGACGATGACGAGTTGAAGAACAAGCTCCCGGCGGTGACCGAGGGCGAGGTTCTGAAATTCCGCTCCATCGAGCCCGAGCAGCACTTCACCGAGCCTCCTCCGCGCTTCACGGAAGCCACTCTGGTTAAGGAACTCGAGGCCGATGGCGTTGGCCGGCCGTCTACGTACGCCTCCATTCTTTCCACCATCCAGGAACGCGAATACGTCCGCAAAGAAGGAGGCAAGTTTATCCCGACGGAGCTTGGGATGGTGGTTACCGACCTCCTGCTCGAGAGCTTCGACGATCTGTTTGACGTCACCTACACGGCGCGCATGGAAGCCGAGCTCGACGACATCGAAGAGGGCAAGGTCGACTGGCGCATGGCCATGAGCGAATTCTACGAGCGCTTTCAGAAGGACCTGAAGCACGCGGAACGCACCATGACCGACATTAAGCGCATGGAGCGTCCGACGGACTTGGTCTGCGAAAAATGCGGCAAGCCCATGGTGATCAAGTGGGGCAAGAACGGCAGCTTCATCGCGTGTACGGGTTATCCCGAATGTAAGAATACCCGCGATTTGGCGGTCGATCTTCCGGACATTGAAAAGGTCGACCTAACGGAGCAGGACGAGCAAATCTATTGCGACAACTGCGGCCGGCCCATGGTGTTAAAGAAGGGCCGCTTCGGCCAGTTCATGGCTTGTAGCGGCTATCCCGATTGCAAGACCACCAAACAACTCGGTGAAGCGCAGAAACCGAAGGATGTTCCACTCGACGAGAAGTGCCCGAACTGTGGCAATCAGATGGTCAAGAAGTACGGCCGGTACGGCGAATTCGTCGCTTGCAGCAACTACCCCACTTGCAAATACGTGAAGCAGAAGACCATAGGCGTGAAATGCCCCAACTGCTCGGAAGGCGAAGTCGTGGAGCGCCGGTCCAAGCGTGGCAAGACGTTCTACGGCTGCAATCGTTACCCGGATTGCGATTTTGTCGCCTGGGGTAAACCGGTCGCCGAGCCTTGCCCCGAGTGCGGCGGCAGCTATCTGATCGAGAAGTACTTGAAAGCCGGCCCGTTTGCCCAGTGCCCCAATAACGAATGCAAGTTTAAGAAGCCGCTGGAAGCTCCGGTCGAAGCTGTGCAGGTGTAGGGCCGGCCCGCGCAAAACACGTTCAGCATCTTCACGTGTTCAGGGTTGCCTCCCTACAACTCTGTCCGATAGAATTTGATATCGGAGAGCATGGGGGCGAATTGACAGGCAAAACCGTTCGCGGACTTGATCGAAGAGAAGTCATCAAAACGGCTTTGGCCGTATTCACAACGTGGGCATGTCCGCGGCTGCTGAACGCCCAGCAAACAACCGGCAGAGTCCGCCGCCTCACAGACAAGCTCGCGGTTATTGACGGCGGAGGTGCGAATGTCTTGGCCTTCTCGAGCGATAACGGACTCATTCTCGTCGATAGCGGCGCTCCCAAATCCGCCGATCAGGTAATGGCTGCACTCAAAGACTTCGCGCCCGGCGCGAAAGTACAAACACTCTTCAATACCCACTATCACCTCGATCAGACGGCCAATAACGAAGTTTTCGCCGCCGCCGGTGTTAAGATCGTCGCGCACGAGCGCACGCGCGAGTGGATGGCAACGGATTATTGGGCGCCGGCCGAAGAGCGGTACGAGAAAGCCCGTCCAAAAGCCGCCCGCCCCACGGAAACGTTTCAGACCACGGGCTCCCTGAAAGCGGGAAGCGAGCAGATCGACTACGGCTATCTGCTGCTTGCGCATACCAGCGGCGACATTTATGTGAAGTTCAAGAACTCGAACGTAATTGCCGTCGGGGATGCAGCTTCGCCGCAACGCGATCCCTCCCTCGATTGGTTCACGGGAGCCTGGATCGGCGGCCGCGTGGATGCGATGGATGCCGTGCTGAAGCTCAGCAACGACCAGACCAAGATCGTTCCCGCGTACGGGCCCGTGATGACGCGTGCCGAATTCAAAGCGGAGCGCGACATCATGGAAGAGGTCCGCGCGCGCCTGTTCAAGCAGGTCCGCGAAGGTGACGGGCCGAAGGACATGTTGGAGGAAGGCGTTCTGAACGGCCTGCCCCGAACATGGAAAGATCCGTACAAGTTTCTGTATGACGCAGCCAAGGGTCTATGGGCGCACCACGACAAATTAGACCCCAATGTTGTTTAGGAGAACTCCAGTGAAGCTCTTCGTTGTTGCCCTCGTAATCGCCGGCGCGGTGCCGGTTTTCGCGCAAGCGCAGAATAGCTCTCTCGCCAGCCTGATTGAAGCCGGCAACCGCAAAGCCGCGCTTGAGAAGATTCGAGCGGGCGCGGACGTGAATGAGGCGCAGCCCGACGGCACACGGCCTGTCCACTGGGCCGTCTACCGCGTCGACTACGAATTGCTCGAGGCTCTCCTCGCCAAAAAAGCGCGCGTGAACGTCAGCAACGAGTTCGGGTCCACTCCGCTCGCCGAAGCCGTCAAGCTGGCGGACGCCCGCATAGTGAAGATGCTGCTGGATGCCGGGGCAGAGCCTGACACGCCTAATCAGGACGGCGAGACGGCATTGATGCTGGCGCTAAAGACTGGGGAACTGCCGGTCGTCGAGATGTTAATCAAGGCTGGCGCAAACGTTAACCTCATTGAGAAATTTCACAATCAAACGCCCTTGATGTGGGCCGCCGCTGCGCCCAAGAATGCCCCTGAAATAGTAAAGCTCCTTCTGGCCAAAGGCGCAGACGTCAAGCCTCGCGCGCTATATACCGATTGGCCGAGTCAAATCACATCCGAGCCTCGCGCGCAGTATCGCCCCTCTGGCGGACTGACCGCCTTGCTATATGCGGCTCGCGACGGCTGCTTTGAATGCGTTGACGAGCTGATCGCGGCGGGAGCGGATGTCAATGTGCCGACGCCGGAAGGTGTTACGGCGTTGATGCTGGCCCTCGATAATGATCACAACGATGTCGCCAAACTGCTGCTCGATCGCGGCGCGAATCCGAATGTGTGGGATTGGTGGGGGCGGACGGCGCTGTATATCGCGATTGATCGGAAAGAGGGCGGGTCTTCCGGTGGTCTGCGAGTTGCCGGGAATGCAGGCCGCGCGGGAAGGGGCGGCGGGGCTGCGGCCGCGCGCGTATCCGGTCGTCCGACCGTTTCGAGCATGGAGATTATTAACGCGCTTCTCGATGCGGGTGTCGATCCCAACACGCAGCTCAACATGCATCGTCCCAGCCGCGGAGGCAACAGCGGACGTTTCATCGAGAATCTTCGCAGCACCGGCTGCACGCCTTTGTCGCGCGCGGCCGAGGGCGGAGATGTGGAGGTAGCGAGAGTGCTCCTGGCGAAAGGCGCCGATCCGAACATCAACGACATGGGTTTGACGCCGTTTCTTATTGCGGCCGGCGTTGGTCCCGGCAATCGCGGCGGAACCGGCCTTGCGGCACAAGGCGCCGCAGGAGGCGCGGTGAATATGGCGCTGGTGGACCTGCTTCTTCAGCACGGCGCCGATATAAATGCTCAAGTTACCGGTACGAAGACGTATTCGATGCGCGTGTCCCGCGCGCCGTCGGCGAATGAAGGCAGGACTGCTCTTCACGTAGCGGCGCAGGCGGGCCGGGCAGATCTCGTTCGCTACCTTATCGACAAGGGAATTAATCCCGAGATTGTCGATGCCGAAGGCCACAAGGCAATCGATCTGGTGGGAATGGGAGCGCAAGCTGCTGCGCCGCCCACAGCCGGAGGCCGCCGTAGCTCCGACGCACAAGCAGAGCTTCGCACAATCATTCAGAACGGCCCGTCCAAGAAATAGCCCAGCGAAGCGTAATTCAGCGCCTTACGGCGTCACTACCAACGTCGCCCGCGGAAACGCGAATTTGCGTCCGGCTTCATCCACCACATTGATTTGACAGATGTAGCGCCCCGCGGCGATGTCTTTTAGCGGGACCTGGATATTCACCGGCACGGCTTCGGGCCGCGTGTCTGCGACTTGCGTGAAATCGAGCGGGCCGACCTCGAAGGCCTTCGCCCCGCGCTGGTTAAACCAGCTCATGCTGACCCTCACCTTCCGGGCCTTCGCATTCGCGGGGTCGGGCATCGCGTCATATATATCGAACGAGACATACAGATTTTGGTTCTGGCGAAATACCTTCGTGATATTCGGAACCACCTTCTCTTCGCCGACAATCAGCGGATTCGCCGCCACTGTCTTCTTGTTCAGCTTCTCGGCGGTTCCGACCGCGGCGGTGAGCGGCTCGCGCTGATTGCTCCAGACGATGGTGCTGAGTTTCAAGCCGGAAGTATCGGCGCTCAGGTCGGGCACGGTAAACCCGGTCTCGAACGTACCCATCTTGCCCGATAGATTTTCGCGCACAAGGAATTTCATTTGATACCGGCCCGGTTCTAGCGTGAACCCGGCGTCGTACAGGAACGGCTTCCGTCCGGATTTCGCGGCCTCCGAGTCCAGCTTCACTTTGATGAAGTCGCGAACGTTCCCAACCACCGCGCGTGTTTCATCCTGAATTTGTCCCACGAAATCGAGCTGCGTCGTGGCGGCGCCGCCCTTGGCCGCAAGCTCCACCACCGAGCCTGGAATCTTCACGGAAACCGGAACAAAATACGCGGTTGGGCCGACGCGAAAATAATCCACCTGAAGCGCGAGCGGCAGATCGGTAATCGGATCGCCCGCCGACAAAGCCTCCTTCAACTGCTGCTCTTTGTCTTGCCCGTTGAGCTTGCCCCAATTTTTCGATGCCCAATACCCGGGCCGGTGGTCCAATTTCGCCGACATCCCATTTGTGAGCTTGACTGAAATCTTGCGATATTTTCCATCCTCGGCATTATTCGTGGTGTAGTAGCCGAGGATGTAATAGCTGCTCAAGGTTTGCTGCGCCTGCTCGATTCCCAGCTCTATATCGTTGCTGTCCATGAACGCCTTGCCGCCCGTGTCGGCTGCTAGCGTGACTAAGGTCTCCTGCGAGTCGTTGATGCTCGAGCGCTGCGAATTGTACTGAGAGCCGTTAAATGCGCCCGCGCCCCGCGAACCGGCCTTGCTCGCATCCCCTCCCGGAGGATCGGCCATCAGCCCCCGAGCGTCGATCGGATAAATCACTACGTTCGCCTTCATCGCCGCATTGACCGAGGCCTCTAACTGCGCCTGATTGTCGATGCCGGTCTTGTTGATGCCGCCGTTGAAGTAGATCAGCTGCTTTTTCTCCGGCATCGAGGCGAGCATCCGCGCGACCTTCTCTATTGCCGCCAGTTTTTGATCGGTGTTGAAGATGTTGAACTCGGTTTCATCGGCGACGAATGCCGCTTGCGTATCGGGCGAATTGCAGTCGCCTGTATCGGCAAGTGTGGCGTACTCGCTCATCTCGCCAATCGGCAACTGCTTGATGATGGTCGTGAGCAGTTCGCGATCGCCGGTAAAATCGGTTCCCACTTGAACCGTGCTTGTATAAAGGAGAATCGCGACCAGATCATCCTTAGTGAGCTTGTTGTTCAAAAACTTCAGCGCGGCATCCTGTGCGCGCAACTGATCGGCGACCTGCATCGAGGAGAAGTCGAACAAAAACACGAGCAGTCGTTTATCGTGATACTGCACCTGCCCGGGCGTTGCCGCGGTAATCGTCGTCTTGGGCGCTTTCGGTAGCTCCAGTTGATCGGCAAGCGTTAGAGCCGGGAGCGGCGCCGGCTCAGAGCTCAGCTTCTGAAACTCGAAAACCGAAAGCTTCTGTTGCTTGCCGTCTTCTAAAATGGCGAAATCCGAAGCCTTGAGGCCTTCAATCACCTTTCCGGCTTTATCTTTGACGGTAACGTCGACCGTGACCAGGTTCGTGCCGGTGCGAAAAACCGGTGTACCAGAATCCGCCGTTTGCTGCGCAGTCACAGACGGCGCGAGCGCCAACATGAGTAGGACATGCTTTAGCTTGTCCATGCGCATGTTCAGAAGTTAAACCTCAACAATAAATTGACCGTGCGCGTCGCCGATGCCGCGGTCGCCAGCCCGTAGTTGGTCGAGTTCACACTCGTGCCAAAGCCGGTGACGATCACGTGATTGAACACGTTATTCGCGCTGAGCCTCAATTGCAACTGCCGCCGGCTTTCGCCAAAACGGAAAGCGCGGTTGAGCGAAGCGTTCAGCGAGGTCTGAAATGGACCCGGAATCGTGTCCCGCCCCGCATTTCCATACTGCCCCGGCGCGGGTGCAGTGAACGCAAGCGGATTAAAGTAAGAATTCGGTCCGCCGTCGATGGGCAGTCCGGTCGCCTCCGCGCGAAGACTCCCCAGCGCGCCGATTCCTCCGGTATTCGACAGATTGCCCGCTAATTTCGCCGTCAGCGGCGTTCCCGACTGGGCCGCAAAATTGCCATTCAATGTCCAACCCGCAAGCAGCGCCGTTTTCCAGCCTCCATTGCGCATCATGCCGTTCACGCCGACCGGCGAGGAAAGCGTATACGTCAAATTCAGACGGTGCCGCTGATCGGTGGACGACAGCCCGCGTTCAAGCTGCCAGTCATTCACGAACTGCACCAGTGTGCCGCCGGTGCCCGTGAAACTCGATGCGTTATCGATCGATTTCGAATATGTGTACAGCGCCACGAAAGACATACCGCGCTGGAACCGGCGTGTCACCCGGATCTGTCCGGCATTGAAGCTCGAATTTGCGCCATCCGTCTGGTAATTGAACCCTGTCGCGTAAGGAATTCTCAGCTGATTTTGCGCCGTCAGCACGGAAGTTCCCGCGAGCGCCTGGTTCGGCTGCTCGTAAATTCCCAGGTGCGTGCCTTTCGTTCCCAGATATTCCGTTTCAATAAGAAATCCGTGCGGCAGCGTGTTTTGAATCGCAAACACCCACTGCTGCGCATACGCCAGCTTGTAATTCGGATCCACGGCGTATGTATTCGTGATGTTGGAGCCGGCGGCGCCGCTCGGTATCGAGATGAACCCGTTTTCAATCGTTAACGGATTTCCGAGACTGGTGCTGAGCGATCCCGTGGTTGCGAAGGGCGGTTGCGAAGCCATCTGGCTCGCGATCTGCGCGTAAGCCGATCCGCTGTAGAAAATGCTGTAGCCGCCGCGGATTTGAGTGCTGTGCTTTTCGAACGGCCGCCACGCAAATCCGAAGCGCGGTGAAAAGGCGTTAGGGTCGGAGCGCACCAAACTCGACGGCAGACCACCCGCGAAAGGACCCGGCGCGCCGGCGGTGACAATGGCTGCCTGTGTGAAGCTGGAATTGATATCGATGTTCGCCAAATGCCCGTACAATTCTGTATACGGAGCGAAATATTCATACCGCAGACCGAAATTCAGCGACAGATTCCGCGAAACGCGGAAATCGTCCTGCGCATACACGGCTGTGCTCCAACTGCGGAAATAATTGTTGTCGCTGCCATAGCGCAGCGAAGCCGATTGCGGAAAACCTAGCAAGAAATCGGCGAAATCGAAGCCTGTGCCGCTCACGGGTTGGCCGTTCGACCCGATTCCGCTTGTCACCAGCCCGCTGAAGCTATACGCCCCACGAGCGTTCTGATACGTCAGGCTGTTCTGCTGGAGGCGATTGTATGTATAGCCGAACGACAAATTATGCTTCTTTTTGAAGACGAACGTAAGCGCGTCGGTAAACGTCATCGTTTGGTTGCGCGTGACCGACGCGGAACCGTCCGTAAGCGCGCCAAAGTTCGTGAACGAAAGATTCGGCGGCCCGTAGTTAATCGGAGCCTGCGATGTGCCCTGAATTCCCAGCTCCGCGGCAACATTGTTCGTATACGCGAAATACGGGGTCAGTGTGTTGTTGTTCCGGCTTAGCGTCACGCTGGCGCTGTTATTGAAGCGAGGCGCGAAACTGTGGTTCCAGCCCGCTTGCGCGCTCAACCCGCTGCCTGCCGTGTCGTCGCGAAAGCCAAACAATTGCAAGGTTTCTGAGCTGCGCTTCTGGAATTGAACATTGAAATTCAGCCGGTCCTTGCGATTCAACGGCATATTTAAACGCGTGCCGATATTGTTGTTGTTGTTCGGAGTCGAACCCACCAGGTTATAGTTCTGGATCAGTCCGCTCGACATGGGCGACGGAAAATACTGCAATAACGCCAGCGAGGCGGGATTAATTCGCGTGAGCGGAATAACGTTGCCCGGGAACGGCAGGCCGCTGAGCGGATCGTAAATTGTGACTGGCTTGTTATTAACCATCGCCTGCGAAAAGTCGCCACTCCGCTCCGCTTGCGTGGGCAGCGACGCGGCCTGATTAAAAGGATTCCGGCTCACCAGGCCTTGATACGTGAAGTAGAAATTCGCACGACGCCAGTTCAGCAGCTTAGGGATGATGAGCGGGCCGCCGAAATTCACACCGAATTGCTCGCGCGAGGAAGACGGCTTCGCGACCGAGACTCCGTTGAGTGAAAACGGCGAAGCATTCAGGGCCGAGTTCGCAAGATTGATGAATAACGATCCTGTGTACGCCGGCTGTTGCCGGCGGCGGTTACCGAAGGTTGCGAAATTTCCGTTGAACGGACCTCGGCCCTGGCGTCCTGCGAATTGGCCGCGTCCACCGCCACCTCCACCTCCGCCACGTCCACCGCCGCGCCCGCCGCCACCGCCGAATCCGCCACCCGCACCGCCCGGCCCTCCGGGTCCGCCGCCCGGACCGCCGAAGCCACCGCCTGCCGGGCCGGCTTCGAACGCGTTAAAG
>Ga0213882_10000632_pt1 | contig 11373 bp, 10 predicted proteins | sample BarmaccoBMER_R09_FD_160106 | JGI IMG/M metagenome (GOLD analysis project Ga0213882, IMG submission 160106) | Barbacenia macrantha exposed rock microbial communities from rupestrian grasslands, the National Park of Serra do Cipo, Brazil - ER_R09 ...
TCTCTAGCCGAGCTCGCCCCCGCCTTGATCGCGGACCTGCAGCGGCGCGATCGCAAACGCTCGCACGTTCGCACGGTCAGGAGCCGCCTGGACGCGCACATCCTCCCGCTTCTGGGGGCCCTTGCGCCTGGGGAGCTTGTGGCCGACGACGTCCGCCGCCTGATCGACCACATGCAGAGCCGAGGCGCGAGCCCGAAGACGATCCGCAATACGGTCGCCGTGCTCCACACCCTTCTGCGACTCGCCCAGGAGCGGTGCATGTGTGAGCGCAACGTGGCCGAGCAGGTGGCGCTGCCTGAGCCGCGCCGCGACCGCACGCTTCGCTACCTGACGATGCCCGAACTGGAACGTGCGCTAGCCGCGGCGCCGCCCGAGGGCGCGCCCCAGATCGAGCACGACTGGTGGAGGGTCATACGGCTGCTTGCGCTCACGGGCGCGATGACCGGTTTGCGCCTGGGGGAGCTGCGCGCGCTGCGCTGGCGCGATCTCGACATGGCCGCGCTTCGTGTCCGCGTGCACCGCGCGATCGTCGACGGCCGTGTCACCACGCCGAAGTCGCGCTCAAGCGAGCGCTCGGTGCCGCTCGCCTCGCGACTCGTGGCAGAGTTCGACCAGCACCACCGCCAAAGCCCTACAACGCCGACGACGACCTCGTGTTCGCCCACCCCTACACGGGCCGAGTTCTGGACGACACGAGGCTGCGCCGACGGTGGCGAGCGGCGCTCGAGCGCGCCGACGTGCGCCCGGTCGGCCTGCACGGGCTCAGGCACACCTTCGCGACGACCGTCGCCGCCTCGGGCGAGGCGTCGCTGAGGACGTTGCAGGAATGGATGGGCCACACGGAGGCGCGGACCACCCAGATCTACGCCGCCTACCTGCCCTCCGCGCGCGAGCAGCAGCAGCTCGATCGCGCGTTCGGGCAGGCTCCAGGTGGCCAATTGGTGGCCAATTTTGTCAACAGCACCCCCGAAAACGCCCCCACAGCACCGCAGCAAACCCCGTAATTACAGGGACCCACAGAAAGCAGGTGGGTTCGAATCCCACCCGCCGCACTGGTGCAACGAGCGAGGCGTCTGCCAGCCGCTAGCTCGGCGTCATGGAATTGCAAGCACCGACCGTCGCCGAAGTCGTGGCTGAGCGGCACCGAGAACTCCTGTTGTCCCATCGATCTCAGATCGTTATGCTCCCCACCGCGTCATGAGCAGTTTCTTATCTCCCGGGCGGACCTTGCGCTAGGTCAGACGGTGTGGGGGCGATCCATCGTGGGCGGCTTCCCTGGTAGTGGAGAGGTGCACCGCGCGCGCTGGTTCCCGGAGACGCGAAACTCTCCATGGCGGCCTCGCGAGCGGCCAATTAGGGAGGAAGTCACTTTATGAAAGCGCTGCGCTACAAGATCGCACTGCTGTCGGTCCTCACCGTCCCGGCGATGCTCCTGATTGCCAGCGGGGGGCCGGCGGGTGCGGCTCCGCGCCACAGCACCGCGGGCGCTGTTACCCCGTCGAGCCTGGGGTCGTTCAAGCCAACCTTTACCGGCTCGGCCGCGACGGGCTGCGCCGGCTGTCACCTGCTCACAGGCCCGTTCCGCACGCCATCGACGGCGGATTTGTCCGCAAGCCAGACACGGAGCCGATCCGCGAAATCGGACGGCGGGGGGCTCCTGCCGTTACTGCGTCCCCGTGTCCCGGCGCCCAGCCGTAGCGCCGCCTCCGCCGTCAGGATCCCGACGGTGAGCTGTCAGCCGCTGGGTCCTGGCTGCGACAACATCAGCTCGGCCGCGGGCGGCGCGACCGGCGTAAACGGGCTCAACGCGGTGGCTAGCGCCAGACACACCATGATCCCTCCCAGGCTTAAGGACGTTGAGCCCCCGGACCAGGGCCTGTGTGCCGGCAACGGGTCCGTGGTCGAGACGAACAACATCGGCGAGATCCTGATCTTCAACAAGGCGCTGAAGCGGACCTCACCGGTCATCTCACTGGACACCTTGATGGGGCTCACGAAGCGGCACTGGAGCAGCGGCGGGGACCCCTCGTGCCTGTGGGACCCCGCCAACGGCGGGCACTGGTTCTTCACCGAGATCGTGTCGACCAGCGCAGCCTCCGCGGGCGGACCGTTCGTCGGCTGCTTCGCCGGCACGGTGGCCAACAGCTGTCTCGAGGGCATCGCGGTAAGCAAGGGCTCGAGCCCGTTCGGCCCTTACAACGTCTACTTCCTCCATGCCAACTACAACGAAAAGGAGCCGGGCGCTCCCTTCCTGCTCAACGACTTCGCGAAGATCGCGGCCACCCGGGACGCGTTCCTGATGTTCTACGACGAGTTCCCACTGAACCCGACAAAAAAGCCCGGCCTGGGCGGCGGCGCCTTCAACGGCGCGCAGGAATTCGCGTTCAACAAGAACGCGCTCGAAAAGGGCCTGCCCGTCGCCAAGGTCACCGTGGCCAGGGAGAACATGGGCCTGCTGAAAACACCGCAGGGCACCTGTTTCAAGGACAACAGATTCTCTTTGCCCGGCATCACCTGCTGGTTCTCCGTCATCCCGGCGACGCCGCCCAATGGCGAGTTCGACAACAGCCACGGCGGATCCGGGTTCATGCTGGCCACCATCGACTTCTACAGCCTGGGCGGCAACCAGCTCGCGGCCTTCGACTGGACCGGCCTGAAGAATCTCAACAGCGCCGGCTGCTCGGCCTGCTCCGGCATCCGCTTCGGCGGTCAGCTGTTCTCCCGCGTCCAGAGGTACTACGACCCCGGAAACACCCCATCGGGAATCCTCGCCCCGCAGAAGGCCGGGCCGATACCGCTGGGCGACGAATGCGGCACGGCGATGTTCAACGGGGCGCCGCTCAGCACGGTCGCGCACTGCCCGGAGGGCGGTATCGCCACCAACGGCGACAACGTCACCCAAGCCTCACAGGGCAACGGCCAGCTGTGGGCCGGCGTGGACACCGCGATCGTGCAAACGTACCCATCCGCTGTGGAGGAACAGCACATGGGCGCCGCCTATTGGGTGGTCGGCACCCGCAGCTTCGACAAGACCGGGCGGTTCACCCTGACCAGCCAGGGGTACGTCTCGCCGATGCATGAGGACCTGGAGTTTCCGGCCTTCGCGGCAGGAGCCAGCAGCGGCCGGGCCATCGTGTCCTTCACGCTGAACGGTAATGGCGGGCTGGCCGGAGCCGACAACGGAGGCTTCTTCCCCAGCTCCGCATTCGGCCGTGTGACCAGCACGTCGGGCGGGCTGCTGTCGTCCACCACCAACATCGCCGACCTGGGCCAGTCGCCGCAGGACGGCTTCACCGAGTACCTGGGCTACCCGAATATGAGCTTCTCCGGCCTCCGGCCGCGCTGGGGGGACTACGGTGGCGCGATAGTCATGGGCGGCAAGGCCTACTTCGCCAGCGAGTACATCCAGCACCCGAACTGCCTGCCGCCTGCCTTCAAATCCAACATGATCGGAACCTGCGACGGGACCAGGGACGGCCTGGCCAACTGGGGGACCTCGGTCAACTCCGTCACCCCATAGCCCAATCCGCAAGCAAATAGAGATGCCGCACCTCGCAGCCATCGCGAGGTGCGGCATCCAACGCGCGGGGCGCAAAGGCTCCGCAGTCGAGCCGACGGGTGTCTGCTGGTTCGGTCTCGGCCTAGCCCTGGGTTGCTGCGGGCTCGGACTGCGGCCGGTTCCCCCGCGCCCAGCGGACGATCGCTCCTGAACCTACGACGACGTCACCGTTGTCGAGCACGAGAATCGGTACCGACCGCTGGCCGCTGAGTTGCTCGATCTCGCCGCGATCGCGCCCCCGCGAGGGCCAGGTCCAGAACTTCAACGTCCCGCCCTTGACGTCCTACCAGTCGGCGGCGCGCTCGGCCTGTTGTGCAGCATGGCGGTAGCGGCCTTGTCGCGGCGGATGAGATCGGGGTTGCGCTCAGAATTGCTCGCTTGCAGTGATGGCGTCGCCGACTCGCAGCGTGCCCGTGTTCAGCAGGTCGGCGCGTAGTCCGCCGCGGTGAACGAGCGCGCGCAGGACACCGGGCCGGGTCAGGCGTTGGAGGTGCGCGCACGGCTCGCAGCGCCTCCGGCCGATCAACTCAAGCTCGCCGATCCGGAAGCGTCGTCCCACGAGGGGGTTGAGGTCCAGGCCCCGGGTGACGAGGTTGCGCCGCGCCTCCGCACCGGAGAGAGGCCGGCCGTCGGGCAGCGCGAGCGCGTCGAGCACCTCGCCGGCGATCAGCGTGAGTTCGTTGCCGCGACCTCCGGCGATCGAGAACGTCCCCTGCCCGAGCGCGTAGCGGTCGCCCTCCAAGCCACGACCGGCGATCGCGCGCACCTCCTCGAGCGGGCACATCGGCGCGCCGGCCTGCGGGGCGATGAAGATCGCCTCGACCCGCCCGGCCGCGACCGGCACCAGCGTCGGGGCGGGATGCGGCGGCTCTAGCGCCGCCAGCACGTAGCCGGCTTGTACGCGGCCGGGAGCGTCCCGCGACAGTCCGGCCGGGTCGAAGATCACCCCCGACGGGATGCCAAACATGATCACGTAACGATCCGTGCCGTCCTCGTGGATGAGCTGCGCGATCCACGGCCCGGCCCACGCGAACTCCTGTGGTTCGGCGACGGCGACCAGGCCAAGCCCACGCTCGGCCAACCACTGGCGCGCCACGACCAACAACGCCGCCTCGCCCGCCGTCGGGATCGCGTCGAGCTCGAGCTCAAGCAGCGAGGCGAGACAGGCGGCCAGCGACCGCTCCGCGAGCGTGCCCGGGCCGGTGGTGGCTTTGACCTCGATCACCGCCCCACGCCCTCCCACCGGCCGGGGTGGTCGTCTGGGGTGGTGGCCGTTAGAGCGAGCGCTTGGTCCAGGTCGGCCAGCGCGGCCTCCGCGCTGGTGTCGTTCCACATGAGCTCAGCGGACACTGGCCACGACTCTAATCCTTCGCTCGCCGACGCAAGCTTTGGTCTTTGACCGACGGTCGAGCGGGCGTCTGCTTAGCGATCGACGCGGTCGCTGGTCGTCGCACTTGCGCAAGGTAGGCTGACAGCGTGGCCGGAGGGTTGAGGCTTGCATTGGAGGGCACGAGCCACGACGACCGGCGTGTGCGCTTTGCTCGAGTCTCCCTGTCGTCCGCCGACGACAGTCATGAGATCGCGCTCGTCACCGACGCGCAGGGGCGCCTCCGTTGTCGGCTACCCCCCGGCGACTACCGACTTCATCTCGATGCGGCCGCCGAGCAGCGCTTTGAGGTGGTAGATGGCTGGATCACCGTACGTATTCAGCTTCCGCCTGAAGCATGAACTGAATGGCCAGGCTGCGTTCGGATTTTCGCCCAGCCGTGGTGATGCCACGCAGATGCTCGCTCTCGACAACTCGCTGCTGGCGACGCTCGACGTGCGGCGCGCTGCCGGTTGTCGTTTCGGTAGAGAAGCCGCGCCGCCGCCGTGTCGCTCGGAGGCTGACTGCGGCGTCCGGCCTGGGGTGGCCGCTCTTTGGCTTGCGTACCCCCGTGGAGACCCAATGTGCCCTTTAGGTCAGTGTGATGAATTCGAATCCGGGTCGCCCACCGCCGATGGTGAGCGGCCTCGCACCCCGTCGACCAATTGTGGCTGGACTGACACGGAGGAGAGATGATGAAGCGCTGGCTGGTCAGTTGTTGCGTGGTGCCCATCGGGGTGGCCACGGCGTGTGTTGGTAGTGGCGGCTCGGCGGGGGCGGCGGCTGCCCTGTGTGGGGCCGCCAGCCCGTCGGCCGCCCACTACACCCACGTGATCTGGATTCTCGAGGAGAATCACAGCTACGGGAAGATCATCGGGAACCCGCACGCCCGATACATCAATACCTTGGCGCACGAGTGTGGCCTGGCCACCAATTATCACAACATCAGCCACCCCAGCCTTCCTAACTATGTCGGGCTGACCTCGGGGCTTCGACTGTCAAAGCTCAGGCGGTTCTCAAGTGACTGCAACCCGTCGAGGAAGTGCAGCACCTCAGCCGGAAGCATTTTTGGTCAGACCTCCAGCTGGAAGGCCTACGAGGAGTCGATGCCGTCCAACTGCTACAGGAAGGACCGCGGCGAGTACGCGGTGCGCCACAACCCCGCCCCGTACTTCAGGAGGTTGAAGACCTGCGCAACTCACGACGTCCCTTACAACCGGCTGACCAAAGACCTGGCCAGCGGCAGGCTGCCAGCATTTTCGTTCGTTACGCCGAACTTGATCCACGACATGCACGACGGGACGGTCGCCCAAGGGAACGCCTGGCTAAAGAGCCACCTGCCTTCCATCCTTGACTCCAGCGAATACAAATCCGGCAGCACTGCGGTGTTCATCACCTGGGATGAGGGCGAGGGCGGCACATCCAATAACTGCGCCACCAATACCCAGGACATCGGCTGCCACGTCGCCACGATCATCATCAGCCCCACCACGACGCCGGGAACCAAATCCCGCAAGCTGTTCAACCATTACTCGCTGCTGCGCACCACCGAGCAGCTGCTCGGCCTCCCGCGGCTCGGTCGGACAAAGCGCGCCAACAGCATGACGCGCGCCTTCGGCCTCTGACAAGCACGGGAGGGTGGGAGCGTGCGGCTACTTCGAAGACGTAACCCTTCTCGATCCGTACCCAGGGCAGTTCCTGGCGCCGGCGGGCGAGTTCGTCGCCCTGCCGATGTGCTCCTTTTCGGCGTCGAGCAGCTCGCGCCGCGCTGCCGACCACTCCTCGCGGGTGCCTGTCCGGTGCTCCATCATCCGTCATCCCTTCTCTCGTCTGGTTCGCTCCCCGATCCGGAGGACGCGAAGCGGGCCCCCGCGGGCTTACGCCTCACCGAGTAGTGCGCAATCGCAGGGGCGACAATGACGCGATGGCGAGGTCAATCCAAATCAAACCGATCGGGGTGGTCCGGTCAGCGCTTCGCGACCGTGGGGACGCGCCGCGCCAGGCGTTCGAGGGGGCACCGGCAGCGATGCTCGAAATCGACCCAGGCCTTGTCTCAGCACTTCATCGAGTCGCGCCCGGCACGAAGCTGATCGTGGTGACATGGCTGCACGAGGCCGATCGCAGCCTCCTGCAGGTTCATCCGAGGGACGACGAGCGCATCCCGCTCACTGGAGTATTCGCGACACGCTCACCCGACCGGCCAAACCCGATCGGGCTTCATCGAGTCACCGTCACAGGCATCCATCCGACCACGACCATCCACGTCGACGCTCTCGAAGCGATCGACGGCACCCCAATCCTTGACCTGAAGGTCGCGATGCGCGAGGCACCGGACGCGTAAACGCATTCCAAACGTTGGCGTTGCCGAGGTTGAGGCCGTTGGATCTGCGCTTGCCGCCGGACAAAGAATCGCTGCTCGTTGCTCACCTCGGGGACCAGTTGTGGGGCGAGCAGTAACGTGCTCCTGGTAGCGATGACAACCCGTAGGGGGACCGATGCCTGGACTGTCTGGCCGTGTCTCGACACTCACCAAGGCGAAGATCTCGCACATGCTCGATCACGCCGAGGATCCGGCCGAGACGCTCGATTACGCCTACGAGCGCCAGCTCGAGGATCTGCAGAACGTCAAGAAAGGAATTGCAGATGTGGTCACGGCGAAGAAGCGGCTGCAGCTGCAAGAAGCGGATCTGCACCAACAAGCAGACAAGCTGGACGCCCAGGCGCGGGAGGCAATGTCCGCCGGGCGCGAGGATCTCGCCCGGGCGGCGCTCGAGCGCAAGCAGCTGATCGGTCAGGAGACAGGCTCGCTTGATCAGCAGGTCTCGGAGCTCGAGTCAGAGCAGGGCAAGCTGACGGCGGCCGAACAGCAGCTGCAGGCCAGGATCGAGCAGTTTCGCTCCAAGAAGGAAGTCATCAAGGCGCAGTACTCGGCGGCCGAGGCGCAGGTACATATTTCCGAGGCAGCTACCGGTGTGGGGGACGAGATGGCCGACGTCGGCGCGGCGATGCAGCGCGCGATGGATAAGACCGATCAGATGCAGGCACGCGCCTCGGCGGTCGAGGAGTTGCAGACGGCGGGTACGTTCGAGGATCTGACCGCTCTTGGCCCCGCGCAGGACGACGTTGACCGCCAGCTGGACCAGCTTCAGGCCAAAGGCGCGGTAGACGACGAACTCGCCAAGCTCAAGGGCGAGCTCGGATCTGGCGCACACCAGTCGGAGCTGCCGGCCGGGGAGGCGGCCACCAAGGGGGAGACGCAGCCGCCTCGCGAGCAGCCTGCGAGCTGACTCGGCGACGCCCACGGTTCCGACCGCGCCCGAGCCGACGGCCCCGCTCTCCCTCCAGCATGGGCATCTCAATGGCTTCCCCGCACCACCCCGCAAGCAGAGCGGAGGGCTCTAGCGATGACGAAGACCAATCGCCGGTAAGACCGACGTGGCTAGGTGGGCTCGTACGTGCCGAAGTTCCACTGGTTGCCCTCGAGGTCGCGGACAGCGAAGTCGCGGGAACCATATTCCTGGTCGGTTAGCTCCATGGTGACCTCGGCGCCGGCCGCCTTGGCGCGTGCGTACAGCGCGTCTGGGTCATCGCAGGTTGCGTATACCCAGCCATTGCCAACGCGTTCGCCATAGTGATCGTCGCGCGCGGTACCAAACATGATCAGGTCGCTGCCCCAACGCATCTCGGCATGGGCAACATCGCCATTGTCGTCCTCGTAGAGGGCGACGGGCTCGAAGCCGAAAGCGTCCTGTAGCCACCGGTGAGCGGCCTTGGCGTCCTTGTAACGGAGAGATGGGTAGAGCTTCATGGCAGAAGACTCTCAGGCAGCAACCGGTATGTCTTGAACAAATGGGAACTCCGATGGCGTGCAGCCAACCAGTTCGCGGAACTCGCGATTGAAATGGGCCTGGTCTGCGTAGCCGGTTCCGTAGGCGATATCTGCCAGCCGGTCGCCGGCACGCACTCGCTGAGCTGCGTGCTGCACGCGAAGCAGCCGCCCGAGTGCCTTTGGAGGTAGCCCGACAATGTCGCGGAACCTGGCGGCGAGATGCCGCCTGCTCCACCCAACCTCCGCGGCGAGGGCCTCGACTCGAGCCGCTCCGCGCGTCGTTCGCAGGCGCTCAAGCACGTACCTCACCTCTCGCGCCGGTGCGTGGTCCGCAGACAGGCGGCTGGTGAGCAGCCGCTGCGCCGTGGCGTGGCGCTCCTGCGCACAGCGCGCGTCTGCCAACCGCTCTGCCAGCTCGACCGCGAACTCTCCGACGACGTCCTCGAGAGCAAACAACCGATTGGTCAGCTGCCCCGCCGGGACGCCGAGAAGACGCCGCGCTTCGAGCACATTCAGGTAGAGCTGGTAGCCAGCCTGCTCACCGTAGTGACCAGTGACCGTCGGACGATCCCACACCCCAGCCACGAACGAGCCGATCGGGCGGCCGTCGATCTCCATATCCGGACCCAAGCTGACGACCACCACCACGCCGACAAGTGGGCTCTCGAGCCGCCGAAGCGGCGCAGACCGCTCTCGGAAGTCCGCCGCCCGATCGACAACGCCTTGTAGCACCGGCGCGGGGTCAAACTCGTTGATCACCAGGCCCACCCGTGCAGGATAGATCGCACCCGTGTGTGATAGATAGTTGAGGTAGACGACGTTGGGTGTCGGGCGCGGGCCGTAGCTCGGTTAGCCGGCGCTGGTGCGAGTTTGACCTGGGTCGCGGCCAAGCTCTCGCGGCGCCTGCACGGGATGCTTTTCGCTGTCGCGCCATTCGGCCCAGACTGGGGAGAAGACCGCGCATACCAGCGAGACGGCGGTCTCCGCAGGCTTGTACCGGGCGCGCTGCTGGAGACAAGACGATCGTCGCCGCCGAACCCGAGCTGTGACTGGCCTTACCCGTCCCGCCGCGACTTCAAGCGCAGCGACTATGCGTCACTGCTCCTTCACTCAGCCGCAACGGCGCCGGGGGTGAGGCTGGCCGCGTAATCGTCCAGCTCGCAATCCGCGGGGCCGCCTGCTCGTCGCCGGGCGCGACTAGCCCCAGGAGTTCCCGTTCCAGCGTAGGGCGAGGTTCTGGGACGCGGTACCGGGGTTGTGGTAGGAGCCGACGGCCCAGGCGTTGGCGGCGGAGGTGGCGGCCACGGCGAGCAGCGAGCCTGATTTCGAGCCGGGGTTGGTGCTCGACCACGCGTGGCCGTTCCAGTGCTCGATCAGCGTCTTGTCCGCGCCATTGGTGAAGTTGGTGTCGCCCACGGCCCAGGCGTTGGTGGTCGAGGTCGCGGCCACACCATTGAGCTCACTGCCTTTCGCGCGCCCCCGGGTTCCGGCTCGACCGCACCTTCCATGCCTGGCCGTTCCAGTGCTCGATGAACGTCAGCCCCGCGCTCACGCCTACCCGCGCGTAGGAGCCCACCGCCCAGGCGTTGGTGGCCGAGGTGGCCGCCACGCCCGTGAGCGCACCGCCGTTGTCGTGCCTTGGTTGGCGGCTCCGCTGGACCCTCCACGCCTTGCCGTTCCAATGCTCGATAAGCATCATCTGCAAGCCGCCGCGGCTGCGGTTGTCCTCGGATCCCACCGCCCAGGCATTGGTGGCCGAGGTGGCCGCCACGGCGCCCAGCTCGCATGTGTCCGCGCTTAGCGGGCACGCGCTCCGCTGGATCTTCCACGCCTTGCCGTTCCAATGCTCGATGAGCGTGAAGCCCGCGCCGCCGCCGGAGCCGACCGCCCACGCGTTCTTGGCCGAAGTGGCGGCCGCGGCGCGCAGGCCGCATTTGTGGCACCGGCTCAGCTGGTCCGTCCACACGCTGCCGTTCCAGTGCTCTATCACCGCCCCGCCGGGGCCGGACCCGACCGCCCAGGCGTTCTTGGCAGAGGTGGCGGCCACGCCCGTAAGCCGCGAAGAGCCACCCGGGTTCGGGCTCGGCTGGACCTTCCACGCCCGGCCGTTCCAGTGCTCGATGAGAGGCTTGGTCCTGCCGCCTTTGGCGAAGTAGTAGCCCACCGCCCATGCGTTGCACGCCGAGGTGGTGGCCACGCCCGACAACAAGTCCCTGGACCCCACGTTCGGCGGCTGGGTGCCCAGGCCGCTGCAGGCCGCGCGAGGCGCTGCGGCGGCGGTCCCCATCGAAATCACGCCTGCGCCCACCAGCCCGACCGCAGTCGCGGCCCCCAACACACGGACCGCCGACAGATGCAATCGCATGGCCACGCGCATCACCGCTAGGAGCGGGCTCAGCCCGGCCCTGCGTGTCGCGATCCGGATGTGAGGTGTGGGTTTAATTGCGTTATCCGCGCTCGGTTGCGCCGCCCACCAGTACGGCCCTGCCTGGTCGGCTCGCGTTGGCCCAGCTTCAAGCTGGTGCCAACGGCTCACAAGCCCCTGCGCGATAGCGAGCATAGGCCAAGCTCACGTCTTTGGCGCTAGAACCCGGTGAGCGCACACCCGTCCGCCGGAAC
>Ga0213882_10000634_pt1 | contig 11364 bp, 10 predicted proteins | sample BarmaccoBMER_R09_FD_160106 | JGI IMG/M metagenome (GOLD analysis project Ga0213882, IMG submission 160106) | Barbacenia macrantha exposed rock microbial communities from rupestrian grasslands, the National Park of Serra do Cipo, Brazil - ER_R09 ...
CCGCCCGCCCCCCGCCCTCGCCGCGTCACGCCCGGTGCATGCTCGCGGCTCGCTGTCGCTCGCCGACTCGCGCCGCAACGGTCGCGCCGCGGCTCCCGCCCGCGCGCGTAGGGGAGGGTGTCGCGACTAATGTCCGTTACGCCACCGCCCATCCCGCCGTCGATATCACGCGCGCCGACGATGGAAAAGTTCCGCCCGCCCTTCCTTCTGTGAATACCCCTCGTGCTTCACCTTCAACCACTGCGTCTCGCGCGAATAGGGATCGCCGCGCCTCTTCGCGACAACTCCCTCTAGGTCCATCCGTACAACGCCTCGAGGAGCCGCGGATCATCACCATGCTCCACGTATCCCACGCTCGTTCCATCCACCAGCTTCCGAAGCGATCGCTTGCGACGCCACAGCGGCGACTGCCGAAGATCACGCCCATCGAGCCGCATCAGATCGAACGCGACGTAGCTTGCGATTCCCCGATTCATCATCAGCGCATTGAACTGCGGCACACCTTCCGCCAGGACGACGATTCACCATCCACGATTGCGTCGCGGGCTGCGAGCTCGCCGGCGATCGCGTTCGCGAGTTAATCGAAGCGACGCAGCGGCTTCATCGCCTTCGACAAGAAGCGGCCGCGGGATCCCTCGACATACAACGTTCCGCGGAATCCATCGAACTTCAACTCGTACACCCACTGCGGACCACGAGGCAGTTGCTTCACCAGCTGCGGGAGGATCGGTTCGACGCGAGGGAGCACGCGATTAAGCTCCCATCGCTTTTAAGTCACGACGGTGCACGGTCGCTCGTCCCGCAGTCACCTTCATAGTGGCTTCTCATGCTTTTTATATGTTCCGTCCACAGCCCACCCATCACGCAACTGCTCGCTCCGTCGTGCCGCTCATCGCGGTTTCGGCTGCAGCGCTTGAACACGCCGGCGCCGTCGCGCGCATCGCACGAATCTCTGGCGTCTATGTGCGCGCGCTCTACTGGTGGTAGCACGCGCCCCCACGCCGCGTCACTGTTTTTGCACAGCGGAGCGAACATCACGGCGCGGCCCAGCCGCAAAAACAGCGCCGCGGCTGCACGCCCGCCCGCGTCGTTCGGTTCCTTCGCTTCCGCCTGCACGTTTCCCCCTCCCATGCGCGGTCACGCCGTTTGCAGCGGGCGTGTGTAGTGGTGCCCCACGTGTCGCTCGGGCAAACGTCGCGCCCGCGCCCCGGGGGACCTCAAAGGAATGACATTACTTTTGCTGCCCGCCACCCGTCCCCGCGGGCTCGCCGGTTCCTCGCGAGTGGCCGCCCCGCCCGCCCCGCGGCGCGTCACGCCAGTTGCAGGCGCGCGCGAAAAGGAATGCGTTCGTGCGCGCGGCAACTGTCGCGCCGCGCCGCTCCACCCGCCCGCGGGGCTCTGTCTCCCAAGTTCGCGTTTTCCACCCCGCAACCCTTTCGTCCGCACGTGTCTCGCCTGTGGCAGCGCCTAAGACGCGACTGAGGCTGTCGTGGCCCGCCGCTTCGTGGCTCCGCGCGTTTCCACGCGCTCGGGCATCGCGTGCTGCTGCTTCCCCCTGCGAATCACTTTTAAGCGGGCCACGCAGCCTAATCGAGTCTTAGGCGCATACGCTTCTCGTCGCCCGCACCGTCCACCGCCCAACCCTTTTGCGCCGCGCGCTGCGTCGCTCCGCAACTGCTGCGCGGCTTCACGTTTCCCCCTCGCCGCGGGCGCAGCGCAGGCGGCGCGCCCCCCATCCCACCGCCCGCGCGTCCGCCGCGCGCTGCTCGCAGTGCGCAGCTTCGCAGCGCACTGCGCCGCGGCTCCCACCCAGGCCCCCGCCCCGCTCGTTGGGGCGCGGCTCGCGCCGCCGCGCCCCAACCTCGCGGGGGTTCCGTCATCAGTTGGCCTACTGCTCTGCCGAGAGCGCAGCAAACTGTCTCCCTAGCGCCGCAAGCGGGATGACCGGCGCACCGCTCCCGTTGGTCGCGGTGCGCCTCGCCGTCTTTGCCACACGCATCGGCGCTTCACGTTTCCCCCTCGCCGCGCCGCGCGCGCTCGCCTTCGGCTCGCGCGCCGCCGCTCCGCGCACCTTCGGCCGCGCCACCGCCCGCGCCCCCACGCCGCCGAAGGTGCGCTCCGCGGCACGGCGCCTCCGCCCTCCCGCCGCTCCGCCCATGTGCGTCCGACGAGAGGGCCGGCCACCGCACATCCGCCTCCGGCCCTCTCGTCGGCCGCACATCGGCTCCGCGGCCCCGCGCGCCGGCGGCGCGGCTTCCCACCGCCGCCGCCCGCCCCGTCGCTTCGATAGCTCACGCTTCGCTTTTTTCTCACCACAGCCGCCATTCGCATCGCAGTTTCACTTAATGCGCGCTCGCGTCTCGCCACTGCGCAACTCGGAGGTTCCGCCCGTTCAGCGCGCTCACGGGCGCTGCCGCAAACTCAGCGCAAAGTTCTGCCCGCCACCCTCACACGCGGGCCGCTTGACACGCTCTCGCTACGCTCCATACTCCTGATACCAAACCCTCGAACAGAAAGAGGTCCCTCATGTCCGCCGGGCGTGCTTCGCTTCTATGCTGTTGCGTTCTTCTTTTCGCATCGCGTGCAGCCGCGCAGAACGTCGATTTCACGGGGACTTGGAACGGCACGACGAGCGGTACAAAGATCTGTCGCAACGGCGTTACAGTTCACGAGGACGGCATATCAGTGATGGCCGAGCTCTTCCACGCCGGCATTAGTGTGAGCGGCGCTGTATCAGTAAACGTCCCGCAATACGACAGAGACTGCAAGTTGACCGGTTTTGCACCATTTGTAATTCCCATCAGCGGAACTATCGCGGGTTCGACGCTTACCGTTGCCTTCAAAACGGACCAACAAAGCGCCCCGGGGCAGGTATCTCTTTCGGTCGCTGGCTCGTCAATGACTTTCGCCCTGTCGGTTGCCGGAGACGAAGGTGTAACAAACGCCGGTTCGCTATCGCGCACAAGCTCCTTGCAGCCCATCTCCATCTTGAGCGGGACTTATGACGGGACGTTCACGAACACGCTTTTCTTGTGCGGCAAACCTCCGCCATTCACTTACTCCGGCGAGGTGTCGATGACTCTACTGCAGGCGGGCAGTATGGTCACAGCGTGTTTTGCTGTGACCGGTGGTTTGACTGACACGGTTGACGGGGCCAATTGCAGGGTCACGACTCAACCTAGGGTAAGCGCGCTTGCAGGACTAACTGACGGAGAGAAGATGGTCGCAACGCTCACCGACCCGGATTGGAAAGGGCATGACGTCACCGCGACTGTTTCCGGCAACACGATCAACGGAGAGATCACTCGAAACGCGGGCGAGAGCCTCGTCTTCTCGGTAACGCGCACGTCGAGCGGTTTCCCGCCGCCGTGCATCACCGACTTCACCGTAGCTCCGTCCACGCTCATCGTAGGGGCGTGGGTCTTATCGTGGTCATCGATGAACGCGGCATCAGCAACCATCGACAATGGCGTCGGTGCAGTTCCGGTCGGCGGCACAGTCACGGTCTCACCCAAGGGGTCAACGGTCTACACATTGACGGCAACCGGCATCGGCGGAAGCACGGCCACTACAGCTTTCGTGTCGTTCCCTCGCAGGAGAGCCGCTCGCCATTGAACCATTAGTTCCATGCTGTTGTGGTGCGTTCCGATCGGATTCCTGCTTCAGTTGCTCGCGTCTTTTTTTTGTTCCACCCACGGCCCGCCCTTCACGCTGCTGCATCGCTCCGTCGCACGCCTCGCGCACCTCGCACGCCCTCGGCGGTATCCACCAGGTGTAGATCGCGCGCCCCCTCGTGGCGTCACTGTTTTTGCAGAGCGGGTTGACGAAACCGGCGCATCAAAGCCGCAAAAACAGCGCCGCCACTTCCCACCCTCCCATCGCCTGTGGGTTTGCTCCGCGCGTCTGCTCGTTTCCACCGCCCATGGGCCGTCACGGCGCTTGCAGCGGGTTTCCGTATCGTGCACGCGCGTTCCTCGCGGGCAACCGCCGCGCCGGCCCCCCAACGGAAGCACGCGTCTCCGGGCGCGCTGCGCTTCGCGCACGACGACATCCGAAACCAATCGTGCTCGCACTCTCTCTCGGCGATGAGTGAGCATCGGCAAACGCCGAGGTAAAATTGAGCGATGCGCACGGCGCCGCGTTACTACCTCATCGCGGACGACGGCACGATCCATCGTCTTGCGCGCGCAACCTTCTACGACATCCTCATGCAGAAGAAGCCTACGCCATTCCCCGAACTGCGCGGCCAGCGCGTGAAGCTCGCCACAATCTACGTGGCACTCGACGGTCGACGCGCTGTCGCCGTCGCGCGTGCTCAATTCAACTTCATCACCTTCGACAGCGACGGTCTCTTCGACTCGACCGAGTGGGACGAGGCATCCGAGAGAACGATCGAAGCGTGGACCATTCCGAAGATCGATGAACCGACTCCCGTCATCGACGCTCGCGCACGATTCGCAGCACGCCGCAACGAAATCGAACAGACGTGGATCCCATCGGACGAGCTCCGCGATCAACTATTCGCTACGGCCGTCGCGAAACGCGCGACTTCCCACTAGCCGCAAATCAACTTCTCACCATTGACTACCACGCTGGCGCGCCTTAGGATTCGCTTCCTCTTCGGGAATGCAGCCCACCACCCGGAGGTTGTCAAAAGTCCTCACGCGGGGTCGTAGTTCAGTCGGTTAGAACGCTGGCCTGTCACGCCAGAGGTCGCGGGTTCGAGTCCCGTCGGCCCCGCCAAAATAAGCTTTCCGCGCCGCCGCCACGAGCGGCTTTTTTCGTTGCACCTGACGACCACGCAGGCTCGGTTCCGCGAAGACAACCAATCAACTTTTTCGCCTGAACACGACCGTCGGCCATCGCGCGAGAACGTCGTGCCGTCCGCCGCCGTTGTCAAGTCGCCCCCGCCACACCGACTTGACAACGGCGACGGACGACACGAATCAAAATGTGTAGCGACGGCCGACGGAGCGCGACGTGCTCCGGCCTCTGGAGCATCGCATCCCCGCCGCCCGACCCCGGCGCTTGCGCGGGCGACCAATCAGCCGACGCATTCAACGTGATAGCGCGACAGCGGCAGGCGTCAAGCCCTCCACCACCCGGGCCGGCTTGACGCCTGCCGCTGTCGCGCAGAGAAGTGCAGCCATGCGTCGGCTGCTCGGTCTGGCCGTTAGTCGCCGATCACGATCCGCCCGCCCGACCGGGGGAACCCTTCGGCCGGTGCTTCCTTCGCGCTTCGATTTCGTCGTGACTCGCCATGACGACGAACGCCTCGGCCACCATGCTCGTAGCGTCGATGTATCCCTCGCGCCCCGTCGCGTCGAGCGCAAGCATGCTTGCGCGCAATCGTCCATCGCGGACCTCGCCGGGCGCACCGCCTTCGCGCAGTCCCACCAATTCGTCGAGTGAAACGCCGAGCGCCGCCGCGAGCTTCGCCGCTCGTTCCAGTTGCGGCACGAGCCGGCCGCTCTCGTACTCCGAAAGCCGCGAGGCCTGCATCTCCGCCGCCTCTGCGACTGCCTCTTGCGTGAGCTCGCGCCGCTCGCGCGCGGCTTTCAACCGCTCGCCGAACTCCTCGGCAAATGTCTTTCGCTTGCCCCTCGGACTCCGCGTTGCCATCGGCCGGAGTATCCCCCCGCTTTTGCGCCGCACCCTTCCGCTCCATCCTCACGCGTGCGTGTATCACAGTAGTGTAATGGTTGACTTTACACAAGTGAGAACCTATAATTTCCACTTGACAGCGATTCATGAACACGCGCCAATCACAGGTCATCGCTTCTTTCCGGGCTGTCGTCGCTTTCACGTGTTCCCGGCCGGTCGCCGCAGTCCGCGTCGCAGGGCGCTCGCGCGTGTCTGTCGGGTAGGGGAGCGGGCATGCCATTTAGGGAAGATCCCGATTTCGTTTCTGGTCGCAAGGGCCGCTTTCAAATCGTGCCGTGGATCACGCATCCGCCGTTCTGCGTCTGCAGCAGTTGTCCAACGCACCGGCCTCGCGAAGCTGAGCGCACAGGGAAGCCGATCGCCGACGTTTGGGCCGCGCCGCTCGACATCCGCCTGCGCCGCGTCTCGCCGCATCCAGCCGACCGCAAGGCATCGCGCGTCGATGCGCAGCTGCTCAAACGCGACGAAGAGCAGCGCCTAGTCATCGCGGTTCAGCGCGCGGACGCCGAGCGGCACGCTCGCCAGACTGCCATCCGCTTCGGTGCCGTCGTCGATGCTTACCGCGATTACATGATCCGCGAAGGCAAGGATTACAAGCACGCGAAGTCGCTGATTGACAACCTCGAGGCTTTCATCGGCTCCGAGCGCGACACCGCGGCGGTTGACTTCGCGATCTATCAGGAGTTGCTGGCCGAAGTCGCACACCTGCACGCCGAGACACGTCGTCACTACGCATCGATGCTGCTCGCCATGCTGAACCACGCGAAGGCCGTTCGCGTCATCGTCTCTCACAAGCTGGAAGGCGTGCGCGTGCCGCAAGTCGTTCGCGATGAGGAGCCCGAGCCGTGGACGCCGAAGGAACTCTCCGTGATCATGGGGCCTGCTCTGTCACGCTACGAGAAGGAGCAGCGCGCATGGAATGAGAAGGTCGCCCAGGAGAAGAAGAATCGCGGCCTTCGGTCGCCGTCGTTCGTTCCGCTTCGCGGCCTGTGTCTCATCGCCTATTACACGATGATGCGCCCGACGAATAACCGGCACCTCGATTGGGAAGAGATCACGCTGGACCCCGCGACGGTGCGCGGCACGTTCAAACTGAACCGCCACAAGAACGTCAACAAAGGGATCAAGGCGCGCGGCTGTCTCGCGCGCGAGCTCGTGCTGTACCTGCTCTCCATTCGCCCCGCGAATCCCTCCGGCCCGATCCACGTCAACCCCGAGACAGGGAAGCCATACGTTGACCTTCGCAAGCAGTGGAAACGCCTGCTCGACATCGCCGGCCAAATCCTCGGCTACAAGCTGAAAGGAAAGAAGGCAAAGTTCCTCAACTTCCGGCATACCGGAGCATCCGATGTCGCGAAACTTGGGCGCGACGGACACCACCTTCTAAGAGTCGTCCGCATGATGGGCGATACGAGCCTCGCCACCGTCAACCGCCATTACTTCAACCTCGACGACGACGCGATGCAGGAGATCATCGACGGTTGGCAAATCCCCGACGCCGACGTGTTCGCGCCTGATCTCCCGCCGCTCTGCGAGGAGCAGGGGCCAGCCGAACGTGCAGGTTCCTCCGTCGCCGCCTGACGCGCTTCGCCTCGCGCCGCTGAGTGAGCATCGCTCGCCGGCAGGTGCTCGCACGCATCCGCGCGCCGCTCGCTTCGCGCTGGTCGCGTCCCGCTGCATAGGCGCTGCGCCAGCATCGCCGTCGATCGCGCGCCACACCGAGCCGCTGTGCGTGCATGCCGCGCCCGCGCGCTCGCCGCTGCGTTGCGTCTCTGCGCTGAATCAAGCGCGCTGCGCGCGCTTCACGTGCCGTGAAACATTGGCCGCATTCGCGTGGAACAATCGCGTTTTGATGTGTTATTCAGTGCTTCTCGCGGCCTCAAAAAAACCCGACCTTGTGACGAACCTTGTGAACTCCAATTTTCGTTATGAGGCTACGCGCCGCACGCTTCGCGCCGAAGTCGCGTCACTTGTTTGGGTTACGGTGGGGGGAGGATTCCGAGCAGGGGGCGCGCTCGATTGTGTGACAGGCCGGCGTTCTAACCAACTGAACTACGACCCCGCGGTCGGAACTCGCTCGCTAACCTGTGGTGTGCAGGTGGCATTCCCGAGGACGGCGCATCCTACGGGCGCATCCGCGGGGTGTCAAGATCAGGCGAGCGCGAAGTCGACTCGAAGCGTGAAGAGGGCGACGAGCCAGCCGAGGAGGATGACGAAGGTGGCGGTGATGGTGCGGTCGCGCGGGGGCGTGCGTCCGACGGCGGCGAGGAAGTAGAACAGCGGGAAGTCGACGAGGGCGTAGCGGGCCATCGACTGGAGCGAACCGGAGCTCACCGGCACGAGGGCGGACATCAACGTGTACGCGGCGTACGACCACTGCCGGCGGATAAGGAACCAGACGCCGGCCGCGATCATCAACACTGCTGCGACGGCGTTAAGGGCGACGAAGTTCCATGGCTTGCTCACCGCGAGGCCGCTGCCCGGAAAGGACATTGCAAATCGCGGCGCCGATGAGCGGCCCCACAACGTCTGCGCGTGAACGAACGCCAGCGGATCGCCGGTGTGGATGTAGAGGTAGGCGACGAACGCGAGCACTCCCAGAGGAATCGCGAAGAGCCACAACTGCTGCGTCGAAATACGCTGTCGTCGTTGCAACGGCAGCAGCAGGAGCGCGGGCAGGAGGCAGATTCCGATCACGCGCGTCGCCGCGGCGAGACCGCCGAGGATGCCGGCGACAGGCCACCGCTGTCGAATGGCGGCGAGGAACGCTCCGGCGGACAGCAACAGGAAGAGCGACTCCGTCATCGGAAGTGAGAAGAAGTAGCTCGTTGGAAAGAGCGAGATGTACCAGACCGCGCGTTCGACGTCGTCGTCCGAGGCACCCATCGCGCGGCCGGCGGCGGCAACGGCGAAGAGCGCTCCGAGCAGCGCGCCGTTCGAGACGACCACGGACAAGATCCAGTACCAGCGGTCGCTCGTTCCTCCCAACATCTTGAGGAGAAGTGGATAGCACGGGAAGAACGCCCAGGTGTTCTTCGGCTTCGCGTCGCCTGTCGGAAGCTCGTATCCGGTGGCGGCGATCTGGCGATAGAACCAGGCGTCGCCGATCATCATCATCCGCAGCATCTCCGGCCACACCCGTCCGCCCACCAGCGACACCTCGGTGCGCCACACGGTCTTGTAGTCCTTGGCGACGAACGTGATCTGCGAGCCGATGATCAGCAGGACGACGATGGCGATTCGACTTACGGCGAAGGCGCCGAGAACGCTAAAGACGGTCCGCCGCGGCACGCGCGGATTCTCTCACGGCGTGCCGTCGTATCAGGAGTGGTAGCCCTGATTGGGACTGGCCCCCGGCGCCCGAGATCAGCTCCTTAGAAGGCCTGCAGGCGCTGCGGCTTGGCCGGATGCCGGCGGATCGTGTTGGAGATGCGTATCCGCGCGGATCCCGATCTTCCGGGGAACACTTCGACGTCGAAGCGGCCGGAATCGCTGTCGTAGGTAACCGCTGACACGCTTCCGCGTATCGCCGCCACAACCGGCGCCGACGGCGACCAACCATGCACGGTGGTCGACTCCTCGGTCGGCGCGAAATCGATGGTCGCGTTGATCGCGCCATCGTCGGTTAGCTCGCTCACCCGTTTTTTTCCGAGCGGGACGAACTTGCCGGTGTCGCCGACGAAGGCGATGCCGGAGTCGCCGACGGGAACGGCGACGAGGTATGACGGATCGCCGTGGATGGTTTGCGTCCACGGCTCGTTGCCGTTGATGCGGCGGCCGCGGCCGGAGAGCCAGTTGTAGACGTAGACCTTGCCGCTGAGTCCGAGTTTCTCCGGCGTGAACGTGAACGTGCGGTCGTCGGTGCGCGGATGCGCGAAGATGTAGAGCGCGCGCATCGGACCGTGATCCGTGTATGTGTACGAAACCAGCGGCTCCCCCGCGTTGTGCGCGTCGTTGAGGATGCTCTCGTCCGTCGGGACGGCGGGGACGTCGGGCTTGACGATGATGCCGTCGGGCCTCACGGCGTAGAGCAGGTTTTCGGCGTTGACTTCGCCGAGGCCGTCGCCGACGCCGACGATGCCGGCGGATAGCGTGGCGATGAGCGTGCTGATTTTTTCAGGGCTGCCGAAGACGTCCGTGAACGGATAGACGCCGACCGCCGAGGCCAGGCGCGAGCTGTAGAAGAACTGGTCCCACTTGTCGCGCGTGAAGACATCCTCGCTCACGCGGACAGTGGTCAGCTTGCCGTACTTCGTGCTCTGCAGGAAATGGCGCGGGGTGGCCATGCAGTACTGCATCGAGAGGCCGAACTTGTCGCTCATGCGGTCCATGTTGTCGACGAACGCATTCTGATCAGCGAGGTTGTAATCGGCGGTGGCCCATTCGTCCATCCAATCCTGCTCATAGCCGAAGACGCCCGAGTCATGCAGGAGCGTTCCGACCATCGTCCAGTAGGCAGGATCGACGATGACGTTGTTTGACATCTTGTATTTCTGACGGTAGGGACTCTTTGCATCGATCCACCGCGCGTGGGTGATGAGCGGCAGGCCAAGGTCTTTTTGAAAGCCGCCGAGGCCTTTGGGGAAGATGTCCGGATGGGCCTCGTAGCGGTAGATTCCTTCCGGATTCCACGGTGGAAAGTGGTTCCAGTGGCCATCCTCCCCTTTTGGATACCACCAGCTATCGATCTGCATGTAGCCGAGCGCCAGGCCCTTCTTCGCGAACTCGTCCTTTACCGCCAGGAGTGTGCCGGTGTATCCGAGAGAATCGTCGTAGTTGTAGTAGTAGCTGGCGCCGTTGTCGGTCCAGTAGCCGAGTGACTTCAGACTTGGATCGGCGTCATTGGCGGGACGGACTTTGCCGTTCAGATCGGTCAACGCATGTCCCCAGGCGTCGAACGCGCGATTGATGCCATTGGCGACGACGAGAAGCGTGCGATGGGTCAGGCCGCCGGGGATGTCTTTGATGCGCGGGTTGATACGGCTCTCGATTTCGTGCGCATCGGTAAGGTGCAGATTCGCGACCATGAACTCGGAAGCAGAAGAGAGCAGGAACGAACGTCCCGCGTCGTCGAAATACACCCACGGCCCTTCTGTGCCCGACAGATCGAACTGAAATTGCGACCACTTTCCGCGGAACGACAACCGCCCCGGAACCTCGGGCGACACGGAGAGTTTGGGGAAACCCTCAGCATTCGCCGTATCGGTCGTGTAGCGATCGGTGAAGAGAACCGCGGCGCGATTCGGATAGGTGCGGATCGAGCCTTCGCGCGCGCCGAACGTAAAGGTGATCTCGTCAAAGTCGCCGATCCCGTCATGACCTGCGAGCGTCTTCAGCCCCGATGCGGCTACCGGCAGCGTCCCGGTGAACACCCAATTCGGATCGGCGGTGCGAATCGCGTAGTGGCCGTTCTCTTCGACAGTGACGGTGATACCGATGGACTGCTCGTGGATCGTCTCGGCGGAAAGCGGCTCAGCGATCGTGAAGAGAAGCAGGGTCGATGCGAGTGCACGGAGCACACGCGCAGACGAACACAAACGGGCCTCGAGCCCGAAGATCGCACCGGCCATAGAGAAATTGGTTTGGAGCCGGCGGCGATTGTAGAGGACGCTCTGTGATTCGTCGAGCTAATTATTCGGCGCGAACTCCGAACGCGTAGAGGTTCCCCGCCAGGTCTCCCACAAACGCGCGTCCTCGGGC
>Ga0213882_10000635_pt1 | contig 11361 bp, 12 predicted proteins | sample BarmaccoBMER_R09_FD_160106 | JGI IMG/M metagenome (GOLD analysis project Ga0213882, IMG submission 160106) | Barbacenia macrantha exposed rock microbial communities from rupestrian grasslands, the National Park of Serra do Cipo, Brazil - ER_R09 ...
GCCCGGTGCATGCAACCACGCACAGCCCCGAAGGCGTGAACCAGATGGTCTATAACCGCTGCATCGGGACACGGACCTGCTCGAGTTATTGTCCCTACAAGGTGCGGCGTTTCAATTTCTTCGATTACCGCCTGCCTGCCGATTCATCCGAGCATGCTGCTCACAATCCTGACGTGACCGTTCGCTCGCGCGGCGTCATGGAGAAATGCACCTATTGCACGCAGCGTATCGAAGCAGCGCATGTCGCCGCGGACAAGGAAAACCGTCCGCTGCGCGACGGCGAGGTGATCACCGCCTGCCAGCAGGCCTGTCCCACCAGGGCGATCGTGTTCGGCGATATCAACGATCCGGGCTCGGAGGTCTCGCGGTTGAAGCGCGACGGCCGTCACTATGTGCTGCTCGAGGAGCTGGGGACGCGTCCGCGCACGACCTATCTGGCGCGCTGGCGTGACGAGGAGAAAGGATCAGGCCAGGGATGAGCGATCGATCCGACATCCTGCCGACACGCCAGAGCATGGGCGGCATCACCGACCAGCTCACCGGGATCCCCTTGCATTTTCCGGTGGAGCGGCGCTGGCTGATCGCGATGCTGTTCGCCAGCGCGCTGCTTCTGCTGCTGATGGTCTCGGTGGTCGAACTGTTCACCCGCGGCGTCGGCATCTGGGGGATCAACATCCCCGTGAACTGGGCCTTCGCCATTCACAATTACGTCTGGTGGCTCGGCATCGGGCATGCCGGCACGCTGATCTCGGCGCTCCTGCTGCTGACGGGCAGCCAGTGGCGCAACTCGCTCAACCGCTTCGCCGAGACAATGACGCTGTTCGCCGTGGTCTGCGCCGGAATTTATCCGGTCCTGCATCTCGGCCGGCCCTGGTACGTCTACTGGATGTTTCCCTATCCGGCCAGCATGGGGGTGTGGCCGCAATTCCGCAGTCCGCTCGAATGGGACATCTGGGCGGTGCTGACCTATCTCACGGTCTCGCTGGCATTCTGGTACACCGGCCTGATCCCCGATCTCGCCGCCGCACGCGACCGGGCAACGCGTCGCGGATGGCAGATCTTCTTCGGCATCACGGCGCTCGGATGGCGCGGCTCGACCACGCATTGGCTGCGTTGGTCGCAGGCGTACAGGCTGACGGCCGGGCTCGCGGTGCCGCTGGTCGTATCCGTTCACAGCGAGGTGTCGCTGCTGTTCGCCGCGGGACAGATTCCGGGCTGGCACTCGACGATTTTTCCGCCTTACTTCGTGCTGGGAGCCGCGTTCTCCGGCTTTGCCGTCGTCTCCATCATCGCCGTCGCACTGCGCTCATGGTTCGGGCTCCAGAACCTCGTGACCGAAGATCATCTCGATCTGCTCGGCAAAGTCCTGCTCGCCACCGGCCTGATGACGGCCTACGGCTACGTCTTCGAAGTGTTCGATGCGCTCTATTCGGGAGAGGAGCATGAGCTTCAAACGCTGGCGGATCGTTTTGCCGGCGCCTATGCCTGGACTTATTGGGGCGCGGTTATCTTCAACTTCATTCCGCTGCAGGCGCTGTGGTGGCGCCTTGTGCGGCGAAGCGGATGGATGTTGCTGCTTATCTCCGTGTCGGTCGCGATCGGAATGTGGCTCGAGCGCTATATGATCCTGGTCACCAGCCTCTATCGCGATTTTCTGGTCTCGTCGTGGCGCCAGTTCACGCCGAGTTTCTGGGACTGGTCGACCTATTTCGGCACGATCGGACTCTTCCTGGTGCCGTTCCTCATCGCTATCAGGCTCATTCCCATGATCTCGATCTTCGAGACCAAAGAGCTTCTCCACGAGGAGAAAGCGGAGGAGCAGCATGGCTGACGAACTCTACGGCGCACTGGCGGAATTCAGGAATCCGGAGGACCTGATGGCGGCCGCACGGAAGGCGAGGCAAGCGGGCTATCGCGATCTCGATGCCTTTACGCCGTTTCCGATCGAGGGACTGGACCGCATCCTGCGACTTCCGCGCCCCACAATCTCCGTCGTCGGCCTCGCGGGAGCCATCGCCGGCGCGGGGACCGCGCTCATGATGCAGGTCTATGTGAACTACGACTACCCGCTCAATGTCGGCGGCCGGCCGATCTACGCGATATCGGCCTTCGCGGTTGTGACGTTCGAGCTCACAATCCTGTTCTCCGCGCTCGCCATGCTGGTCGGAATGTTGTGGCAGAACGGGCTGCCCCGGCTCAACTATCCGGTCTTCAACGCCGAACGATTTCATCGTGCGAGCAAGGACCGGTTCTTCCTCTGTGTGAACGCCAAGGATGCGAAGTTCGAGGCGGGCAAGACCCTGGCGTTCCTGAGCGAGGCGGGCGCGTTATCGGTGGAGCTTGTCCCGGGATGAGCCGGCTGCCGCTCATTGTTGCCCTTGCCGGTCTGCTCGCCGCCTGCGACCAGAACATGGACGTGCAGCCGCGCTATAGCGAATATTCGCGGGCGCCGCTGTTTCGTGGCAGCGTGCTGCGCCGGCCGCCGGCAAACACGGTTGCTCGTGATGATCTCGAACGGGAGAAGGCCGCCAGCACTAAGCCGGCGCTCTCGGCTGAACTGCTGGCCCGGGGGCGGGCGCGTTTCGGTATTTTCTGCTCGCCGTGCCACGGCGCCGGGGGCGATGGCAACGGCGTCATCGTGCAGCGCGGCATGCCGCGTCCGACGAGCTATCACGACGATCGGCTGCTCGCTGCCGATGATCAGCATTTCTTCGATGTGATCACCAACGGCTATGGCGCGATGTACTCCTATGCCGCGCGTGTGCCGCCGCGGGATCGCTGGGCGATAACAGCCTATATCCGCGCGCTTCAGCTCAGCCGCCATGCCTCGCTCGACGATGTGCCGCCGGACGAGCGCGCCAGGCTCGAGAGCTCGCCATGAGAGTTCGTGCGGGCGCAAGAAGCGGGGTGGCGGTGGGGTTGGGCCTGGTCCTGATCGCCGGCTTTGTGGTCGACGGGCGGTCGACCATCGCGGCCTATCTCGTCGCCTGGATCGCCTGGAGCGCAATTCCGATCGGCGCATTGATCCTCTTCATGACCAGCTATCTGGTGCGGCGGCGCTGGACCGAGGCGTTGCATCCGGTCTTCGTGGCTGCGACCGGAACTTTGCCCGTCGTGGCGCTGATGCTCATTCCCGTCCTTCTCTTCATGAAGGAGATCTATCCGGCCCTCGCCGATGCGGCCTCGTTGCCCCCGTTCAAGGCGCGATGGTTCGTAGTCTGGTTTTTCGTGTTGCGGACCGTGTTCTACTTCGCGGTCTGGATCGCTCTCGCCGAATGGCTCCGGCGCGCCTGGCGCAATGATGAGGCGATGGTGCGTGCCGCATCGACCGGAGCTATCCTGTGGGCCCTGACCGTGTCGTTCGCGGGGATCGATTGGATGGAGCAGCTCGAGCCTGAGTTTCACTCCTCGATCTATGGCCTGCTTTATCTCAGCTTCGCGCTGACGAACGGAACAGCTTTCGTCATTGCTGCCGGACTGCTGTCACCGCGCCAGATTGGGCGCAGCCGCGGCTACAGCGGCCTGCTGCTCTCGGTGCTGCTGCTCTGGTGCTATCTCCACGCCATGCAGTATATCGTCATCTGGTCGGGAAATATCCCCAAGGAAGTCGCCTGGTATCTTATGCGATCCGAAAACGGCTGGCAGCTCGTACTGGCAGCCCTGGCGTTCGCGCAATTCGTGGTCCCATTCTGTGCGATGCTGAGTGCCAGGGTGCGATCGGATCCGCATTGGCTGCTGGCCCTCTGCGGACTGACGCTAGCGATGCGCTGGCTCGAATCCGCAATCCTCATCCTGCCGGCAATTCAGGGTCTTTCCGTCGCGATGACTGTGGCCATGTTGATTGCCGCGACGTTCTTTCTAGGCATGGTCTTGTGGTTGACGTTTGATGCGGTCCTTGTCAGGGAGGCGCAGGATGGGGCGCCGGGCACCGCTATCTGGCCGCGAACTCGCGGCGAACGAGAAGCCCGATCAGCAGGCCAAGGATCATGACGCTGATGGACGCGGCAGCGAGCAGCAGCCGGCGCGCCGCGAGCGTGTAAGTGCCGCTCGCGGGATCGAAGCCGTAGCAGAGAAGATGGACCTGGTCGGTCCAACGCCCGATACGTCCCTGGCCGGCTTCGACCAGGGCGAGACGCAGACTTGTGGCATCCACCGCCAGTGCGGAGAGTGCGCGCGAAATCCGCCCGTCGGGCGTCACCACGAAAGCGGCAGCCGGATGGGCAAATTGATCGTGTTCGCGATCGTAGATCGCCCGCACCCCGAACGCCTCGGTCAGAAAGCCGATATTCGCGGCGGTAGCCTGCAGAAAGAAGCTCTGCTCGGGCAAGCCGGCTCGTGTGCTGAGCTGAGCAGTCTTCATCGCGAGCGCCTGCGCGACGCTGTCCTTTGGGTCGAAACCGACAACGATCAGCCGAAAGTCCGGACCCGCTCTCAGCCCCGTATCGGCCAGGGCGCTCGACACGATCGATATCGCCGGCCCGCAAAGCGTTTCGCACGTGTAGTCGGCGAGGATCCAGACGGTGGGCACGCCTCCAAGCCAGCTTTGGAGTGGGGCGGTGCCGCCGCGCAGCTCATCCATGCGGATCTGCAGCGGCAATTGGGCATTCAGGTGTGGCGTGAGAGTAGCCTCTTCCAGTTGTTTTCCGGCGATGGCGGCTTGCGCGGCGCAGGGCATAGCGACAAGTACGGCGATGGCAAACATCCAGTTTGCGATTGGCGTGCCGATCCGGCTCGCGAAGATGTCGATCGAGTGTTGGACTGCCAATAAGATGCCTCTGGGCTTGGGATCGTCGAGGGTGTCGGCCGATCGACACCTGCGAACTTCCGTGGTTCACCTCAATTTCGATGTGACGACATTGTTCCCAAAATTTTGCTGCGTAGTCGGAGGCTGCTGGCCTGAATTGAGTCACGCAAGATGCGCTCGCCGTCAGCCCCGGCGAGCAGGATGTGCTGGCTTGCGGTGCATCCTCACCGGTTGTTGCACTCTCGATTGCGACCGGTGTATTGAAGCGATCGCTTTGGGGTTTCCCGCACGCCGGTGCGGGAGGCGCTACGCCAACTCGTGGTCAGCGGTCTGGTGGAAGCGCGGGTGCGCGGTGGTCGTTGTGCGGATGACACCCGAGCGTATCATGAACCTGACCGCATGATCCATCAAGGAGACACGCGCCATGCGCATGATCACGCTCGCCGCCGCCCAGATGGGACCGATCCAGCGCGCCGAGGAGCGCGAGATCGTCGTCAGGCGCATGCTGGCGCTGATGGATGAGGCGAAGGGGAAGGGCTGCGACCTCATCGTCTATCCGGAGCTGGCGCTGACCACCTTCTTCCCGCGCTGGTATATGACGGATCCGACCGAGGTCGATCGATGGTTCGAGCGGGAGATGCCGAACGATGCCGTGCGGCCGCTGTTCGAGCGGGCCGCGAGTTACCGGATGGCGATGAGCTTTGGCTATGCCGAGCTCACGCCCGACGGTCATCATTACAACACCGCCATTCTCACCGATCGAAGCGGCAAGATCATCGGCAAATACCGCAAGGTTCATCTGCCGGGGCATTCCGAGTTCGATCCGGAGCGCACGCATCAGCATCTCGAAAAGCGTTATTTCGAGCCGGGCGATCTCGGCTTTCCGGTCTGGCGCGAACTCGGCGGCATCATCGGCATGGCCGTCTGCAATGACCGGCGCTGGCCCGAAACCTATCGCGTGATGGGCCTGCAGGGCGTCGAAATGGTGCTGATCGGCTACAATACCCCATCGGTGAATGCGCAGAAGGGCGCCGAGGGACCGGAGAAGCGTCTGTTCCACAACCGCCTCTCGGTGCAGGCCGGCGCCTACCAGAACGCCTGCTGGGTGGTGGCCGTGGCCAAGGCCGGCAACGAGGACGGCTTTCCGATGATCGGCGGCAGCATGATCGTCAATCCGGATGGCGAGATCGTCGCCGAGGCGAAAACCGAGCACGACGAACTGCTGATCCACGCCTGCGACCTCGACGACACCCTGTTCGGCAAGCAGACGATTTTTGATTTCGCGCGTCACCGGCGCATTGAGCATTACGGGCTGATCACCAGCCGTACCGGGGCCATCCCGCCACCCTAGGCCATCAAGAGCAAAGAAATTCAGCCTCACTGTCCTGCGAATTGCACCGCGCCGATCGCCATGGTGACGGCGGCCTGAGTCGGATCGATGACGGGGATGCCGAGCGCATCCTCAAGGGGCTTGCGGTGGCGTGCCATGCCGGCGCAGCCCATCACGACGGCGCCCGCCCCATCCTCCTCCTTCAGTGCGCGGCCGACCGCGATCATTTTGGACAACGTATGCTCGCCCGAGGCCGTTTCGGCGACGCTCATGTCTAGCGGGCGTTCGGCGGCGAGGCGGTCCATCAGCCCCATCTGGCGCAGGTAGCGCAGATGTCTGCGGATCGAGCGCTGCGCGATCGCGATGACGCCAAAGGTCTCGGCGCGGGTGAGCGCAGTGAGCACGCCGCATTCGGCAATGCCGAGCACGGGCCGTGTGGTCGCCTCGCGGCAGACATGCAGGCCAGGGTCGCTGTAGCAGGCGATCACGAAGGCCGCGGACATGTTGTCGCTCTCGACGCGGCGGCGCAGCGGCATGGTCACGCTCTCGGCATCGGCCTGGCTCTCGATGCCGAACGGCCCCTCGGTCAGCGTCTCGCAGACGATTTTTGGGCCGTCGGCAAACATCAACGGCCTCAAAGCCGCAGCAACGCCAGCGGTCACCACGGTATTGGAGTTCGGATTGATGACGAGGATGCGCGGCGGCGACATGAAAGTTCCTGCTCGAGTCGATTGACGGCATGAAATGCAGGCCACCACTATGCCATGGCTGGCCGATGTCGTCATGCCCGCCGCCGGCAAGTTGCACTGCCATGCAGAATGATACGGAGATGATCATGACCGAACCCGCCTATGATCTGATTATCCGGGGAGGGCGCGTCGCCACCGCGACCGATGTGTTCGAGGCCGACATCGCCATCGCGGGCGAAACCGTTGCGGCGGTCGGCCGCGGGCTAGGGCCGGCCAAACGCGAGCTCGACGCGCGAGAAAAGCTCGTGCTGCCCGGCGGCGTCGATAGCCACTGCCACATCGAGCAGCTCTCCGCCGCCGGCATCATGAATGCCGACAGTTTTGAGAGCGCGACCACATCTGCCGCCTTCGGCGGAACCACGACCGTGATCTCATTCGCCGCCCAGCATGTCGGCATGCACCTGCGAGAGGTGCTGGACGACTATCATGCGCTGGCGCGCAAGGGTGCGGTCATCGACTATGCCTTCCACATGATCATCGCCGATCCGACCAGGCAGACGCTGGAGCAGGACCTGCCGGCGCTGATCAGGCAGGGCCATGGCTCGATCAAGATTTTCATGACCTATGATCGCCTGAAGATCGACGACGAGCCGCTGCTCGATATTTTGGTGGCGGCGCGCGAGGGCGGCGCCATGCTGTGCGCGCATGCCGAGAATCACGGCATCATCTCCTGGATGGTGAAGCGGCTGCTCGCGCGTGGTTATTCGGACCCGAAATATCATGCCATCAGTCACGCGCGGTTCTCCGAAGCCGAGGCGTTCAACAGATTGATTGGAATGGCGGCACTGGTCGATCAGCCGATCATGATCTTCCATGTTTCGACCGCGGAGGGCGCCAAGGTGATCCGCGATGCGCGCGGACAGGGGCTGAAGGTGTTTGCCGAGACCTGTCCGCAATATCTGTTCCTGACCGCCGATGACCTCGACCGGCCGGGCGTCGAGGGCGCGAAGTGGATGTGCAGCCCGCCGCCGCGCCGCGGCGCCGATCAGGACGCGTTGTGGACCGCGCTCTCGCTCGGCGACCTGCAGACGATCTCGTCCGATCACGCGCCCTACCGGTTTGACGAAACCGGCAAGCTCCGCGCCGGCCCGGCGCCGAACTTCAAGCAGGTGGCCAATGGCCTGCCGGGGCTCGAGACGCGGTTGCCGCTGTTGTTCGACGCCATGGTCTCGGAGGGCCGGCTGGGCCTGGAGAAATTCGTCGAACTGACATCCACTGCGCCGGCAAAAATCTACAATCTGCATCCGCGCAAGGGCTCGATCGCGATCGGCGCCGATGCCGATATTGCGATCTGGGACCCGAAGCGCCGCGTCACGATCGCCGACGATGCCATGCATGACCGCGCGGGCTACACGCCCTATGCCGGCCGTACCGTGCGGGGCTGGCCGATCACCGTGCTGTCGCGCGGGCGGGTCATTGTCGACGATGGAAAGCTTTTGGCATCTCCAGGTTCAGGCCGTTTCCTTGCCCGCAGCGGCGGCGAGGCCGCCAAGCCGACAGGGCGGCTCGTCGCCGACATGAATCCGGAGACGAATTTCGGCGCGAAGCTGCTATGAGCAGATGCCGCGCTCGGGTTTGACGGTATCTGCGGACGGATTAATCTACCGCGCCTGCTTCACGCGTTAGAGCGTTTTCGAGCGGAGTGGGCACCGGTTCGCGTGAGGAAAAACGCGTCAAGACGGAAATCCAGAGCCTTTCTTCCGATTCAATCGGAGCGGAAAAGGCTCTAGTTGACGTCTTTGCCACTAAGTTGCCGCGCGAATCAGCGTTGTTCGATCACCTTTTATTTTGGGGAGATTATCGACGTGGCGATGGGAACGGTGAAGTGGTTCAATTCAACCAAGGGCTATGGCTTTATCAAACCGGACGCCGGGGGCCCGGACGTGTTTGTCCATATTTCCTCTGTCGAGAAGGCCGGATACACCGGTCTCGCAGAAGGCGTGCGGATCAGCTACGAGCTGGTGCCAGATCGCGCTCGCAGGGTTTCAGCGGAGAATTTGCGGCTAGGCTGAGGCGCTTGGCGGTCGTCTCGGCCCTCGTTCCAACGATCAGTCGCTAGCGGCCCGTCCGGTGGCTGACATGGGAGGAGCAGGAGCCTCGTCCTGGGGTTCGCGTCGAGTGCTTGAGGATCGACCGGCGGTCCGACGAAACTGTCTTCATCAAATGCATCTCTGCTCCAAACTGCGCGGTGAAGAGAGCAACGATCGACGAAGCGGAGATGACGGCAACTTGACCGTCCAATGACGCGGCGGGTGACGGTTGGAACTCGGCGTGCTTCCGTTTTCCGAGAGCCAGACTTGTTGCGTGTGTACGTGGGTCAAACCGCGGGGCAAAACTGCAGTTTGCCGATTACGCCGCCATGGCGCGTTCGTTCGGCATGCACGCGGAACGGGCCGAGACCGAAGAACAACTCACCCCGCCGATCGAACGTGCCCTTGCCAACCGACCTGCGCTCCTCGATATGGTGGTCACTCTGGAAGCCATTTCCTCGGACCGCAAGACGGGTCTGGCCTGGATGCTCGACCTGCAGCCGTTGGCGGCCTGGGATGATGCCGAGCGCAATGGCGGGCGTCTTGACGCTCGCTGAGACCGGACGCTGGAGGTAGCCGTGTTCGAAATCAACGATCAGCATGTTCTGGTGACAGGAGGCTCGAGTGGCTTCGGCCGGCATTTCGCCCGTTTGCTGGCTAGTCATGGCGCGAAGGTTACGATTGCGGCCCGCCGCGCCGAGACGCTTGCGTCCGTGGTCGCCGAGATCACCGCAGCCGGCGGCCAGGTCCAGAGCGTTGTACTCGACGTCACGCGGGCCGATCGGATCGATGATGCGATGAAGCAAGCTGAAGCAGGTTTCGGTCCGATCCACTCGGTCGTCAACAATGCCGGGGTTGCCGCGACCAAGCCCGCGCTTGATCAGGACGAACGGGCCTGGGACAGCGTCGTCGACACCAATCTTAAGGGCGTATGGCTCGTCGCGCAGGCGGCCGCGAGGCGGATGATCGACAACAAGGTGAAGGGCGCAATCGTCAATATCGCCTCTATTCTGGGTCTGCGGGTGGCTGGCGCGGTCGCGCCTTATGCCATCTCGAAGGCCGGCGTCATTCAGATGACCAAGGCGCTGGCCCTGGAATGGGCGCGCTACGGCATCCGCGTCAACGCCTTGGCGCCTGGTTACTTCGCGACCGAGCTGAACGACGATTTCTTCGCGAGCGAGTCCGGCAAGGCCCTGATCAAGCGGATACCGCTGCGGCGCCTCGGTGAGCTCGGCGAGCTCGACGGTCCGCTGTTGCTGCTCGTTTCCGGCGCGGGCTCGTTCATGACCGGCAGCGTCGTCGCGGTCGATGGCGGCCACCTGGTCTCCGGACTGTAGGCGGACGGGGTGAACGCGATGGACGCGCGCTTTGCAGGGTGAATGGCATCAAGATTGCCGATCGCGTGACCCGCGACATCACGCGACGTGTCGGTCGGAAGGCGGTGCTGATCACGCATTTCTGCGGGATGTCGCACACGTTGCGAACGGCGATCGCGCACAGGGAACGGATATCGGACGTCCTCGCTTCGCGGCGCCTTAGGTGGCTGCGAGGATGAACGCAGCCGCTTCTGTCATGCTCATTTCAACCGGGAATCCGCCAAATACAAATCGATCGCCTTGCCGCCGGAGCTTGCAGTGGGACCCGAATACGGGCTGACGGTTTCACGGAAGGCGCAGGCTGGGGCTGCCGACTTTGCGATGTATCTCTTGTCACCGGCGGGGCAGAAACAACTGCAGGCGTTCGGCTTCATTGCGGTCGCGTTGCCGGCCTCACCATGACGTCAGGATTTGCGCGGACGCCCGATGTCGGTCTTGAGAGCCAGGAGCTCCTTGCGGACCGCCCGCGCAGCATTGCGCTCGATCCTCCGATAACGGGCGACGAGGCCGGCGCCGAACGGCGTCAACATTGCACCGCCGCCGTTCTTCCCGCCGGTCTGAGGCGCGACGGCCGGATGGCGGCAGATCCGGTTGATCTCGTCCACGAGATCCCACGCCCGCTTGTAGGACATGTCCATCGCCCGGCCGGCAGCCGAGATCGAGCCGTGCTCGCGAATACTTTCCAGGAGCTCGATCTTACCCGGTCCGATGCGCTCGTCGCCATCGAGATCGATGCGAACGCTGAGCTGGGGAAGCGGTCTGGCGGGCGGTCGCGACATGGAAGGCTTGCTTTCGTACTCTCGCGCCAGATTGCCACCGAAGGCTGTTGCGAACAAGATGACGAGGCCCGATATCCAGTGCGCCGACAGGATGGGCGCAAGGGAGCAATGATCGACCGGGAGCGGTCGGTCAGGTGCGGCCGACCACCAGCTTCAGCGAAATCCCGAGAGTGGGCAGTCGCCTTCTCAGGCAGTGCGCGCCGGGCAGGGCCGCTATGGCCCGGTGAAATCCGCCGCCCCTCATGATATCGAGCACGCGCCGCATCGGTTCGGTTTCCAGAAAAATCTGCCGGCAGACGAAGAAATAATCCTCGGTCGGCAGCCGGACGAAATCCAGTTTCGAATTGCCGGGC
>Ga0213882_10000636_pt1 | contig 11361 bp, 9 predicted proteins | sample BarmaccoBMER_R09_FD_160106 | JGI IMG/M metagenome (GOLD analysis project Ga0213882, IMG submission 160106) | Barbacenia macrantha exposed rock microbial communities from rupestrian grasslands, the National Park of Serra do Cipo, Brazil - ER_R09 ...
CGGCGCTGCGAAGAGGGCCGGCGAGCTGGCGTTATTACATCAAGGAAAAGGGCTGCGTCCGGTGATGAAGCCCGACGACTCGCCAGTGACTGCGGCAGACAAGGAATGTGAGCAGTCTATCTGCCGCGCTCTTGAAGAAGCGTTTCCGGACGACGGGCTTTTCGGCGAAGAGGGCGCGCACAAGGATTCGCGCAACGGGCGCCGCTGGATCGTCGATCCCATCGACGGCACGCGCGACTTTATTCGTGGATTGCCGTTGTGGTGCGACATGATCGCGCTGGAGGAGCATGGCGAGGTAACAGTTGGCGTAGTGCATTTTCCCCCGCTTAATCGGACCTATTGGGCCTCACGCGGCTCCGGCGCTTTCCGGGACCACACGCGGCTCCGGGCGTCGTCGATAGCGAAACCAGATCAAGCTGTCCTTTCCTTAAATGGGCTGAATAGAATGTCCAGCCGTGGGATGGCGGCGAAAGTCCTCGAATGGGCGGCGAAGTTTTGGTCCATCCGCAGCCTGGGCGGAACGCTGGATGCCATGCTGGTCGCGGCGGGTGAAGCCGACCTTTGGATAGAAGCCAGCAATGTTTCGCCGTGGGATCTTGCTGCCCCGCAAGTCATCCTGGAGGAAGCGGGCGCAGTTTATTGCGATCTCCGGGGCGACCGCACTATTTACAGCGGCCACGCCGCCGCGTGTGCGCCCGGGTTGGAGCAGGAACTCCGGGCGTTTTTAAAAGGCGTCGAATAGCTTACTTCGATTCCACCGCGGCCAGCGTCGGGCCGAATTTGCCACGCGGAAGCAGGCTCGGGCCGGATGCCTTGAATACTTGGGTAACGTCGGTCTTCATATCGATCACCAGCCCGATGAAGCCGGACTGCATCTCATCCCAGTTCTGATCGCCCCAAAGGATGGTCTTCGTGGGATCGGGATTGTATTTATTATTTGCCGAGTTGTCGTAATGGGCGATGGTGCGAATGCGCGTGCCCTTCGGCAGCGGAATCGGCTTGGCGAGCTGATAACCGATTTGCCAGTCGAAATTCCACTTACCTTTGAAGACTGTCTCCGATTCGCCAGTGGGGTAAAGCAGGCGGACCTCGTAATCTTTCCCGCGCAGGTGAAGATGCGGCTGGATGTAGACGAGTTTCACCGTGTCCACTCCTACCGTTACTTCGCTCACGACCTCGGCGTTGCTGTCGCCCGCTGGAATCGCCAGGTTAAACGCGGCCGGAGTGCCGGGTGACATCCAATAGCGTTGTTTCGGAGGATTCTTCGCAAAGACCAGCCCGACTTTGGACCTGTCCGTCTCCGGCGTGCCCACCGAAGTGTAGTGAATATTGAAAACGATGTCCGATCCCTTCGGCACGAATTTCGCCGAGCCGTCGATATCGAACGTCTGGGCGCCCAAGCCTGGATTGTATTTGCCCAGGAGATCGGTGCCCTCTTTGGCGCCCGCCATGGCTTCGGAACCTTCTTCGTAAGCCTCTCCCGGCACGGCCGAGCGCATCCAGGCGGAGTCGGGGGGCCGCACGATGGCTCGCATATGATGCACCACCTTCGCATTCCCGGGCCGCATCTCCGCCGCCACCACCCACTTGTCCTCGTCGAAATGCGCATTGACCAAGATGTTCTGGTAATTGATTGTGCCGGTCGCCGCAACATGGAAATCTTTCGGCATTTCGATAATCATGTCCGGCTTGATGTTCCATCCGTCCTGGAACGTGCGCGGCGGCGGAGCGTCTTTCTTGTCGCCTTCCGGCGCGCCGGCGTCAACCCAAGCCGTCAACGTCGCGATTTCCGCTGCGCTAAGCCGTCGGTCATTCGCGAAATGGCCGACACGGGCGTCCGCGAACCAAGGAGGCATTTTCTCGGTAACGATCGCGCTTTTGATTGCCCTGGCCCAGGGCCGGGCATCCGTGTACGTGAGCAGCGAAAACGGGGCGATCTCACCCGGACGATGGCACTCCTGGCAATGCTTTTGAACGATCGGAAGGACGTCCTTATTGAATGTCGGAGCGGCGAAGACGCCAACCCCAGTCAAAAGCAACGCGGCTGATACTCGATACATCGCAATCCTCCTCGACAACGGTAACTGCATGCAGTATATCGAGCCAGACGGCCTGAACACAACCGTAGCCGGCCCTTGTGGGAGGGCGCAAGCTTCTAAACTGGCGCTGCCGGGACCACGTTCCTACCAAGCCGCCGATTAAACTAATGTATAGTAGCGCGTCATGCCGCAGTTTCTACTTCCGGTCATCCCGAAGCTCACCGTGTGGGCCGTTGTGGACATTATTGCGGTCGCATTTCTGATCTACAACTTCTTGTCGATGGTGCGCGGACGGCGGGCCGCGCACGTGTTGACCGGTCTCGGCGTACTCGCGCTCGCGTACGCGGTTGCAGTCGCTTTAAACCTCGATCTATTGCGCTCGGTGCTTGCGGTTCTGGCGCCGTACACCGCAATTGCGTTGATCGTAATGTTCCAGGCGGAGATCCGCCGGCTCCTGGCGCGTATCGGGCGCATACGCTGGCTCGGCTTGGGCGGGCAACTCGAGCGGCGCGAGGTAATGGATGAAATCCGCCTGGCGGTACGGCAGCTGGTGGAAGACCGTTGCGGTGCGCTGATCATTATTGAGCGCGATATCGGTTTGCGAACGTTTATCGAAAGCGGCGTTCCGCTGGACGCGAAGGTCTCCCGCGACCTGCTTTGCGCTATTTTCCAGCGCCGGGGCGCGTTACACGATGGCGCGGTAATAATTCAGGGAGATCGCATCGCGGCAGCCGCGTGCTTTCTGCCGCTGACCACAAATCCTGTGGTGCTCAGCAATCTCGGCACGCGCCACCGGGCTGCGATCGGCATCACGGAAGACTCCGATGCGCTCGCGGTCGTGGTTTCGGAAGATACGGGACAGATTTCGGTAGCAGCGGCCGGAGAACTGGAGGCCAATGTCAGCCCCGAGCGTCTACACGAATGGCTCACCCTCTATACGTCGGGGCGGCCCGTCCGGAGGCGCGAACACGTGCCTGAACCGGAACGCGTTGAGCTATGAGCAGGACCGGCGGCCTGGTTCGCAAACTCACCCCCAATTTAGGTTGGAAAGTGGCCTCGCTGCTGATTGCCATGTTGCTCTGGTACGCAGTGGAAGGCGCGCCCGAGTCGGTCACTATCCACACTGTGCCAGTTTTGTACCGCAATCTTGCCAGCGGCCTGATCCTTTCCTCTGATACGCCGGAAACCGTCCGCGCGGAGCTGCGCGGAACTTCGGTTAAGCTCACGCTTGCCTCGCTAGCGCAGGTATCGGCGGCGCTGGATCTTTCGGATGTGCGAGGCCCGGGCGAGCGCACTTTCAATCTGTCGCGCGAAAACTTTAGCCTTCCCGGGGGCATTTCTTTCCTCCACGTTATTCCTTCCCAGGTCCGGCTGGTTGTGGACCGCATCGCGTACAGGGACGTGCCGGTCAACGTCCGAATAGAAGGCACACCGCCCGCGGGATACACCTTGGTGCGCCGGGAAATTACTCCCGACAAACTGCGCATCTCCGGTCCCGAGCGGCGAGTTACCCGCGTCGAATTCGCCGAAACGGATCCGATCGATGTAAGCTCAATGACCGAAACCAGCGAAGTAAGAGTGAACGCATTCATCCCCGACCAGCGAGTGCAGTTCGATTCGCAGTCGGCTGTGATCATAAAACTGACATTCGAGAGGATACCAACCCGCTAGCATGCGACAGTTATTCGGAACGGACGGAATCCGCGGCGTGGCCGGAGAGTTCCCCCTGGACAAAAGAACGGCATTCGCCGTCGGCGTGGCCCTAGGACAATGGGTGAACGAAACGCATTCGCACGCCGAAGTGGTATTGGGAATGGACACGCGCGAAAGCGGACCTTGGCTCGCCCGGCATGTGGCCGGCGGCTTACATCGCGTGGGAGTTCACGCGCGTTTTGCCGGACTCATCACCACACCAGGACTCGCATTTACAGCGGGAATGGAGACGTTTGCGGCCGGCGTAATGGTCTCCGCCTCTCACAATCCTTACCGCGATAACGGACTGAAGATCTTCAATCATTCGGGTTTTAAGCTGCCCGACGAGACTGAGCAGAGCCTTGAAAAAGAGATCTTTGCCTGGCTGAAGTCCGGTGAAGAACCGGAGTCTCAGCCGCTTGCCGTGGATGAAGGACTGGATCGCGCGTACATCGATCATCTCGCGGCGACTCTGCCGGCGGGATTGCAAGGCGCGCGCATCGTGGTGGACACCGCCAACGGCGCGGCCAGCTATCTTGCGCCGGCTTTGCTCGAGCAGTTGGGCGCCGAGGTGGAGTGCATTCATTGCTCACCCGACGGCAAGAACATTAATTTGAATTGCGGCTCGCAGCATCTGGAGAGCCTGCGAGCCCGTGTGCTGGCCAGCGGCGCCGATTTGGGTGTTGCCTTCGACGGCGATGCGGATCGAGCGTTATTCGTATCCCACTCGGGAAAGCTCGTGGATGGAGATGCGGTGCTGTTACTCACCGCCTTGCCGCTGCACGCCCGCGGCGAGCTGAAGGAAGTGGTCGCGACAGTGATGTCGAATCTCGGGCTGGAGCGGGCTCTGAAGCGGCATGGGATTGGGTTGGTGCGGACTTCCGTCGGGGACAAGTACGTGCTCGAGGAGATGCTGCGACGCAACGCTCCGATCGGCGGCGAGCAAAGCGGCCATATCATTTTCAGAGACTTCGCCACAACCGGCGATGGCATGCTGACCGCCCTACGAGTGCTGGAGGTGATGCGCGAATCGGGCAAGGATTTAGATACCCTCACGGCGGAGCTGGAAATCTATCCTCAGTTACTGGTGAATGTCCGCGTTCGCGAACGGAAACCGCTGGATGAATTGCAAACCGTAAAAGCGGAGGTGCACCGCACGGAGCGCGAGTTCGGCGAGGCGGGACGTGTGCTGGTGCGCTTTTCAGGCACGGAGCCGCTGGCGCGTGTAATGGTAGAAGGTCCGCAGTTGGAGCGCGTGAAGTTCAATGCCAATGCCATCGCCGACGCGATTCGCGGAGAAATCGGCGAGTAGGGCGAGCTTCAGCGCAAAGCGTCCGGCGTGGCGGACGCGACCATCTGCAATAATCCCGCCACGCCGGGCGCGTTTTGCGCTGGGTTAATGGAGAGCTTGCCCTTGTTCTACTGCGACTATCACGAAATCCCGCTCCCGCCCGGTCACAAATTCCCGGTACGGAAATATCGCATGCTCCGGGAGCGGTTGGAGCCGGACAGCCGGTTCTGCCTGTCGCCGTCGCCTCCAGCGGACGCGAATACCATCTCGCTAGCTCACGACGCTGAATACGTGAACCGATTTATCGCCGGGACGTTGCCACACGCCGCCATGCGTAGAATCGGCTTTCCATGGTCCGAAGGGCTGGTGCGGCGAACCATGGCTTCCGCCGGCGGGACCATTGCCGCGGCTGAAGATGCATTAACGCAAGGAATCGGCGGCACGCTCGCCGGAGGAACGCATCATGCTTTTCGGAGCGAGGGGGCGGGATTTTGTGTTTTTAACGATGTCGCTGTCGCCATCCACTGGCTGCGCTCTGTTGGCCGCGCCCGCCGTTTCGCAGTGGTGGATTTAGACGTTCATCAGGGGGACGGCACAGCGCAATTTTTCGAGCACGATGGGGACGTCTTTACCGTCTCGCTGCACGGTAAGAACAACTTTCCATTGCGCAAACAGCGGAGCAAAATCGATATCGAACTCGAGGACGGGACCGGAGATGAGGAGTATCTGGGCACGCTCGATACAGTGTTGCCGCAAGTGTGGGATTTCGCGCCGGAATTGATTTTTTATCTTTCGGGCGTCGACGCTTTGGCGGGTGACCGGCTCGGACGGCTATCTCTATCGCTCGAAGGAGTGGAGGCGCGGGACCGGAAAGTTGTCGGCGGCGCGAACGCACAGCATATTCCGCTTGCGATCACGCTGGGTGGGGGCTACGCGGAACCGGTCGAACTCACCGTGCGGGCTCATGCAAATACGTTTTTGATTGCCGCGGAAGTGTTCGGGGCTGCCGGCGCAGTGGGGGCCGCGACGCCCTGAAAGAGTACTGAATCCAGAATAGATCAGCACCAGGGTTTCACGAGCCGAATACCGCAGTGTTCGAAATCGGCGGTGTTACGCGTGGCCAACACGGCGCCTCGGGACCGGGCGATGGCGGCGATTTGACAGTCTGCTTGGCTGATTGGGCGTCCAAGCTTCCGGCGCGCGGCAGCAATTTTGGCGAATTCAGACGCGGCGGCGCTATCAAATGGCAAAATCTGTCCGTCGAAAGTGATTTCGAATGTTTCCTGCGCTATTCGTTCCAGATCCTTGCGCCGTTTCCCCGAAGGGAGCCGCTCGAATCCCCAGAGAATCTCGGCTTGGGTTATTGCGGTTATATAGAGCTCTCTTCCGGAGCTTGACGATCCCACCAGTCCACTATGATCCTCGCCGGCGAAGGTTTGGCTAGCTCCGATAATAGGTTCGTGTCGGGGACAGTCATTCGAAATCGGGAGGCTCGCGCATAGGCTCCCGGACGATTTTGGGCTTGTTGAAACCACCCACAGCGGCAAACCGCGAGTGAATCTCCTCGCCCAAGCCGCGGCGTTTTTTCGGCGGGGGTGCAAGGGCGGACTTCAAAATCCGCCGGACCTCCTCGTCGAGCACCCATGCTGTGCCGCGCGCACTCGGAGGCGTGCTTTAACGGAATTTTCGAGCTGGCGAATGACAATGCTTGCCACGCCTAAATGATAGCCCTGATATCGTATTTCGCCCGTGGGGCAGGCTTCAGCCTGCGGCGGGCTTCAGCCCGCCTGAACTGTTAAGTGAAGTTCTGCCATCACGCGTGCGATGCGGCAACAGCAGGCCTCATCCGGCGCAATGCCGCCGCAATCTCATCCAGGGCCGTGCTCGCTGCCGGCAGTACCCCGCGCATCGCCACAAAGGCGTGGATCATTCCCGGATAGCAGGTGTATGTAACGGGAACTCCTGCTTGTTTCAGCCGGTTCGCGTAATCCTCGCCTTCACTGCACAGCGGATCGCATTCGGCGGTTTGGATCAGCGCCGGCGGCAGCCCGTTCAGATCTTGCGCCAGCAGCGGCGAGGCATCCGGATTCATAGCTTCCGAAGGAGCACTCAAATATTGCTCCTGGATCCATTTCATCGCGGAGCGCTCAAGGAAATGGCCCACTTTGAATTCACGCATAGACGCCGTATCCGTGACGCGCAGGTCCGTAACAGGATAGATCAGAATCTGTAGAGCGAGCGCGGGTCCACCGCCATCCCGCAGCCTGCGCGCGATGACCGTTGCGAGATTGCCGCCTGCGCTATCGCCTCCCACCGCGATCCGCGACGGATCGATCTTGAGCGCGCTTGCGTTCGCGGCGACCCAGCGCGTTGCGGATTCGCAATCGTCCACAGCGGCGGGAAATTTGTTTTCGGGAGCGAGCCGGTAATCCACCGAAACAACTACTGCTCCGGAACGCCGTGCGATCGCGCGGCAAGCGCCATCATGTGTGTCCAGGTCACAGATCACCCACCCGCCGCCGTGAAAATAAACCAGTGCGGGATGTAGACCGGAAGATTCGTCCGGCGTATAGATGCGCACTCGAATCGCGCCCGCTTTACCGGGAATTTCTCGACCCTCGACGCGCGCGACAGGCTCCGGATCCCCGGCCAAGGCTATCATGCCTTCACGGTTTCCGCGCGCCTCCTCGATCGAAAGCTGCTCCAATGGCGGCCGGCCCTGCGCGTCCATCATATCCAGGATCGCGCGCGCGGCCGGATCGAGCTTCGGACTCTTCATTCGACCCTCCTTGTCGCTTACAGGAAGTAGTCTTTTACTTTATCGAAAATTCCCTTTTCGTGCGGCTTGTTTTCCATTGGGAGCTGATCGCGCAACTGTTCAAACAGGCGGCGCTGCTCGCGCGTGAGTTTGGAAGGGATGTGCACATCCAGGTGCACGAAAAGATCGCCGCGGCCGGAGCCTTGCACGCGCGGCACGCCTAAGCCGCGCAGGCGAATCCGGGCGCCGGGCTGGGAGCCCTCCGGTATCTTTACCGTTTGAGGCCCGTCGATTGTCTCCAATTCGATTGAATCGCCCAGCGCCGCTTGGGATATGTTGATGGGAACACGGCAGTGCAGGTCGAACTCGTTGCGCGCGAATACCGGGTGTTCCTTCACCCTGATCGCGACATACAGATCCCCAAAAGGACCGCCGTTCACTCCCGGCTGCCCTTCCTGAGAAAGTCGAAGCTGCGTTCCGGTGTCCACGCCAGCCGGAATGTTCACCTTGAGCTTGCGTTCCTTTCGGATGTACGCCTCGCCGTGGCACTCCTTGCATGGCCTGCGGACGATCTGGCCGCGGCCGCCGCATTGCGAACACGTCCGGCGCACCGATAAGAACGACTGCTGGTAAATTACTTCACCGCGCCCCCGGCACATGGCGCAGGTCACCAGGCCATCTTCCGGCTCGGCTCCTTTGCCGTGGCAGCGCGCGCACTCTTCCATCCGCGGCGCCTGAATATCGGCCGTTATGCCGCGCATCGAGTCTTCGAATGAAATTTCCAGATCGTAACGGAGATCGTCGCCGCGCTGGGCACGGTTGCGGCGCTGCCGCGAGCCGCCGAAAACATCCCCGAAACCGAAAACGTCGCTCAGAATATCGCCCAGGTCGGGAAAGCCTGTCGCGTCGAATCCTCCGCCCGCCGCGCCTGCTACGCCCTGGTGTCCGTAACGATCATACGCCGCGCGCTTCTGCGAATCGCTCAGCACGCTATAGGCTTCGGCGGCTTCTTTGAACTTCTCCTCCGCCTCCCTGCTGCCCGGATTGCGGTCCGGATGATGTTGAAGCGCGAGTTTCCTGTAAGCGGTTTTTATAACCTGATCGTCGGCGTCCCTGGATACTCCAAGGACCTCATAATAATCGCGTCTGGTCACGTTCATTCGATTGTAGGCTTAGTCGGCTTTCGAGACCGGAGTAACCGCCACCACGACCATCGCCGGCCGCAGCAGCCGCCCTTTGAAGTTATAGCCGCGCTGGTATTCCTCGATCACGGTGTCATCGGCGGCCTCGGGCGATTCTTTCCGCTCCACCGCATGATGAACGTGCGGGTCAAAAGGCTGCCCCACGGAATGAATCGGCTCCAGGCCCAGCTTCTTTAAGGAATCAGATAGGCGCTGGTAAATCAATTCCATGCCGCGCGTGTAATGCTTGTCGGGGCATTCCACCTTCAGCGCACGCTCAAAGTCGTCGAGGATGGGCAACAAAGCGCGTACCGCCTCGGTCGCTGCGTATTCGTGCCATTCAACCTTTTCTTTTTCCGCGCGCCGCCGCTGGTTTTGAAACTCGGCTTGAAGACGCAGATACCGATCTTCTAATCCAGCCTTCTCCGCCGCCAAAATGTCGCGCTCAGCCGTGACTTTTACCAGCGATTCGGACGCGTTGGCAATTTCAGCGCCATCTCCGGATAGCGAGTCGTCCAATACAGATTCCGGCTCTTTTTTCTCCATTTCGCTGCTCACATTTCTAGATTATCATTGGGATCAAAATTCGGGAACAGGCGCGGTAATTTCATGTATCGGAACGAGATCGGCCGGGTGTAGAATGGTACGCGGTCATCGGCCGGTTTACATTCTGAACGGCTGCCGCGGCGGCGACCCGCCTGGACCGGCGGTATGGCCAAAGAGGTGAAGATCGCGGACGGCGTCGCGAAGCAACGCCCAGCCCCCGAGTTGTGTGGCCGACCAACTGTCGTTTTCAAAGGTGACCAAATGAAAAGATTCCTGATCTCATTCGTGCTTCTGGCTGCACTGGCCGCGCTCGCGTTCTCACAGGCCGGCTCTGCGCCGCCGAAAAAGGGAACCGTTGAGCAGATTATGGTGCATGGGAAATCGCTCGAAGGAAACCTGAATGGCGATTCCCCGGACCGGGCCGTCTTTGTTTATTTGCCGCCAAGCTATGCAACGGAAAAGAACCGTCGTTATCCGGTGGTGTATCTGCTGCACGGCTATGGCTTGACTGGCGAACGGTGGATTTCGTTCATCGGCCTTCCGGAGTTGGCGGATAAGACCGTGGCTGCAGGCACGGCGAAAGAAATGATCCTGGTGAGCCCTGACGCCTTCAATAAATACAACGGCAGCATGTATTCCAGCTCGCCGGCAACCGGCGATTGGGAGACGTTCATTGCGGAAGACCTGGTGAATTATATGGACACGCATTACCGCACGGTTGCGAACCGTATGAGCCGCGGCTTGGCCGGGCATTCGATGGGCGGATACGGGACGGTGCGCATCGGCATGAAGCGGCCCGACGTTTTTTCAAGCATGTACATCATGAGCGCCTGCTGCCTGATGAACAATCCGGGCGCCGGGCGAGGCGGTCAGGGCGCGGTCAAGCAAGGCGCCCCGAAGCAGCCCGCGCCGGACGCCGCGAAGGAAGGGAAGAACAAGGGTAAGGGCGGCGGTTTTGGTAACGTTCAAGCAGCGGAAGCATCGGCATGGTCGCCGAATCCCAATAATCCGCCCGATTTCTACGACCTCCCTACGCGCGACGGTGAAGTGGTGCCGAGCATCGCGGCGAAGTGGATCGCCAACTCGCCATTAGCGATGGTGGACCAGTACGTGACGAACCTGAAAAAATATCACGCGATAGCGGGCGATTGCGGCTTGCAGGATGGTTTGATCGGGTCGAATAAAGACCTGGACGCTTCGTTTACGCGGCTCGGCATCAAACACAGCTTCGACACCTATGAAGGCGATCACACCAATCATGTGAAGGATCGGTTCGAGGGCAATGTCCTGCCGTTTTTCGCGAGCAATTTAACATTTCCGCAACACAAAAAATAGTCTGAGAACGGAACAGGATTCGCAGGGCCCGTTCGGTCGTTTGTGGCACCGATTTGTCCGCGCACGGCTGGGAACACGGGATTGGCCATCGCGCCCTAGGACGGTCTTTCTCTAAATCAAAAAATTTACATCATCCACCTCCAATTATTGTTGAATTTTTGCCGGCATCGCTGTAAACTGGTATTTCCTTCACATTGCAGTCTGTGCAGGCAGTACTCGGAGGAGAATTGTGTCTGCGCCCAATCGGGTACGCACCCTGCTGTTTTTGAATGGCTTCGGACGGTTTGCACCCCAAATAAAGCGGGTCCGAGGCGTTCTTTTCAATCTCGGTCTGACTTGCTGTACTCTGCTCCTCGTAGCAGTGGCCTGCGAGTGGGCCTTACGGCTCGCCAGCCTCGCGCAGCCAGTACGCATGGGATGGCTGGGCAAACATCAAGACCACCCTCCCCCGGAACTGGCCGCCGACACCGATACGGGCTGGAAAATGCACCCCAATGGCGCCTTCGTCTGGAACCGGGA